>Ga0308173_10000972_pt1 | contig 13588 bp, 11 predicted proteins | sample PhyPR1_FD_203716 | JGI IMG/M metagenome (GOLD analysis project Ga0308173, IMG submission 203716) | Soil microbial communities from UC Gill Tract Community Farm, Albany, California, United States - DLSLS.P.R1 | ecosystem: Environmental > Terrestrial > Soil > Agricultural land | place: USA...
CCGCCAGAACTCCGACGGAAATCGCGTAGAAATTTGAGCAATTGTAATCGAGGATCGCACGGTAGTTGGTCGTCGTGAGGTACGCAGTCGAGTCAGGGCCATCGGGTTCGATCAGGCTCGCCATCTCGGTGTCCGGCAGTGAACGGCCGAGCGGTGTGACCCCGAGCGCCCGCCATTCCCGCATGGTCAGCCAGCGGCTGTGGCGGCGATAGACCTGCGGACACCGCGGTGCGGTTGTGCGGCTGACGATCGCAGCACGGTTCAGGTTGACAGGCGTCCGCACCGGAATCCCCCACGGCACGTCTGGCTTCCAACCGGCGTCCCGCATGTACGAGGCGATCGACGCAAGACCGTCGAGCTCGTTTGCCCAGATGTCCGAAAATCCGTCGCCGTCTCCATCTGCACGTAACCTGAGCGCGACGGAGGGCATGAACTGCGGATAGCCTGTCGCTCCCGCCCAGCTGCCCTTCAGCCGCCAGCGTGGCACGCCTTCATCCATGAGCTTGAGCGCCGCAACGAACTCGCTCTCGAAGAAATCCCGGCGGCGGCCGTAGTAGCCGAGGCTGGCGAGCGCCTGAAGAAGATCGGTGCTGCCCGTTACCGTGCCGTAGCTGGTCTCGAGACCCCAGATCGCCATCAAGACCGCTGGATCTACCCCGAAGCGGTTCTGAATGGACCGGAGTGCCTGGTAATGCTCGCCGTAGTTCGATTGGCCGCGCCGGATGAGTGAACTGCTGACGTGAGAGCGAAGATAAGGCGCAAGCGCCCCGACCACGCCGCCGCTGGTGCGTGCGATCGGCTCCGTCCTTTCCAGTTCGATGATCCGGTCGTTGACGGTGAGTCCAGGGACATTGGCTTGGACGGTTGCATCCCTGACACCCTGCTGGCGCGCGAGGATCGCGAGACGCTGCTTGTATGTCGTCCACGCATCGGGTGCCGGTGCGGTCTGCCTCGCCACTGGCGTGTAGGCTGGCTCCAGCCCGCTCACCTGGGCCACTTCGATCCTCGCTGTTGGCGCTTCGCTGGGCGTCGTTGCGGGGAGCGCTCCTACCGCCGCGGTCACCAGAATCCCCCAGCCATTCATCCCGTACGCGCCCTCCGACAACAAACCCGACGCTAAAGCAGCGCCGTTCGGAAGCCAGCTTCGTTCATCCCACAACGTGCACGACCTGCCGGTAACATTGCGCCGACTTCAATTAAGGGACGCTCGCGAACACTCTTGAAATCGGCAGCGCTGCGCTCGAAAGGCATACCGAGCGGATGGGTGGCCGAGCGGTTTAAGGCACCGGTCTTGAAAACCGGCGACGTGCAAGCGTCCGTGGGTTCGAATCCCACCCCATCCGCCAATCCTGACGAAGGCTCTTGCGCTTCCGCTACAAATGTAGCACTCTACAAATGTAGCGCGGCGATTCTGCCGGGCCGATGAGAGGTTCAGGATGCTCAGCAAGCTGCCCCCGCGCGAACGCCAGATCGTGGATGTCCTCTACGAAAGAGGGCCGCTCGCCGTCGCGGAGATATGCGATGCGCTCCCGGTGCAGTTGAGCGGGTCTGCGGTGCGCGCGATGCTCAAGCGGCTCGAGGACAAGGGCTACGTGCAGCGGAGCGAATCGGAGCGCGGCTTCCTCTACACTCCCGTGCTTTCGGATACGGTCGCGAAGAAGTCGGCTCTGAGCGAAATCGTTCGCGTCTTCTTCAACGGCTCGCCCGCGAGCGCCGCCAGTGCCTTGCTCGGCATGTCCGACAAGCTCAAAGAGGATGAGCTCGATCAGCTCGAACAGATGATTGCCCGCGCACGCAAGGCCAAGGGGGACCAGTCATGACCGTCCTCATCACGATCGCTCTCAAGTCGCTGCTCATCGCCGGATTGACGCTGGGACTCCTCCAGCTGTTGAAGAGTCGCTCTGCTGCGGAACGGTCATGGGTCGCTCACACGGGCCTGCTGGTGCTGATCATTATGGCTTTCGCCCCTGTTGTGCTCCCGGCGTGGAGGGTTGAGGCCCCCGCCCTGCTCCAGCAGAGCCCGGACGCCGTGCCGGCCGTGCAGATTGCTAAGCCACTTCCGTCAGCTTCACCGAATTCTACTCCGAAGCCCCTCGATCAGGTGGCAGTGGCGCCGCGAGTCTCCAGCATGCCGACGCTTACCGCCACTGCTGCCACGACTGCCCTCTATGCAGTGCCCGCCGCTGTCCTGTTGGTCATCACGTTGCTCGCGCTCCTGCGTCTATTTGCCCTGCGCGCTCGCGCCGATGTGCTCGTCGACGGGCATTGGCTGAGCGCACTCGCTCGCGCGCAGCGGCGGATGGGGTTCAAGCACGGCACCGCGCTGCTGACGAGCAACGAGCTTGCGTCGCCGATCAGCTGGGGCCTGATGCGCCCCGTCATCCTGCTCAACAACCGCGCTATCGAAGCCGCCGACGAAGCCGAGGCGATCATCGCGCACGAGCTTGCCCACGTAGCCCGGATGGACTGGATCAAGCTCCTGCTGGCGCGGTTCGCCACCGCCTTGTTCTGGTTCAACCCGCTCGTGTGGATGCTCGCCCGCGAAGCGCACCAGCTGCGCGAAGAAGCAGCTGACGACAGCGTGCTTGCGGCAGATATAGTCGATACCGATTATGCCCAGCTGCTGGTCGGCGTGGCGCGGCACGAGTGCCCGGGCCTGCTGCTCGGAGCGCATGGCGTTGCGCCGTCGAAGAGCTCGCTCGCCCGCCGGGTTGCCCGAGTCCTGGACGGCAAGTCAGTTCGCGGACCGGTGGCGCGATCGTTCGCGCTCGGCGTGTTCGCCGGCGCCGTGCTCGTTGCGGCTCCCTTGGCGGCTCTGACGATCGCTCCGGCGTCACCCAAAGCTCCCAAGGTGTCGAAGGCGTTTGCAGGCAAGCTCGCTGTGAGCGAGCCAGTGGCGCCACATTACCCGGAGGCGCTGGAAGTCCCCGCCGACCTCCCCCATATCATCGCCAGGGGCGTGTCCACTACTGTCGCAACGGCGACTGCGGCGATTGTCCCCGAAGCCGTGCGAACGGATGCGGCCGAGTTCAAGGCAGTGGCTCCGAACGGCGCGAGCGTCGAGAGCATGCGCGGCAAGACTGTCTCGCGCGCTCCGAGCGGTGCAACGGTCACCGTGTACCCGCCGGACGCGAACGGACGGCGGCGGATCGTTGCAGTCGCCCCCAGTGGGGCAACATCCGTCACCTATGCGGACGCCGACGATGGTGAACGCTATGCTGGCAGGGCACGTCGTGCTTCGCGTGAAAACGCCATCGATGCGGCGATCACGATGAAGGCCGTCGGCATGACGCCGGAATATGCCGCGGCGATGCGGGCTGCCTCACCGGCCCTGCGCAGTGCCACCCTCAATGATCTCATCGAACTCAAGGCTGTCGGTGTCACGCCTGACTATGTTCGCGACATCGCGCGCGCGGGCTTCGCGTCGCTTCGGCCGAGCGAGATCCAGGAAGCTCGAGCTGTCGGCCTCAGCGCCGACTACATGCGGGCGATCCGGGCAACCGGCGTTGCTGTGACGCTCGATGATCTCATCGAGCTGCGCGCGATGGGCGTCAGGCCTGATGAGCTTGCCCGAGTACGGGGATCGGGTCCGCTGACGTTGAAGCGCATCCACGAGCTGCGAGGCCCACCGCGGCCGCCGCAGCCGCCCGAACCTCCTGAGGATGACGACGGCGGCTGAGGCCCTGCCGAACTAAGCCCAGGTTCCAACTGACTGCGTCTTTTGAGCGTCCGCTTGGGGCGCACGGGCGAGCTTCGCCCGGTGTTTCGAAAGGAGACCACCATGATCCGTCCCCTCGCCTTCGCCGGAGCGCTGATTGCCGCCTCCCTTGCCGTCACTTCGGCCTGCCTGGCACAGGCCGGGGACCCGATCGGCTTCACGCTCGAACCCCAGCGCGGCAATCCAGCCAAAATTCATGCCAACTTTCGCAATCAGGGGCGCGGAAACAACGACAACAGCTGGTCGACTGGGTTCATGCCATCGGAACTGATCGGGCTGGAGGTGTCCTCCTTTCACGCTGGCGGCACCCGGCCGATTCACTTCGCCATAGCGCGGGAGGCTGGACGCCTGGACTGCGCCGGTACGGGCGGCGGCGACTTCGCACGCGGGAAGTGCCGGTTCGCGGCGGATCCAGGCTTCACGCAATTGTTGGTCAGCAGCGGTATCGGACGGCCGACATACGACGAGGCCTTTGGACTAATGGCCGTAAACGCCCGGCGCGACCTGATCCAGGCTCTGTCGGCTGCTCGCTATCCGACACCACGGATCAGCAATCTCATGGCACTTGCCGCGCTTCGCGTGGACGGTCGCTACATCGCCGACATGTCGCGCGCCGGTTACCGGCCCCAGAGCCTGCAGAAGCTCGTCGAGTTTAAGGCGCTCGGCATCACGCCGCAGTGGATCGCCGGCTTCGTCCGCCTTGGCTACGCCAACGTGCCTGGCGACGGTCTCGTCCAGATAAAGGCGCTCGGCATCACACCCGAGTTCATTAATGGCTTCGAGCGCATCGGCTATCCCCACCTGCCTGTGAACACCCTCGTTCAGCTGAAGGCGCTGGATATCACGCCGCAGTTCGTCCGCTCGGTGGCAGGGGCCGGCGCGCCGATGCCGCCGGTGAACAAGCTCGTCGAGCTGCGGATGTTCTCAAAAAGGCACTGATGCTGCCGTTGGTGCCGGCCAGCAGGCACCTTCGTCGAACCGTTGGACGATTCATCGACGCCCCATCGCCGAACCGCGCAGCCTGACCTAGCCGCCTTCACCACACAGCAAGGGGGAATTTGGTGACGCGTACGCTGCTGCTCACATCGGCAGGGATTGCGGCGTTGACGCTCGCGCCAGGTGCTCGGGGGCAGCCGACTGCTGCCAGCCAGGGCGTCCCTGCCCCCGCGCCGCAGCGCATCGGTACGACAGTCTACGAGGCGAGCTACTTCGCTCCATTCGCCCCACGCACAGCCTACGACATCGCCCAGCATGTCCCTGGCTTCCAGCTCGATCTCGGGAGCACGCAAACGGCACGTGGCTCCGTCGATGTGCGAGGCTTTGCCGGGACGGCAGGGAACGTCGTCATCAATGGGTCGCGGCCAAGCACAAAGGCAGAGACGCTCGACGTCACGCTCCAGAGAATCCCGGCGCAGCGCGTGGTTCGCGTCGAAGTCAGTCCCGGCGACCGGTTCGGTTCTGATTATGCCGGGAAGAGCCAGGTGCTCAACATCATCATGTCGGACGAGTCCGGCATTAGCGGCAACGTGACAGCTGCCGCGAAGCGATGGTTCACAGGCTACATCAACACTGACATCCAGGGCTCGGCGCTGATCCGGCGCGGAGCGTCCACGATCAACGTTTCGGGCGGCACCGGACGCAATCGGCAGCTGGAGGAAGGGCCCGACGTCCTCACCAACGTCGCGACCGGCATGCCCATCGAGTTCAGACGCAAGCGCAACAGCTATTTCAACCGGGATCCATATCTGTCGGCCGCGTGGGGAGTGGAGCATGGCTCTGACCGCGCGATGCATCTCAACGCCCGGTGGCAGCCAAGCCGGTTCGACCTCTTCCAGTCCAATCGGGTCTCGCCTGTCAACGGGCCCGAACATGACGACAATCTGATCGAGAAGTATCGCGATCCGCTGATGGAGGTCGGCGGCGACATCACCCGTCCGCTCGCCGGTGGCGCCCTCAAGCTGGTTGCACTGGAGACCCGGCGCAAGCGGGACGACGAGGATGCCTATCTAGGGCGAAGCGGCCTACTGCCCGAAGCACGCGTCGACAGTGGCTTCGAGCAGCGGGTCAACGCAAGGCGGAACGAGACGATCGGACGCCTGAGCTGGGCGCGCGAGCGGCTCTGGGGAATGTCGTTCGAAGCCGGCGCGGAAGCTGCGTACAATACGCTGGACGACGATGTCGATTTCGCCTCGATCGACGAGAATGGGAACCGGGTTGCCATCCCCCTCCCCATCGCCAAGGCGACCGTCACGGAGCGGCGCGGCGAAGCCTATGTGAACGTCGGCAAGAGCTTCTCGCCGACACTGCGGCTCGATGGCGGCGTGAACTACGAGTGGTCGAACCTGAAGGTGCGCGGCGATGCGACCGCGGATAGGACGCTGACGTTCCTCAAGCCGAACTTGGCGGTCGACTGGAAGGCGCCTGGCGGCTGGCATGCGCGTGCATCCGTCCGCCGAACCGTCGCCCAGCTCGACTTCTATGACTTCATCAGCGTTGCCGATCTGTCGGCTCAGCGCGTGAACGGCGGCAATGCCAACCTCCAGCCGCAACGAACCTGGGAATTCCGCGCTGTCGTAGACCGCCCGCTGATGGGCACCGGTCTTCTGAAGCTCGAGCTTGGCTATGACCTCGTCAGCAAGCTTCAGGACCGCATCCTGCTCTTCGACGATACTGGGGTCGGCTTCGATTCGCCGGGCAATCTCGGGCTTGGCCGCCGCTATTATGCCGAGCTCACGGCCGACGCGCCGCTGGACCAGCTCTGGAAGGGCCTCCACGTCAAGTTCGATGGGACCTGGCAGCACACCAGCGTGAGGGATCCGGTCGACAGCCACACGCGCAAGTGGAGCGGCTATTACCCGGACTGGCAGTGGAACGTTGACGTGCGGCGTGATGCCGGTCGCTGGTCCTACGGGGTGACTGCGAACGACTACCAGCGCTGGACGCTGTATCGCACCGACACGCTCGACACCTATCACAATGGCGGGATCTACGGCACGGCGTTCGTCGAGTTCCGGCCCCGCCCCGCAACGACGATCCGCTTCGATGTCGACAATGCGCTGAACACGACGGCGGTGCGCAACCTGCTCCGGTTCACGCCGAACCGGGCGCAGGCCGGCCAGGTCATCGACGAGCGTCGCGTCCGCAATCGGCATCCGAGCTTCGCATTGACCCTTAAGCAGAGCTTCGGCGGTAGCGGGTCGGGTTCGAAGGTGGCGAGCAAGGGCAAGTAGCCGGGGTGGCATCCTGCCGTTGCCGCGCGTAAGAGCCCCGCAACTTCAGCATCGCGGGGACCATCAAGTGGCCGAGCCAGCCATCCTGCCGTTCGATTGGCAGGATCCGTTCGATCTCAACCAGCAGCTTACCGACGAGGAGCGGCTCGTTCGCGACACGGCGGAAGGCTATGCCCAAGCGAAGCTGCTCCCGCGGGTGACCTCTGCTTACCTTGAGGAACGCTTCGATCGCGAGATCATGAGCGAGTTCGGCGAGCTTGGGTTGCTCGGAGCGACTATCCCGCACGAATATGGCGGCGCTGGCCTGGGCTATGTCAGCTACGGACTGATCGCCCGCGCCGTAGAGCGCGTGGACAGCGGCTATCGGTCCGCGATGTCTGTTCAGTCCAGCCTCGTCATGTACCCGATCTATGCCTACGGATCGGAGGAGCAGCGGAAGAAGTATCTACCGAAGCTCGCGACCGGTGAGTGGGTCGGCTGCTTCGGCCTTACCGAGCCGGACGCTGGCTCCGACCCTGGCGGAATGAGGACGCGCGCCGAGAAGACCGCCAGCGGCTACCTGCTGACCGGAACCAAGATGTGGATTACCAACTCGCCGATCGCCGACGTGTTCGTGGTCTGGGCGAAGTCGGACGCCCACGGCGGCAAGATCCGCGGCTTCGTCCTCGAGAAAGGAATGGCGGGCCTTTCCGCTCCCAAGATCAAGGAGAAGCTCAGCCTTCGCGCGTCGATCACTGGCGAGATCGTCATGGACGGTGTCGAAGTCGGCGAAGACGCCCTACTTCCGAACGTCGAAGGGCTTAAAGGCCCGTTCGGCTGCCTTAACCGCGCGCGCTACGGCATCAGTTGGGGTTCGATGGGCGCTGCGGAGGCCTGCTACGCGGCGGCGCGCCAGTACACGCTCGATCGCAAGCAATTCGGAAAGCCGCTCGCAGCCAATCAGCTGGTGCAGCTGAAGCTTGCCAACATGGCGACGGAGATCACGCTAGGACTGCAGGCATCACTGCGCGTTGGGCGCCGCCTCGAAGCAGACGAACTCATTCCCGAGACCATCAGCCTCATCAAGCGCAACAACTGCGGCAAGGCGCTGGAAATCGCCCGCATCAGCCGCGACATGCACGGCGGCAACGGCATCTCGGCGGAATTCCATGTGATCCGCCATGCAGCGAACCTCGAAACCGTGAACACCTATGAAGGGACGCATGACGTGCACGCGCTCATCATGGGCCGTGCGATCACCGGGCTGAGCGCCTTCTGACGGGGCGGTTAAGCTTGCCGTAGCCAGTAAGTTTGCGGCTTGTCTCGGTAGCTCCCGTCGGGCTGCCGCGTGAAACCGAGCTTCTCGGCGAGTCTGGTCGACGCGTCATTGCCGGGCGAGATCATCGCCCAGATCGGCAGCTTCCCGAACTGCTCTTCGAACCACGAGAGGATTGCTACACAGGCTTCCGTGGCAAGACCTTGGCCATGAGCCTCCGGAGCCAGTATCCAGCCCATTTCGGGGGACCCGGCAATCGACGGCTCGCAGTCCCGTAAGAAGTCGAAGAAGCCGATGTGCCCGATCGTAGCGCTGTCGCTGCGCCGTTCGATGGCCCACATTCCGATGCCGGTCAGCTGCCACAGCGCTGCCCCAGCAAGCATGCGTCGCCAAGTGTCTTCGCGTCCGCTGGGACCGCCGACGTGCTGGCTCGCGTCCGGATTGGAGAAGAACCTCAGGAAATAATTGAGGTCGCCAAGCTCGAACCCGCGCAGCACAGTCCGCTCCGTCCCGATGCGCGGAGCAGAGGGAAAGCGATGCGCGGGATCGTGAAACGGAAGCAGCGGGCCCTGACCGGCTTACTTCTTGCCGAGCGTGAGGCCGCCGAAGCGCTTGTTGAAGCGCGCGACCTGGCCCCCTTCGAGGTTCAGGCGGGTGTTCGCGCCAGTCCAAGCCGGATGCACCTTCGGGTCGATGTCGAGGTGAAGCGTGTCACCTTCCTTGCCCCAGGTTGAACGGGTCTGAAACTTCGTGCCGTCGGTCATTTCGACGTTGATCATGTGGTAGTCGGGGTGAGCGCCGGACTTCATGTGTCTTTTCCTTGGGTTAGCTGCTGGTTTCCGACCAGCGGCAGCAAGATGAGCGGCGCCTCTACAGCGAGAGTGCCGAAGTTGCAACCAAACCGCGCCTGTCAGGCGAGCTGCGGCGTCCCTGCCCTCAGTCGTGGCACAAGCATCTCGGCGGCCTTGAAGCCGCCGAACAGCAGGGCGCTGTAGAAGAGGTCGCCAGCGAGCGTGTTCTGGAAGAACGGCACTGCGGCAACGAAGCAAGCCTCCAGGCCAGCTGCCGTGCGCGGGTAAATGCCGCTCCACACCCACATGCCGAAGTTGGTGAGCGCGAAGAAGGCAATCGAGCTTGCAGCCGCAGCGAGCCCGATCCGAAGTGCCGATCGGCGCTGGAGAGCCAGCGATCCGATCAGAACGATCAGCAAGTCCGTTGCGTAAACCGTTGCCATGCCGTGGTAAAAACCAAGCACAGCATCACTTACCAGAAGCGCCGCCAAAGGGGCGGCAAAGGCGAGTGCTTTCCGGCCTAGGTAGGCGCCGCTGAACAACGCCATCGCTCCGATCGGCGAGAAGTTCGGCGGATGCGGCAGGAGGCGCAGCACGGCGGCTGTGGCGATCGCGAGAAGTAGCGCGATGAGGCGGCTGTGGTTGGCAGTCATGGTTGCCCCATTAATGCGACTTGCCGCGATTTGACAGCCCATCGCGCACGCGACTAGCAGCGCCGCTGACCAGGGTGCCGCCCACGGAGCATGTGCTCCGGCGGGGGCGGTTCAAAGGGAAGCCGGCGAGAATCCGGCGCTGTGCCCGCAACTGTAAAGCCAAGCGACTTGGCGAAGTCAGGAACCTGCCTTGGTCCGTCGTCCGTTTCCTCGGCCGGGACCAGCCGCGGGGCGTGGGCTCGCTGCCGGAAACGACAGCGCGACCTCCGTGACGACATGTTCGTCATAGGAGAAATTGCATGCCCGCACTTCCCATCCCATCAGACCAGATCGTCATCACCGCTTCCCGCGAGCCGGAGAGCGAAGCACGAACACCCGCAAGCGTCTCCGTCATCGACAAGAAGCGCATCGTGCGGTTGGGAGACCCCCTCGCCGCCTCGCTGTTACGGTTGACCCCCTCCATTGCGTTGACGGGCATCGGGCCGGCAGGTTCGCTGACCGAGGTGCGCATCCGCGGCGCCGAGGCCAACCACACCTTGCTGTTCATCGACGGTATCAAGGTAAACGATCCCGCGTCGGGCGACACGCCGCGGTTTGAGCTGCTCAACGCCGACATAGCCTCGCGCATCGAAGTGGTACGCGGTCCTCAGTCGGCACTGTGGGGGTCCGAAGCGATCGGCGGCGTTATCACCGTCAACGGGACCACCGATACTGCGGGAACGACCGGTGCAACCGAAGCCGGCTCGTTCGGATTTGAGCGCGCCGCCGCCTCCAAGGCTGTTGTGACGGGCAAAGCCGCCGTATCGGGCGCTATCGGATGGCAGCGGGCGACAGGCATCGACAGCTTTGGCGCGCGCGGCGGTGACCGGGATGGCTACCGCAACCTGTCGGCACGCGTGAGAGGTCGGGTCGATCTTGCACCGGAGGTCCGCATCGGAGCCACAGGGCTGGCGCTCACCGGCAGGAGCGAATTCGATGGCTTCGACCCGCTGACCGGCGCCCATGAAGATACGCTTGACAACAGCCGCAACAGCCTTGGCGCCGGTCGACTGTGGGCGGATATTGGGCGCGAGGCATCGAGCTGGACTGGCCGGGTTAGCGGCACCTATCTCGTTTCGTCGAACCGGAACTACTTGGAGGACGGTCCCGTGAACCGCACTCGGGGAACGCGACGGACGCTTGATGCGCAAGCAGCGCACCGGTTCTCGACGGGCACGGTCGCGCACGACCTCATCATCGCGGCGGAAACGGAGCGGGAGACCTTCAAGGCGCGTGACGCAATTTATGGCGGCGCCACGGACCAAGACCAGACGCGCGATCACAGGTCGATCACTGCAGAATGGCGGGCAGAGGCACCCGGTCTCACGGGCGATGTCGCGCTGCGCCACGATGCCTTCAATCGCTTCAAGGACGCAACGTCGGTCAGGGCGTCCATCCTGGCGCCGATCAGCGGCGGCTTCTCACTTGCAGGTTCCTATGCCGAGGGTATCTCGCAGCCGACGTTTTTCGATCTCTACGGCTTCTTCCCGGGGAATTTCGTTGGCAATCCGTCGCTGAAGCCGGAAAGCTCTCGCGGGTTCGAAGGCTCGCTGCGCTTCCGGCGAAGAGCTTTTGAGGCGGCGCTGACCGGCTATAGTCAGCGGCTGAATGACGAAATCGTCGATGTGTTCGATCCGATTACCTTCGTGTCGAGCACCACAAACCGGGATGGCGTCAGCCGCCGTTGGGGCATCGAGGCGCAATTCGGCTGGCGATTGGCTGACCAAATTCGGCTCACCGCCAACTACTCCTATCTCCACGCCACCCAGCCGGATTCAATGGGAGCGAAGCAGGTCAGCGAGCTTCGGCGGCCCAAACACAGCGGATCCGTCGCAGCGGACGGTGCCGCCGGACGGTGGAGCTATGGCGCATCGCTGAGCTACGCGGGGGCGCACCTCGATGTTCAGGACAACTACCCGTACGGCATCGTTCGGCTGCGTGGCTACTGGCTCGCCGGCGCTCGTGTCGCCTACCGAGTGACGGATCGGATCGAAGTGTTCGTGAGAGGTTCGAACCTGCTCAACGTCAGGTACGAGGATTCCGCGGGTTACCACACTGAACGGCGTGGGCTGTTCGCCGGCGTGCGGCTGGCGAGCTTCTAGCTTAAGCCGCAGGAGGATCGGCGATCATCGCGGTGAAGCTCGCTTCCGCGGCGAGCTTGCCGTCGATGGTCGCGCGGCCTGCGAACTTGCAGACGCTCGCGCGCTTCTGAATGAACTCGACCTCCAGCTTGAGGAGCACGCCGGGTTCGACCGGCGCGCGAAACTTCGCGCCTTCGATCGCCATGAAATAGACGAGCTTGCCCGAGCCTGCGAGACCGAGCGCTTCCACCGCGAGGACGCCCGCAGCCTGTGCGAGGGCCTCCACGATCAGCACGCCAGGCATGATCGGACGCGCGGGGAAATGCCCTTGGAAGAAGGGCTCGTTGATCGTCACCGCCTTGATCGCGACGATGCCCTTGTCCGGGTCGAGGCTTTCGACCCGGTCGACGAGCAGCATCGGATAACGGTGCGGCAGCGCCGCCATGACCCGCTTAATGTCCAAGGGGCCCATGGCGGCGCTTGCCGGCTGTTCGCTCATCCGGCTTAGCGGCCCTGCGGCTGCGCGCGCTTCGCAGGCGCGGCCGGAGCCGTCGTCTGCAGCGACGGGAGAGCGCTATTCAGCGCCGTGATCACGTCATTGGTGACATCGAGCGCGGCACCGCTCGCCAGGGTCTGCCCAATCTCGACCATGACGTTCGCGCCGCGGCGCTGCATCACCTGGCTGTAGATCGGGCCAAGCTTATCGGCGATCTGCTTCTGAACATACTGGCTGTTGGCTTGGATCTGCGCCTGCTGACGCTCCAGTTCCTGGCCCGCCTGCTGACGCTTGGTTTCCCAAGCCTGGGCGCGCGACTTGAGCGCGGCGTCCGGCTCCTTGCCATTCAGCGCGTTGACAGCGTCCTGGATTGCCTTGCCTTCTGTCTGGAGCGGGCCGGCAAGCGTCTGCTGGCGGTTCTGCAGGCCGGTCACCTGCGACCGAAGCGCCGTCGTAGCGGTCTTGCAGGCGTTGCACTGGCTCGTGACCTTGTCGAGATCAACGACGGCGACGACAGCCGCCGGAATGGCTTGTGCGTGGGCTGCGGCCGGCACGATCGCCGACGCTGCAAGCGAAGCGGTAATGAGCAGCTTTTTCATTAGAATTGAGTTCCTACGTTGAAATTGAAGACTTTGGTGTCGTCACCCTTTTGCTTGAGCAGGGCCTTCGCGATGTCGATCCGCAACGGACCGAACGGCGAGACCCAATTTACGCCCACACCGATCGTCAGACGCGGCTTGGGCGAATTGCCGAGGAACACTTCCTTGAACCCCGGCGAAGACGTGAACAGGGCCGGATCGTGCGTCACACCGGTCGTGTCGACGCTGCAGTCCGACTTGGCGCTGGAGAAACTGGACGTCAGGTCCTTGGCCGTACAAACGAACGGGATATTCAGCAGCTGCGGCTGCTTGACCTTCCACAACGATCCAACGTCGATGAAGGCAGACGGCCTCAGCCCGAGGCTCTTCATGCCGGAGCTGACGGGGAATTCGACTTCCAGCCGCCCCATGTAGTAGGCCCGGCCGCCGATTGCGTCGGTCACGTCATTATTGATGTCGAGGGCCGCGGGCGTTCCGTCCGCATTGTATGGAAGACGCACCACCCGAGGACCGATGCCGCGGATGTCGAAGCCCCTCAGACCCGGATCAAAGAACCTGTCGTTCAAGCGGATCGCGTCAGCATCCGAGGCAGACGATTGCTGCAACGGCGTAATGTAGCCTCCTTCGCCGTGCAGCGAGACGATCCAGTTGCCGCCGATGTTCTTGTACTTCGTCCCGTTGACGCTCGTCCGCAAATAACGGACGTCGCCGCCGAGACCTGCGAAA
>Ga0308173_10000974_pt1 | contig 13585 bp, 12 predicted proteins | sample PhyPR1_FD_203716 | JGI IMG/M metagenome (GOLD analysis project Ga0308173, IMG submission 203716) | Soil microbial communities from UC Gill Tract Community Farm, Albany, California, United States - DLSLS.P.R1 | ecosystem: Environmental > Terrestrial > Soil > Agricultural land | place: USA...
TCCGTGTCGACGGCATCAGCTTCCAGGTGATTGGCGTGATTGCTGCCCGAATGCAGGAGGGCGATGACAACATCAACAAGATGATTTATGTCCCCTTCACCACCATGAGCGACCTCAAGAACACGCACTACCTCGACGGCATCTGGCTCGATTACGAAGGCGATCAGTACGAGCAGGTGGAGCGGCAGGTGCGTGGAGTCCTGGCGCAGCAATACAACTTCAAGCCCGACGACAAGCGCGCCGTCTTCGTCTTCAACATGATGAAGCAGCTGCACCAATTCCAGATCATCACCATGGGATTGAAGATTCTGCTGGGCTTTATCGGCACTCTCACCCTCGGCATTGGCGGCGTTGGACTGATGAACATCATGCTGGTTTCAGTTACCCAGCGCACGCGTGAGATCGGCGTGGAAAAAGCGCTCGGCGGTCGCCGCAGCCACATCCTGTTGCAGTTCCTGGCCGAGGCACTGGCCATCACCGCTGCCGGCGGAATTGCCGGAATCGCTATCGCTTACTTCATTTCGTTCTCCGTCGGCCGGCTCACGTTTTACAGCGCCGTCGCCAAGAACGCTGAAGCCGCCGACATACGCCTGATCATCGATCCTGTCACCGTCATAGTGGCGACACTGATACTCGGGCTGGTCGGGCTCATTAGTGGAATGCTGCCGGCCATCAAAGCCTCGCGTCTCGATCCCATCGAGGCCCTGCGCTACGAGTAGGGTGTTGAATCCTGTCTCAGAGTCGAGATACCGACGAGCCATCCGTCCGCGAGGCGGACACCATATCTAAGTCCAGCGTTTCGATGGAAGCGGATATCCTCTCATCCGGGTCGCGTCGGCCGACGGCATATGGAGAGCACCGCGGATGCCTTCACAAGTAGCTCAGCCACCAGTCGTGACGGCGCTGCTTGAGGCGCGCGAACCAGCGGCAGACGGGGTAGAGCAGCAGCAGGACGACGATCCAGACCACGTACACCGCCCACAGAGGATATCCGAAGTTGGGCGGGAAGAGCTTGGCATCGCCTCCCATCGAGGGTGAAGCCATCAGCAGAAATGGTGTGCGCCCATAACGCACCAGGTTCATGAAGATGGCGATCAGGTGCGCCAGCGCCAGGTGCAGCACATAGTAGAAGAAAGGCACGCGGCCGAACACAATCAGCGGATTGTCGGACGAGAAGCGGCGTCGTTCCAGCAGGGCCAGCGCGATCATCGCCGGACCCAGCGTCATCAGCAGGAAATCCAGCGACGGCGGATACTTCGTGGTGTTAAGAAACGAAAGCACGGTGAACAACGCTGACGGCTGAGAATGCCAGGGACGCGGGTCGCCGTAGATGTTGATGGCTCGAAGCACCAGGAACGCAAGCGTCATCGCGATTCCCAGAGCTATCAGAAATCGTTGCCGCCGAGCGGCGTCCCAGGTAAAAACCGTTCCCAGGCAGTAGCCGGCGCCCATCACCCCGATCCACGGCAGCACCGGATATGCGGTCAAGAAATTGATCCCGCCGAACGAAAACCGCGCCTGCTGATGCAGGATGTCCCACATCCATGCAGCTTTGCCGAAGCGCTCGGGCGCAATGCCGTCCAGCAGATTGTGCAACGCAACAATCGCGATGCTTACTGCCGCCAGCACTCGCAGCGGCAGGTAGATCAGCCCTGCCAGCGCGATCATCGACATTCCGATGGCCCACAGGATGAGCAGGATGACAATGCCTCCGCGATAGTCGACCTGCGAAAACATGATCACCCTGAGTACTGTGAGTTCGAGCAGAATCAGCCAGATCCCACGTGTGATCAAGAAGCGCGAGAGTTCAGGCCGGCTGTGACCGGCGCGCTGTTTCCACAAAAACGCGCCCATACCGGCCGTCAGAAAAAATACCGGGGCGCAGAAGTGCGTAATCCAGCGCGTAAAGAAGATGGCAGCGGTAGCGCGCGACAGGTCCGTGGGCGAGAACTGCATGGCGCTGCGTGCGATGAAATCGCGAATGTGGTCGACCGCCATCAGCATCATGATGGCTCCGCGAAGCGCGTCCACCGACTGAATGCGAGAGCCCGTCGCGCCCCGGGGAACAGTTGCTGGTACTGCGGTCATGGGCACCTATATTCGCACAGATACTGGCCTGCCCGACGGCATGGCACAGAAGTGCCGGCAATGTGCGTTAAAACGAATCGGCTGATTTGGGAATTCGCGCCAGGAGGCGTTCTAAGGCGCCCTTGCGCTCCGGCCGTATCCGATGCTGTCTCGAGGTCCAGAAGTAGCTCATGAGCCCACGTGGCGCCACAGCGAGCTATTCTGGATTCCTGCTTGGTAGCGATGCAAGGGCTTGAGAGGCAATTGCGTCACTAAGGTGCTAGTGCGCGTCGCTCGACCCTTAAAGCCAACGCTGGCGAAGGTTGTTGACCTCCAGGCATATTCCAGAGTACATTCTTTGCGGAATCTCTGTACAGTTGGCAATTTGCCTCGGGCGTTTCCTCTCCTCCTGTTGGACGCCCGGGGCTTTTTCTCTTCGGCTCCCATCCACGCGTTTCGCGTTAGTCCATCCCTTGCAAAACTTTCGGGCGACCAATTTGCCGCTGCCGAACCTGCACTAGAATCACGGGGTGCCTAATGACCACCTCACCCATGTGCTCGATCAGCTCAAGCTCTACGAGCATCCCCTGGTCTCGTTCAGCGCGCGGGTGAAGGGAGAAGGCGTCGAGGTGATTCTCAGCCCGCGATTCATCGAACCCAAAGTTCACACCTACTACTACGACCTGCACCCGCGCGATCTCGAAGACCCCCAATTCGAGTGGGCCTTTCAGCGTCAGCTTTTCGATTGCCTGCACGATTACCTGGTCGAGATGTTCATCCGCACCCCGCAGCACCGCAAAGAGCATGCCCAAATGCGGCGCGAAGGGAAGCTGTGAGCGCGCCCCATGAACCGTCGGGTGCTCCACTCGATGCCGGTGTTCGGTTGAGTGTGAGTCCATTGCGCGCGCGCATCGTGGAGGAGATTCGGCAGCTCGGACCAATTCCATTCTCGCGTTACATGGAGATGTGTCTCTACGAGCCTGGGCTCGGCTACTACGCGCGCCCGCGCGAGCAATTCGGCAAAGCCGGAGACTTCTACACATCCAGCGACGTTCATGCCGTGTTTGGACGTTTGCTGGCGCGCCAGTTCGAAGAGATGTGGCGCATGCTGGGATCGCCCGAGCGCATCGACTTGATCGAGCTCGGCCCGGGCCGCGGCCTGTTTGCGGCGGATGTGCTCGACTGGTCGGCAAAACAGTTTCCGGAGTTCGCAAAGGCTTTGCGCTACGTGCTGATGGAGCAGTCCGAACATTTGCGCGAGCAACTGCGCCATCGTCTTGCGGAACACATCGCGGCGGGAACGGCAGATATCTTCGAGACGGTGGACATCGATACGCTGGAATTCGATTCGTCGGAAACGGAGAGCTGGCGAAGCGAGCGCCATCGTGTAGTGCAGCATGGAGGCGAATCCGGAGTGCTGGGTGAACGGTCCCCAGAAGCCCCCGAGTCGCGTAGCGACGGCAGCATTCATTCGGCGCCCATCATCCTGTTCGCTAATGAATTCTTTGACGCGCTGCCGGTGGACATCGTCGATCACCGCGGCTCGGTGCGCGTGGCCGAAGAGCAGGGAAGGCTGGTCGAAGACTTTGTGCCGCCATCAGCCGCCGAGCTCGAATACATCGATCGCTACAGCGTGCATCCCCAGCCAGGCGAGCGCGTTGAGGTCTCAGTCGCTTCGCTGGACTGGATGAATCGCATTGCGCAACTGTTGAACCAACGCCGCGGCTTCGCCATGTTCATCGATTATGGCTACACTCGCGAGCAGCAGCTTGCCGGGCGTCATCGTGACACGCTCATGACATACCGGCAGCATCGCGCAACCCCCTCCCCCTATGAAGCTCCGGGAGAGCAGGACATAACCGCTCACGTGAATTTCACCGCTCTCCGCACCCGCGCAGTTGAACAAGGGCTCACTGACGTCGCTCTGCTCACGCAAACTCAATTGCTGCTGGGCATAGGAGAAGAGACGCAGTTCGCCGACGCTTTTCAGGATTGCAGGCTGCCGCAGGAGCGCGCCAAGGTTGCGTTACAGCTGCGCCATCTGCTCTCACCCGAGGAGATGGGAGAGAAGTTTCATGCGCTGCTTCTCTCACGCGGAGTTGCGCAAGAGGCCGCGAAGCGGCTCAGCGGAGCCAAGCTGCTGGCCGGCTGACTCGACCAGAGCACACCGGTGCTGCACGTTCACACTGCGCGCTTGCTTCGTGACAACCCCAGCCTTACATCTTTCCTCCTAATGGTGGGCCGTGAACAAAAGCGGGAGCAGTGTTGCTAATCGCTTGAGACCTGTTCCCGGGCTGGCTTGGCTCGGGCGTTTTGCGGCCGGCAATCACTAAAGGAGATTAGCAATGCAGAATATGAAACAAGCAGGATTTCTGGCAGGATTAGCCTCGATGGCGCTGCTGGCGACGATGAGCTTTGCACAGATGGGAACGGGCGCGCCGGCTCCTGGCCAGAACACACCGATGGGAGCACCGGGCCAGCCGGGCGCAATGGGCGCTCCCGGAGCGCCGGGTACGGCCGGCTACCCTGGACAGGCGGGGACCGCCGGCACCATGGGCAATCAATCCGGCCAGATGGGGACCAATGGTGGGAAGATGCAGGACCATACCTTCATGACCAAAGCCGCGCAGGGCGGCCTGGCAGAAGTGCAGTTGGGCCAGCTGGCGCAGCAGAATGGGCAGAGCCAGGAGGTCAAAGACTTCGGTCAGCGCATGGTCACCGATCACACCAAGGCCAATGATCAACTGAAGCAGGTCGCGTCGCAGCAGGGCGTAAATCTGCCGACGAGTCCCAGTGCCAAAGATAAGGCCGAGTACGATCGCTTATCGAAGCTGCAAGGCGAAGCGTTCGATAAAGCGTATTCCAAGATGATGGTGAGTGATCACAAGAAAGACGTCTCCGAATTCAAGCGCGAAGCTGATTCGGGCAGCGATCCGCAGGTGAAAAACTTTGCCAGCGAGACTCTGCCGGTGTTGCAGGAGCATCTGCAGATGGCCGAGAAGATGAACGGCACGGAAAAGTCGCAGGGACATGGATCGAAGAAGAGCTCGAGCGGCAGCACCGCCAGCAATTCTTCGCAGCCCCAGTAAGCGGAGTGCACTAAATTGGAGAAGGCCGCCCGATCGAGGCGGCCTTTTCTATTTCTTCCGTACGTTTGCTATCGAAGCGAGCAGCTTACTTTGCCAGCAGTTCGTATCCGGCAAAGAAGTAGCTGAGCTCGAAGCGCGCAGTATCTTCCGCATCGGAGCCATGCACTGCGTTGTGCTCGATATTGGCGGCCCACTTCTTTCGGATCGTACCTTCGTCCGCCTTCGCCGGGTCGGTCGTGCCCATCAGCTTACGGTAGTCGGCAATGGCTTCTTCCTTTTCCAGCGCGATGACCACGATCGGTCCGCTCGACATGAAGTTGGTCAGCGACTCGAAAAACGGGCGATGCACATGCACGGCGTAAAAGCCTTCGGCCTGCGCCTTGGTGATATGCAGCATCTTCATTCCGATGATGCGGAAGTTGTTTTGCAGCAGGGTATGGAGGATGTCGCCAGTTGCATTCTTCGCAACCGCGTCGGGCTTCATGATGGATAGAGTTCGTTGCAGGGTCTTCATGTTTTAAGTTGTCAGCTCTCAGTTGTCGGTTGTCGGTCAAAAATGGTGTCAGGTGTCAGGTGTCAGGTGCCAGGTGTCAGGTGTGAAGGAGCGGGAAAGCCTTGACGGGAGCGCTCGCCCTACTGACTACCGACACCTGATCACTGACAATTGTTTACTTCATCGCCGCTTGCGCCTTCACCAGCATTTCGCCGATGTCTGCCGGTGACTGCGCAACGTGGATGCCGGCGGCTTCCATGGCCTTGATCTTTTCTTTGGCGGTGCCTTTGCCGCCGGAGATGATGGCGCCGGCGTGGCCCATGCGGCGTCCCGGAGGCGCCGTCTGCCCGGCGATGAAGCCAACCACAGGTTTTTTCACATTGGCCTTGATGAACTCGGCCGCAGTCTCTTCGGCAGTGCCGCCGATTTCACCGATCATGATGATGGCTTCGGTTTCCGGATCTTCGTTGAACAGCTGGATAGCGTCCACGAAGTTGGTGCCGATAATCGGATCGCCGCCGATGCCAATGGCTGTCGACTGTCCGATGCCGCGCGTGGTTAACTGATAAACCGCTTCATAGGTCAGCGTGCCGGAACGCGACACGATGCCGACATTGCCTTCCTTATGGATATGCGCGGGCATGATGCCGATCTTGCAGCGGCCGGGCGAAATGATGCCCGGGCAGTTGGGCCCGATCAGCCGTGAGTTCTTCGTCTTCAGGAACTCCCAGGTCTTCACCATGTCCATCGCGGGAATGCCTTCGGTGATGCAGACGATGAGCGGCAGGCCGGCGTCGGCAGCTTCCATGATCGCGTCAGCCGCACCCGGGGGAGGAACGAAAATCACGGTTGCATTGGCGCCGGTCTTCTCGACCGCTTCGCTCACCGGGTTGAAATTCGGCCAGCCTTCATGCGTGGTGCCGCCCTTGCCGGGAGTCACGCCGCCGACCACCTGGGTGCCATAGGCCGCTGAATTTTTAGCGTGGAAGGTGCCTTCGCGCCCGGTCAGTCCCTGTACTAAGAGTCGTGTTGATTTATCGACCAGGATGCTCATTTGCCCCCCTTGGCTGCGGCGACAACTTTCTCGGCCGCGTCTTTCATGGTCTGTGCCACGATGAAATTCAAGCCGCTGTCTTTCAGGATTTCACGGCCCTGCTCGACGTTGGTTCCTTCCAGGCGCAGCACGATCGGCAGCTGGATATTGGTTTTGCGGGCCGCGCTCACCACCCCATTGGCCAGGGTATCGACGCGCAGAATGCCGCCGAAAATGTTGATGAGCACAGCCTTCACATTTTTGTCGGCCAGCAGGATTTCAAAGGCGTGCGTGACCTGCTCTTCGTTGGCGCCGCCGCCTACGTCGAGGAAGTTGGCGGGCATACCGCCGGCGTACTGAATGATGTCCATGGTGGCCATCGCCAGTCCGGCGCCGTTGACCATGCAGCCGACGTTGCCGTCGAGCTTGATGTAGTTCAGCGCATACTTGCTGGCTTCCACTTCGAGCGAATCTTCTTCGGTGACATCGCGCAGGTCCTTGATGTCGGGATGACGATAGAGTGCGTTGTCGTCGAAGTTCATCTTGGCGTCGAGCGCGAATAGCCGCCCGTCCGTCGTGGTGATGAAGGGATTGATTTCGACCAGCAATGCGTCGCTCTCTTCTGCCGCGCGCGCCAGCGCCATCATGAACTTCACGGCGCCGCTCACATACTTCGGATCAAGACCCAGTTGGAAAGCGATCTTGCGTGCCTGGTAGGGCTGAAGGCCGAAGCCGGGGACCAGGTGCTCCTTGATGATCGCGTTGGGATCTTTGGCCGCGACCTCTTCAATCTCCATGCCGCCGGCCGCCGACGCCATGAACACGTTGCGTCCATTCTGGCGATCGAGCACGATGCCGAGATACAACTCGCGTGCGATAGGCAGGGTTTCTTCGATGAGCAGGCGCTGAACTTTCTTGCCTTCCGGACCGGTCTGGTGCGTGACCAGTTGCATGCCCAGAATCTTGCCGGCGATTTCGGCGGCGTCCTCGACCGACTTGGCGATCTTCACACCGCCGCCTTTACCGCGGCCGCCGGCATGAATTTGCGCTTTGACTACCACTCCGGAGGCGCCGTCGTGGAACAACGATTGAGCCGCAGCGCGTGCTTGTTCCACGCTCTCGACCATCTGTCCGCGAGGGACCGCCACTCCGTACTTCGACAGTATGGCTTTTCCCTGGTACTCGTGAATTTTCATGATGAATGATTGCGGGCGGGGATTGGAAAGCTCCACCGCGGTGGCCGGAACGGCCGCTTATCTCCTTGCAAGATGGATAATCGATGAAACTAGTTAGTGTAACGGAGTGGGAGAGCAGGGAGCAATGAGGCCGAGCCGCGAAGCGGCGGCTCGTTGTTTAGCACCGAGGCGCAAGCCACGGGTACCCGATCGACAACATACCGACACCTCACACCCGACAGCCGACACCTGACACCCGACACCCACACCTGACACCTGACACCCGACACCCGACACCTGCCACCCGATACCTGATACCTGAGACACCTCACACCCGGCACCTCTCCTGGTGTTACCATCACCGCCGATGAGCGATTCGAACTTAGTTGTGGAAGTGGTACAGGGAGACGTCCTGGATTTTTCCGCGGACGTGCTGGCGCTGAAATATGCGCAGCACTATTACGGATCCGACCAGGCTGTCTCCGAAGTTCTGGTGAAGAACGGTGTCGCGGCCGACGCACTGAAACCGACGCCCGGCAATTACGCGCTGGTGGATTCATCCGGCGCCCTGCGGTGCCCGCAAGTGCTGTTCGTCGGTGTGCCGCCGGTTCTAGAGTTTGGCTATGGCGAGATCGAAAAGTGGGCCCACCGCGCCATCGCGATTGTCGCCGAGAACTACTCCGGAGCTGTCCACGTGGCCATCACGCTGCATGGCCCCGGCTTCGGACTCGACGAAGTTGAGGCGCTGCACGCCGAAATCCGTGGCGTGCTCAGCGCCGCGCGTGACGCTGCCGATCCAGGACGGTCCATCCGCGTGTCCATCGTGGACCATACGCCGGCTCGGGTAGAGCGGCTGCAAGCGGCGCTGTCTAAGATCATCGCCGATTCGGGTGAGAGCGTTTCGGAGTCCCCGGATCAGCCTGCGCCTGCTGGGCAGGACGCAGACGACTTCGACGTTGCGCTGAAGACTCCCTTGACCTTTCGGCCGCTGCGACTGCGGCTGCGCCGTCCGGAGAAAACCACGCCCAACAGGCACGAGGCTGAAAACCCTGCGCAGTCGGCCACTCTTGAGTCAGCCGCTCAAGTCGAGAACAAGCCGCGGGTGTTTGTGGCGATACCCTTCTCCAAGAAAATGAAAGATGTCTTCTACTACGGAATCCAAACTCCTGTCCGGCAGTTGGGCTACATCTGCGAGAGCATCGAACAGGAGGCGTTTACCGGCGATATTCTCGAGCAGGTGAAGATGCGCATCGAAGATGCCGAGATCGTGATCGCCGACCTGACCGGATCGAATCCCAATGTTTACCTTGAAGTGGGATACGCATGGGGAAAGGGACGTCCGACCGTGCTGGTAGCCAATAAGGAAGATGAACTGAAGTTCGATGTGCAAGGTCAGCGATGCCTGAAGTATGAAACCATCCAAGACCTCGAGGAGCTGCTCACCAGGGAATTGAAGGCGTTGGGTAAGCGCAAGCGGTAAGGCGGACCGCGGACGGGTTGGCGCGCCGCCGACGAGGTGGCGGACCGCAGACGAGTTGCTAGGTTGCGAAAGCACGCGCGCTGAAACCCTCATCCATCGCGAGGGGCAGGCACCCGGACTTTCAGGCGAGCGCTACGCGGGCAATCGAAGCTTATCTTCTATTCACTGCGCGTATTCAGTGCGCGCTCTCGACCGGCTTGGGTGAGGCCGCCTGAGCGGAAGCCACTGCCGGTTTGTTGCGCAACATCAGCATCGTCCCAGACGGCAGCTTGAGATGGTCTTTCTTGGAGACCAGGAACACTCTTCCAATCTTGTCCTTCATCAGCAGCAGGTCGTCAACCCCGTGATAGCTCAATTGCAGCCGATCATTCCGCTCAATGGTTGCGTCCCCCGGAGGACGTCCCAGCGTCTTGGAGATGTCGCTACCCGGATTGGCTTGGGTGCGCACGCCGCGACGCCTGCGCTCCAGGTCGGGCATGTCGATGGCTCCCTGGAAGGTACTGTCGTTGCCGCCAGGCACCTCTGCTTTCATGGTGATCTGGGCGGCAACGAACGCGTGTAACGGGATGCTGTGTTCCTTCCACTCGGCACTTTGAACCACCAGCAGCACCCACGAAGGTTTCTCGTTCTGACGAGAAGCTGCGCCCATAATTGTGCCTTGCAGCTTCGTGTTCTCCGGCATGACCACGCCGTTTTCGATGAGCACCGGCTCCAGGGTTTTCAACTCGACCACGTCGCCAGCCCTGCACTTCTTGGTGTCGATGGTTTTGGAGAGCCGGGCCGGGATGCTGAAGTTATCAGGGACGTGCGCAGGCGGGGCTACCGCTGGATCTTCAGCGCAGAGAGTGATGGCAGAAAACAGAACCAACAAGAGCAGTCGCATGGCTCACCCCTTATAGCCACTCGCCACTCGCACAGGGCTGCCACTTAGGGTAGTTCCAGCGATTCGGAAGCTCAAGCGAAAAATCAGCTTGCATTTTGACATCGCTGGAGGCATGGGGAGCGAACCTTTCGTGCCTCCGGCACTCTGGGCTATGTTCACGCGGCTTTCACCTTTCGCGCCTTGGGGGCGCTGGGCCGATTAACGGCTACGCAATGTCATGCCTTAGGCCTTGCTCAGTTGCGAGCTTGCGCCTACTTCAACGAGAACTGCCGCATGCCCGTCCACTGGAGTGCAACCTTGAAAACGAAAGCGGGATTGTTCTTTAGATATCGCCCCCACAACCTTCGCGGTTCTTTGCGCAGACGGTCGAGCCATTGCAATCCGCTGGCTTTTACCCAGTCAGGAGAATCGCTGACCAGCCCGGCATGAATGTCGAAGGCCGCTCCCACTCCGGCCATCAATGCGACATTGAGCCGCCCCACGTGCTCGGCCATGAAGAGTTCCTGCTTGGGAGTACTGAGCCCGACCCAGAGAATGTCGGGCCGGGTCGCGGCAATCTGCTCGTGCAGTTGACATTCCTGCGCCTTCGACAGCGCGCCAAACGGGGGAGTCGCGGTGCCAACGATTTCGATTCCTGGAAACCGTCGTTCTAATGCGGCACGCAGAAGGTCGGAGACGCCCGCTTTGCCTCCATAAAGGAAGTGACGGTAGCGGCGAGCCACCGACCAACGGCAGAGTTCGGCCATGTAGTCCGGGCCATAGACACGGCTCATGTCGCGGTGTCCCTGAGCGTGTCCCATCCAGACGGTGGGCATACCGTCTGGCAAGCAGAGCGACGCCTGGTTAAGGATGCCGCGCAGTTGCGGGTTGCGTTGCGCCTCCATCACCCCGTGTACGCCGGTGAGACAAACGTAGCCGCGCGCTCCGCTTTGCAGCAGGCACCCGGAGAGGGCAACCGCCTCCTGGAGCGTGGTGGCGCAGACATTGACTCCGAGCACGTTCGCGTGCCGCAGCCCGGCAAAGCTAACCGGCTGCATACGCCAGCACCGGAGCCGTCCGCCCTGACTTGCGCAACTCACGCTCGATCCACAGATAGGTGACCCTCAAGCCGTCACGCAGGCGGATCTGCGGCTCCCAGCCCAGCACCTCGCGCAGCCGCGCGTTATCGCTGTTACGCCCGCGCACTCCCTGCGGTTTTGTGAGGTCGTGATACTTCACCACTTTCTTGCCGGCGATCTGCGACACCAAATCGACGAGGCCATCAACGCTGATGAGCTCATCCGTGCCCAGGTTGAGCGGTTCGCGATACTGGCTCGCCATCAGGCGCAGCAGGCCCTCGAGGCAATCATCGATGTAGGTCGGCAGCAGCGCGTCCAGACCTTTCTGCCGGAATTGATTCGCCACGGCGGATTCATGGCGTGACCTGGTGTAAGCCGCCAGCCAATAGCCGGGTTGCTGTTTCGTATTCGTCATAGTTTGTGATTGCAGGCAGGCGGTATACGGCTCTGCCATCGCCAGTCCCATTGCTCTGGTCTCGAGAATTTGAATGTAGGTGGTTCCGTCTTTCGGACTGGCACTTTAGCGGCTGGGCTGCTGGTCCTAAAGTGACATTCAACGAGGAGCACGTTTCATGCCAGAGAGAGAAGTGCAATTGTGTGCGGAAACACGCGACTGTCACTGGTGTGCTGGGAGCAGATGTCCAGAAGTTGGACAGAATTCTGTACGAGATCTGGACAGCGGCGAATCATAACCGCTCTCTTGCACTGGAGTGTTGGCTCCGATTCGACTAAGCCCACGCTCGGTGTAACTGTGGTACAAAGGTCGGCATGAAGCCGTGCAGTGTTATGGGATCCGCTACTTTGGCGTTGATGCTGGCTGCGTCAGCGCTGAGCCAGGCTCAAGCCAAAAAGACGGTGGTCGAGATGAAGGACGCCAAAGGCGAGAGCGTGGGCCACGCAACGGTAAAGGCGAAGAAGAGCGGCGTTGAGTTGAAACTCGATCTGAAGAACCTGCCCCCCGGCGAACATGCGATTCACATTCACCAGGCGGCCAAGTGCGATCCTCCGGATTTCAAGTCGGCCGGCGGGCATTTCAATCCCACGGACAAGAAGCATGGTTTGCAGAATCCGGAGGGCCATCATGCCGGGGACATGCCGAACTTCACGGTAAGGCCGAACGGTACGGCGAAGGCGACGATAAAAAATGCCGCTGTGACACTGGGCGACGGCTCGCAGCCGAACTCGCTGTTCGCCAACGGCGGTACCGCGCTGGTGATTCACGCCAAGCCCGATGACATGAAGTCGGATCCGGCGGGAAATGCCGGGGACCGGATCGCTTGCGGGGTGATTGAGAAGTAGCGCTACATTTTTGAATGTGCGGTTAGGAAACGTTACCAAACTGCCGCTGCGTTGAGGGGGACGCAATTGGCCCCCTCCGCGCACCGGGACAGCATATCTAAGCCCAGCAGTTCACTGCTGCGACAGCTTCATGTCAATCGCCCAGTCCCGTGTTTGGAATGAGTGGGACCAGCATTGGGAAATACGCGCTGCTTGATCTACGCCCCTGCGGCTCCCTTTTTCCCCTGTAGAAGTTGCCGCAACACGTACTGCAGAATTCCGCCGTGCTTGTAGTACAGCACCTCCTGCGGCGTGTCGATGCGCACGGTGGCATGAAGCTCGACGACTGAGCCGTCAGCGTTCTTGGCGCGAACCTTCACCACCTTGCCGGGAGCGAAGTTTTCCAGCACAGTGGTAAGTCCCACAATGTCGTACGTCTCTTCGCCGGTGAGGCCGCAACTTTCAGCATTCTCTTCGTCCAGGAACTGCAGCGGCAGAATTCCCATGCCCACCAGGTTCGAGCGGTGAATGCGTTCGAAGCTCTCGGCCAGCACCGCGCGCACGCCCAGCAGGCGGGGACCTTTGGCAGCCCAGTCACGGGACGATCCGGAACCGTATTCCTTGCCGGCAAGTATCACCAGCGGAGTTCCGGCGGCGCGATACTTCTCCGACGCCTCGAAGATGAACATCTCTTCGCCGTCGGGTAGGTGGCGGGTGTAAGCGCCCTCGCGCTCAGGCGTGAGCTTATTGCGCAAGCGCACGTTGGCGAACGTTCCCCGCATCATGACTTCGTGATTGCCGCGACGCGAGCCGTAGGAGTTGAAATCCGCCGGCTTGACGCCATGCTCCATCAGGTATTTGCCAGCCGGACTGTTCGACTTGATCGATCCCGCGGGCGAAATGTGATCGGTGGTGACACTGTTTCCGAGATAGCAGAGGACGCGCGCGCCGCTGATATCGACGACCGGAGTTGGCGACTTCGGCATGTTCTCGAAATACGGAGGATTCTGAACGTAGGTGGAACCGGCG
>Ga0308173_10000975_pt1 | contig 13577 bp, 10 predicted proteins | sample PhyPR1_FD_203716 | JGI IMG/M metagenome (GOLD analysis project Ga0308173, IMG submission 203716) | Soil microbial communities from UC Gill Tract Community Farm, Albany, California, United States - DLSLS.P.R1 | ecosystem: Environmental > Terrestrial > Soil > Agricultural land | place: USA...
CCGCGCCGAAGCCGATGAAGTTGTAAAAGAGTTGCGTATAGTGCGCTCGCGACTTGAAATTCTCACCGCTGACGGAATGGTGGATGTAGCAGTAAGAGAAGGTGACGGTGTTGCCGGAAGTGAGATATACGTTGTGAGACTGGTCCGAGCCCGCGCCGTTATAGGCGATTTCCGTATTTTGCACCAGAACGTTGTCGACATTCGTTGTGCTGGTCATGATTCCCATGTCGCAATAGGTGATTTTGCAGTTGGTGACCGTCACATTCGCATTCATAATGCGAATGCCGGCGCCGTTATCGCCGTTCCGGGCATTCTTGAATTCCATGTTCTCGATCTGGTAATACTTGCCCTGGATTTCCCAATCGCCTCTCGGACCGCCATTTCCGGACGTGTCGAGCCCGCTCCCATCAACAAGGGGGCGTCCCGTAGCGCAAACGCCTCGCAGGGTGATCGGGCTGGCGGCGGTCCCGCTGGCGGACCAGATTCTCACTTCGTGATAGACGCCGCAGTGAATGTTGACCACGTCTCCGGGCTGGAGAACGGGAAGACTGGCGAGGGTGAGGATGGGCTGGCCGGCGCCTACGTCATAGGTAGTTGCGGCCCGTGAACTGATGGGGAGGCTGCAGGACAAGAGGAAGAGAAAGAGAGGGAGACCGGCCCCGTTGCGATTGAACTTCAAACGAAGGATTTGTTTCATAGTGCTCTCCTGACGAAAAATCTCGCTGCCACAGAAAATTGAGCGGCTTGGGTTTAGGGCACCTCTGCACTTGGTTAATGGCAGAGACTACCCACAGGGGAACCCCAGGATAGGTACTGGTAATACCAACAGAAATATTGCGTAGTTTAGCACCAATCAGGCAAGAATGTGGCTTTTTTAATACGAAAAATTACGCTTTTGAACTTTTTGGTAGGACTAAAGAACTACTGACGCGAAGCTCGGAAGGGGGTGAAAGGCACCATTCTGTAAGGGGCTGGTTTACGGCTGCGGCTGGTTCTTACGGTTCAGATAGTCCTTCAGAAAGAGGAGAGTCAACTGGCAGGCGAAGGCCCACGCCTCTTTGGAACCGTACCCGACCCTCGGCAGGGCGAAGACGTCCTGACTGGGTTTCACCAGGCCTCCGTTGGCCAGAATGGCGCACCGATGTCCGGCGGCAATCACGCTGGCGCGGGTTTCCTGATTCCAGTTATCGGAGCGGCCAAAGGGATAGGCGAACGTGGCCGCATCCTCGCCCGTTTCGACGCGGATCAAGTCGCGGGCCGATTGGAGTTCGGCAAGCTGTTGGGCCCGTGTTTCCGCGGCCATGTTGCAGTGAGTATGGGTATGGGAGCCGAACTCCACGCCTTGAGCTGCAAGATGCCGCACCTCGTCCCAGCTCAACATCCCGAAACTGTTTTCGGCCAGTTCTCTTTCGGCCGGCTTCAGCGTCCCGGCGTCCTGAATCAATTGGCTGGCGTCACGTGCGGGGCGGCGGCGAATCTCCTGGCGCAGTTCTTTCATGCGGTCGCCGGTGATTCGTCCGAAATGCCAGAGCCCGTACAGTTGGTTCAAGGGCAGCCATTGGCCGTTCCCTATATATGCTGTCGAAATGAAAATCGTATAGGGAAGTGAATGGCGTTCCAGGATGGGATGCGCCACGGTGGCGTTGTTCCTGTAGCCATCGTCGAATGTGATGACGACTGCTTTTTGGAGTGGTTCGCCGCGTTCCAACCGCTCGAACAACTGCCGCAGGGAGATGACGGGATAACGGCGCTGCAGCATTCGCAGATGCCGGTCGAATGTGTCGGCGGTCAGATGGAAGTCTACTTCGGGAGGAAGGCGCGAGTCATTGCAAACTCCGTGGTACATGATGACGGCAGCGGCATCGACCTTGATGCAGCGCGCGATCAGCAATTCGAGTCCGGAGTAGTAGAACAACCAAAAGAGAAACCGCTTTACTCCGGCTTTCCAACGGGAGCCCTCCATTATGAGGTTCTCAGGAGGCTGCGGCACAGAGCTTCGTAATTGCCGACGCCCACCAGGCTTTTCACGGCGGCGCGAGCGGCGTGCGCGGTCCTGGCCCGGGCAATCAAAACGGAATCGCGGCGAGCGTATCCCTCAATGGTCTGCAGGCTGGTATGGCTGGTGATGGAGAGCCGGGGAGCGGCATATCCGCCCTTCATCAGTCCGGCATTTGAGGTGCAAACCATCCGGTAGCCGGCGGCGCGGGCGCGATCCAATACCTGGCGATCCATCCGGCCGCCGGGAAGAGCGAGAGTCCCGACTTCCGTTCCCAATAGCTGTTCGAGGCGCTCTTTCGAGGCGATGAGCTCGCGATCCAGGGCTTCCCTGGAAAGGCCGGCCAGAAACGCATGGGTGAAGCCGTGCGAACCAATAGACATACCGCGGGAGCTCATCTCGCGCAATTGCGGGACATCGATGCGCCCGGGTTTGCCGATCCAGTCGGCGACGATGAAGAACGTGCCGCTAAATCCGTGTTCGGCCAGGAGCGGATAGGCGGAGGTGTAGTTGGAAAGGTGGCCATCGTCGAAAGTGAACGCGACGCCGCGTGGTCCGGTTACCTTTTCGACCGAATGGACGGAGTAGTTGAGTTCGGCCAGACGTTCGACGTGCCGGGCGAAGGAATCCATGGACAGGAAATAACGGTGTTCGGGGCCGGGCACGCCGGCCAACTCCTCTTCCCGGTTGTAAAAACCGTGATAGATGAGAACGGGAACGCGCGTTTTCATTCCTCCCGACACATAAGGCATTATCGCGCAAGTGCGAAATGCGTCCACCAGTCTATGGTCGCGGACGCACGTGCTACTATGACGGCTTCGACCGGCATGATGCGCGTCTCAGTGGTGACCACTGCTTATCCGACCCCGGAAGAACCGAACCGGGGAGCGCCGATCTGGGCCACCCTGGAGAAGTTTCAGGGCAAGGTCGATTTTGAAGTGAACTGCTCGCTGGCTCGGAGTCCGCAGTGGGTCCGGAACATCATCCGGCCGAGAAGCTACCTGGCTTATCCGGGGAGCGTGGATACGGAGGCGAGTCCCGGAATGCCGGCGCGCATTCTGGATTATTTCGCGGTGCCCGGCGTGACGCGGTGGTTTAACGGCCGCCTGCTCGCCAGGGCTTTGGAGCGGCGTGTTCTCCAGCGGCGGCCGGACGTGATTTTGGCGTATCGCATCTATCCCGACGGGTACGCCGCGGTAGCTGTAGGGAAGCGGCTGGGAATTCCCGCGGTGATCAGCTCGCGCGGGTCGGACCTGAAGAAACTCCCGCCAAAGGGGCTGGTCCACCACGACACGGTCGAGGCTCTGCGAGGCGCCGCCGCCGTCCTGTGCGTGAGCGAAGACCTGGTACGGATCGCGCGTTCACTGGGCGCGGCGAATTTGCACCTGGTGCGCAACGGTGTGGATCGTTCGATCTTCTATCCGGTCGAGCAGGAAGAGGCGCGCCGCAGTTTGAGGATCCCCGCGGCCGATCGGCTGATCACGTTTGTCGGGAACCTTGTGCCGGTCAAGAATGTGCCACTGCTGCTGCAGGCGATCCGGATACTGAAAGAGGCTGGAGAGGTCTGGAAGGCGGCGCTGATCGGCAAGGGACATGACGAGGCGGACTTGCGGGCCTTGGCCGGGCAACTGGGAATCGCATCACAGGTGAGCTTCCTGGGGCGGCAGCCTTCCCGCGAGATTGCGGCCTGGCTGAACGCCTGCGACGTGTTCTGCCTGCCGAGCGAGAGCGAGGGCTTGCCGAATGTGGTGATCGAGGCGCTTGCATGCGGCCGCAACGTGGTCGGCACGAGAGTGGGCGGGATCCCGGAACTGCTGACCGAGGAATCCGGGATCGTGGTGCCGCAAGGCGATGCGCAGGCTTTGTCGGTAGCACTGTCCGAGTCCGGGAAGCGGCGGTGGGACCGCAGGTCGATCGAGCGGTCGTACCCCTGGTCCTGGGAAGATATCGCGGTGCGGACGATCGGAATTTGCCAGGATGCCGTGGGGAAGCGGGGTTAGCTGCGCCACCTCAAGTCGGGCCGCACTTGCTTATTCGACGTTCAGTTCGTTGGGGCCAGGCTGCGCCGCTCGAAGCAACAACTCGACTCGGTCCGTTGTCCAGGTTGCGACACCTGTTCCGAAGAAGTCCGTGTCTTCCGTCCAAATCGGACATTCGAGAGCCAGTGCCGTGGCCAGCACCGGCCAATCCTCTTCATCGCGTTTCTGCAACCGTTGTCTTGCTGCTGTTTCAAATGGCCTGCAGATCTCGTCATCGATACAGCCGATCACCACCGCTAACTCAGCGAGTACGGCGAGCGCGGCTTCCGGGTCGATAGCCCTCTTCAGCAGAATTCCGGGAAGATGCTCCCGGGCCTCGGCGAACGCGGTATCGGGTGCGAAGAATTGGACCCTCGCGGAATGCGCTTCGAGAATTTCACGAACACGCTTGCCCAGGACTGCGCGAATCAGTATATTCGCGTCGAGAATCACCATCTCAGGTGCGGACTTTCCGACGGCTACGGCGCGCCTCCTTGAACTCGTTTACCAATTCCTCTTCTGTGGCTCCGCTTGCCACGAGAAGCGCATCAAGCTGTGCCGCGGCTGTCCGTAGAGCCGCCAGATGTGCAGAATCCTTGCTGGGATGGGCAGGGATGTAGTATCCCACCGTTGCTCCGTGGCGAGTAATGGCAACCGGCCCGGACGCTTCCAGGAACGTGGTCAGCCTCTCGCGAAACTCCCGAACCCCGACTTTCAATGCTTGCATATTGTTATGCCTAAATGTGTACACATGATAACACAATCGGAAGCGAAGGGCTGACTTGATTCAGTAGGAGATGCGCTCGACTTCATCGAGGGAGATCTCATCGCCGCGGCGGTCGTACAGGCCGGTCGTGCGGGGGGATTCGTGGCCGGCCATCTGTTGGGCCACCTCGAGCCGGCCGCCGTTTTTCAAATAGTTGGTGATTCCCGTGGCGCGGAAACTGTGGCATCCGATCTTTGTGGCGATGCCGGCCTCCCCTGCCCTGCGGCGGATCATGTGATGAATGTTCGACTGGTCGAGCGGCCGGCGGACCAGCACGCCGTTGCGCCAGGGGCGAAACAGCGGACCCTCCGGGTCGCCGCCAATGTCGGCCGCTTCGATGTACGTATCCAGGAACTCTTCCAGCCGGTGGTGGGCCGGCATCTCGTTCACCTTGCCGCCCTTTTCGTGCAGCCGGACCCAGCCTCGCCGCCCCTGGACGTAATAATCCCCGACGTGCATGGCTGCGGCGGCGCCGACCCGGGCGAAGGTGTAGGCCATGAGTCCGATCAACGCACGGTCGCGGAGTCCAAGCAGCGTATCGGTCTCGATGCTGTCGAGGAGGTCGCGCATTTCCTCCGTCGAGAGAACGGGCGTCTTGCCGCGCTTCACGGAATGCTTGGGCCCGCGAACCGAGGCCGCCGGGTTATAGGGCAACAACTGGCCGACAATCAGCCAGTCGAACAACATGCGGATGGCGGCGAGGTGCTGCTTGACCGTCGGACGGGAACGGTCGCGGCCCAGCTCCTGGAGCCAGGCAGCCACGTGGATCGGCTGAACGGAGGCGATATCGGTCAGGCCATTGCGCAGGCACCAGGCGGAAAAGCGTCCGGCAGCCCCAAAGTAGGCCCGGCGGGTATTGGGATTGGGGATATTGGCGGTGAAGAACTCCCAGAAGCGCCGGGCCGCCTGGTCGTTGGCCAGGAACAGGACGGGCGGCATCTGGTTTGTGGGGACTAGGCTGTTCACTCCCAGAGTATATCTGATAACGTCCTTTAGCAGGTATTCAATGTAAAGCCACAGAAGATATCTGGAACGATCGTTTCGCAACGACTTCTATTCAGGTTATGCTGAATCATGCCCGCTGTTCCTTCGTATTTTCATCGTCTTGGCGAGGCCTGTGAGGTATTCGGGCAGTTGGACAGCGAATGGATAGACCGCTCGACCGTGGAGCAGGTCCTGGGCGTCTCCAAGACTGTGGCCTGGCGGATCCTGCGGCGTTGCGGGGCTGTCGACGGACCTGGGAACACGCTCATCTGCCGGCGTGACGGGTTCGTAGCCGCCTTGCGCCTCGTGCAGGAAACCGGCCGGTTCGAGCGGGAGAGTCGCCGGCGCGAGCGATTGAGCGGGTACCTGGAGCGGCTAGCCGAGGTGGGCCGATCGCGCCGGACTACGGTCGCCACCGAAGAGAGGGCGATGGACCTGATCAACACCCGGTTCGCGCGCCTTCCGGCAGGTATCACGTTGACTCCAAAGCACCTATCCATCGACTTCTCCTCGCCCGAGGAGTTCCTGCAAAGAGTCGGCTCGGTCATCTTCGCGCTGCAGAACGACTACGAAGCGATTCGGGCGTTCATCGAGTCCGCAACTACGGCGCCGTAAGCACTTCCCTGGCCCACTGCTTCTGCTCTTCGTCGGCATCCGGGCTCCTCAGGATCTCTCCGGCGAACTGGCGGTCACGGGCCTGGCCGGCGCGGCGCAGGCTCTCGCGCTCTTCGCGAAATTGGCGGTAGGAGTCTCCGGCGAAGCATTTGGGCACCGTCGACAGGAGGAACCCCAAAGGCATTCGGATGCCGGGTTTGCCGGACTTCAGGTCCACGAAATGCACCACTTCCGCGATGTCCGCGCCGGGTGCGTTCTCCCGGCAGCGATTCCATAACTCGGCCGCGGCGTCGTCGTCCACATCGGGAATGTGCTTCCGCAGAGCGGCGACGATAGGGCTCAGGAAAGACGCCGTTGCCTCGCTTTCGTTACTCAGTAAATGTCTATTCCTTATATGTGCGGGCGTTGCAGGTGCACCTGATTGAGGGTTTGCAGGTGCACTTGATCGATCTGATTCGAGCGCACCTGTTGACGAAGCGGATGCACCTGAAAGATGTGAACCTGTTTTAGCTGCAGTTGATTCAGGTGCACCTGATTCAGATATCTCTTGACTCAGCAAGGGCTTGCCGGTCTCCGGATCGACGAAGGCGACGCCCCTGTTGCGAATCACATGGGTCAATCCCCCGCTCTTCCGCCGGCGGAGGATCTCGCGGAAGCTGAAGATCACGTAGGTACGGCCGTCGGTATAGCTGAAGCCCGGCCGCTCCTCAATGGCGAGCTTAGCCACCAGCGAACGGACATTCGCTTTGCAGTTGCTGTAGGCCATGCGGGAAAGGTCGGCCAGGGTACGTAGTCCAATGGTCAGGATGCGGGAATCTCCCTGATAGGGCTTTCCTGCCCGGTACATCGCGTCATAGACCGCCTGTTCAGCCAGCGAGTGTCCATCCTGGACGGTCGAGGTCTCGAGATTTCGCACTTTACGCCGAAATACATAATCAGGTGCAGTCGATTCGTATGCATCTAAATCAGGTGCACCTGTTTCACCTGCATCTATTTCAACTGCACTTGGATCTGGAACAACCAAGATAGGCGTTGAAGGGCCAGTTTCAGGCGCGCTCGCTCCGACTGCAGTTATAACAGGTGCGGCAGATAGAGGTGCACGTGGGCTAGGTGCAGTTAAATCAGGTGCACCTGTTTCCAGGCGATCGAGCGCCGGCACCGCCACCGAGTTGTCCCGAGTCAGAAAGGTGCAGAACCCGGACATCCCCGTGGTTCCGGCCAACTCCTCGAGACTGATGGGCTCCAGCTTACGCTTCTGCCGGGAGCGAGAACTGCCGCTCATTCAACTGTCCTTTGAGGTGAACCAGAAGCTGATCGGCCACCAATTTGTAATCTTCCACGGCTTTGCACTTGGGATCGAAGTCCAGCAGAAACTTGCGGCCGCGGGTCGCCTTCGGCACCGAGGAATCTGTCCGCACCGAGGGGAGCAGGGGAATGTTGTACTCCCGCGACAGGGATTGGAGGCTATCCAGAATGACATCCGTCATCTGCAGCCGACGATCGACCTGGACGGGGAGGACCGCCACGGGCTGGATGCTTGCCTTGAAGAGCCGGTTGAGCGTGGCCGAGGTCTGGATGGCCGCATAGGCGCCCTGTAAACTGAGCGGATCCATTGTCAGGGGAATCAGGATCTGCTGGGAGTACATCAAGGCGCAGCTCTGGAGCAGGGAAATGGCCGGCGGGCAATCGATGATGACCGCGTCGTAGTCCTTCTCGACCGGCGTCAACAGAACTTGAAAAATCAATTCCCGGCCCGTCCGTGGGGTAAGAATCCCTTCAATATCAGTAGTTTCCCGGTTACTGCACAGGACGTCGATGTTGGGGTGCGCAGTCACCAGGCAGTCCTTGAACCGGTAATTCGAGATCACGAAGCTGTACAGGTAATTGGCTGCTTTCAGGCCCAGGGTCGCGCCGATCGAGCCCTGCGGATCGATGTCGATCAGCAGGACTTTCAGGCCCCGCTCGGCAAACTCCCGCGCCAGGCTGAGCGTGGTGGTGGTCTTGGCTACGCCGCCTTTTTGATTAGCGATTACGAGTCGAATCACTCGGTTCCTCCGTCAACACATTACGCGCAACTTCTACATCTGTCATAGTCCATTGCAGATACCCGTTGTCCGGATTCGCCTCCGGCCCGGGGATTTTTCCTGCTTTAATCCAGTTATGCAACGTTCGCTTCGTAATTCCCAGAATGCGCGCTACTCTGGCTGAAGTGAGAACTTCCTGGCTAGTGGCGGCACGACGCATTAATGATTATCCTATTGCACTGATTGACCAAAAACAAGCAAAAGTGTGAAAGTGATGATAAAAGTGGGAAGATAGCACGGAACGGCGCTCATAGTCAGCCTTGTGACGCCTTCCTTTAACTCAGGTCGTTTCCTCAAGCGAACGATCGAAAGCGTGCCGACAAAGGTTTACCCACCGGCGTTTTGCCTTCCGAGCAGCGGGTGATACCATCAATTTTCCATGTCACAGAAGAGGGCCCTAATCACGGGTATCACTGGCCAGGATGGTTCCTATCTGGCCGAATTACTTCTCTCCAAGGGCTATGAGGTCCACGGAATTGTCAGGCGCGTGGCTCTCGAAGATCCGCAGAACCGGCTCAACCGCCTCCAAACAGTCCGCGACCGGCTGAAGCTGCATGCAGCCTCGCTCGAAAGCTACGCCAGCCTGCACCAGGTAGTGGATGCGGTCCGGCCGGACGAGTGTTATCACCTGGCGGCGCAGAGTTACGTCAGCTACTCGTTCGATGACGAGTTCTCCACGCTGCAAACCAACATCAACGGGACGCATTATCTTCTGGCCGTGCTAAAAAACCTGACGCCGGAATGCCGGGTGTACTTTGCCGGATCCAGCGAGATGTTCGGCAAGGCCGATGAGGTGCCGCAAACCGAGAAGACCCACTTTCATCCGCGTTCCAGCTATGGCATCAGCAAGGTGGCCGGCTTCGACCTCACGCGCAATTATCGCGAGGCATACCGCATGCACGCGTCGAGCGGGATCCTGTTCAATCACGAATCGCCGCGCCGCGGATACGAATTCGTGACGCGAAAGATTACCGCCGGGGTGGCGCGGATCCTGGCCGGCAAGGCCCGCGAGCTGCGATTGGGCAACCTGGACGCCAAAAGGGACTGGGGCCATGCCCGGGAGTACGTCGCCGCCATGTGGCTGATGCTGCAGCAACCGGCGCCCGACGACTACGTGGTAGCAACGGGGGAGACGCACTCGGTGCGCGAATTCGTCCAACTGGCCTTCGCTTATGGCGGCCTGGATTACGAAGAGTATGTGGTCACCGACAGCGACCTGTACCGGCCCTCGGAAGTCACCTTATTGCTGGGCGACGCGTCGAAAGCCCGTCGAGTACTGGGATGGCAGCATCAGATCGGCTTCCAGGCATTGGTGCGCGAGATGATCGTAAACGACTGTTGCTTGCAGGGCATCACCGATTTTGTCCCGCATGAAACCGTAAAGCCGCTCTAAAGGATTATCGCCCTCACGCCGATACATGGGCGTGACCTCGCGGATTCTCGTGTTAGCTTTGCTCGCCCACAGCCTGGCGCTCGCCGCCGGGCAACCGGGCTCGCAGATCCCTCTTTTCTTCATTCCAAGCGCGGGCCAGGGGCCCGAATCGGCAAAGTTCGTCGCGAAAGGCTCGGGGCTCACCGCCGCATTCTCTCCCGACCGCTTGGTTTTCCGCATCGCCGGAACCTCGCTCGCCATGGTGTTCGAGGGCGCCGATCCGCAATGCCGTGTGGAGGGCAGGGAAAGGCTGGCGGGCCGAGCCAATTTTCTGCAAGGCGCACCGCAGGGCTGGCGAACGGACGTTCCGATGTATGGTTCGGTCTTCTACCGCGAGTTGTATCCCGGGATCGACATGCGATACGGGAGCAATGGCAGAAATCTGAAATCGGAATTCATTGTCGCGGCGGAGGCGGATCTTTCGGACATCCAGATTCGCTATGCGGGGGCCACCGCGGTTCGCATCGCCGCAGACGGTTCGCTGGTAATCGGGCTCGAGGGCGAGGAGTTGCGCGAAGAGAGGCCGGTGGCATACCAGGAGCGCGGCGGACGGCGCATTCCGATCGAAGCCCGGTATTCCCTGGCGCCGGATGGGACCGTGGGTTTCATCGTAAACGGCTACGATTCGTCGCTGCCCCTGATTATCGACCCGGTGATCTCGTACAGTACGTTGTTGGGCGGTTCGTCTTCGGATGCGGCCATCTCGCTGGCGGTAGACGCTGCGGGCGCGGTTTACGTGGCGGGCTTCACAGCGTCCTACGATTTCCCGACAGCCAATCCGGTCCAGAACGTGAATGGCGGAGGCAACGATGTCTTTGTCGCCAAGTTGAATGCCGCGGGAACGGCCCTGGTGTACTGCACCTATCTGGGCGGCTCCGGCGACGATCGCGCGTATGGCATTGCGGTGGACGCGGCGGGGTCGGCCTATGTCACCGGGTCCACGGCATCCAAGAACTTTCCCGTTCGCAATGGCCTGCAAACCAAGCTGGCGGGAACCAGGAACGCCTTTCTGGCAAAGCTGAATGCGTCAGGCAACGCGCTGGTCTTCGGCACGTATTTGGGCGGCAGCGGCAGCGACACGGCGTACGGTGTTGCGGTGGATTCCACAGGCAATGCCTATGTCGTGGGGGACACAACTTCACCGGGCTTTCCGGCGAATGGAGTTCAGAAGTCGTATCGCGGATCTCAGGATGCATTCGTCACGAAGATCAGCTCCGACGGAAGCCGGCTGGTATACAGCACGTTCCTGGGCGGAAGCGGCACGGACCACGGATCGGCGATCGCGATCGGCGGGAGCGGCGAGGCTATCGCCACCGGCTCGACGTTCTCCGCCGATTTTCCCACTGCGAACGCATATCAGCCCTCCAATGCCGGCGGACAGGATGCCTTTGTCACGCGGATCAGCACCGACGGCAGCTCCTTAATCTTCAGCACCTACTGGGGCGGCAGCGGGGGCAGCGCGTCTTATCCGGAAGCGGGGCAGGGAATTGCGCTCGACTGGCAGGGAAATGTGTACGTCACCGGAATGACCAGTTCTCCGAACTTTCCCATGATCCAGCCGCAGCAGTCGTCGCTGAATGGATGGGTGGATGGATTCGTCTCCAAGTTCAATGCGGCCGGATGGCCGGTGTACAGCACGTATTTTGGCGGGTCCGGCACGGACGTAAGCAACGCAATCGCGGTGGATTCCAGCGGCAATGCCTATGTGGCCGGCTACACCTACTCCACCGACTTTCCGGTGGTGAATGCGATACAGACGGCTGTCGCGGCGGCAGGCGATGTGGATGCGTTTGCCGGAATCCTGAACGCGTCCGGCAGCGCGTTCACTTTCCTGAGCTACCTGGGAGGAACGGGTGGAGACACCGCCACGGCCATCGGTCTGGACCCGGCCGGCAGTATGTACCTGGCGGGCTGGACGATGTCCACCAACTTCCCGCTGCTGCATCAACTGCAATCGACAAATGGCGGCAACTACGGCGCGTTTGTGCTCAAAATGCGGCAGGTAGCGCTGCGGATCACCTGCACTCACACGGGAAGTTTCACGCAAAACCAAAGCGGAACCTACAGCATCGTCGTCACCAATCCATCGCTGACCACTGGCAGCAGCGGCGCCGTCGTGGTGACGGACTCGGTAACTTCGGGACTGACCCTGGTATCGATGGCGGGCACGGGATGGAGTTGCACAGGCACTACCTGCAGCCGCAGCGACGTTCTGGTTCCGGGCGGCAATTATCCGCCGATCACGGTGACTGTCCAAGTTGCGCCCACCGCGTCCTCCCCGCAGCAGAACACGGCGACCATGACCGGAGGCGGAGACCTTTCGGCCCGATCCGCGGTCGACACCACGACGATTCTGACCGGCATGGCATACACTCTCTCGGGCCATGTGACTCTGTCGGGTGCGGCGCTACCCGGCGTGAAGATCTCGCTGGCCGGCGGCCAGACATCGTCCGAGATCACCGACGGTTTGGGCGCCTATTCCTTTGCGAACCTTCCTGCCGGCTCCAGCTATACGTTGACGCCATCGGCTGCAAACTACAGCTTCACGCCGGCCGCACAGTCGATCGCCAGCCTGTCGGCGAGCCAGTCGCTGGACTTCACCGCGACGGCAAATCTGGCGAAAGGTATGACCGCGAGCCAGAGTTCCACCTATGGCAGCTACGTCGCGGGCCTGGCCGTGGACGGCAACACCGACGGCGCTTTCGGCAGCGGATCGATCTCCGTCGCCAGTTCCGCTCTCAACGCCTGGTGGCAGGTTGACCTGGGATCTTCCGCGGCCATCGATACTATCGCGGTCTGGGGCCGCACCGACTGTTGCGCGACGTGGCTGAGCGACTACTGGCTGTTCGTCTCCGATACGCCGTTCACTGCGACCGATACACCGGCGACGCTGCAGGCCAGGACCGGCACGTGGAGCAGCCATCAGACCACGGCACCGAATCCGTTGGCCGCGGTCGCGGCGGGCGGAGTCCATGGCCGGTATGTGCGTTTGCAACTGTCAGGGACAAACTACCTGGAGATCGCCGAGGTCCAGGTATTCGGGACGCCCATTGTGGCGCCGCCCGCGAATTCCAACCTGGCGAAAGGAAAGGCGGCAAGCCAAAGCAGCACGTATTCCACCTACACCGCCGGCTACGCGGTCGACGGGAATACCGACGGCATCCTGGCCCACGGGTCGGTATCCGCCACCAATACGGAAGCCAATGCCTGGTGGCAGGTGGATCTGGGTGCATCGGCCACAGTCAGTTCGGTCGGCATATGGGGCCGCACGGACTGCTGCACAAGTTGGCTGAACGATTACTGGGTGTTCGTCAGCGATACGCCCTTCGATGCCACAGACAAGCCGGCGACTCTGCAGGCCCGGTCCGGCACGTGGAGCAGCCATCAGACGTCGGCGCCCAATCCCTCGTCCACCATTACGGCAACGGGCGCGCAGGGGCGATATGTGCGAATCCAACTGACCGGGACGAACTACCTGGAGATGGCCGAGGTTCAGGTGTTCGGCACTGGGAGCATGGGACCATCGACGTACAGTATTTCCGGGCGGGTCGCCACAGTGACCGAAACTGGGATCGGCGGTCTCACGGTCACGCTGGGCGGCAGCCAGGTCGGCAGCACCACCACGGACGCGTCCGGCAATTACGCCTTTACCGGGCTGGCGTCGGGAGGCAGTTACACCGTC
>Ga0308173_10000976_pt1 | contig 13573 bp, 13 predicted proteins | sample PhyPR1_FD_203716 | JGI IMG/M metagenome (GOLD analysis project Ga0308173, IMG submission 203716) | Soil microbial communities from UC Gill Tract Community Farm, Albany, California, United States - DLSLS.P.R1 | ecosystem: Environmental > Terrestrial > Soil > Agricultural land | place: USA...
TCGTCCGCTCCCTCGACGACGAGCTGCCGCTCCAGCAGCCGCTGCCCGCCATGCTCCTCGGGAGGAAGCATCATCAACCGCTGCCGCAGATCGTGGATCGGCGTCGGATAGACGTATCGGTACTGCTGCCGCACTCGGAATGCGGCACGGACCAGGCGGTCCCACGTCGGCGGGGCCCGAAGCACGAGGGTGGGCTCGACCACCGCTCCGCTCACCGCGCCCCTCCACCGAGCAGCTGCTCGTGCGTCATGTGCGCCGGCAACACCGGCTCGAGCGGTGCGAGCCTCGGGAGCGGCTCTGCCTTGGCAGTGGCCACCTCTTCGGCCCACACCGTCATCTGACGGAGATCGAGCGCGCCGTACGACGTCGTCATCGCGACGTCTGCCGCATCTCGGCCGAAGCCTACGACGACGCGACCCACGCGCGGCATGTTGTGGCGCGCATCGAAGGTGTACCACCGGTTGGCGATGTACACCTCGCTCCACGCGTGAAAGTCCATCGGCGTGTCGGGCGGATCCACCGCGATGTCCGGCAGATAACCGAAGGTGTATCGCGCCGGGATGTTGAGCGCGCGACAGAACGCCGTCACGAGGAGTGCGAAGTCGCGGCAGACGCCGGCGCGGCGATCGAGCAGTCCGCGCGCCGTGCCGTGTGGGACGATGGCGGCCGGGTCGTACCGGATGTTCTCGTGCACCCAGTCGCACACCGCCTGGACGCGCTCCCAGGTCGGCGGGTAGTTGCCGAACAGCTCCCAGGCGCGATCGGCTACCTGGTCCGACTCGACGTAGCGGCTCGGCAGTGTGAAGCCCAGCACGTCGTCAGGCAGCTCCGCAGGCGGTACGAGCAACGCCTCGGGATGACGGGGGTCCGGCTCGTCGTCCACGTCCACCACGGCGTCATACCGGATTGTGCTCTCGCCCACCGGAATATCGATCCGCCAGCAGCTGTTCGCGAAGGCGTCGCGAAAATCGCGGATCGGCAGGGCCGGCTCGGCCCAGCGCGACTCGTAGATCGTGCGATGGGCACCGTCGGCGCGCGTTCCGACGAGCATCACCGTGGTCACCGGGTGAGTGCTCTCGAACTGGAACTCACAGCCGACTCGCACCCGCATCGCGTCCTCCCTGATGGGCCAGGCTCGGCAGTCGAGGACTGCCCTCCAGTCCGCCCACGCCGGTCAGCAGAGCGCCGTACGTGCAACGCCTGGAATCCTATCCAAAGGATGCGACGACCACGCTTAGCTGTCAACTACACTTTGCAGAAAAAGCACGAGATTCCGGACGTTTGGCGCATTTAGCCGGAAAAAATGGCGCATTGTCTATACAACCTTGCATATTCTGCACATAAGCTGACACAGAAGGAGTGCACGCCCCTGTTTCGACCGAGGTTGCGCCAGTGGCGCACTGGGCACATTTTCGCTTCGCGGTGTAACATAAGTCACAGAATTCGGCGTTTCTTTTAGAGCGCCTGCTCGTCGAACAACTGAACGGGACGCGTGCCCCGGCTCGGCTCGCACCACTGCCGAACGGCGCGCGTCCACCCCTCCCCTGACGTCGGCCGCCGCCGATCTGCGGTTCAGATCGGTCTCTTGCCTCAGGCCCCGTTCCCCCGCCCATCACGGCGCCCTCCGGGACGCCGGCGACGTGGTAGTCGATGCAGCCTCATCTCTCCCAAATGGTCCGTCGCATCATCGGGTCAGTTGCCGTCCTGCTCGCGGCAACCCCGCTGTCGTCGGCTGTGCACCCTGCTCACCCGCGGACGAACGTCGCGAGCGAGGGAACGGTCGGACGTGAGCTCACCCCCGAAGCCCGCGCCGCCGTGCGCCGCCAGCTGAGGGAGCGTGGTCAGGGCACGTACATCGCCGAGATGCTTGCCGAGCGAGACAGTGCGCTCGCGCGCTGGCACGACCTCAGGGGCCAGCGACTGAATGTCTGGATTCAGCCGACGTCCGACGTCAACGAGTTCCACCCCGAGTTCGCCGCGCGCGTGCGCGATGCGTTCCTCGACTGGGACGCGCTCAAGCTGCCGGTGCGCTTCGCGTTCACGCCGGACTCGGCCGCGGCCGACGTGCACGTCACGTTCATCGACCACTTCGACGAGCCGATCAGCGGTCGCACCAAGTGGGCGCGTGACGACGACTGGTGGATCATCGGCGGCGACATCGTCCTCGCCGTTCATCACCACAACGGCAACACGCTCGACGACGAATCGATGAAGGCGATGGCGCTGCACGAGATCGGACATCTGCTCGGTCTCGATCATACCACCGACTCGACGAGCATCATGGCGCCGAGGGTGCGCGTGCGCGATCTGTCGCCCGCCGATCGGGCCACCGTGCGCCTGCTCTATACGCTTCCGCCGGGAGCGGTCCGCTAACGCGCCTTCGCGTCGAGGTCGTCCTCGTCGCACTGGTCATGCTGCTCGGCGGCTTCGTCGCCGGCAGCGCGACCAGACGGGCCACACTCCGCCGCCAGCGGGTCGACCAGGAAGAGGCCTCCGTCGCAGCGGCGTTCCACGCTGGCGCGACGGTCGACGGCAGCGTTCTGCGCGCCGTCATTCCACGGGGGCGAGAGCAGGAGACGCCGCCCGATGAGCTCCGACGCCGCGTCGAGAGCCTGAAGTCGGGCACCTACATCGACGACATCATCACAGCGCAGGACAGTGCGCTCTATCGTTGGCGTGCGCCCTCCACCGACGGCGTGCGAGTCTGGATCGAGCCGACGTCGCTCGCGCATGGCTGGGAGCCCGCGTACCCCGACCTCGCGCGGGGCGCGCTCGGGGAATGGAGCGACGCGGGCTTCCCGGCGCCCTTCGCGTTCGTACGCGACTCGTCCGACGCCGATCTCACGATCCGGTGGCGCGAACGCTTCGCCGACGAGGACGGCCAGCGCATTGGTGTCACGGAGCGCATTCAGACGAGCCAGTTCTGGATCAAGTCGGCCCGGATCCAGATCGCCAACCACGACTCCTCGGGACATTTGCTCCCGCCGCGCATCGTCGCCGGCATCCTGCGCCACGAGATCGGGCACGCGCTCGGACTCAACCACGCCGACGACGCGATGAGCGTGATGTACCGCGAAGCGGCGACGAGCACCATCTCGCCGTCGGATCGCGCCACCCTTCGACTCATCTACCTGCTGCCCCCGGGCTCACTGCGCTGACCGGCCCGCGAGCGTGATACGTGCACCGTATGGGGAACCGTTTTTGCCCCTTCGTGATGCGGACGTGCGACTCCTGGGAGGCCGAGTGGGAACGAACGAGACGAAGCGCGCCGATCGACACTACGACGTGGCGATCATCGGTGGAGGCCCTGCCGGCTTGAGCGCGAGCATCTGGCTGGCGCGCTATCTACACGACGTCGTGCTCGTGGATTCGGGTGACCCGCGCAACTGGGAGACCCGTGGGATCAACGGATTCCTCGGACATCCGGGCATCCGTCCCGCCGAGCTTCGCGGCGCCGGCCGCGACGAGGCACGAGAGCGGGGCGTCGAGCTTCGCGACGCACACTGCGAGCGGGTCGTGTGCCACGATGAGGAATCCTTCGAGCTCGCGCTCGAGAATGGCGACGTGATCCGCGCGCGCCGCCTGCTCCTCGCGATCGGGTTGAAGGACGTCTGGCCCGACATCCCGGGCCTCGACCGCGTCTACGGCGACACAGCCCACGTCTGTCCAGACTGCGACGGCCGCGAGTGCGTCGACAAGAAGGTCGTCGTCATCGGCTCGGGCAGGAAAGCGGCCGGCATGGCGCTCGACCTGACCACCTGGACGAGCGACATCGTCATCTGCACGAACGGCGAACCCGCGAACCTCGATCTCCAGGAGTACTGCGATAAGCTCGACGCGCTGAACATCCCGGTGATCGAGTTCCCGATCCACTGCATCGACCACAAGGGATCGCGCGTGCACTCGCTCACCTTCGAAGGTGGGCTGGCGCTCGACACGGACGAGATCTTCTTCGCCATCGGCCAGTACCCGGCGGACGATCTCGGAGCGCAGCTGCAGTGTGACCGGGACTCGGGTGGCCACATCATCGTGGACGAGGCGTACCACACGTCGGTGCGCAACTGCTTCGCCGCGGGGGACATCGTGCCGGGTCCGCAGCTGGCGATCGCCGCCGCCTCGGATGGTGCGATCGCCGCGCTGGCGATCCACAAGACGCTCATTCCCGCAGCGCGAAAGCTGGAGAAGCTCGAGAGCGTCGAGGCCTGACGTCTCGCGAGAGGTACCGCGCTACCAGCGCAGCTTGATCTCGCGCGCCTGCTTCTCGCGAATCAGGTCGAGATCGACGTCATGCGCGCCGTCCCGTGCGGCCCGCGCGACGATCTCCCACACCTGTACGACGCTGCGCACCGGCTGCTGCTCGACGCGGATGATGACGTCGCCCTCTTTCAGCCCGGACGCGTCCGCGGGTGTGCCGTCCGGTACCCGGACGACCAGCACGCCCGACGGCAGTCCGTAGCTCCGCTTCAATCCCTCGGAGACCGTCACGAGCTGCGCGCCGGCCACCCCACCGGGCGAGAACTCGAAAGGACGGGGCAGCGCCAGCACGACGGGAGCCGGCGGAGCCGAAGCGATCGCCGGCGCGGTGGTAGGTACCCCAGTACGCGGCAACGCCGCGGACGGCGCGAGGGGCGGAACGCGCGCGAGGTCGGGCGACGGCGTGAACAGCCACGACTGATCCGCGGCGCGCATCTCATCGTCGCGGCGGATCATGATGCGAGGCGGCGCTTCGGCGACGACGACCGGCAACTCCCTGATGCGCCCATCGCGCCGCACGCGGATCGTGACCTTCGCGTTTGGCCGGAGGAGCCGCGTCATGCTGATGTCCGCGCCGCGAACGTCGCGCCCGTCGTAGGCGAGCAGCGTATCGCCCGGAGCGAGCCCCGCACGCTGGGCGGGCGAGCTCGGGTCGACGGAAACGATCTCGGGATAGGAGAGGAAGCGCAGCATCTGCTCGTTGCGCTCCATGTGCGTCTCCCGCGGCGCTCCACTCACCACGATCCCGATCCATCCGCGCGCGACCGCCTCCGGAGGCATCGGATTCGGAAAGGTTCCTCTGATGTCCGCCCAGGCGTTCGGACCGAACGATGGCTGTGGCGTGCGCCGGGTGAAGGAGGGCGTCTCGACCCTCACTACGGTGCTGGCACCATTCAACTGCATCCGCTGCGCCCTGTACTGCGCGATGAGCGCGTCGATCGTGCGCCCGATGCTGGAACGCTCCGCCGCGCTCCGGTCGTCCGCTCGGAAGGCGCGCACCAGCGAATCGATCGTGCGCTCCAGACTACGCAGCTGACGTTCCGACGAATCGGTCACTGTCACGCGCACGGTGCGGCGCGCCGTCGCCTCGGGGCTCTGCGCAGCGAGCGGCCCTGCCCCCGCGGCGAGTGCGAGGGTGACGGTGAGGAAGAGGGGAGCGTGAGCGGCGGAACGAGACATCGACAGATTCACCATATACCGAGAAACGCGACTCAGAAGCTGTTCGCGCGCAAGCTCGCGGGCAGCACCGTGTTGAGCTGCCGGAGCGTGGCTTCGCGCTGGCCGAGCGTCGTGAGGTAGTAGCCGTTGATGACCGGATCGTGCGGCGCCTGGCGCATCGCCTCGCGCGTCGTCGAGATCACCTGATCGAGTGCGGCGAGCCGCGACCGATAGGCCACCGGACTGCCTTCGCCGGCTGCGCTGGTGTCGTGCTCGGCGAGGTACGCCGCGGCCTGCTGATAGCGCGCCTCCGAGTGCAGCTGTGCGAAGCGCGCTTCGTCGATCGACGAGAAGCTCGCGGAATCCAGCGAGGCGGTCCGAGTCTCCGCATCTGTCGCAACCGGTGCAGCGGTGCGTCCGACGAAGGGCAGCGGCGATACGCCGGCACTCACTCGGCCAGCCATCGCGCCGCCGACGAGCAGGAGGAAGCCTGCCGCAGCGCGCATCGGCATGCGCAGGAAGCTGCGCGCGCGCGCATGCTGGCCGACGGCGGGAACGACTGGTGCAGCGACCGCCTGGTCCGCGGCGAGCGCGCCGGCGATCGCCTCGAAGCGTGTGAGCGGAATGCCGATCGCGCCGCGCTCTTCGTGTGCCATCGTGACGAGGGCGCGATACGCCGCGTGTTCGCGGGCGCACGCTTCGCACGAGGCCAGATGCGCCGTCTCGACGGGCGTCGGCGCCTCGTCTCCCAGTGCGGCGAGTCGGTCAGTAGAGAGGTGCGACATGAGAGCTCTCAGGCTGGAACTTGGTGTTCGCAGGTGCATCGACGAGATGGGCCAACAAGACGCGCAACTTCGCGCGGGCCTTGAAAAGCTGTGACTTGGAGCCGCCGGCGGTGATCCCCAGCTCGGCGGCGATCTCCTCGTGGGTGTAGCCCTCGACGTCGTGGAGGAGGAAGACGGTGCGGGCGCCCGGTGACAGCTTCGCCGCCGCTTCCTCAATGGATGCAGCGAGCAGGGCGCGCTCCCCTTCCGGTTCGACCGATGCCGTATCGTCTTCCACGTCGACCTCCACGGACGCCATGCGCTTGGTCCGTCGCAGCGCGTTGAGCGTCCGGTTGACAGCGATGCGGTGTGCCCACGTTCCGAACTGCGCGTCGCCCCGAAAGCTCGGCAACGCACGGAAGATCTGGATCCACACTTCCTGTGCGATGTCGGCGGCCAGGTCGGGGTCGTGTCCGACCAGGCGTCGGACCACGACATCGACGTGCGGCGCATGTCGGGTCCAGAGGGCCCGCATCGCCGCTTGATCGCCCGCCAGGGCGCGCTGAACGGTGAGCTGTTCGTTCTCCATGACGTCCGACGGATTGGTCACGGCCGGGACTGGAATGGTTGCCGAGGCAACGATGGCGCGGAAGGGGTGGCGGCGGCGCGGCAGGACCGTGGCGCCCTTCCCTCTACGGGCGCGGTGCCGCGTGAGCTTCAGGAGGGCCGAGCAAGAGGACCAAAGCGCGCACAGAAGAGTCCGCTAGCGACCGTTCCGCAGGCGCTCGCACGGTTGCGCGCCCGGTAAACAAATGAGGACAAACATTCAGTGGCGAACACATCCTATCCTGTGACGCCACAACCTCTTGCTCGTCCTAGGCACAAGTGCCATAATGGGCCCGGCGCGGGTGACTGCGGAACTGTGCGCCAGGTCACATAGTATGAGCGTCAGCCGGGCAGCGTCCTCCCCGCCAATGCCCGGCGCCAATGTCAGCAAGGTCGAGCACGTAAACTGCCTGTTCCGGCAGCGATTGCGTCGCCGACCCAACGCTTTCAAGGGAAACACTGCGTTGTTCAGCCTGCTGTTCGCCGCCGCCACTCTCGTTCACCCGCTGCCGCCAGCGAAACCCGCACCTACTGGTGACGGGCTTCCCGCCAAGGCGCCCAGCGCCGTCGGCATGTCCGCTGCGCGGCTGGCGACGATCGATCGTGTCATCGAGCGCGGCATTCGTGCTGGAGGATATCCCGGCGCAGCGGTCGTCGTAGGACGGAAGGGCGCTGCGGTCTGGGAAAAGGGGTTCGGCGGGCTCGGATGGACGAGGGAGGAGGGATCGGTCGTCCCTGAGCGGACGATCTACGATCTCGCGTCCCTGACGAAGGTCATCGGCACGACGACCGCCGTGATGATCCTCTACGACGAGGGGAAGCTTCGCCTCGACGACCCGGTCGTGAAGTACATCCCCGAGTTCACCGGCGGCGCGAAGGATCAAGTCACGATCCGCATGCTGCTCGAGCATCGTTCCGGCCTTCCGGCCGGGCGCGATCTGTGGCGCATCACGCAGACGCCCGAAGAGGCGCGCGCCGCCGTCATCGCGACGCCGCTGTTCGCCGCGCCGGGCCAGTACTACGAATACTCCGATCTCGGCGCCGACATGCTCGGCTTCGCGATCGAGGCAGTCTCCGGGCAGAAGCTCGACCAGTTCCTCGACCAGCGTGTGTTCACGCCGCTGGGGATGACGGATACACACTTCCGCCCCGACGCATCGCTTCGCGGACGCATCGCGCCGACCGAGCTCACCCCACCACGCGGCTATCCGCTGCGCGGCGAAGTGCACGACGAGAACGCCTATGCGTTGGGTGGCGTCGCCGGACATGCGGGGCTGTTCAGCACCGCCAGCGATCTCGCGGTGTTCGCGCAGATGATGCTCAACGGCGGCACCTACAACGGCACGCGCATCGTCGCCGACTCCACCGTGAAGCTGTTCACCCGTCGCGCCGCCGGCACGCGGGCGCTCGGCTGGGACACCTGCGGTGGCCACGGAAGCTGCGGCAACTATCTCGGCGACAACGCCTACGGGCACACGGGCTTCACCGGCACGTCGCTCTGGATCGATCCTGACCGCGAGATGTTCGTCGTCCTGCTGACGAACCGCGTCCATGCGGCGCGTGCGCGCCGGCCAGCCAAGGTGATCTCGGACGTTCGCGCCGACCTCGCCGACGCCGCCGCCCTGGCGGTGACGGACTCGCGCGACGGCATCCTCGAAATGCCCGACTCCTTCCGCGCCGACCGCGCAGTGGGCTGGAACCGTCCCGAGCGCTCCGCGCGGCGCAGCCGGCACGGCAAGAGCTCGGCGCATGCATCGCACTCGAAGTCGAGCAAGGCCAAGGCGAGCAAGGCCAAGGCGAGCAAATCCAGGTCGAGCAAGTCGAAGACGATCGCGAAGTCGTCGCATTCGTCGAGCAGCAAGGTCTCCGCGAAGAAGTCGAGCTCGAAGAAGAAGAGCGGCTGACGCGTCCGCCGCCCTCCGCCCGCATACCGACGCCCGCGACGAGCGGGCGTCTCTCGTTGCGGCAACCGCGTGAGCTGGTGATACTCCGAATGCCACACACGGAGTGCATGCCATGTCCACCGACGAACACACGAACGAGAGTCCCACGCCGGACGGCGACGCTCCCGCGTCGCCCACCAGTCAGGCGAGCGCGCCGCCAGGGAGCGGCGCCCCCTTCTCCGAGCTCACCCTCGAACAGGTGAAGCTCGCGCTGCGGAAGGTGAAGGATCCCGACCTGAATCTGAACATCGTGGATCTGGGGCTCGTCTACGACGTGCGGCTCGTCGGCACGGACGTGGAAGTCGACATGTCGCTCACGTCGCCGGGATGTCCGAGCGGCCCCGAGATCATGGGCGACGCGGAGCGCATCCTGAAGGCGCTGCCGGGCGTCGGCTCCGTGACGATCAACCTGGTGTGGACACCCTTCTGGTCGCCGGACAGGATCGAGCCGAGGGTGCGGGCCTACATGGGGCTCTGAGCTCAGCCCACCGCCTTCCGTCCCTTGCGGTGGGGCGCGAGCGCTTCCACGAACGCCTCCGCCAGCTCGGCCACCTGCCATCGCCGCAGCTCGTTCACTTCGGCGACCTCCTCGACCGTCGCCGGATTGCGCCGCGCGACCGCTTCGAGCCTGTCGCGTGAGCAGAGGACGCCCGGATCGAGCTGCAGGCGCTTGGCGGCAGCGTCGCGCGCGGTCTTGAGTGCGTTCACCCGCGCATCGAACTCGGGGTCGCGATCCCATCGTGCGGCGCGCGGGAATTTCGGAAGCTCCGCCTCGGGAACCGCGAGCGCGCGAGTGACGGCGTCGAGCAGCTCCTCCCCACGCTGCTCGAGAACGGCGCGGGGCATTCCCTTCACCTTCGCCAGCGCCTCCTTCGTCCGCGGCTGCGTGCGGGCGATGTCGAGCAGCTGCTCGTTGCCGAGGACGCGAAAGGTGGCGCGATCCAGCGAGCCGGCGACCGCGTCGCGCCAGGGGACGAGCTCGCGCAGGACGGCCAGCTCGCGGCGCGTCAGGTCCCGTGCGCCCTTCACTCGGAGGTAGCCCATCCCGGGGGCTTCGTCCTGCCAGCGGATTCCCTCGAGGAGCGCGAACTCCTCGCGTGCCCACGCCGAGCGGCCCGTCCGTTCCAGCTCCGCCGCCAGCAGGTCCCTCAGCTGGAGGAGGTGCCGCGTGTCCTGCGCGGCGTAGTCGAGCATCCCCTCGGTGAGCGGACGCATCGACCAGTCGGCGCGCTGGTGCTTCTTGTCGAGCTTCACCTCGAAGAAGCGCTCGAGCAGCGCAGCGAGACCGAACGCCGTGTAGCCCAGCAGCTGCGCGGCGATGCGCGTGTCGAAGATCGTTCGCACCTGCCAGCCGTAGTCCTGCTGGAGGAGGCGCAGGTCGTAGTCCGCATCATGGAATACGACTTCGACGGACGGGTCTTCGAGCAGCGCGCCGAGACCGGATGGGACGCCGATGGGGAGCGGATCGATGACGGCGTGATGCTGCCGCGTCGAGAGCTGCAGCAGGTAGATGCGATCGACGAAGCGGTGGAAGCTCGCGCCCTCGGTATCGAGTGCGATCTCGCGCGCCGCGGAGATCTCCGAGGTGAATCGCTCGACGTCACCCACGGTGTCGAGATAGAGAAACGATGCCTCGCTCGCGCCCTCTCCCACGCTGACTCCTCGCTCTGTTGGCAGATCAGATCTCGCGGTAATGTAGCGCCTCGCGCGATCACGTCACGCGGTTTGCACCCGGCTGCCGGTGAACCGTTCCGCGCCCCCGACCCAAGCTCATCGCATGCCCGATCCCATTCTCGACCTTGGTGCCGTTTCACGCTCGAGCACGCAATCGGTCGATCCGAAAGCGTTGAGCTCACCGCCGACGCATGGACGTCGCGATGTGCGACATGGACGGCAGGTCGGGTGGCGCAGCCGCGACGTGGTACGGGCCGCCGGGCTCGTGCTGGCGATGTACCTGGCGCTCAAGCTGCTCTGGTTCGCCAACGCGCTGTTCCTGGTCACCTTCCTCGGCGTGTTGTTCGCGATCGCCATCTCGGCCGGGGTCGACCGACTCGAGAGGCTTCGGATCCCGCGCGGCGCGGGTGCGGCGCTCATCGTACTGAGCTTCTTCGCCGTCCTCATCGGCTTCGGCGCCTGGCTCGCGCCGACGTTGCGCGAGCAGGGGGCAGAGCTTCGACAGAAGCTCCCCGAAGCGGTCGATCGGGCGGAGCAATGGATGAACAGGCGCCAGACCGGATTCTTCGGCATCCTGCTGGGCGGGGGCCTCGCGAATCGGCCCTCCACTGCCGCACCGTCGCAGCCGACTGGCGCCACCACGACGCCAGCGGGCGGCGCGACCGTTGCGACGGGCCAGAATGCACCACCGAACGCGCCGCAGGACACCTCCGCGGCTGCGCCGCGCATCCACGACAGGATCCAGCAAAGCCTGAGTGGCGCCACGCGCTATCTCTTTCCCTTCCTCACGCACACGGCCGAGGCGGTCGGCGGGTTCCTGATCGTCATCTTCCTCAGCATCTACCTCGCGGCCGACCCTGCGCTCTACCGTCGCGGGATGCTCGCGCTGCTCCCCGACCGGCGGCGCGCACAGGGGGCGTACGTGATGGACCGGATCACGGTCGTGCTGCGAAAGTGGCTGGTGACGCAGCTCATCGCGATGCTGACGATCGGCGTCGTCACGACGATCGTCCTGCTGGTGCTGCGCGTGAAGGCAGCGTTCGCACTCGGCCTGCTCGCGGGGCTCTTCGAGTTCATCCCGACGGTTGGGCCGCTCCTGAGCGCCGTGCCCGGCGTGGCGATGGGATTTCTCGATTCACCAGAGAAGGCCGCGACGGTGGCGCTGGCGTACTGGGGGATCCAGTTCCTCGAGAATCACGTGCTGATCCCGCTGCTGATGAAGGGGGGCATGGACCTGCCCCCGGCACTCACGGTGATCACGCAGGCGCTCCTCGCTCTCGTCTTCGGCTTCCTCGGGCTGATGGTCGCCGTGCCACTGCTGGCGACCATCATGGTGATCGTGCAGGTGCTCTACGTCGATCAGCTGGCGACTCGTGCTGCGTCGGCGGATGGAGATGGCGCAGGAGGCCGCCCTCCGTCCGACCCGGATCTGGACGAGATCCTCGAGAAGGGGGGCGCTGCGGTCCGCTGAGCGTGGACGCCCTGATCGCGCGCTGGCCGCGACTCGCGGAGACTCTTCCGCGCGTGGACCTGCGTGTGCGCGAGACCCCGATCGAGTGGTGGGATCTCGGTGGCGTCGCGCTCCTGGCGAAGCGCGACGATCTCAGCACGCCGACGTTCGGCGGCAACAAGGCCCGCGCGCTCGAGCTGCTGCTCGCCGGTGTCGCGCCAGGAGACGTGTTGCTCACGGTCGGCTCCAGCGGATCGACGCACGCGCTGGCGGTCGCGCTGTTCGGCGAGCAGCTCGGCGCCCGGACGCGGGTCTTCACCTGGCCACAGGAGGAGCACGACATCTCGCGCGCCGCGTGCGAACGGTTGCGGGCAGTGGCGCAGGTGACGGCGAGCCGAACGCCAGTGACGGCGATGCTGCGCGCGTCGCTCGTCCGGCTCATGGGGGGAAGCCGGGTGCGCTGGATTCCAGCGGGGGGGAGCAGCGCGCTCGGCGCGCTCGGTCACGCGAATGCCGCCGTCGAGCTGGCGGATCAGCTCGCGCGCGAATGCACCCCAGTGCCGGACACGCTGGTGGTCCCGCTCGGCAGCGGAGGAACGACGGCGGGGCTGATGGTCGGACTCGCGCTCGCCGGACTCCCGACGCGCGTGATTGGCGTGCGCGTGGTGCCGCGCCTCGTCGCCAACAGGCGTCGCGTGATACGCCTGGCGCGGGCTGCCGCAGCACGATTCGGCGAGCTCGCCGGCGTCGCCGCTCCCGAGATTCGCGAGGACCGGCTCGTCGTCGAGCAGGCGCAGTATGGCGGCGCCTACGCGCGCGCGACGGACGCATCGCGCGCCGCGCTGGAGCTCGTGCGCGCGGCGGGTGGTCCGTCACTCGAGAGTACGTACAGCGCGAAGGCACTCGCCGCGGCGTTGACGCATGCGCGCACGTCGCCGGAGGAGCGCGTGCTCTTCTGGCTCACCTTCGACGGGCGGTGGCTCGGCGGGTCGTAATTCGCGCAGCATCGCGCTTGAGCAATGCCGCCGCGGCGGCGAACTTTCGAGGCTCACTCACCCTGTCGCCCGCCGCACTCGATGTCGTCCTCCGCCACCCCGCCGTCCGCCTCCGCTCCACCTGAGATCTCCGCGGCAGAACAGCGCGCGAGCGCGCGGGTGGGGGCCGTGCTGTTCCGCCACCGCGGCTGGTTGCCGGTGCCCTTCCTCCTGGTGCCGCTGCTCGCGCGCGGCACGATGAGGCCGAGCAACTGGATCATGGGCTTCCTGCTCATCATCATCGGCGAGGCGATCCGGCTCGCGGGGGTGGCGGCGGCGGGCACGGTGACGCGGCGTCGCTCGCGCACCGTCCAGCGTCTCGTGACCTACGGGATCTTCGCGTGGATGCGGAATCCGCTGTACGTCGGAAACTTCCTCATCTGGATCGGTTTCACGGTCATCTCGGGCGTGCTCTGGTTCCTGCCCGTCGCGGTGCTCCTCTTCGCGGTGGAGTACACGTTGATCGTGCGCTACGAGGAGGGAGTGCTCGAATCGATCTTCGGCGACGAGTATCTGGCCTATAAAACGCGAACGCCCCGCTGGTTCCCGAGCCCACCCGCGACCAGGGAAGCGGGTGAGCACCAGTGGGGCGAAGCGTGGCGCAGCGAGATCTCGACGTTCCTTCAGTACGCCGTGATCACGGCGCTGTTCATTGCGAAACAGCGCCTGGGGTACAGCGACTAGAAGTCG
>Ga0308173_10000977_pt1 | contig 13569 bp, 15 predicted proteins | sample PhyPR1_FD_203716 | JGI IMG/M metagenome (GOLD analysis project Ga0308173, IMG submission 203716) | Soil microbial communities from UC Gill Tract Community Farm, Albany, California, United States - DLSLS.P.R1 | ecosystem: Environmental > Terrestrial > Soil > Agricultural land | place: USA...
ACGGCGTGGACGACCTCGCCGGTGCCGGGCGAGCGCACCTCGAAGGTGCCGCCCGCGCCCTCGAGCCACTTGCCGTCAATCAGGACGCCGCCCTGAGCGTGCTCGAATCCCATGGTGTTCTCCCTCGACAGGTGCGCGGTGGGGCGCTCGGTCCCCCGGTCGTCCGACCGTTCGCCCAGGCTAGGTCTGCGGGGCGGGCCCTTGAATGCGACGTGCGTCTGACCCTCGTCGGGGGCCTCGTGCATCCGTACAAGTGGCGTGGGTCACTGCCCGTGGCGACGGCGGCCGCGCACGCGTCGGGCGGCGGCGGGGCGCCGGCGGCGGACGCTCAGGTGCCGCAGTAGGTGGTGTAGCGCCCGAAGTCCTCGGGAGCCGGCGCGGCGTAGCGCTCCAGGCCGGCTCGCTCGTCGAACGGTCGCCGGACGACCTCCACCAGCCGCTCGACCCCGTCCAGGTCGCCGGCCGTCGCGGCGTCCAGCGCCTCCTCGACGAGGTGGTTGCGCGGGATGTAGACCGGGTTGCGCCGGCTCATCAGGGCCGGGTCCGGGTCGAGCGCCCGCCACCGGGCGAGCCAGTCGTCGATGGCGGCCAGGTCGAGGAACAGCTCCCGGACCGGCTCGGTCTCGCCACGCCCCGCCGCCCCGAGCGCCCGGAAGCCGCTGGTCCAGTCGACGTGGCTGCCGCGGAGGAGCTCGAGCAGCTCCTCGGCCAGCTCCGCGGCGACCGCGTCCTCCGGCCGCGTGGCGAGCCCCAGCTTCGCCTGGAGGCCCGCCGACCAGGTGGCCGAGTAGCGCGTGCGGAACCCGCTCAAGGAGTCCACGGCGAGCGCGACCGCGGCGTCCTGGTCGTCGGCGAGCAGGGGCAGGAGGGTCTCCGCGAAGCGAGCGAGGTTCCACTCCGCGACGACCGGCTGGTTGCCGTAGGAGTAGCGACCGCCGAGGTCGATCGAGCTGAAGACGGTCGCCGGGTCGAACCCTTCCAGGAACGCGCACGGCCCGTAGTCGATGGTCTCGCCGGAGATCGTCATGTTGTCGGTGTTCATCACCCCATGGACGAAGCCGATGAGCATCCAACGCGCCACGAGGTCGGCCTGGGCCGCGACGACGGCCTCGAGGAGGGCGCGGTACGGGTGCTCCGCGGCAGCGGCGGAGGGGTGATGACGCTCGATCGCGTGGTCGGCGAGCCGCCGCAGCAGAGCGAGGTCGCCGGTCGACGCGGCGTACTGGAACGTCCCCACCCGGAGGTGGCTGCTCGCCACCCGGGCCAGCACGGCGCCGGGGAGGACGGTCTCGCGGCGCACCTGTCGGCCGGTGGCGACCACCGCCAGGGCGCGGGTGGTCGGCACGCCGAGGGCGTGCATGGCCTCGCCCATCACGTGCTCGCGCAGCATCGGACCGACCGCGGCACGGCCGTCCGCGCCGCGGGAGAACGGTGTGCGCCCCGACCCCTTCAGGTGGAGGTCACGGAGCCGGCCCTCCCGGTCGGTCAGCTCGCCGAGCAGGAGTGCCCGACCGTCTCCGAGGCGCGGGGCGTAGCCGCCGAACTGGTGGCCGGCGTACGCCTGCGCGACCGGGGTGGCGCCGGCCGGCACCGCCGTGCCGGTCAGGAGGCGGAGGCCGTCCGGGCCGCGAAGAGCGTCCGGGTCCAGGCCGAGCTCGGCGGCCAGCTGCTCGTTGAGCACCAGCAGCCGCGGCTCCGGCGCCTCCTCGGCCTGCCAGGGCAACGACAGGTCGGTGAGCTCGGTGGCGAACCGGTTGCCGAGCCGGAGGGTCACGGGCGTCGTCGTCACCCCGGCGAGCGTACCCACCGAGCGGTTGAGCGCTGCCCCGCGCGATCGGCGATCGCCCCACGGAACGGCCTTGAATGACGGAGCCGCAGGCCAGCGGTGGCTGACCTGCGGCTCGTCGTGCTGCGCGCCCGTAGGGATTCGAACCCCAAACCTTCTGATCCGTAGTCAGATGCTCTATCCGTTGAGCTACGGGCGCCCATCCCCTCGCGGGGACCGGAAAAGGATAGCGGACCGACGCGCCGCGACCGCAATCCGGGCCGCGGCACCATCGCGGAGCCGGCTCGGTGGCGAGCGCCGAACCGGTCCCGACGAGGGCGTCCGACCTCCAGCGGCCACCCAAGATGTGTGCGCAAGCGCAAGCATGGGAACCTCACGCCCAGCACCCCTCGACGAACCCCGACGAACCCCCACGAACCCCACGAACCGGAGGACTGCATGGACGGCCTGCCCCTGATCGCACTCGTGGGCATCTTCGCGGGCGCCGCCGCGGCGATCTGGGTGGCCGGCACCCAGCTGTCGGACCAGACCGACGTCCTCTCGACCCGCCTGCACCTGGGGTCCGCCCTCGGAGGCCTCATCCTGCTCGCGGTGGCGACGAACCTCCCGGAGATCGCCATCGTCGTCAGCGCCTCCGCGGCCGGCAGCGTCGGCGTCGCCGTGGGCAACATCCTGGGCGGCATCGCGATCCAGACGGTCGTCCTCGTGGTGCTCGACGCGTTCGGCGTCCGTGGCGACCGACCGCTGACCTATCGCGCCGCCTCCCTCGTCCTGGTCCTCGAGGCACTGCTCGTGGTCGCCATCCTGGGGGTCGTGGTCGCCGGGACCCAGCTCCCGGCGAGCCTCATCGCCCTCCGGCTGACCCCGGGACCGGTGCTCATCCTGGTGCTCTGGGTGACCGGGCTCCTGCTCCTGCGCCGCGCCGGGCAGAAGCTGCCCTGGCACGACTCGGGCGAGGCGCCCGACAACCAGGACAAGCCCCGCGGCCACTCGCAGCAGCAGACCGAGCAGGACGCCACCAAGAAGGGCGTGAGCACCGCCCGGGCGGCCGTCGTCTTCGCCGTGGCCGCGGTGGTCACCTTGGTCGCCGGCGTGCTCCTGGAGCGCAGCGGCGACGCGATCGCCTCCCACATCGGCCTGTCCGGCGTGTTGTTCGGCGCCACCGTGCTGGCCGCCGCCACCTCCCTGCCCGAGGTGTCCACCGGGCTCACGTCGGTCCGCGCCGGTGACTACCAACTGGCGATCAGCGACATCTTCGGCGGGAACGCGTTCCTGCCGGTCCTGTTCGTGCTCGCCACCCTCATCTCCGGGAAGGCGGTGCTGCCGCATGCCCAGGACACCGACATCTACCTGACCGCCCTCGCCATCGTGCTGACGCTCGTCTACGCCACCGGGCTGCTGTTCCGGCCCGCGCGGCGGGTGGCGCGGATGGGAGTCGACTCCCTCGTGGTCCTCGTGCTGTACGGGATCGGGGTCGCCGGGCTGTTCGCCATCGCCGCGTCGTAGCCGCCCGGCAGGATGGGGAGGATGCCCATCGGGGTCGTCCCACCCGCCGACGCGGGGGTCCGGCACGGCGCCGCGGTGCTGCGGTTCTTAGGTCTCCCGGAGGCCGAAGCATGGGCGCTCGTGGACGCCTTCCGCACGCCCTAGCAGCGTTGTGAGCGGCCCCACCGACGGTGGATCGATCCAATGGTCGGGGCGTGCGGCGGCCGCTACTGTCGCCGCACCTCGGGGCCCGGAGGCGGGCCGAGAACCCGCCTGCAGCCTTGTCCCGGGCCGCCGCACGACGTCCGCACCCGCGACCCCGCGAGAGGGAACCCTGGCATGACCGCCGAGATGCAGGCTCCGACCATCGACACCTTCCCCACGACCCACCAGGGCATCATCGACTTCGTCACCGAGGTCGCCGAGCTCACCCGGCCGGACCGTATCCACTGGTGCACCGGCTCCGACGAGGAGTGGGCCCAGCTGACCGACGCGCTGGTGGCGACCGGCACCTTCACCCGGCTCGACCCCGCGATCAAGCCGAACTCCTTCCACGCCGCCTCGGACCCGATCGACGTGGCGCGCGTGGAGGACCGGACCTACATCTGCTCCCGCGAGGAGCGCGACGCGGGTCCGACGAACAACTGGATGGACCCCGAGCAGATGAAGGGGCTCATGCGGGACCTCTACCGCGGGTGCATGCGCGGCCGGACGATGTACGTGATCCCCTTCGTGATGGGACACGTCGACGCCGAGAAGCCGATGTTCGGCATCGAGCTCACCGACTCGGCGTACGTCACGGCCTCGATGCGGGTCATGGCCCGGATGGGCACCGAGGTGCTCGACCGGATGACCGAGCTCGACGCCGAGTTCGTGCCGTGCCTCCACTCCGTCGGGCACCCGCTCGAGCCGGGCCAGGCCGACGTGAAGTGGCCGTGCAACGACACCAAGTACATCGTCCAGTTCCCCGAGGAGCGCGCGATCTGGTCCTTCGGGTCCGGGTACGGCGGCAACGCGCTGCTCGGCAAGAAGTGCTACGCGCTGCGCATCGCCTCGGTGATGGCGCGTGACGAGGGCTGGCTCGCCGAGCACATGCTCATCCTCAAGCTCACCTCGCCGGCCGGGGTCGTGAAGTACGTCGCCGCCGCGTTCCCGAGCGCCTGCGGCAAGACCAACCTGGCCATGCTGCAGCCGACCATCCCCGGCTGGAAGGTCGAGACGCTCGGCGACGACATCGCGTGGATGCGGATCGGCGAGGACGGCCGGCTCTGGGCGGTCAACCCGGAGTACGGGTTCTTCGGGGTCGCACCCGGCACGAACAACCACACGAACCCGAACGCGATGAGGACCATCGACAAGGGCAGCTCGGTGTTCACCAACGTGGCGCTCACCGAGGACGGCGACGTCTGGTGGGAGGGTCTGGAGAACCCGCCGGCGCGCGCGACGTCGTGGAAGGGCGAGCCGTGGACGCCCGAGTCGTCGGAGCTGTCGAGCCACCCGAACAGCCGCTACTGCACGCCGATCAAGCAGTGCGACATCCTGGCGCCGGAGTACGACGACCCGCGCGGCGTCCCGATCGACGCGATCCTCTTCGGCGGCCGTCGCAAGACCACCGTCCCGCTCGTCTTCGAGGCCCGCGACTGGACGCACGGGACGTTCCTCGGCGCGACGCTCTCGTCGGAGACCACCGCGGCCGCCGTGGGCGCGGTCGGCGTGGTCCGCCGCGACCCGATGGCGATGCTGCCGTTCATCGGCTACAACGCCGGCGACTACTTCGGCCACTGGATCGGCATCGGCAAGAACCACGACGCCGCGAAGCTGCCGAGGATCTTCTACGTCAACTGGTTCCGCCGCGGCGAGGACGGCGACTTCCTCTGGCCGGGCTTCGGCGAGAACAGCCGCGTGCTGAAGTGGGTCGTCGAGCGCATCGACGGCCAGGCGGCTGCCGTGGAGACGCCGATCGGCCACGTCCCCACGCCGGAGTCGCTGGACACCGACGGTCTCGACATCACGCCCGAGCAGCTCGCCGCCGCGCTGGCCGTCGACGCCGAGGAGTGGCAGGCCGAGGTGCCGCAGATCCGGGAGTGGTTCGACAAGTTCGGCGACGACCTGCCGGCCGTGCTCTGGACCGAGCTCGACGGCCTGAAGGCACGCCTGGGCCTCTGAGACGACCGGCCTCCCGGTCCGTGACCCGCCCTCGAGGGCCCCGTCGCCGGACGGGGCCCTCGAGCATTCCGGACCCGCGGGGCGACCTGTGGAATCATCGGCGCCACAGGGGGAGGCAGCGCCGAGCGAACTGGAGAGGGGCCGATGGGTGGAGAGCTACGACGCCGAGGACCGCATCCTGTTCGAGTCCGCCGGCACGGCCCTCTACGAGGAGATCGTGAGCTCGGGCGGCCTGCCCGACGGTGACCCCCGGATCGCGGAGGGTGCCGAGCTCCACTCGGCGTTCAGGCAGCTGCGCGCGCTCGGCCTGGTGCGCCACGACGCGGACACCGGGACCTGGCTGGCGGAGGACCCGAGCCTCGTGCAGGCCCGGGTCGTCTCGCCGCTGAGCCAGCAGGGTGCCCGGCTCCTCGACGAGTCGTCCTCCTGGGCGCACGCGTTCAGCGGCCTCAGCCACACCTGGCGGCGCGCCCCGCAGGGCCCTTCCCAGGGCCCGTTCACGTACCTGCACGCCGAGAACATCGAGCCGTTCCTGGCCAACCTGGTGGCCGAGTGCGAGGAGGAGGCGCTCACCGCCCAACCGCAGCACGGCCGCAACCCGCGCCTGATGTCCATCGGCGTCCTGCGCGACACCGCCCTCCTCGAGCGCGGCGCCAAGATCCGCACGCTGTACCAGCACAGCGCCCGACGGCACTCGATCACCCGGGAGTACGTCGCCGCGGTGACCGCCCGCGGTGCGGAGGTGCGGACGCTGGACGAGTTCTTCAACCGGATGATCGTCATCGACCGCCGGGTGGCGGTGATCCCCGGTGGGGAGAACCTCGCCGTCGCGCTCGCCATCCGCGAACCGTCCGTCGTCGCCTACCTGGTCGACGTCTTCGAGCGCTCCTGGGAGCGGGGTCGGCCGTTCACGAGCAAGGAGACGTCGCTGATGAGGGACATCGCCGCAGAGCAGCGGCTGATGACGCTCAGGATGCTGATCGAGGGTCACTCCGACCCGGTCTCGGCCAAGCGGCTCGGCGTGAGCCCACGGACCTACGCCGGCTACGTCGCCGACCTCAAGGACGAGTTCGAGGCGGAGACCCGCTTCCAGCTCGGCTACACGATCGGTCGCTTGGGGATCTCCGGGACCGAGCAGAGCGAGGCCGAAGGCTGAGCCGGCCCTGGACATGCCACGAGGGCAGCGACCGAGTGGTCACTGCCCTCGTAGGGGTGTCGAGCAGGCCGGCGTAGCGGCCGTCGGATCGGACAAGGTGGGGGCCCGATCCCCGCTCGACTCTCCGGGGGTCTGGTCAGCGCGGAGGCCGGTAGCCCCAGGTCGTGTCCGCGTGCGCCGGGGCCGAGATCCCCAGGAGGCCGACGCTCATCGTGGCCGTGATGAGCGCGATTGCAACCTTTCGTGCAAGGTTCATGTGTCCCTCTCCACCTTTTCAACGTATTCGGGCCCCACGGTTGACCCGGCACGACCAGTGTCGCCGCCCCGCGGTGGGCACGGCGAACGGAACCTGCATCAGAAATGTGCATTGCACAGATCTGCAACTTCGCGCCGTTATGCGGTGCGCTGCATGGCTTCGCGGTCCCGGCGTCCCGGACGACCGTCGTCGGGCTCACGGCACCAGGGCTGGGACGTGCGAGCACCCGGACCCACGTCTCCGTGGGTCCGGGTGTCCGGGATGTCCTGGGACATCACACTGGCGGAGGCGGAGGGATTTGAACCCTCGATGGGGTTGTAGCCCCAAACCCGCTTAGCAGGCGGGCGCCATAGACCTGACTAGGCGACGCCTCCCGGCAGCGGGGACAGGCTACAAGGATCGGGCGGCGGCTGCCCAATCAGGCTCCGACCACGCCGACTCCCGGGTCGGGGCCGTCGGGTCAGAGCGGGCGCAGTCCGTGACCGGCGTCGAGGTGGGCCTGCAGGTCGCGCACCAGCTGCTCGCGGTCGGCGGCCAGGACCTGCACCGGGATGGTCGTCGCCCGGCCGTCGCGCAACGAGATGATGAGCACCGGCGTACCCCCGGGTGAGGCGGTGCCCGCCCGGGTGACGTCGGTCCAGGAGGCCGAGGTCGCGCCCACGCCGCGGACCAGGCGGACGCGGTAGCCGGAGGCGTGCAGCCGGACGGCCGGGACCCGCCGGCTGACCAGCCACCCGCCCGCGAGGGTGACCAGGATGCCGGCCAGGGTGACACCCACCAGCACAGCGGTCGGCAGACCGGTGACCGCGACGACCACCGTGGCGATCACGAGCACGACGGCGAGCAGCACGAGGAGGCCGCCGACGAGGCGGATGCCGAACGCGGGCGCGAGGTAGTAGGTCGAGTCGGCGACCGCAGGCACCTGGGGACCGGTCGAGGGCTGCTCCATGGCACCGATTCAACACGGCCGGCGGCCCGGGCGCGGTGGCGGCGGTGGCCGCGAAGACTTGTCTTGTGGCGTGGCTCGCGCGGGGTCAGACTCGAGGTCCCACTTCCTCGAGCCTGCCGGGAGGCTCAGATGAGCGTGCTCACCCCCGACGCCGCGACGGTGCTGACGGCCCTGCGCGAGGCCCTCGCGGCCCCGGCGACGGAGACCGCCACCACCGCGGGCGACCCGGCGGGCCGCTGGCGGTGGACGGTGCGGCAGCGCCTGGCCGCGCTCGGCGACCTGCTCACGGCACCGAGCGGAGCGGCGGCCGACGACGGGCTGGCCGCCCGACGCACCGGGCTGATGCGCCAGCGGACGCTGCTGCTGCAGCGGCTCGGCGCACTCAACCCGCGCGTGCTCGAGCACCCGGACGTCACCATCGTCCGGGACGAGGCCCAGCGGCTGCTGGTCGACGTCCAGCACCACCTGCAGCGGCGCCGGGACCTGGCGTGGGACGAGGTGGAGCAGGAGCTCGGCGGGTCCGAGTGAGGTTCACCTGACGTCCGCCCGGTCGCGCCGCGACCGGTGCGGCGGCGTACCGCCGTTCCCTCCGGACGCACACCTCTAGACTCCTGCCCGTGCCCCGAGCGCGCCGTTGGCGTCGCTCCGGACACGGAGGGGTGCCGGAGTGGCCGATCGGAACCGCCTTGAAAGCGGTCGTAGGGAGACCTACCGCGGGTTCGAATCCCGCCCCCTCTGCCGCGGTCCCCGCGTCGGGCGTCAGACCGGGAGGAGCTCCACGAGCACGTCGCCCTCCTGGACCACGTCGCCCGGCGCGACCTTCACCGCGCGGATCGTGCCGGGGGCCTCCACCAGCACCGGGATCTCCATCTTCATCGACTCGAGCAGCACCACGGTGTCGCCGGCGTCGACGCGGTCGCCGGGCGCGACCGCCACGGTCATCACGTTGGCCACCATCTCCGCCACCACCACGGTCACCTGCTCACGCGCCATGGCGCCGACGCTAGCCGTTACCCGCAGGTAGGCCGCGGTCGGCCCGCCCCGCGCGGAGCCTCAGAGCAGTGACCTGGTGCGTGCCGGTTCGGGGCGCAGGGCCGCGGCCGCCTCCGCCCGACGACCGCGACGGCCGGTGGAGCCGGTGAGCGCGAGATCGGCCCGGATCACGACGTAGCCGAGCAGCAGGCCGACCACGACGCCGTACGCCACCGACAGCACGCACTCGCCGAGTCGCACCGACGGGTTCACGAGGGCGTTCGCCACGGGGCTGGTCGCCGCGACGCCGAACGCGCACACCCACCATCCCTGCCGCCGCCGGGCGCGCATGTGGATGCCCCAGGCCAGCGCCGGGACGCCGAGCAGCGTCTCCAGGGGCCGGGGGAAGGCGCCGAGGTGGTGGCGGCTCCACGTGACCGCGTCGAGCAGGGTGTCGACGAGGCCCGGCGTCCCGTAGCGGCGCAGCAGCTCGGCGTACGCCAGCGTGAGCGCCAGGAGCACCGTCCCGACCAGCACGGTCAGCAGGCCCCGGCGGCCCAGCCCGTGGAGGCCGGCGCCCAGCCGGTAGACCACCGCCAGCGCCGCGAGCAGCGCCAGGCCGAGGGTGACGTACTCGAACCGCGCCACCTTGAGCACCGGCGCGAACCCGACGACCGCGAGCGCACCGCCGGCGGCCACGGCCGCCGTCACCAGCACCTCGCGCACGACGGCCGGGAACCGGACCGCCGGCGTCGTCACCATCACCGCGAGCACCGCGGCCACCACGCCGGTGAGCACCGCGGCGCCGGTGCGGAGCTCCGGCCGGTCGAGCACCACCACGGCGACCCCGAGCACGAGCGCCAGCACGCCGACGACGAACGGGCGGCCGCCGGTGCGGGCGGCGAGCGCCGCGGAGTACGCCGTCACGACGGCCACCGAGCCGGCGGGGCCGAGCCACGGAGGGACGTCGAACGGGCCGCAGGCAAGGAGCGCGGCGAGCCCCGCGAGGACGACCACGCTCCCGGTCACGAGCGGCACGCGGGAGCCGGCGACGCGCTCGCCGCGGGCGCGGAACCGGTCGGCGACGGCGGCGCTGCGGGCCGGTGGCCGCTCGGCACGACGGCGGGGAGCGGGCCTGGACACGGCAGGTGAGGCTACATCCGGCGGTTGGCCAGCGACGGGTTGGTCCGGCGGGCCTCGGCGAGGGCCCGGCGGTCCAGCGCGGCGGTCAGCACCTCCGGCCCGTCACCGGCCTCGGCGAGCACGTCACCGAGCGGGTCGACGACGATCGACCGTCCGGTGTAGCGCGGACCGGGCTGCCCCGCGGCCGCGACGAAGACGGTGTTCTCGATCGCGCGGGCCCGGGCGAGCGTGCGCCAGTGGTCGGCCTTCCGGTCGCCCGCCACCCAGGCCGACGGGACGACGAGGACCTCGGCGCCGCGGTCGACGAGGAGCCGCGCGAGCTCGGGGAAGCGCAGGTCGTAGCAGGTCATCAGGCCGACCCGCCAGCCGCCGACGTCGACCACGGTCGGCTCGACGGGTCCGGCCGTGAGCCGGTCGGACTCGCGGTAGCCGAAGGAGTCGTAGAGGTGGATCTTCCGGTACGCCGCCTCGGCGGCGCCGCGCACGAGGAGCGTGTTCCACGGCCGGTCGGGGTCGTCGCCGCGCTCGAACATGCCGGCGACCAGGGTCGTGCCGCGCTCCGCGGCGACGCGGGCGAGCTCGGCGCCGAACGGGCCGTCCACCGGTTCCGCGAACGCGCTCACGTCCGAGCCGGCCGGCCCGAAGTCGCGGGCGAACGCCTCGGGCAGCACCACGAGGTGCGGGTCCCCGACCTCGGGGACGAGCGCGGCGAGCGCCCCCCGGTTGACGGCCGGGTCGAGGTCGGCCGCCTGCTGCACGAGCGCGATGCGGAGGAGGTCGGGTCTGCCGGAGTCGTCGGGTGCCACGGGGCCAGCCTGCCACCGGCTGGGAGACTGGTCCCATGACGGCACCGGACGAGGCCGGGCGGTACGCCGCCGTGGTGCTCGCGGGCGGCCGGGCGGCCCGGCTCGACGGCGTCGACAAGGGCTCGGTCGAGCACGCCGGCCGGACGCTGCTCGAGCACGTCCTCGCCGCGGTCGCGGACGCCGGCGACGTCGTCGTGGTCGGCGACCCGGTGCCGACCGGCCGGCCGGTGAGGTTCGTCCGGGAGGAGCCGCGGTTCGGGGGCCCGGTCGCGGCGCTGGTGGCCGGGATCGCGACGCTCCCGGCCGCCGGCCCGGACCAGGTGGCCGTGCTGGCGGTCGACATGCCGTTGCTGACCCGGCGGACGGTCGCCCGCCTCCGCGCGGCCGCCCACGGCCGGGACGGCGCGTTCCTGGTCGGCGCCGACGGCCGCCGACAGCTGGCCGGCGTGCTGGCGCCCGACCGGCTGGGCGGCGTACTCCCGAACCCGGAGGAGGCCCGCGGCATGGCCCTCCACCGGCTGCTGGCGCGGCTGGACCTGGTGGACGTGCCCGCGGAGGGAGCCGAGGCTCGCGACGTCGACACCTGGGCCGACCTCCGCGGCCTCGAATCGGTGGACGGCGGTGCGACAGACACCTGACCGGCCGCCGCCGTGGCGGGGTTGCGTCGGGACCCGCCGTCGGACGAATGTGGTCCGCGTGAACCTCCACGACTGGATCGACGAGCTCAGCGACGTGCTCGACGTGGACCTCGAGGTGGACGAGGCGCTCGTCCTCGACATCGCCCGCGTGGCCGCGCACGGGGTGGCCCGGCCGGCGGCACCGCTCACGACGTTCCTCCTCGGGTGGGCCGCGGGTTCGCGGGCGCTCGACCCGCCGGGTCTCGAGGCTCTGGCGGCGCGGGTGCAGCGGCTCGCCGACGGTTGGGACCGGCCCGCGACCGCGCCGGACCCCGACGATGTCGACGACGACGTCCCCGATGACAGCACGGTCGACCACTCGGCGGACACCTTCGACGACTGAGCCGCCGGCGGCGGCCGGCGGGGGGCGGTCGACGGGGCGGTCGACGGGCGGCGGGGGGCGGGCGGTCCTCCGGTGCCTCTCTAGGGTGGGCGTCATGCGTGCCGTGATCGCAGAGGGGACCGGCGGTCCCGAGGTCCTGTCCGTCCGCGATGTGCCCGACCCGGAGCCGGGCCCCGGCGAGGTGGTCGTCGCCGTCGCAGCGGCCGCGCTGAACCGGGCGGACCTGCTCCAGCGGCAGGGCTTCTACCCGCCGCCGCCCGGCGCCTCGGACCTGATCGGCATGGAGTGCAGCGGCACGGTCGCGGCGCTCGGCGAGGACGTCGAGGGCTGGGGGGTCGGGGACGAGGTGTGCGCGCTGCTGGCGGGCGGCGGCTACGCGTCCCGGGTCGCTGTGCCGGCCGGCCAGCTGATGCCGGTCCCGGCAGGGGTCGACCTGGTGACCGCCGCGGCGCTGCCCGAGGTCGCGTGCACGGTGTGGTCGAACGTCTTCATGGTGGCGGGCCTGCAGCGCGACGAGGCCCTGCTCGTGCACGGCGGAGCGGGGGGCATCGGCTCCTTCGCCATCCAGCTCGCGCACGTGCTGGGCGCCCGAGTGCTGACCACGGCCGGGACCGCGGAGAAGCTGGAGGCCTGCCGCGCGCTCGGGGCGGACCGGGCGATCGACTACCGGGAGCAGGACTTCGTCGAGGAGGTCCGGGCCGCGACCCACGGCCACGGTGCGGACGTCGTCCTGGACAACATGGGCGCGAAGTACCTCGCACGCAACCTCGACGCGCTCGCCACCGAGGGCCGGCTCGTGGTCATCGGCATGCAGGGCGGCACCCGGGCCGAGCTCGACCTCGGCAAGCTCCTGCGGAAGCGGGCCGCGGTGATCGGCACGACGCTCCGCGCGCGGCCGGTCGCGGAGAAGTCGGCCATCTGCGCCTCGGTCGTCGAGCACGTCTGGCCGCTGGTGGCGGACGGCTCCGTGCGCCCGATCGTCGGCCGCACGATGCCGCTCGACGAGGTCGCGGCGGCGCACGAGCTGATGGAGTCGGGCGAGCACAGCGGCAAGATCCTGCTCACCGTGTGAGCCACCCGCGGATGGATACGGTGGAGGCATGACGCAGGAGCAGCCCGGTACGCCGCAGGAGCAGGAGCAGCAGGTCGTCATCATCGGCCCCGACGGGCAGCCGGTGGGGACCGTGCCGGCCTCGGCGCTCCAGGGCGGTGGGGCCGAGGACGGGTCGGGACCCGAGGGCGACCAGGAGTCGCGCTCCGTGACCGACCTGGTGGAGCAGCCGGCCAAGGTGATGCGGATCGGCAGCATGATCCGCCAGCTCCTCGAGGAGGTGAAGGCGGCGCCGCTCGACGAGGCCAGCCGCAACCGGCTCCGCGAGATCCACGCCGCCTCGATCAAGGAGCTCGAGGCGGGTCTCGCCCCCGAGCTCGTCGAGGAGCTCGAGCGCCTCGCGCTCCCGTTCAGCGAGGAGGTCACCCCGTCCGACGGCGAGCTCCGGATCGCGCAGGCGCAGCTGGTCGGGTGGCTCGAGGGGCTCTTCCACGGCATCCAGACCACGATCTACGCCCAGCAGATGGCCGCCCGCGCACAGTTCGAGCAGATCCGCCGCGCCCTCCCGCCGGGCGCCACGGGCGCTCCCCAGGGCGCACCCGGCCCTGCGGGTGTCCCGCCCACCGGGAACCCGAACGAGTCCGGGGGCATGTACCTCTGACGCCGAGTCGGCGCGTGTTGTACGCCTGAGAGCCTCGAGTCGGCGCGTGTTGTACACCCGGGGACGCCGAGTCGGCGCGTGTTGCACGCCCGGGGACGCCGAGTCTGGGCGTCTCCGC
>Ga0308173_10000978_pt1 | contig 13564 bp, 10 predicted proteins | sample PhyPR1_FD_203716 | JGI IMG/M metagenome (GOLD analysis project Ga0308173, IMG submission 203716) | Soil microbial communities from UC Gill Tract Community Farm, Albany, California, United States - DLSLS.P.R1 | ecosystem: Environmental > Terrestrial > Soil > Agricultural land | place: USA...
AGGCCGTTACCGATTGGCATTGGAGAAGTTGAAAACAGCATCTCCAAGTGCATCAGATCCGACGGCGCATGTCTATCTTTTGCTTACGTACGCCGCCCTGGGCGACTGCAAGACAGCGCTTCCCGGTCTGGCGGATTATGCGGCCGTTAGGGGCGTACGGCTCTCGAAAATGGCCGGACTTGCGGCTGTGAATTGTTACGCGGTAGAAGACGACTACGGACGCGTCTTTTCGACTTTACAAGCTTTAGAAGCGCGCTTTCCGAACGATGCCGATGTGCTTTACCTGGCGGCGAAGCAGCATATGAAGGCATTCAATAATTCCACTTTTGCAATGTTTCAAAGGGCGCCCGCATCGTATCGCGTTCATGAGCTTTCCGCCGAAATCTTTGAAGCGCAGAACCGATTTGCAGAGGCCGCTGCCGAGTACCGGAAGGCTATCGAAGCCAATCCGAGTGCGCCGGAGCTACACTACCGGCTGGGGCGCGCTATTCTTCTTGGGGCGCATACCCCGGAGGCCCTGCGGCAGGCAAAGCAGGAGTTCCTCAGCGAGCTGAAAATAAGTCCTGAGGACGCCGCTTGTGAGTTTCAGCTCGGGCAGATTTCTTTAGCAGAGGGTAATTCAGCGGAGGCCCGGCCGCACTTCGATAAGGCTTTGGCGCTGTCTCCCGAGTTTGTTGATGCGCTTGTCGCACTTGGCAAAATCGATGCCCAGGAAAAGCAGTTTCCGCAGGCAATCTCGCTTCTCAAACGGGCTGTGGCGAAGGAGCCGTCAAATGAACGTGCCCATTATGCTCTGCTCATGGCGTACCGCAACTCGGGCGAACTTGAGAATGCTAAGCAGGAGAAGTCTATTCTGGACGGGTTGCAGAAGCCTAAGGACGGCGAATTTTCCGATTTTCTAAAGCGGCTTGGCGAGAAGCAGCCTGATCGATGAAACGGCGGCTGCTATTGTTCGGCTGCCTCCAGTCGGTATTCTTGGTTGCCTGGACCTCCGCAGCCGTTAGATCCTATGTTCCGAACTTTCGTAACATCGCAGCGCAGGCCGGCCTTACCGATTCGTTCCCGAATGGCGGAAGCGAAAAGAAGCAGTTTATTATCGAGACCACTGGAAGTGGCATTGCGTTCATCGACTACGATAATGACGGCCTCCCTGATCTGTTCGTCCTTTCCGGTGCGGGCGGGACGAATCGTATGTACCACAACGAGGGACACGATAGGTTTCGCGACGTTACGAAGCTGTTGGGACTTCAATCCTCGGGCTGGGCACAAGGCGTTTGTGCGGGAGATTTCGACAACGACGGCTTTACGGACCTATTTGTAACGTACTGGGGTGACAATCATCTTTATCGCAATGTCCAAGGCAGGCATTTCGAGGATGTAACGGCAGCGACGCATCTGAAACAAGGCAGAAGGCGCTACAACACCGGATGCGCGTTCGTTGACGCAGACCGGGATGGACATCTCGATCTTTTTGTAGCGAATTATCTGAAGTTCGATCCGGCGGTGACTCCGGGACCGGGCGCGAATCCCTACTGCTTTTATCGCGGCATTCCTGTGAACTGCGGACCCAAGGGCCTGCCGTTTGACCGGAACATTCTGTACAGAAACAACGGCGATGGGACCTTCACAGACATCTCCGTTCCCTCGGGCGTGGCGGAGCCGGAGGGACACTATGGGCTGGGAGTTCTTACCGGCGACTTTAATGGCGACGGGCTGCCCGATATTTATGTGGCTTGCGATCAAACGCCGTCACTCCTATATATGAACAAAGGAGGCAACAGGTTTGAGGAGGAGGCAGTGATTCGGGGAACGGCCTTCGACCAGAACGGGAAGGCCATGTCCGGCATGGGTGTGGATGCGGGAGATTACACGAATGAGGGACATCTCAGCATTTTTCGGACGAACTTCTCCGATGAGTTTGAGAGCCTTTACCGGAATCATGGTGACGGTATCTTCGACGATGTGACGCTGGGTGCCGGGCTCGGACAAAATACCAAGTATGTCGGATGGGGCACGAGCTTTTTTGACTTCGACAACGACGGCTGGAAGGACCTGCTGCTGGTGAACGGACATGCGTTTCCCGAGGTGGACAGGCTGCATATCGATATTCACTACAAAGAGCGCGCGATCTTATACCAGAACCTAGGTAAAGGGCGATTCCGGGACATTTCGGACCACGCCGGGCCGGGCATCCTTGAAGTACATTCCGCGCGCGGAGCCGCATTTGCGGATATCGATAACGACGGTGCAATGGAAATCGCGATCAATAATCAGAACGAGCCGCCCACCCTTTTCAAACAGGCCGAAAATCCGCCCGGCCACTGGACGTTATTAAAACTGACCGGCAAACGCTCGAACCGAAGTGCAATCGGAGCTAAAGTCAAGGTGATGGCGGATGGCCGCCAGCAGCTAAGCGAAGTGAGGAGCGGAGGCAGCTACCTGTCCCAAAATGACTTGCGGCTGCATTTTGGGTTGGGCTCCGCTACCACGGTGGACCGAATCGAGATTGAATGGCCGTCGGGAGTGCGACAGGTTCTGGAAAATCAGTTGTGTGATCGCGTATTGGTAGTCACCGAACCGAACTGAGCTCAGGGCGCTACGGATGCGTGGTATAGCAAGATGCCGAGTTTGAAGGTGCTCGTATTCAACGCCGGAAGCGCATCGTTGAAGTTCGATGTCGTGGACGCAGATCCGTCTCAAGCTTCGCCGCACGACGGCCGTACGCTGATCAGCGGCATCATTGAGGGCATCGGCAAAGCGGAATCGACATTATCGAGGTACTACGGCAAAGATTCTATCGAAGAAGCAAAGCTTTCAATAGACGATTACGCTGCAGCCACGCGGGAAGCTTTGAAGTGGATTTCCCGGCAGAGGCTTTCCGAGTTGCCTTCCGTGGAATCGCTGGACGTTGTCGCCCACCGGGTGGTCCACGGCGGAAATAAGTTTGAGAGCACGACGGTGATTGACGATCGCGCAATCGCCGATATTGAAGGGTTGGAGGACCTTGCGCCTTTGCATAACGGCCCAGCCATTCAGGTGATGCGTGCCAGCCGCGAGGAACTGGGGCCAGGGCAGAAGATGATCGCGGGTTTCGATACGGTCTTTCATCGCACCTTGCCGCCGGTCGCTTATCACTACGCGCTTCCCGCTGATCTGGTGGAGCGGCACCAAATCCGGCGATACGGATTCCATGGCCCTTCTCATGAGTATCTGCTTTACCGCTATTGCGAGCTGACCTCCACTACTCGCCAGAAAGCGTCGCTCATCACGCTGCACCTGGAGAGTGGATGTTCGGCTTGCGCCATTCATGATGGGCGATCTGTGGATACCTCAATGGGATTTACGCCGCTGGAAGGCTTAGTGATGGGGACGCGATCCGGTGACATAGATCCCGCACTGGTGAGATATCTTGCCCATAAAGAGAAGCTGGATGTGGACAGGGTGGAGGAATTGCTGAATAAAAAATCCGGTTTGCTGGGAATGTCTCAGGTCTCGCTGGATACCCGGATCCTGATGAAGCACATGCCTGGAAACGACAAGGTCCGTCTGGCGATGGATGTCTTCTGTTACCGCTTACGGAAGTATATCGGTGCGTATCTGGCGGCTCTACAGGGCTCTGCCGTCGCGATTGTGTTTGGCGGGGGAATTGGCGAGGATTCACCCTGGGTTCGTGAGCAGGTCTGTGCCGGAATGGAGTGGTGCGGGTTACGGCTGGATGGGGCGACAAACGAGCAACTCATTAATCGCGAGGGCCGCATCAGCACCGACGATTCCAGGGTGCATGCCTTTGTCGTGCTTACTCAGGAAGCACTGATGCTGGCCCATCAGGCTGTGCGGCACGTGTAGGAGGATGACTCTAATGGAACGAGTCTGTTTTCTCCTACAGGTCCGGCCGGACCGGCTGGGCGAGTATAAAGAACGGCATCAGAACGTATGGCCAAAAATGCGCGAGGCGCTTTCGGCGACAGGCTGGCACAATTATTCTTTATTCTTACGAGATGACGGACTGCTTGTTGGCTATCTGGAAACGCCTAGTTTTGAAAAAGCCCTGGAAGGAATGGCTGCTTTGGAAATAAATGAGCGCTGGCAAAAGGAGATGAAGCCGTTCTTTGTGGAACTGGACGGACGGCCTGACCAGGCGATGATGCGCCTTCCGGAAGTATTTCACCTACCGTGAAGTAGTTGTTTGGTGGACGGCATGGGGTTCGAATGCGCGTCTAGCACCGAAGATCAATAGTTTCCGTCACTTGCGAGCTGCTAGAAACGCTAAAACCGTACAACCGGCACCGATTTGTCAAGATTTTGGCAACCCGTTCCGGTGGACCCTTCAAAACGACTGAAGGCACCGTTCTGAGCGGTGCCTTCATTAAGAAAGGTTTTGGTGAAGCCGTGCGCGCAAACACGGTCACTGCCCCAAGTGTATCTGAACGTCTGGAGAACTGCCAACCAGGAAATGGCACGTTTGATTCCGGGTTCGGTGTCTCTCGCCAGGAGCGACGGTCGAGTCTCGGGCTCAAACCTGGCGAGGTATTCAATCCATTTCAGCTCTTCGATGGCGCGATCGTCCCGTCGGAGATTTTGAGGAGCCAGGACTTACTGCCGTCCGAAAAGCTGGTCTTTGCTCGCCTGCTGCAGTTTGCCGGAGGAAAGGGAAGAGCCTGGCCCTCCATCCAACGACTTGCCGAAGAGGTGGCGCTTTCAGTGCCACAGACCAGGCGCTGCATTGGTGCTCTGGAAAGCAAGTGTCTGATCCGGCGAGTGGCCCGGTCCGGCCGGTCGAATGAGTTCGAGTTTCTCTGGCATGCAATTTATGAACAGACGGGCGGACCCCGATCATGCAGGAGTGGGGTACCCCAATTACGCGTGAGTGCCCCACCCCAATCACGGAAGATCGGACCGGGGCGATCACCAGTGATCGCCAGAAGAGAATTAATTGAATCATCCTCATCAGAAGAGATTCATGTAGAAAAGAATCAGCAAGAGACGGTCAGGAAACAACCAGGTGCTCGAAAGCAGATCGATGATGATCGTTTGCACAGAAGAAGGGAGCAGGAGGATCCGGAACAAGAGTTTCTGTTGCGGCTCAAAGAGCGTCACGCAGGCTTGGTCGACGCTCCTGCGATTTTGCAATGTGTGCTCGGCGATCTGAAGAGCCACTCCGATCTAAAGCCGTTTCTCGATTTTGAGGAGAAGCAAACCACCGCACCGGAAAAGCTCAAGAACCCTCCGGGCCATTACCGCCGGGTAGTGACAAAGTTCTATGAATTCCGTTCCAAGCGCCGAGACGGAGAAGTGCGGGAGCAGATGAGAGCTTTGGAAATAAAACTTGCGGGGGCTGCCAATCGAGAGAAAAAGCCTATATGCTCCCTCGGGCAATGCGTTGGAACTGGAGAATGCTGGAGCGAGCAAGGCCGAGTTTCCGCCTGCGAATGCGAGATTGGGCGTGGGCTGCCAGCAAAGGTTCTCACAGCGTTTGAGCAAATGAATACTCTCCGAGCCGCAAACGGAGGGTAAAGCGAAATGCCTTTAGTAACAAGCTGTTCGAGGCCGGATTGCTGAGCCCGTCTGCAGCGTTCGAGCGCCCTCAGTTCCGGAGTGGCCGACAAGTTAGGAATCAGACTTGATGCATGCGTATGCTCTGAGATCGACCAAACTGCTCCTCGAACGTGGTCTTAGTGGTCGCACAGCGGCACAACTCCGATGCCTGCTTTGCGGTCTCTCGTGTGTGATTGAGACGATGACGATACGGTAAATTCATGAAAAGTTTCCTACTCATCCTGCTTCTGGCAGCAGCGAACCTCGGTGCCGGTCCCATGCCGCAGATGGTGCGCAATGGCGAGAAAGCATCGCTACTGGTAGACGGAAAACCCTTTATCATTTTGGGCGCGCAGGTGAGCAATTCGAGCGGCTGGCCGTCGAGGATGGAAGCACTGCTTGCGGGAGCCGAAGCAATGCACTTGAACACGGTGGAGGTTCCGGTGTATTGGGAGGACGTCGAGCCCGAGGAAGGTCGTTTTCGTTTCGAAACCTTCGATCACATCCTTCGTCTGGCGCGAGGAAGGAATCTTCATCTGGTGATGCTGTGGTTCGGAACCTGGAAGAACGGCACGATGGATTACGCACCGGCCTGGGTGAAAACGAACACGGAGCGATTTCCGCGCATGATGGATGCCGGCGGCCGACCCGTTCGCGTGTTGACGCCGTTAAGCGAAGAAAATTTGAACGCGGACCGCAGAGCGTTTGCAGCGGTCCTGCGGCATCTGAAGGAAGTGGATGGCGAACAGCATACGGTGATCCTGGTGCAGGTTGAGAATGAACCGGGCTCTCTGTTTACCGATCGGGACTATTCGCGGCAGGCGAATGAGAAATTTGCTGGACCAGTACCAGCAAAACTGGTAGAAGCTTTGGGGAAAAAGCCCGGAACCTGGACACAAGTCTTCGGTGCCGAGGCGGACGAAGCTTTTGCTGCCTATTCTGTTTCGCACTACGTCAATGCCGTCGCTGAGGCGGGCAAGAAAGAATACCCCTTGCCTGCTTATGTCAATGTCTGGTTGCGAGAGCAAAAGAACTTCATGCGACCTGGTGAAGCCTATCCGAGCGGTGGGGGCACCCTCAATGTGCTGGATCTCTGGAAGGCGATGACGCCTTCGCTGGATGCGGTAGCGCCAGACAATTATGTTCTGGATTATCAGAATTATCAACGAGTGCTGGCCGGCTATCGGCGCAGAGACAATCCGTTATTGGTGCCGGAGACGGGCGGCCCTCGCTTTGCCTCAAACATCTTTTACGCACTCGGCGACTTCGATTCGCTCGGCTATGCGCCGTTCGGGCTGGACAGCCTTGTGGAGGGTGGCAAGGTGCTGGACAGGGCCCAGGCTTTTGCCGACGATTGTCGCCTGCTGGGGCCAGCCATTCCGCTCCTCACGCGTCTGCAAGGTACGGGAAAGCTCCATTCAGCCGTGGAGGAGCAGTATCTGACAGACCGTCTGATTTCCTCGTCCAAGTTCGATGTGCTCGTGCAGTTCGGCAACTTGCATCCGGAATATGGTGGAATTTTTGGCACGCAAACGCCGGGAATGACGGGACGCGCGCTGGTCGCGGAGTTATCACCGGATGAATTCATCGTCATGGGCTTCGATGCACATGTCCAATTCCGGCCCACACGAGGCAGCAAGGAACAGAATGCGCAGTTTCTTTGCGTGGAAGAAGGCACATTCGTAAACGGTGAATGGCGAGCGGACAGAGTGCTCAACGGGGACCAGACGTTTTTCAACGCAAACCTTCCGTCGCAGGGAGCGATTCTGCGCTTGAAGGTGATGGCGTATTAGCAATGTGTTGGGGGCAAATCTTGGAACTGGACCGTTACACCGGTCAGTTTTGCCATTTGCTGACTCTGGGCCGTGGCTGCCCAGGAGTTGGAAGATGGATGGGCGCTCTGCGCCGAAGCAGTTGTGCAAACAAGGCGAAAACCAAAGCGAGACTCTTAAGCACCGCTCTATTCTATGAGGACCTGCTCATCGGTTCGCAGTTGGAAAGAGCGGCCCTCCCTGACCGGCGAGCGTCACGCCTGTTCTTGGGCCTGCGAGGTCGCCAACAAGAGCGCAACCCGGTACGACAGTCACACCGCATAGGTGGTGATTTTAGGCGGAAACCGATGGTGCTTGTACGACGGTACAGACACCGCTTCAGCGTCTGCTACCTCGCGCAGTTCACCTGTCAATACCGCATGCACTCCTCTGTTTCGCAGCGCTGGTGTCTTCCGGTGCTGGTTGTTATTGCACCTACGGCCCTACGGTGATAGAGTAAACCCAACCTTCACCAACGAGAGAAGCAGATGCGACTCCGATCTTGCTTTCTTCTGATTCTCCTGTCGGGAGCAGGCCACGCTTTAGTAGCAGACGTTCTCCATCGTGTGACGGACCTGGGCACCTTGAGCGGCTATAGCAGCGGTAGGGCGTTAATAATGCCGGGCAAGTAGTTGGGGCTTCTGGTACGGCCAACGGCGCTCCTCATGCCTTTCTCTACAATAACGGCCAGATGATGGATCTGGGTACCTTAGGCGGTTGCTGTAGTAGTGGCTCCGCCACCAACAACGAAGGGCAAGTGACGGGTAGTTCCGCTACGTCCAGCGGCTTTAATCATGCCTTTCTCTACAGCAACGGCCAGATGATGGACCTCAATGATCTGATCGATCCCTCGCTGGGAATAACGTTGACTGAGGCCACAGGGATCAACGATCATGGCCAGATTGTCGCGAATGGCGGCCTCGACGCCTACCTGCTCACGCCGATACCCGAGCCGAGTACCACTGCGCTCAGTTGTGGCGGGAATGCGAATGGATCGATTGGCCTGACGCAGGTGGCTCAATACACGTTGGCCGGACAAGCGGGTGGGAGTATCACGCTCACTTTGGCCAATAGCGGCAGTGCGAATACACCTCAAGCATTGTTATTGGATCCGTCCGGCAAAGCCGTGCTGCGCTTTTCTGCCTCGGAGAGCCCGCAGTCCGTCACCTTAGGATCCACCGGTACCTATCGGATTCTGGTTTTCGGTGGCGCCACGGCGTACAGCTTGGGATTGCAATGCAACTCCGGGATGAACGGGGAAGGCTTTGTCCCACTACCGCCATGCCGGATCGCGGATACGCGTGTGGGCTCCGGCTTCTCCGATCCTTTTTGGCGCCCCCAGCCTGACTGCCCGCTCGAGGCGCACGTTCCCCATCCCATCAAGTTCCTGCGGTATTCCCAGCACGGCTCAAGCCTATTCACTGAATGTCACGGTCGTGCCACCCGCGCCCCTCACCTACTTAAGTATCTGGCCCACCGGCGAGGCCCAGCCGCTGGTCTCCACGCTGAATTCGTTTGACGGCCGGGTCGTGGCCAATGCCGCCATTGTGCCAGCCGGGGCCAATGGCTCGGTCGATGTGTACGCCAGCGACAACACCGATGTAGTCATTGACATCAACGGCTATTTTGATCCTGACATCAGCTCGACGGCAGCCTTCTATCCCGATACGCCCTGCCGCCTTGTGGACACGCGTGGGTACGGCTTTACTGGTCCCTTCGGACCGCCAAACATGGTGTTTGGAGCCACTCGCACGTTCCCGCTGCTGTCGTCTTCCTGCGGGATCGCCTCCACCGCAACGGCCTACTCGCTGAATGCGACGGTGGTCCCGCACGCCGAAGACCTCGATTACCTTTCGTTGTGGCCCGCCGGACAAGCGCAGCCCTTTGTCTCGACCCTGAATTCGTTCGATGGCCGGGTGGTCGCCAATGCCGCCATTGTGCCGGCAGGCAATGATGGCGCAATCAACGCCTTTGTCACCGACAACACGGATATGATCTTCGATCTCAATGGGCATTTTGGTCCCGGTGGCGCGTCCGGCGCCCTGCAGCTGCATCCGGTCTCGCCGTGCCGTGTGGTCGATACTCGTGGCTACGGCTTCTCGGGTGCCTTTGGCCCGCCGAGCCTCACCGGAGGAGCAAGCCGGAGCTTCCCGATTCCGGCCAGTTCCTGTGGCATTCCGTCCAACGCCAAAGCCTATGCACTTAATGTGACCGTGGTGCCTACGGGCTTCTTAGGCTATCTCACCACCTGGCCCACAGGACAGCCACAGCCCTATGTGTCCACTTTGAACTCCTATACCGGAACCGTGGTGGCGAATGCCGCCATTGTCCCAGCCGGAACCGATGGGGCGATCAGTGTGTTTGTGACCGACAAAACCGATCTGATCATCGACATCAACGGCTACCTCGCACCATAAGAAGATCGGTCACATGCTCGCGAAGAAGTCGGCACAGTCATCCTTCATTCAGTTGGGATTACGTGGTCGAGTATCTCTCTGCCGCAGCTTCCGATCCATGGCCCTCTATCTTTCGATGAGGTCATAACTCCTTGTCGATTCCGTCAGATCCAGGAACCCAGCTGCGCGATTTGACCCAGCTATCCTCTGCATGGACGCGCAACGCTTCTTGTGCCCCTTGAAATTGAAGGAGTAACTGTGGCCGGTGATTTGCTCTTCGATTCGTGAGCATTTCTTCCAAGGAGGAAGGCATGCGTGTCTTAGTGACCTGGAGTTCGAAACGTGGCGGGACCGAGGGCATCGGCCAACTCATAGGGGAAGAGCTGAGGACGCGCGGTCTTGAAGTTGTCGCCTCGTCAGTTGAGAGCGTTCACGCCATTGAGTCCTTTGACGCTGTGATCGTGGGCGGTGCTCTCTATGGGAACCGCTGGCCACGCAAGCTACGGAGTTTTGTTAATCACCATCTGAGCCAACTCCGTAAAGTGCCGGTCTGGTTCTTCTCCAGTGGCCCGCTGGATGAATGCGCCGATCGCGAGCCTATTCCGGCAACGAGACCAGTCGCAATCCTGGCCGAACGGATCGGTGCGAAAGGGCATGTCACCTTCGGGGGCCGCTTAGAGCCCAGTGCTAAAGGGTTCCCCGCAAGTGCGATGGCCAAAACGCACAGTGGTGACTGGCGCAATCCTGACCGGATTCGTGCGTGGGCTGCGAATGTGGCGATCGAAATTCCGAAGACAAAACCGGGTAGCTCGAGGGAGTATCCTGCACACTCTTTCTGGCGATGGTTCACTCATGCCGTTGTGGGATGGACGATATGCGCAGCGATGATGATCGCATTGCTGAAGATCACGAATACAACAACAGCGATCGTCATTCATGACCTGATGGCACCGGTGGTCTTTGTCCTCATCGCTTGGCATTACTTCCGTGCGCCCGGCGCTCGCGATCCTTTACCGACGGCGTTTCTCTGGACAGGCATTGTTGCCTTTCTGGATCTGACTATCATTGCGGGTCTTGCGCAGCACAGCTTTGACATGTTTAAGAGCTTTTCCGGCGTGTGGCTGCCGCTCGGACTGATTTTCATGGCGACGTGGGCCGTCGGAGAGGTGATCTCGACGATGCCCGCGACGAAGAACACCGCGAGTGCCGCAGAAGTGGGAGACCAGTGATGCTCCTCGGATCATGGACCGTCATCGTGCCCGCAACAATGACGGCCTACGCAGTCCTGCAGGTTTGCGCAACATTGGTGAGCGGGCTAACCGAACTGCGTTCCCTTCGCAAGCGTGCCGAGGCGGATCTTCCGAATGGCAGTTTTCTCTGTCCTGTCTAGCTCTCCGGAAATCGACGGGTGCGATCAGAAATCCGGACGCGCTGACACCAACTCCCGTTCCAGGAGACGGTTCATTGGATCGTGACCGACAAGGAGGTATACCGTGCACAATCTTCGTCTTTCCCAATCAACATTGGGGATCGTGTTGTTCTTCAGTCTCTTCGCCAGCCACGCTCTCCTGGCAACAGCGTTGAGCTGTGGAAGCCAGTTTAATGGAGAAATCACCTCGGCTAGTCAGGTGGATCAATATACGTACGCCGGGGAGGCAGGTGGGATCATCACGCTCAGTTTTTCTGGCAGTCCATCCCTCTCGCTATTCGATCCATCCGGCACCCAGTTGAGCCTTTCTGGAGGTTACCCGCAGCAAGTAACTTTACCGTTGACCGGTACCTACGTGATTCAGGTCAAGGTAGCCAGTTCCACCCAACCATATAACTACTACTACTTCGGACAACTAGTATGCCGGAACCCGGTATCCCCTGCCATCCCCCTCAGTTGTGGCCAGACCGTCAGCGGAGGCATTGGTTTCACGTCGCAGGTGGTCCAATATGCGTATACCGGGCAGGCGGGCGGGATGATCACGCTCGCTCTGGCCAAAATAGGCGGCCTTGACTCGCCTTCCGCTTCTGCAGTGTTATTTGACCCATCGGGCAAAGAAGTGCTGAGGTTTTCTGACCAACCTCCCATGCCGCAAGTAACCTTAGCATTGAGCGGCACTTATCTGATTCAGGTTACCGGCTACACCTACGACTCCAAAAACCCGTTATACAGCTTGGAAGTGGTATGCCGGAACCCGCTAGAGCCTGCCACACCGCTCAGTTGCGGCGGGATCGTCGGCTCTTTCGGTATTCGTCCGGGGCGGGTGGATCAGTACGCATACGCCGGACACGCGGGCGAGATCATCACACTCACTTGGTCTGACAATAGTCCCTACGCATCTTCGAGGGCAACGCTATTCGATCCATCCGGCAACCAAGTGCTGCTCTTGGGTGGATATGGCGGGCCGGGGCCGTACCACGGAGACCAAGTGACTTTAGCATCGACCGGCGCCTACGTGATCCAAGTGACGGGAGGCAATTATGACTTCTCCGCATCGTACAGTTTGGGCGTGGTATGCCGGAACCCGCTACAACCTGCCACCCCGCTCAGTTGTGGCGGGGTGGCCAATGGATCTGTCCGTACGGCGCAGGTGAATCAATATGCGTTCGCCGGACAGGCGGGTGGAAATATCACGCTCACTTCGACCGACACAGGCAGTTATGGAAGTGCCTATGCATCCCTATTTGATCCGTCCGGCAAAGCAGTCCTAAGCTTTTCTGGGAGCAGCGGCCCGCAGCCAGTCACGTTAGCATGGACTGGCACCTATGTGATTCAGGTCTCCGGTGTCTTTCAACCCGGCAGCTCCACATCCTACACCTTGGGCATGCAGTGTAACTCGGGGATGAACGGGGAGGGCTTTGTCCCAGTGCCGCCGTGCCGGATCGCGGATACGCGTGTAGGCTCCGGCTTCTCCGATCCCTTCGGTGCCCCCAGTCTGACGGCACACTCTACGCGCACGTTCCCCATCCCCTCAGGTTCCTGTGGCATCCCCAGCAGGGCCCAAGCTTACTCGCTCAATGTCACGGTCGTGCCGCCCGCACCTCTCACCTACTTGAGTATCTGGCCCACCGGCGAACTCCAGCCTCTTGTCTCCACGCTGAATTCGTTTGACGGCCGGGTGGTCGCCAATGCTGCCATTGTGCCTGCCGGAGCGAATGGGGCTGTGGATGTATACGCCAGCGACAACACTGATGTAATCCTGGACATCAACGGCTATTTTGATCCCGACATCAGCTCGACGGCAGCCTTCTATCCGGATACGCCTTGCCGTCTGGCAGACACGCGCGGGTACGGCTTTACCGGCTCCTTCGGACCGCCGAGCATGGTGTTTGGAGAGACCCGCACGTTCCCGCTGCTGTCGTCTTCTTGTGGGATCGCCTCGACCGCCGGCGCCTATTCGCTGAATGCGACGGTGGTCCCGCGCGCAGAGGACCTCGATTACCTTTCGTTATGGCCCACCGGGCAAGGGCAACCCGTTGTCTCCACGCTGAATTCGTTTGACGGCCGGGTAGTCGCCAATGCGGCGATTGTGCCGGCAGGCAATGATGGAGCCATCAGCGCCTTTGTCACCGACAACGCGGATCTCATCTTTGATCTTAACGGGCACTTTGGTCCTGGCGGCGCGACAGGAGCCCTGCAACTGCATCCGGTCTCGCCCTGCCGTGTTGTCGATACTCGTGGCTACGGCTTCTCGGGTGCCTTTGGACCGCCGAGTCTGGCAGCAGGAGCCACCCGGAGTTTCACGATTCCGGGTTCCTGCGGCATTCCGCCCAATGCCAAAGCCTATGCGCTCAACATGACCGTGGTGCCTACGGGATTTTTAGGCTATCTGA
>Ga0308173_10000980_pt1 | contig 13554 bp, 10 predicted proteins | sample PhyPR1_FD_203716 | JGI IMG/M metagenome (GOLD analysis project Ga0308173, IMG submission 203716) | Soil microbial communities from UC Gill Tract Community Farm, Albany, California, United States - DLSLS.P.R1 | ecosystem: Environmental > Terrestrial > Soil > Agricultural land | place: USA...
CCTTAAAAGAAGAAGACCCCAGGGAATCACCCCTGAGGTCTCTTCGCAATTCGACAGCGACGACTTACGAACGATGGTACAGGTTCGTGGCGTCACCGGCGAGCTGGGCGCCGCCGCCGAGCGTGAGCTCGCGGAGCGACCCGAAGCGCTGGACTACCGGCTTCTCGTACTTCATCTCCTACCTCCCCCAAACAAGGAACCTGTGTGTGCACACAGCGATACTACGACGGCCTGCTGGACCGCCAGTTCCGGCGGATGCCATTCTTGTGCCCGTGATCACAACGCTGTGAGGCTCTGCAGAGCGTCTCCAGCCGTAGTTCAGCGCGCCTCGCGTGCGAGGATGAAACAAGACCGTGCGGCCATGCAACACTGCGCGCCCTCGATCGCTCACTGCACGTAGCGCAGGACGTCGTAGAGGAAATGCACCCCGGACACGAAGTTCGCCACCGAGATCCGCTCGTCGTTGCCGTGCACGCCACGCTGAAAGTCGACGTCGTTCGTGCGGAACGGATCCACGCCGTACACCTGGATCCCCAGCCGGCGATACATGGGCCGATCCGTCGCGCCCGTCAGCATCGTGCTGGTGACGAACGCGCCCGGATCGCGCTCGTGCGACACGCGCTCCACCGCGCGAAAGAACTCGGTGGTGGTCGCGCTCTCGAACGGCGTCTTCGGGACGATGAGCGGAGTGAACGTCACCGCCGGGTCGGCGACGACCGACTTGAGCGTCCGCAGCACCGAGTCCGGATCCTGGTCCGGTAGCAGACGGACGTCGATCTCGGCGGACGCCTCCGGTGGGATCACGTTGGTCTTGTTCGATCCCTGAAGCCCGGTGAGCGAGATCGTGTTGCGCAGGATGGCGTTCCAGTAGAGGTCCGACAGGATCCACTCGCGCGCGCGCGGGTCGTCGAGCGCTCTGGACACGTTCTGCAGCCACTGCCCGCGCTCTCCCGGGTAGTCGCGGCTGATGTCGCGGAAGTACCGGTCCACCCCCGGCGTCACGTGCAGCGGTGTCTCGTAGTGGGCGAGCCGGTCGAGCGCCGCGACGAGGCGCGGCACCGGGTTGTCCTTGGTGGGGCGCGAGCCGTGCGACGGCGTGCCGCGCACCGTCAGCCGCTGCCAGAAGGTGCGCTTCTCCGACACGCCGATGCCACGGAAGCGGACCGTATCGTTCCGGACCGAGTTGCTGCCACCCTCGGTGAACAGGAATTCGACGTCGCGCAGCAGATCGGCATGTTTGTCCGCGAAGGTGAGCGCGCCGGTGCTTCCCCACTCCTCATCCGAGTTGGCGATGATGACGAGGTCTCGGGTGAGCGGGACGCCGCCGCGCTTGAGCGCGACGACGGCGAGGATCTGAGCGATCCCCTCGCCCTTCATGTCGATCGCCCCGCGGCCGTACACGAAGCCGTCGCGGAGGTCGCCGGAGAAGGGCGGTGTCGACCAGGCGGTCGCCGTCGCGGGCACGACGTCCATGTGGTGCACCAGCGCGACCGCCTTTCTGCTCCCGTTCCCCTTCACGCGCGCGTACAGATTGGCGCGGCCGGCCCCCAGCTCCACGGTGTCGAGGATCTGGGCTTCGATCCCCTGCTTCGCGAGGAAATCGCGCAGGAACCGCGCGGCCTCCAGCTCGTTCCCCGGCGGGTTGGTGGTGTTCACGCGCAGGTACTCGCGGAGCAACGTCACTCCCTCGCGCTCGAGGGCGGGCCAGTCGATCGGCTGCTTCGGCACGGGAGCGCGTCCCTGCGCGAGGAGTGGTGCGGGAACGATGACGGAGAGCAGCGCGAGGCGTCGGAGGAGGCGCATCTAATGGGGTGTGGGATAAGGCGGGCGACCCAAGGTATCCGGCGGTACCGACCGCGGCGATGGGAAACCTTCTTCGGGGTGCCGCGTACGAGACCATACTCTCCCCTGTCACCAAGGGCCGTCTCGCATGCTCGTGCACCTGGCCGCCGCGCTCCTGCAGGTCGCGACTCCCGCGCCGCAGTCTTCCCCCGCTCACACCCCGGAGCGCGATTCCACCTCGGAGCGGCATCGGGATCGCAAGCCGCCCAAGCGAATCGTCGTCACGGGCCAGCACCTGGCCACGGCGTACCGCGACGCGACGGCTCGCTCCATCCTGCTGCTCGCGCGCGAGGCGCGCATGCGTCAGGACTCCGCGCTGCTCGCGTACGACGCCACGACCTACCAGCGCGTGTCGGCGGGAATCGGCTTCAGGCGGCTCGGCCGCGACCGACTCGCGTTCCGCAGCGAGGGCGCGACGCACGTGCGCTGGCGCCGCGGCGTCGGCGCCTACGTGGACGTCACCGGCTCGCGCACCGTCGTTCCGATCGCGGGAAAGTCGGCCGACGCGGACATCGGAGCGATCGAGGGGAGCCTGTCGCCCGTGCCGTACTATCCCGGCAGCGAGACGCTGTGGATCGGCGCCAGTGCGGCGCGTCAGACGGTGGACGAGAACGAAGGGATCGTCCATCCGCTCGCCGAAGGATCCGAGGCGTACTACACCTACGAAAGCGGTGACTCGGCGACGTTCCGACTTCCCGACGGCCGCGCGATCCGGCTGCGCGAGCTCCGGATCCGGCCGCGCACACCGAAGTGGAACCTCGCCGTTGGGTCGCTCTGGTTCGACATGAGCAGCGGCCAGCTCGTGCGCGCGGCGTATCGCATGAGCGTGCCGATGGACATCGAGGCGGTGGCGAAGGAGGACGACTCCACGGAGTTCAACGACGTGCCGCGCGTCATGAAGCCGCTGCTGTTTCCGATGAAGGCGGAGATCAGCGCGGTGGGCGTCGAGTACGGATTGTATCAGGGACGCTTCTGGCTACCTCGCCTTCAAGTGGGCGAGGGCGGCGTGCAGATAGGATTCGTTCGCGCTCCCTTCAAGCTGGAGCAGAAGTTCAGCTACGAGCACGTGAACGCGGGCGAGACGCTGCCGCCCATCCCGATGGAAAGCGATTCGATTCGCGAAGCGAGGCGCGATTCGATGCACGTGTCCATCGCCGTCGGCGGCAACCGCGCGGCGCGGGACTCGGCGCGGGCAGCGCGGCGCGAGGCACGCAACCGGTGCGACAGCACCGGCGTGCGCACCCGCGTGCGCAACCGCGACAACGGGAAGAACCCCGTGTTCATCACCATCCCCTGCGACACGGCGAAGCTCGCGCGGTCGCCCGATCTGCCGCCGTCGATCTACGACAGTGGCGAGGAGGTCGTGCCGTCGGCGGAGATCGACGCGCTGGTGAATCAGGCGCTCGCCATGGGATCACAGGCCGGCTTCGCGCCCGCGCCGCCGACGCTCGCGTACGCGCCGCTTCGCTACAACCGGATCGAGGGGCTCTCGGTCGGTGGACAGGCGGCGCAGCAGCTCGGCGCGGGGTATTCGTGGAACGCGCTGGCACGGATCGGCGTGGCCGATCGCGAGCCGAACCTCGAAGTCACCGGATCGCGCAGCGATCTCCGGCAGACGCTCTCCCTCACGGCGTACAACCGGCTCGTCTCGGCGAGCGACTGGGGGAATCCGCTCGGGCTGGGGCCGTCCATCGTGGCGTTCGTGTTCGGCCGCGACGACGGCTTCTACTATCGCGCCAGTGGACTCGAGCTGTCGCGCGCGCCGGATCAGCGCGGCCCGCTGAATCTCACGTGGACGCTGTTCGCCGAGCAGGAGCGCAACGCGCCGCAGCGCACCACCTTCTCACTGGCGCGCGCGGTGAGCGGAAGGCAGTTCGAGCCGAACATCACGACGATCCCGTCGCTGTACACGGGGGCGCGCGTGCGTGTCGTCCAGTCGGTCGGCGAGGATCCGCAGGGCTTCCGAGTGTTCAACGACCTGCGGCTGGAAGCGGCGTACGGCGACACCGGCACCTATGGCCGCGCGGCGCTCGACGTCACGGCATCACATGGCGTCGGCAACGGCGCGGTGTCGCTGACGGCGGCGGGTGGCACGTCAGTGGGCATTCTCCCGGTGCAGCGCAACTGGTTTCTCGGCGGTACCCAGACGGTGCGCGGACTTCGGCCCGGCACGGCGGTGGGCAACGCATTCTGGATGGCCCGCGCCGAAGCGGGCTACGGCTTCGAGGCCATTCGCCCCGTGATCTTCGGCGACATCGGCTGGGCCGGCGACCGCACCAAGTGGCGCGACATCGGTATCCCCCTCTCCGGCGTCGGCGCCGGCTTCTCGATCCTCGATGGACTGGTGAGGTTCGATGTGGCGAGGGGGGTACAGCCGGTGGATCAGAGGGGGTGGAGAGTCGAGACCTACCTCGAAGGGCGCTTTTGAGGCACTGCAGTACTGGGTACGAAGTACGACTGACGTACCTGGACAGAACGAACGACCCCATGAATGCCCCGACGCCGCTCTACCTGGACGCTCTGATCAGAGCGTTTCAGATAGAGCGGCGTCCAAGTATTCGTGGGGCCGCTACGCCAGTCTCGGTACTTCCGTTGTACCGAGTACAGAGTACTGCAGTGCCGTCACGAGTACAGAGTACAGCAGTGCTTTCTACACTCCCGCCATCACCGGCCGAGCCACCACCGACTCCGCACGTCGCTCCCCGACCTGCTGCCTCCACATGGCATAGTACAACCCCTTCCGCTCGAGCAGCTCGTCGTGATGTCCTTCCTCGACGACTCGACCGCGCTCGAGGACGTAGATGCGGTCGGCGTGGAGCACCGTCGACAGGCGGTGCGCGATCAGGACGGTGATCACGTCGGCGCTCTCGGCCACGTCGCGCATCGTGCGGCTGATCTCTTCCTCGGTGAGCGAGTCGAGTGACGACGTCGCTTCGTCGAACACGAGGAGGTGCGGCTCGCGGAGCAGCGCGCGGGCGATCGACAGGCGCTGCTTCTCACCGCCGCTGATCTTCATGCCGCCTTCACCGATCACCGTGTCGAGGCCCTTGTCGGCGCGGTTCAGCAGCGACGTCGCCGCCGCGCGGCGCATCACGGCGAGACACTGATCGTCCGTCGCCTCCGGGCGCACGAACAGCAGGTTCTCGCGGATCGTCCCGCTGAAGAGCTGCGCGTCCTGCGTCACGAAGCCGATGCGCTCGCGGAACTTGTCGAGGTCGATGCGGTCGCTCGGGATGTCGTTGTAGAGGATTCGTCCCGCGCCCGGCCGGTACAGGCCGACGAGCAGCTTCACGAGCGTCGTCTTCCCCGCACCCGACGGTCCGACGAATGCCACCGTCTGCCCGCGGCGCACGTCGAAGCTCACGCTGGCCAGCGCGGGCGCCGATGCCGTCTGATGGGTGAAGCTCACGTCCTGGAAGGCGAGCGTGCGCAGGTCGCTCAGCGCCACCGGGCTCGCCGGCTTCGGATCGATCGGGATCTGGAAGATCGCGTCGAAGTTCGCGAGCGATGCCTCCGTCTCCCGATAGATGTTGATGACGTTCCCCAGCTCCTGAAGCGGCCCGAAGATGAAGAACGAGTAGATCAGAAGCGAGAAGAACTGTCCCACCGTGATCTGCTTCTCGAAGATCAGGTAGAGCATGAGGAAGAGGATGCAGGTGCGCAGGAAGTTCACCGCAGTGCCCTGGATGAACGACAGGGATCTGAGGTATCTGACCTTCTTGAGCTCCAGCTTGAGGATCTTCTCCGTCGTCGCGTTGAGGCGGAGCTCTTCCTGCTTGGCGAGCCCCAGGCTCTTCACGAGCTCGATGTTGCGCAGCGACTCGGTGGTCGCGCCGGCGAGCGCGGTCGTCTCGGCGACGATGACCTTCTGGATGGTCTTGATGCGGCGGCTGAGCACGGAGCTGAGCACGCCGAGGAGCGGCACGGTGAGCAGGAACGCGGGCGCGATCGCCCAGTGCGCCTTGAACGCGTACACCATCACGAAGATCACGCCGACGAGTGTGGTGAACACCATGTTCACGAACGCCGCGATGAACCGCTCGGTGTCGGAGCGCACCTTCTGCAGCTTGCCCAGCGTCTCGCCGCTCCGCTGGTCCTCGAACGTCTGAAAGGGCAGCGCGAGCGAGTGCCGGATGCCGTCGGAGTAGAGATCGGCTCCGACGCGCTGCACGACGACGTTGACGAAGTAGTCCTGGAAGTTCTTCGCGACGCGCGAGACGAAGGCGACGCCCACGGCCATGCTCAGCAGCAGCGCGACGCCGCGGAAGAACTGCGCACGCGAGTACTTGTCGTACTGGGTGGCGTAGCTGTCGATCACGTGCCGGAAGATCAGCGGATCGAGCAGCGAGAACACCTGATTGATCGTCGCCAGCAGAAGCGCGAGCGCGACGAACCGCCAGTAGGGGCGGAGGTAGCGGAGGAGGGTATGCATTCTGAATTCTAATCCCGGCTTGGCGGGAGAGTTTCCAGGGTGGGCACCACTGTACTGTGTATTCGGTACGACTGACGTACCTGGACGCCGCGAACGGCCCCATGAATGCCCCGACGCCGCTCTCCCGGGACGCTCTGATCAGAGCGTTTCAGACAGAGCGGCGTCCAAGCATTCATGGGGTCCGTATGCCAGTCTCGGTACTTCCTCTGTACCGAGTACAGGGTACAGCAGTGCCTTACAGCAGTCCCCCGATCACCCCCCCACACACCTCGAGACACAACGCAAGCCGCTTCGGATCGTGATCTCCCATGTGCCCGATCCGGAACGTCGTCTCGCGGTTCTTTCCATAGCCGTTCCCGATCGTGAAGCCGCGCTCGGCTACGGCCTTCACCAGCGTCGACGCCGTGAAGGTCGGGGGGATCGTGATGCTGGTGACCGTCGGGGTGCGGCTTCCCTCGCGCGCGAGGACGCCGAACGCGTCGCCGTGCTTCGCGCGAAGACCATCCACCCACGTCCACGTCATCTCGGCCATGCGCCAATGACGCGCCCATCGCGCCTCCATCCCTTCGGCGGCGACCGCGGCGAGCTGCACCTCGGCGGCGTAGAAGAGATTGATCGCCGGGGTGTTCGGCGTCTGGTTCTTCGCGCCGTACGCGTCGAACTCGACGAGGTCGAAGTACAGCCCGCGGCGCGCGGTGCTGCGCGCCGATTCGATGAACGCCGGTGTCGCCGCGGCGAAAGCGAGTCCCGGCGGCAGCGCGAGCGCCTTCTGCGAGCCGGTGAGCGCCAAGTCCAACTCCCACTCGTCGAACTCGAGCTGGGCGCCGCCGATGCCGGTCACCGAATCCACGAGACACACCGCCCCCGCCTCGCGCGCCAGCCGCGTGATGCCGCGCACGTCCTGCAGCGCGCCAGTCGACGTCTCCGAGTGCACCACCGTGACCGCCGCGTAGCGCTGCTTCTTCAGCGCGTCCGCCACCATGTCGAGCGTGGCGATCTCGCCGTACGGCACCTCGAGCACGTCGCTCTCCCGGCCGCACGCCTTGACGATCGCCGAGAAGCGCGCGGAGAACGCGCCGTTCACGATCGACAGCACCCGGCCCTCGGGCGCGCACCGCACCGCGGCCTCCATGAGTCCCGTTGCCGACGAGCTGCTCACGTACACCGGGCGCGTGGTGCGGAAGATCGGCTTGAGCGAGGCCTGGATGCCGGCGAACATCGACTCGAACGCCTTGCCGCGATGCGCGATGAGCGGGCGCGTCATCGCGGCGAGCACCTCCGCGCGCACCTCGGTCGGTCCCGGGAAGAAGAAGGTGCCCTGCGTGAGCAGCGAAGCGGTCATGCGAGAACGAGCTCCACGAGCTGGTCGAAGGAATCCACCACCGCGTCCGCGCCCGCCACCACGGGTTCGCGGCGCACGTAGCCGGTGAAGGCGATGAACGCGTCCGCGACGGGCCGGATCGCGAGATCGGTGGCGCCGTCGCCGACGGCGACGAGCCGCCGCGGCAGACCGAGCGACGCCACCACGGCACGCTTTCCCTCCGCGGTGGTCATCGGCGAGTGGGCGTCGTAGGTCTCGTACTCGCCGGCGCTGTCCATCAGCACGTTCACCGCGTGCACATCGGTGTCGTCGATGCCCAGCCGGCGTGCCACGGGGAGGATCGCGTTGCGGATGCCGCCGCTCACGAGCACGATGCGCCGTCCCGCGGCGCGCATCCGCGCGATCGCCTCCGAGGCGCCGGGCGCGAGCGCGTCCCCGTACGCCGCCGCGAGCGCGTCGAGGTCGCCGCGCGTCGGGCGCACGGCACCGAGCCGCTCGCCATACACCGCGTCGAGTGCCAGATCGCCGTTCATCGCACGGTCGGTCAGCTCGGCGATCCGGGCCCCCGCGTCCGGCCCACGCCGCGCCGCGAGCCAGTCGATCCCCTCGATCCCGCACAGCGTGGAGTCGACGTCGAGCACGACGCTGGCATAGCCGGCGGAAAGTTCACGAGAGGTCATTGATCGCAAGCTCATCAGACGAGTCGGGCGAATCAACCCGGTGGGAAGCAATCGGTGAATTGGTGAATTGGTGAATCGGTGAGATGGTGGGTGAATCGGTTACCAGCACACCAGCACACCAGAAAACCAGTTCTAGCTTGCCTCCCACCCCAGCCCTTCGCATGTTCGCCGCATGCGCACCCACTTCGCGGCCGCCATCGGCCTCGTCATCGTCGCCGGGCCACTCGGCGCGCAGGGGCCGGCGGTCGGCTCGCTGCATGGACTCCTTCGAGAGCAGGTGGGGACGCGATCGGTCCGCTCGGCGTACGTCTCCGTGGTGCGCGTCGAATCGGAGTCGAGCCGGACGTTCAATGCGCGCCCGGACGATCACGGGCAGTATCGCCTCGACTCGCTTCTGCCCGGTCGCTACCTGGTGCAGGTGAGCAGCCCCACCCTCGACTCGCTCGAGCTGTCGCTGCCACCCGAGCGCATCGAGATCGCCGCGGGGAAGACGTCGCGCTTCGACTTCACGTTGCCATCAGGCACGAAGCTGCGCGACGCCGTCTGCCAGGGCCTGCACCTCGCCGAAGGAAAGGTCGTCGTCGCCGGCCGCGCGCTGAATGCCGACACGGACGAGCCGCTGGCCGGCGCCGAGGTCGTCGTGGGCTGGATCCACAACTTCATCGACAAGACGAGCCTCAAGATCGTGACCCAGAAGCGCGCGACGTCGGTGAAGGCGGGGCCGGATGGCTCCTACCGCATGTGCGGCGTGCCGAGCGGCGCGGATCTGTCGCTTCAGTTACAGCACGCGGGGCGCGCCGGCGCCGTGATCCACGTGGCCGTCACCGACGACGAGGGCGCCGTGGTGCGCGATCTCTCGCTCAGCCCCACGACCTCGCCGACCCAGGCCGCGCTCGACTCGGTGTCGCGCAAGCTCTCCGTCGTCGGCCGCGACTCGACGCGCGAGGAGCTGCAGCTCGTGGGCACCGCGTCAGTGAGCGGCGCGGTGCGGTCGCTCACGGGCGAGCTCGTCTCCGACGCCGAAGTCCGGGTGCGCGACGCGCGGTCCACCACCGTCACCGACAGCGCGGGTCGGTTCACCCTCACCGCGCTCCCGGCGGGGACCCAGCTGCTGCTCGTGCGCAAGCTGGGCTTCCCGCTCGTCGAGATTCCCGTCGAGCTGCGTGCGGGCCGGAGCGCGAGCCACGACGTGCTGCTGCGTCGCAACGTGGTGCTCGACTCGGTGCACGTCGTCGGAACGCGACCGGAATACCTGGAGTTCGAGCGCAACCGGCGGATGCACGCCTTCGGCCAGTTCCTCGACGCCGAGCAGATCGACAAGATGCGAGCGACGGAGGTGGCCGATCTCTTCATCGACGTGCTCGGCTTCACCGTGTTCGGCAACGGCTCCGAAGCGCGCATCATCTCGAACTCGGCGCTCGCACGCCATCCGGAATGCCGCAGCGCGACGATCTACGTGAACGGCTCGGAAGGCTGGCGGCTGAACAACTTCGCGCCCAGCCAGATCGCGGGCATCGAAGCGTACGCCGACGAGACCTTCGTGCCGGCGCGCTTCGAGGGGCAGAGCAAGTGCGGCGTGATCGTGATCTGGCTGCGCAAGGCGGGGAACAAGCCGATGCCGCCGATGGGGCTCAGCGGCAACGGCTACCCCTGAGCCGCGGAGCGGTCAGAGCACGTTGCCGGGCGCGAGGATCCCGGCGGGATCGAGCTCGCGCTTCACCGCCTGCATGGTGCGCACCTGCAGTGGCGACATCTGCAGCGGCAGCCACTTCCGCTTGATCTTCCCGATCCCGTGCTCGGCGGCGACGGTGCCGCCCATCGCGATCACCTCGCGCAGCGTCTGCTCCACCACGGCCTCGATGCGTCGCAGCTCGTCGGCGTCGTGGGCGATGAAGTTCTGGTGCGGATGGCCGTTGCCCGCGTGGCCGTACGTCACGGCCTGCTCGATCCCGGCGATGTCGGCGAAGGTGCGCGCCTTGGCCAGCATCTCGCCGAGTCGCGCGTACGGCACCGCCCAGTCGGTGGACACCTTCCGCCCGCCGTGGACACGGCGCGCCGAGCCGCGCTCGTTCATCGTCGCCGGCACCGCGTGGCGTACGCGCCTGGCTTCGCGCAGCGAGGCCTCACCCTCATAGACGTTCACGTCGTCGGCGAGGGCGCCGCGCTGCTCGGCCAGCTCGAGCCACTCGTCGAGCGCGGGCGCGGCGCCGTGCGGCGGAACCTCTTCCACGTACACGAACGCATCGGCGTCCTTCGCCCACCCTGGTGCCCCTTCCGCCTCGCGCGCGATGGCCAGCGCGCGGCGGTCGAAGAACTCGAGGCAGCGCGGATGCACCTGCCGGCTCTCGCGCGCCGCCACGATGAACGCCAGCGCGTCCTGCTCGGTGGCGAACGGGATGGCCAGGCCGATCACCTGCTCCGGGAGCGGCAACAGTCCGAGCTCCGCTTCCACCACGACGCCGAGCGTTCCCTCGCTGCCGATGAACCAGTCCACGGGGTCGTGCGCCAGCGCGTAGCCGACGGTGTTCTTCTCCAGCGCGGGCCGTCGCAGCTCGACGATCGAGCCGTCGGCGAGCGCCACCTTGAGCGCGCGCACGTGCCGCCGCGTCGCGCCGTAGCGGAAGGTGCGCGCGCCCGAGGCGTTGCACGCCACCGCACCGCCGAGCGTGCACTCCTCTTCGCTGGTGGGATCGGGTGCGAGCAGGAGACCGTTCGCCGCGCACGCGCGCTTGAGCTCACCGACGAACGCACCCGGCTCGGCGCGGACGAAGCGCGCCACCGGATCGAGCTCGATGACGCGATCCATCCCGCGCAGCGAGAGCACGATCCCCTTGTCACTGATCGACGCGCCGGTGGTGCTGGTCTGACCGCCGGCGCAGGTCACTGGCGTGCGGTTCGCGCTCGACTCGGCGAGCAGCGCCGCCACTTCGGCCGCCGACGTCGGCCGCGCGACGCCGTCGGGCACCATGAGCAATCCCGACGCATCCGCCGCGTACGCGCGGCGGATGCCCTCGTCGCGCTCGATGCGCGAGGCGTCGGCGAGCCGGATCATCACGCGCCGCGGAAGTGCACGACCGTGGCCGTGCAGACGTCCTGCAGTCCGAGCAGCTCGTCGCGCACCGTGGCCGGCACCGTGCCGTCCACGCTGATCGCCGCGAGCGCCTCGCCGCCCTGCGCGAGCCGCGCCTGGTGATACTCGGCGATGTTGACGCCGCGGTCGCCGAGTAGCGTGCCCACGCGTCCGATCACGCCGGGGACGTCGTTGTTGGTGAGGATGATGAGCGCCTCGCGCGGTGCGACGTCGATGTGGAAGCCGCCGATGCGGATCAGCCGCGCCGGCGCGTCCGACGGCGCCACCGCGGCCACCGCCATGAGCTGCACGCCGCCGCTCACGCTCACGAGCATCGCCGCGGGATGGCCGAGCGCGTCCGACTCCGTGGTGGACAGCTCGATGCCGCGCGCCTCGGCGATGGAGCGCGCGTTGATGAGGTTGATGCGCTCGACGTCGATCGTGCCTTCGAGCACGCCGGCCGCGGCCGACGCGAGCAGCGCGGGCGCCGCGCCGGCCAGCTCGGGACCGACCCGCAGCGAGAGCCGCTGCGCCATCTTCACTCCGCGGTCGGCGAGAATGGCGCGGGCGACGATCGCGGCGCGGCGCACCACCGTGAGCGCGTGCTGCAGCTCCTTCCAGTCGCCGGTGCCCGCGCCGGCGACGTTGATGGAGCGCGACAGCTCGCCGTGCAGCAGCGCGTCGCGCACTCCTTCGCACGCGTCGACCGCCACGTTGCGCTGCGCTTCCGCCGTGGACGCGCCGAGGTGCGGCGTGAGCAGCGTGTTCGGCGCCGTGCGCAGCGGATGGTCCGGGGCGAGCGGCTCCTTGGTGAACGCGTCGACAATTGCGCCTGCCAGCTTGCCGCTCTGCAGCGCCTGGAGCAGCGCGGTCTCCTCGATGATGCCGCCGCGCGCGAGGTTCATGACGATGGCACCGCTCTTCATGCGCGCCAGCTCGCGCTTGCCGATCATGCCGAGCGTCTCGTCGGTGAGCGGCGTGTGCACGGTGAGCACGTCGGCCGCGTCGACCGCTTCGTCGAGCGTGGCGAGCCGCCGCACGCGCAGGGCGCGGAACCGCTCGTCGCCCACGTATGGATCGTAGCCGGCGACGTCCATGCCGAAGGCGTGGGCGCGCGTGGCCACTTCGCTGCCGATCCGGCCGACGCCGACGATCACGAGGGTGCGCCCCTTGATCTCGCTGCCGAGCAGCTTCGAGCGGTCCCACCGTCCGTCGTGCATGGAGTGCGCGGCGGCGGGCACGTGCCGCAGCAGTCCGATCAGCGTGGCGAAGAACAGCTCCGCCACCGCGATGGTGTTCCCCGCCGGCGCGTTGATGATGGCGATCCCCATCGCCGTCGCCTTCTCGATGGCGATGTTGTCCACCCCGACGCCCGCGCGCCCGACGACCCGCAGACGCGATGCCCGATCGAGCAGCGCCTCGTTCACGCGCGTTGCGCTGCGCCCGATGAACGCGTCGTACTCCCCGATCCGCTCCTGGAGCTCGGCCGGCGGCAGCGTCGGCACCACGTCCACCTGGAAGGTGGGCTCGGCCTTCAGCAGCGCCACACCGTCGGCGTCGATTTCGTCGGTGACGAGAATACGGTAAGTCATCGTGTGGTGGAGGGGATGAAGGTCGGACTCGCAAGGTCGCCACGCGTGGCGGCTGAATCAACCCGTGACGGCGCGTCGCGCCGCGCTTACACTCGACGCTCCATGACCACCGTCTCTCGCCGCGACCGACTGGTCGATCTGGCCGCGCTGCTGCTCATCGTCGGTGGCGCGGCGCTCTACCTCGTCGCGGCCGCGAAACTGCACGCGATCTCGCTCTACAGCCGAACGAATCCCGGCCCGCCCGGCGCGCTCGTCGCCGCCGACCGGGCGCGCTACCTGTCGTACGCCGGTCTCGTCGTCATCGCGATCGGCGCGGCGGTCGGCGTCGCCGCGGCCGGCCTCCACGCGCGCCGGCGCGCCGGCGCTACGGCTCGATGAGCATCGTCCCTTCGCAGACGAGCACCGTCGCGCCGCCCACGCGAACCCCGGTGACCTCGCCGCGCGCCACGTCGGCCTCGATGTCGAGGATGCTCGGCCGCTTCATCTCGAACCCCTGCTCGAGGCGCCAGCGCAGCGTGCCGTCGCGTCGCGTGTCGCGCCGCGCGAGGTAGCCGGCCAGCGCCGCGGCGGCGCTCCCCGTGGCCGGGTCTTCGCCGATCCCGAACGCCGGTGCGTAC
>Ga0308173_10000981_pt1 | contig 13548 bp, 14 predicted proteins | sample PhyPR1_FD_203716 | JGI IMG/M metagenome (GOLD analysis project Ga0308173, IMG submission 203716) | Soil microbial communities from UC Gill Tract Community Farm, Albany, California, United States - DLSLS.P.R1 | ecosystem: Environmental > Terrestrial > Soil > Agricultural land | place: USA...
CGCCAGCTCTTCCGCTGCGAGACGCCCGCCGAGCTCGACCACGCGTACGAGCTCGCGGCGCCGCACGAGCCGATGGTGCAGGAGCTGATCCCGAGCGGTCCCGAGGAGATGTGGACGCTCGGCAGCTACCTCGACCGCGACGGCCAGGCGCTCGGGCTCTTTTCCGGTCACAAGCTGAGCCAGACGCGCGGCTACATGGGCAGCGCCCGCGCGGGCGAGGCGCTCTGGGTCGACGAGGTCGTCGAGCAGGGGCTCGCGCTGCTGCGCGCGCTCGACTTCCACGGCATCTCGCAGGTGGAGCTGATGCGCGACCCGCGCGACGGCAAGTACAAGCTGCTCGAGGTGAACCCGCGCCTGTGGCAGTGGCACAGCCTCGCCGCGGCGTGCGGCGTCGACCTGCCGTGGATCGCCTACCGCGACCTGATCGGCGACCCGCTTCCGCCCGCGCGGATGCACGGCGACGGCAAGCGCTGGGCCATCACGCTGATGGCGGGCTCGGGACACGCGATCGAGCGGCCGCCGTACGTCGACGCGGTCTTCGCGCGCGACGACCCGAAGCCGGCGCTCGTGCAGATCGGCCGGCACGCGGTGCGCGGCGTACGGACGCTGACGGGCGCGGGACGGCGTGGCTGAGAACCTCCGCATCCTCGGCGTCGGCGACGCGAAGTCGCGCCACTTCGCCCGCTGGGCGACCCGGCTCGCCGAGCGCGGCCACGAGGTGCACGTCGCGTCCGGCCGCGTCAACCCGCGCGAGGGCGAGCTCGACGGCCTCGTCGTGCACCAGTTCCAGGATCTCGACCGGCTGCTGAAAGTGCCGCTCGTCCGGCGCTTCCGCATGGCCCCCGCCCTCGCCGGTCTCGCGCGGCGGGTCCAGCCGGACGTCGTCCACTCCCATTACCTCCTGCCCTACGGCTACTGGACGGCGCGCGCAGACCTCGGGCCGCTCGTCGTCAGCCCGTGGGGAAAGGACGCGATCGTCGACGCCTGGCAGTCGCCGGAGGGAGAGGAACGGGCGCGGGTCGCGATCGCGCCGCAGCGCGCCCTCGCCTACGTCGTGAACTCGCAGGCACTCGAGGACGCGGCGGTCCGGCTCGGCGCCGACCGGGCGAAGTTCCACCGCATCTTCTGGCATGCACGCATCGACGGCTACTCGCCCGAGCACGCCGACCGGAGCCGCTGGAGCGCGCTGGGCTGGCCCGACGATGCGGTCGTGTGTCTCTCGCTGCGCAATTTCCGCCCCTACTCGAACCTCGACGTCGTCCTGCGGGCCTTCGCGAAGGCGAGGCAGGAGGTCCCGGAGCTCCGCCTGTTCTCGAGCGCCGGCGGGGGCTGGACCCGGGAGGAGTTCGACCGGCTCGCCGCGGAGCTCGGCGTCGAGCCGTACATGGCGGTGCGGGACGTGCCCGCGGCCGAGCTTCCGTCCGTGACGGCTTCCGCCGACTTCGCGGTGACGCTCGCCGACGTCGACTCCTCCCCCGCTTCGCTGCTCGAGACGATGGCGAGCGGCGTCCCGCTCGTCGTCGGGCTGGCGCCGTCGATGGACGAGTGGATCCAGCAGGGCGAGGGTGGTGAGCTCGTGGACGACCGCCACGACGTGGACGCGGTCGCAGCCGCCATGGTCCGCCTCGCGCGCGACCCGGAGCTGCGCCGCAGCTACGGCGAGCGAAACCTCCGCGAGGTGCACGCCCGCTTCGGGGACCCGACCGCGCAGCTCGAGCACGTCTATCGGGAGGTGCTGGGCCGGTGAAGCGCGTCCTCGCGCTCGCGTTCGACGGCGCCGACTACGACCTCGTCCGGCGCCTCATGGCCGAGGGGAAGCTGCCCACGATCTCGCGCCTGGCGCGGGAGGGCGCGTTCGGGCCGCTGCGCTCGACGATCCCGGCGTTCACGCCGACCGCCTGGTCGAGCTTCCTCACCGGGCTGAACCCGGGCGGCCACGGCATCTTCAATTTCACGACCAACCCGAACCGCGGCACGCAGAAGCTCGAGAGCGCCGCCAGCCGCGCCGGGACGCCGCTCTGGCGGAGGCTCGGCGCCGCGGGGATCCGCTCGGCGTACATCGGGATCCCGTTCACGTACCCGGCGGAGCCGCTGGAGGGGATCGTCGTCACCGGCTACGGCGGCCCGGAGCGGCCGCAGATCCTGCCGGCGACCGCCGAGGAGCGGATCTTCGCCGCGTATCCCGACCTCGTCACCGCGCACCACCCGATGGCCGAGCGCTGGTGGGAGGACTTTCCCGCCTACACGGGCCGGCTGCTCGAGCACGCGGAGCAGATGGCCGGCATCTGCAAGCTCGCCTTCGAGCTCGAGCCGGATCTGAGCCTCCTCTGCGTCGACTTCATGAGCACCGACCACGTCGGCCACCTGGGGTACGCCCGCTTCGACCCGGAGCATCCCGCGCACGCGGCGACCGGCAGCGGCGACGAGCTCCTGCAGGTCTACGAGCGGGTCGACGCCCTGTGCGGCGAGCTGATCGACGCCGCCGCGGCGCAGTACGGCGAGGAGCCGACCGTCCTGCTCTTCTCGGATCACGGGATGAAGCCGATCTACTGGATGTTCCATCTCGACCGCTGGCTCGAGGAGCGCGGACATCTCCGCTTCCGCAAGCGGTCGCTGCAGCCGTGGCGGCGCGGCCGGCTCGACTGGTTTGCGCGCGTGGACCAGAAGCTCGTGCGGACGTTGGGCTGGTACGGTCGCGCACTCGACCTGCTCCCGTTCCTGCCGCGCCCGGGAGAAGACCGCTTGTTCGCCGACATCGACTTCGGCACGACGCGCGCGTACGGCTTCGCCTCGCAGGGGCAGCTCTACCTCGGCGAGCTGACCGGTGCGCGGAACGACCCTGCCTACATCGACGGCCTCGCGGCCGAGCTCGCCGAGATCCCGCACCCGCAGACGGGCGAGCGAGCCTTCCAGGTGCTGCGGAAGGAGGAGCTGTTCACCGGTCCGTTCCTCGACAAGGCGCCCGAGCTCATGCTCATCCCGTACGACGAGCGGATCAACGTCGATCCGTCCCGCCGCCGCTGGACGCAGCCCTTCGAGCGGCACGAGCGGCTCGATCCCGAGGTCTCGTACGGATACTCGGGTCATCACGGCGTGACCGGCATCCTCGCGGCGACAGGACCGGGGATCCAGCCGGCCGACGTTCCCGAAGGCTCCGGGATCGTGCAGTTGCCGGCGACCATCCTCAGCCTGCTCGGGCTCTCGGCAGAGGGTCTCGACGGCAAGCCGCTCTCTGCGATCCTCGAGGACGACGCGGCCCCCGCAGCGGAGAGGGTCGCGCCGGAGGCCCCGCAAGAGGCGAGCGATGAGCCGGTCTACTCCGAGGAGGAGGAACGGCAGATGGTCGAGCGCCTCCGCGACCTCGGATACGAGTAGCCGCGACCGGCGACGCGGCTAGGCTCCCGGCGTTGAAGCCGATCCTCTACGTCGCATTCCAGCTCGTCGTGATCGCATGGGCCCTGGTCGCCCACATTCGACGAGACCCGTCCACTGCGTACCGGCTCGCCTGGGTCGGGGCCTACGGCGGAGTGATCGGCCTCGACGTCTGGTACCTCTCGATCTACGCGTACCCGCTCGGCTTCAGCTTCTGACGCCACAGGCATAGGGTTGGACGCGTGAGCGAGCACGTGCCTCTCTACTCGTCGGCGTATGCGGGCTACGAGGTCCGGGGCGAGGTTCGCGCGCTGACCTACGGCGACGACGTAGGGCAGTCGGGCTGGGTCACGGCCGACGAGCTCGAGCGTTTCGCGGAATGGCTCCAGCTCGGCCCCGACTCGCGCCTCCTCGACGTCGGCTGCGGGTCGGGCGGCCCCGCGTTGCGCCTTGCGGAGCGCGCCGGCGCAAGAGTCACCGGCATCGACCTGGTCGAGGACGGCATCGCCACCGCGTCGAGGCTCGCGGACGAGCGAGGGCTTGCGGACCGCGCTCGCTTCGTCCGTGCCGACGCCGGGGGCCCGCTCCCGTTCGCGGACGAGACCTACGACGCCGTCGTCTCGATCGACGTGATGTGCCACCTGCCGGATCGTCTCGAGATCCTCCGCGAGTGGTATCGCGTAACCGCGCCGGGAGCCAGAATTCTCTTCACCGACCCGACGATCGTCACTGGTCTCGTCACCGACTCGGAGCTCGCTGACCGGAGCGCGGTGGGGATCTACGTCTTTTCGGTCGAGTCAGTCAACGAGAAGCTTCTCGCGCAGGCCGGTTTCGAGGTCGAGCGCCGCGAAGATCTCACGGAGAGCATGGCCGCGATGGCCGGCCGCTGGCACGATGCGCGCGACCGTTTTCACGACGGCCTGGTGGCAGACGAGGGAGCGGCGACCTTCGACGGCATTCAGCGCTTCCTCGCGGCGTGTCACCTCCTCGCGCAGGAGCGACGCCTCTCGCGCTATGCCTACCTAGCTCGACGGTGACCGGTCGCCGCGGATCCCGTCGCGGGCAAGCCGCAGGCCGACCACCCCCACGAAGACCGCGAAGACGATGCGGAGCGTGTCCGCCGGCAGCGCGAGCGCGAGCAGCGCGCCGAGGACGCTGCCGATTGCGCCCACGGTGCCGAAGCGAACCGCGAGCCCGAGGTCGCCGACGCCGCGGCGGCGGAGTACGAGGCTCCCCACGATCGCCGTAGGGAGGATCACGAGCAACGAGGTGGCCTCCGCGGAGTGCTGCGAGAACCCGGCCGCGAGAGTGAGGAAGGGAACGATGAGCGTCCCGCCGCCAACCCCGAGCAGCCCCGAGGCCACGCCGACGACCACACCGAACGCAACGAGCACGACCCAGAGCGTCGGGCCGCTCATCAGTGCACTCCGAGCAGCACCGCGACGCCGACGAGGAACGTGCCGAACACGACCTTGAGCAGGCGCTCGTCGATCCGCGCGAGCCAGCCGGCACCAATGCGCGCGCCGACGATCGACCCCGCGGCGAGCGCGATCGCCGTCCCGTACCGCACCTCGCCCGCCACGCCGTAGGTCGCGATCCCGGCGATGCTGATCGGGATGATCGCGCCGAGCGAGATCGCGTGCGCGTCACGCTGGGAGTAGGCGGCCCAGAGCACGAGCAGGGGCACCATGACGATGCCCCCGCCGACGCCCAGGAGCCCCGACAGGAGACCGCCGCCGAGCCCGATCGCGACCAGCTTCGGGTCGAGCCTGAGCGAGTGCAGGCGTGCGCGCATGGCGCGGCACACTATCGTTGGCCGATGAGCTTCTCGACGCGACCCGAGCTGCGCGGGACGTTCGGGATGGTGGCCTCGACGCACTGGCTCGCGTCGGCAGCCGGGATGGCCGTGCTCGAGCAGGGCGGGAACGCGTTCGACGCCGCCGTGGCGACCGGATTCACGCTGCAGGTCGTCGAGCCGCACCTCAACGGCCCCGGCGGCGACCTCCCTGCGCTCGTCTGGCCGGCCGAGAGCGACCGGCCGCTCGTCCTCTGCGCGCAGGGCCCCGCGCCGGGGGCGGCGACGATCGAGCGGTACCGCGACGAGCTCGGGCTCGCGCTGATTCCCGGCACCGGGCCACTGGCCGCGGTCGTGCCCGGCGCATTCGGCGGCTGGATCGAGCTGCTGCGCGAGCACGGGACACTGCCCCTCCGGGACGTGCTCCACTTCGCGATCGGATACGCCGAGGACGGCTACCCGGCACTCGCGTCGATCGGCGACGCGATTCGCAAGGTCGAGCAGCTCTTTCGCGACGACTGGACGACCTCGGTGGAGGTCTACCTCCCCGCTCCGGAACCCGGCACCCTGCACCGGAACCGGGCCCTGGCCGAGACCTACCGGCACATCCTCGCGGAGGCCGAGGCGGCCTCGACGGACCGGGACACGCAGCTCGACGCGGCGCAGGAGTGCTGGTACCGCGGCTTCGTCGCGGAGGAGATCGTCCGCTTCCAGGAACGCGAGTGGCTCGACAGCTCCGGCGAGCGCCACGCCGGCCTGCTTGCCGAGGGCGACCTGCGCGACTGGGCGCCGTCCTGGGAGGAGCCGCTCTCCGTCAACTACCACGGCTACGAGGTCTTCAAGGCCGGCCCGTGGAGCCAGGGGCCGGTCTTCCTCCAGCAGCTCCGGCTGCTCGAGGGGTTCGACCTCGGAGCCATGGGCCACGCGAGCGCGGAGTGGGTGCACACCATCACCGAGTGCGCGAAGCTCGCCTTCGCCGACCGCGAGGCCTGGTACGGAGACCCGGACTTCGGCGAGGTGCCGCTCGGCGAGCTGCTCTCGCGCGACTACGCGGAGGAGCGGCGGCAGCTGCTCGGCGAGGAGGCCTCGCCCGAGCTCCGGCCGGGCTCACCCGGAGGCCGGGAGCCCCGGCTGGCCCACCCGGTCGAGGACGCGCCCGTCGCGCCCGGCGTCGGCGAGCCGACGCGGGGGGACACGGTTCACCTCGACGTCGTCGACCGCTTCGGGAACATGGTCTCGGCGACGCCGAGCGGCGGCTGGCTCTGGGGCGCTCCCGTGATCCCGTCGCTCGGCTTTCCCCTCGGCACGCGGGCGCAGATGTTCTGGCTCGAGGAGGGCCTGCCGAACTCGCTCGAGCCCGGCAAGCGACCGCGCACCACGCTCTCGCCGACGATTGCCGCCCGCGACGGCGAGTCTTCCCTGGCTCTCGGCACGCCCGGCGGCGACCAGCAGGACCAGTGGACGCTGCACGTGTTCCTCGGCCACGTCCACCACGGCCTCGACCTCCAGGCCGCGATCGACGCGCCGAACCACCACACCGAGGCGTTCCCGTCGAGCTTCTACCCGCGCGAGAGCCGCCCGCGACACGTCGCGGTGGAGGATCGCGTCGATCCCGAGACGATCGACGGCCTGCGCGATCGCGGACACGACGTCGAGGTGTCCGGCCCATGGACACTCGGCCGCGTCACCGCCGTCGCGCGCGAGCACGCCGGGATCCTCAAGGCAGGTGCGAATCCGCGCGGCCGCCAGGGATACGCCGCGGGCCGCTGACGCCGATTCGATCATCCCGAATGGATGATGTCGCGCCGGCGCCCGGCGGGAAACCTGCAGACCGATGGACGACTTCGGGTTCAAGTTCTGGCTGAAGATGGCCGGCCTCTTCGTTCTCGGGGCGATCGCCCTGTTCGTCTTCATGTGGCTCTTCCTGAGCGCGATCTATGCCTGGGGCTTCCTCGCCGCGTTCCTCGTTCTCGCCGTGGGCGCGCTCGCGCTCGGCTGGATCCACGACCGCCGGACGGCAAGTCACCAAGAGGGCAGCTACTAGCTGCCCGCGCTCCGGGCGCTGCCGATGCGAGCAGCCGACGAGGGCACGCCGGACGAACGGTCCGCAGTCGCCGACGCGATCGGCGGCGCGGCCGCCTACTCCGCGCGGGTCGCGGCCCGCGTCTGGCGCGGTCCGCTCGAGGCCGCCGCGGAGGAGCTGTTGGCGACGCCCGAGGTCAGGCGGACGGCCGACCGCACACTCTCGGGCCCGCTGCCCGAGGAGTTGGGTCGATTGCTGGTGCGGCATCGGATCGTGGAGCGGGTCGTCCAGGAGCTCGTGGCTTCGGGCGAGCTGGAGCGGGTCGTCGACACAACGCTCGCAAGTCCCCGGACGATGGCGGCGGTCGATCGTGTGCTCGCCAGCGAGGCGACGCAGCATGCGCTCGAGCGGGTCCTGGCGGGACCGGAGGTGCGTGCTGCGCTGAGGTCGCAGTCCGCAGGCCTCGCCGACGAGGTCATGAGCGGCTTACGGGGGTCTGCAAGCGGTCTCGATTCGCGGCTCTCGGTGCGTACGCGCAGCGCGGCAGTGTCCGAGCGGACGCCGTTCGCAGGCGTGGCGAGCCGCGGCCTCGCGCTGGTCATCGATGCGTTCGTGATAGTCGCCGCGACGGCGGTCCTCGGCGGCGCGGCCGGTCTCGTCGCGTCGGTGGTGGGCGGCCTGCGGCCCGAGTGGCTCGCCCAGGCACTCCTCTCGCTGGCCGCGGTGGCAGTGGCGGTCGGCTACTTCGTCCTCTTCTGGCAGACCGCGGGCCAGACACCCGGAATGCGGCTCATGCATGTGCGCGTGCTCTCGGTGCGGGGCGCCGGCCGGTTGACCGTGTGGCAGGCGATTCTGCGGACGATCGGCCTCGCGCTCGCGATCATCCCGTGCTTCCTCGGCTTCGTGCCGGCCCTGTGGGATCGGCGGCGCCGTGCGCTCCCGGACTACCTCGCGGGCACCACGGTCGTCTACGACGACGCCGGCACCCGCGGCGCGGCGTGACCCCGAAGGGAAACACGCCGCCCGGCGGCGTCGCCGGCAAGGCGCGCCGCGCCAACCCGGGAAACCTCATCGAACGCCGCCTGACGAAGTTCCTGCACGCGCCCGCGTCCGTCCGGCTCGCCGCGAACGTGATCGTCACGGCGACGGTGGTCGTCGTGGTCCTCGGCGGCGTGATGATGCGCGTGTTCGACCACAAGGAGTACGCCTCGGTCTGGCTCGGCATGTGGTGGGTGCTGGAGACGGTCACGACCGTCGGCTACGGCGATCTGACGCCCGAGTCGGTGATCGGAAAGATCCTGACCTCGGCCGTGATGCTCTGGGGAGTGGCGTTCCTCGCGATCATCACCGCTGCGATCACCTCGGTGTTCGTGGCCCGGGCCCAGCAGGAGCGGGCAGCGGGAGCGGAGGCGATGGCCGCCGGCGCACAACACACGGTCGACGACCGCCTCGACCGCATCGACGCTCAGCTCCAACAACTACGCGAGCTGCTCGAGCGGACGCCGCCGACCTCCTGAGCTGTCGCCTCAGGAACCGGAGCGCCGGTTGCGGGCGAGCAGCGCAAGTCCGAGCGTTGCCGTCACCGTGAGCACGAGCTTCACCGCCTTGCCGCCACGCAGCTTCGACTCGCCGCCGGCGCGCGGCGCCATGTCCACTGGAACCTCCTCGAGGCGCAGCCCCGCGTCGACGACGCGGATCAGCGCCTCGACCTCCGGCGCCCCGCTCGTATACGGCTCGGCGAGGAGCGGCAGCGCCTTGGCGTTCACGGCATAGAGGCCGCTCGTGGCGTCCCCGAACGGCCGACGCAGCACGACGCCCACCGAGCGGCGGAGCAAACCGGTCCCGAGCCGCCGCGCCGGGCTCGGCCGGTAGCGGTACGGCGCGTAGCCCTTCCCGGACACGAAGCGGGAGCCGACCGCGACGTCGCACTCGTCGGCCCGCACGCGCTCGAGCAGCCGCGCGAGCTCCACCGCCGGATGCTGGCCGTCCGCGTCGACGCGCCCGCAGAAGGCATAGCCGTGCTCCAGCGCCCACCGGTAGCCGGCCGCGATCCCGATCCGCAGGCCCTGGTTGCTCCCGAGCGAGAGCACCGTGGCTCCACGTTCACGCGCGACCTCGGCCGTGCGATCGGTCGAGCCGTCGTCGACGACGAGCACGTCCGCCCACGGCAGCCGCTCCCGCAGCCCGTCGAGCACCGCCGGCAGGTTCTCCTCCTCGTTCCAGGCGGGGATGAAGACGACGGTGTCGCTCACCGCGAACGCCGCGCGAGCTCGGCCCGGGCAGCGCGGAGCTGCGCGGGCAGGAACGGAAACGCCGCGAGCTCCCACACGATCGAGCGGAGGCTCGGCGCAACGGGTACGACGCGAAACTCCACCTCGACACCCGCGTTGCGAAAGAGGCGCCCGAACAGGAGTCGGGTACGGGCCAGGTGCGTCGGTGTGCAGACGATGACCGCGCGCTCGATCCCGCGATCACGAACGAGCGGCAGCGTCCGGGCCGCATTCTCTGCGGTGTTGCGCGCCGTCGGCTCGACGACCAGCTCGACCTCGGGACCACTCCAGAGGTCCCGCATCTGCTCGGCTTCCGACGGCCCGCCGGTCGACGACCAGCCGCTGAAGACGACGACGTCGGCGCCGTCGGCGGTCACGAGGCGCTCCGCCTCGTGGACGAGCCTCAGGCAACGGTGGGTGATGCGGTGCGTTCCGTCGGGATCGACGTCTCCGTGACCCGGGACGACGATCGCTGTCCGCTTGCCGGCCATCGAGCGATCATTGCTGACGCGCGGCGAGCGCCGGCTGGACGGCCGTCGCCGGCTCTCCCTCGAGCAGTCGCCGCCAGCCGGCGAGCACGCGATGGAGCTCCTCCGCCCCGACGATCGGCTCCCGCGGTGCCGGCAGCTCCGCCGGGTAGAGCACGAACGGCCGCGTCTGCGGTCCGCCGAGCCCGCCGTGGAACGAGATCAGCTCCTCGAAGGCGCAGCCCTCGTCGAGCGCGGGATCGTAGAAGCTGCCGATGAGCAGGTCCGGCGCGTGGGCGAACCCATGCGTACGCAGGAGATGCTTGGCCGCCGTGGGCGAGAAGCGCGCGAGCGGGTCCTCGCCCTCGACCCTGTCCTGCTCGAGGTACCGGACACCGGCACCGCCGAGCACCACCGCGCCGTGCTCCTCCGAGTACGCGAGCACCCAGCCGACGTGCGGATGCCCTGCCACAGCTGGAAGCAGGTCGGGATGCCGCGCCGAGAGCTGCTCGACCGACATTCTCCCGTCCTCCTCCATCAGGTAGACGAGGCCGAGATTGCCGGAGCCGAGCACGACCACGTCGCGGCCCGAGACGTCGTTCTTCTCCTGCTTCGCCTTCCGCCCCGTCGCCTCGGCCGCAGCGTGGCCGACCATCGCCTCCTGCTCGTCGCCGCCCGCGAGCGCGCTGACGCCGCCGTCGGCGAGGTTCCGCTCCACGAGCTCGTCCAGGCCGTAGCCGTTGCGCTGCCGGAACGTCGCCCCCTGCGTCTGCCCGTGGTCGGAGAGGACGACGAGCGCGTACGGCCGCGCGGCGTAGCAGCGGGCGCCGTCGATGCGGGCGAACTGCTGGTCGAGCTTCCGCAACGCCTCGAGGGTGTCCTCGCGCTCGAGCCCCGAGTGGTGCGCGACCTCGTCGTAGCTCGCGAACGTCGCGTAAACCGCGGGCCTCCCTTTCATCATGTCGCTGAGGACGCCGTACACGATCAGGTCGCGGGCGATCACGCACATCGTCGCGCGCAGGAACGGATAGACGCCGCCCCGGTGCCCCCGCGGCCGGACGTCGCGGCGCCGCTCTCGCGCAGCCGCGCTCCATTCCAGGATCACCTCCCAGCCGAAGAGGACGAACGTCCGCGCGACGTTGAAGCCGTTCGCGAAGAAGGCGCGGTAGCCCGGGTTCGCGCTGCGCTCGGCCTCCATCCGGCTGACGGTGAGGATCAGGTGGTCGGCGCCGCCCGAGAAGAGGTTGCCCCGGCTCGCGCCGCCGTCGGCGAGGAGACCCTGTCCCGTGTCGTGCCTCCGCTCGAGCTCGGCGCAGTCCTGCGGCGAGGAGCACACGACGAGGATCTGCCGCTCCTTCTCGACCCAGCGGAAGGCGGGGATGTCGTCGTTCGAGCCCAGCAGGATCCCGGCCTGCGAGGCGCCGGTCTGCGAGGAGAGATCGGGCTCCCACTCGGCGAGCAGATGCGAGCCTTCCTCGAGCCAGCGCGCCATCGTCGGCGCGTGGCCGTCGCGCATGGCCCGTTGAAGCACCGGCAGGGCAAGCCCGTCGATCTCGAGGAAGACGATCCCGGGCGTGTCGGTCACGACCCGTTCGCCCGAGCGCCGGGCGATTCGCTGCACGACCCGCAGCGAGTACACGTCGTCGTCGTTCGTCCCGAACAGCACGGACAGGACGACGCCGACTGCGGAGGCCGCCAGGGCGACGCCGAGCGCCGACCAGAAGGAGTCGATCGACATGCCGGAGCTGATGCGGCCCGCCAGGAGCAGCATCCCGGCGTCGACGAACAGCACTCCGAAGAAGCCGACCAGGGCGGTGAACGGGAGCCGGAGTGCAGCGACGAGCGGCGGCAGCACAGCGTTGAACAGCGCGACGAGCGCTGCGACGACCAGGGCTGCACGGAAGGTCGAGTCCGACGCGCCGGGGACGAGCTTCGTGGCGACGAGTAGGGCGACGGCGCCAAGCAACCACCCGAGCACGAGCTGCCCGAGCCGGAAGCGAGGCCGCTCGGGCGTCCAGCCCGGCGCCTCGCCGTACGCGACGCTCACGGGGCGGCCTGCTCGGCGTCCGCCGACCGGGCGGCCTTCTTGGCGCGCCGCTTCTCCTTTTCATCGGCCTGGCGGCGCTTCGCCTCGGTATACGAGTCGGAGACGAGAGCCTTGCCGCCGCCCCACCCCCATGCCCAGATCATCAGGATCAGCGCGAAGAGGATGGCCCACGCCGTCCCCACGAGCTGTTGCGCGACCGAGTACGCCGTCGCGTCCGTCGACGAGGCGACACCCTTGAGCGACGCGACGTTCCAGGCCTGCGTCACGCCTACGCCGCCCGGAGTGAACGAGGTGACATTGGCGAGCGAGTTGCCGCCGGCGACGTGCATCAGCGTGTCGAAGCTGACCGGGATCCCGTACGCGTTCAGGAACACGCCGACCACGGCGAGCCCGGCGAGCCAGCTCACGAACGAGGGCAGGAAGACCCGCCCGAGGAAGGTGCGGGGACGGCTGAGGATCGCGCCGCCCTCCTTCGCCTTGTCCCACCAGGCGACGACGTGCGGCCAGAAGCGGCGCACGAGCAGGACGATCAGCAGGATGCCGCCGCCGATGACGCAGGCCGTGGCCACCGGTTTCTCGTGCACCCAGTTGAATGAGATATCGAACGACCCGCCGACCGAGACGAAGAGGTAGAGGTAGGTAAAGGCGCCGGCGACCGTGAAGAAGATCTTCTCGACGGCGTAGGCGCCGAGGACGGCTGCGAAGCTGATGGCGAGAAACCCGGTGACCATGATCAGGAAGACGAGCGTGCCGATATTGGCCGGGAGGATCGTGTTCAGCGCCACGGAGACGGCGTAGCCGGCGAGAATGTCGCGCCACTTCGTCCGCTCCGGGTAGGCGAAGCGGAGGATCGAGTACCAGGCGAACGCCGTCGCGGTCGTCTGCACGATCATCAATGCAATCGCCGCGATGAGCGAGCCGACCGAGATCGTGGTGATCGTGTTCCAGAGGCTGTGGAACCAGCCTCTGATGTCCCACCCGAGCAGGTTCGCCGCCGCGCCGACCACCACCACGACCAGCACCCACATGAGCATCCGGCGCCACAGCGGCTTCGCCCGTGCAGCCGGAGTCGGTGCGTCCTGCGCGGCGGCGGTCATGCCGCGAGCTCCGCGACGTCGTCGAGCGCCCCGGCGATGGTGCTCGTCTCGAGTAGCTCCACCGGCACCCCGTAGTCGCCGAGACCCACGGCCCGCTCGGCCGCGCCCGGGAAGCCGAGCGGCACGAACAGGCGACTGGGATACGCCAGCGCCGCGCGCCAGCCCCGCTCACACTCGAGCACGTCGCCCCACAGCGAGACCGTACCGATCACGAAGAGGCATCCCGGAGGCAGGCCGTCGTCGACCGCCAGCTTCCTGCGCAAGAACTCGAACGGCGCGCCGTAGATGCCGCAGGTGCACGTCTCGCTCGGGGCGGCGTGTCGCGGCCGGCGGGACAGGCGAAGCCGCTGCGCCTCACATCGCGCCTCGAGCGGGGCTCCGACAGGCCAGAAGCTCAGCCGGTAGAGGCTGCGCAAGCGGGGAGCTCCGTCGACGTCCTCCACCTCCCACAGTCGCCAGGCGCGCAACGGCTCGGCG
>Ga0308173_10000982_pt1 | contig 13547 bp, 11 predicted proteins | sample PhyPR1_FD_203716 | JGI IMG/M metagenome (GOLD analysis project Ga0308173, IMG submission 203716) | Soil microbial communities from UC Gill Tract Community Farm, Albany, California, United States - DLSLS.P.R1 | ecosystem: Environmental > Terrestrial > Soil > Agricultural land | place: USA...
AAGAGCAACATCGTAATGACGCCCGCGAGCACCGGCATCACCGCAATCAGCAGGTAGGCTGTAATGAGCCACATCCACACAAAAAGCGGCATCCTCATCAGCGTCATGCCGGGCGCGCGCATGTTGAGGATCGTCACGATGATGTTGATCGCGCCCATGATCGACGACGCGCCCATGATATGCACCGCGAAGATCGTGAAGTCCATGCCCGCGCTCTGCTGCACTGACAGCGGCGCGTACATGGTCCACCCGGCCTGCATCGCGCCGCCCGGAAGGAAATACTGGCCGATGAGAAGAATCGCCGCGACCGGCAAAAGCCAGAACGAGAAGTTGTTCATTCTGGCGAAGGCCATATCGCTTGCACCGATCTGCAGCGGAATCATCCAGTTGGCGAAGCCGACGAAGGCGGGCATGATCGCGCCAAAGATCATCACGAGCCCGTGGGAACTCACTAATTGATTGAAGAACTCAGGCCTGAAGAATTGCAGCCCGGGCTGAAAAAGCTCCGCGCGTATGGCGAGCGCCATCGCGCCGCCCACGAGGAACATCGTAAACGAGAACGCGAGGTAAAGCGTTCCGATGTCCTTGTGGTTTGTCGTGAATAGCCATCGCCTCCAGCCGTGCGGAACATGATGTGAGTGAGAAGCCGGGATGGAAGAATTTGCAGTAGGGTGATGAATGTCGGTCATGATGCGCTCCTGTGAGCAGCGATAGAGCATTTCGCATGCCGATGTATTCGCGTCTTGCGGCTTGTCGCGGGACCATCGCTTGCTTTTTACGCCTCGCCAACAATGCAATTCGCGAAGCGAGAATTACCATGGCCTGTAGCCCCTCTTCGAAGCAGTGGTCTCTCGCACGTCACGCGTCCTGCAGCCCGACGTGTTTTGCGCTTGCGTCTGCGGGGCTTTCGGTTGTTCCGCTTGCTTTCGCTACGGCGATGCATGCAATGAACGGCAGCGTCATCTGTTACGTACTGGCGCTCGCTCACGCGTGCGCGATCTGGTTTTGTTTTCTCTGCTACACCTTGCACTCACTCGACGGCGATATCGTGACCTTGCAGGGCGGCACGCTGGTGGTCGAGTCCATACGCGGGCGCCGGAGGACGACCTACAGGTTCAATGCGCAATGGGCAGTGCTCTCGGTCACGCAGACGGGTGCACAGACGCGACTTTCACTTCGGTGCGCCGGCGAAAGCCTCGAACTAGGGCGCTTTGCGACGCAGACGCGCCGCCTGGAATTTCTAGCAGAGTTCCAGCGCATTTCGCGGGGCGAGATGGTCATGTCCGCTCGCTAAACTGAATGCCCGAGACATTCAGAATCAATGCAATCAACGATTCGACGTTGGTCCGGAGCGATGACGGGCAAGCCACACGCGTGCAGGGTGGGCATTCATTGGGCTCGCAATGACAAAACGGCGCGGAGCAGCCAGGCGAGTCTGTTTGCTAACAGGAAGCGCAGGACGTAGCCACGGAGGAGCATTCAGGAATCCGGGCACGGTGCTGTGCGTCGCGCGAAGCGGTGCGGCTCGCTAGCGTCATTAGCGCCTCGCATGGCTTTCGTTTCCCCCGGCTGAGCGTTATGCCTTCGTACCTTCTATGTTCGAGTTGCCAGCCGAATGCGATGAACTATATTCGCGAGCGTGAGACGAGCCGTTCTCAGTGCCGCGACGTTGAGATTGGCATAGCGAATGCTCGTCTACCAATGGTTATGACATCCGCGATGAAGGAGCGCCCTCATGTCAAGCACTCACCCGGCACCCCGCAGCGACCGGTATGCGGCTGCCGCTCGCGCACCCTTTTGGCCGCGCATGCCCCGTATGCTCGCCGCCCTTCTTTGCGCGACGGCGCTTGCGACAACGGGCTGCCGCCTGATGCAATCCGGCTCACAAGTAAGCCCGACAGATCAGCAGTTCATGTTGACGGCGGCGAGCGTCAGTACGGCGGAGATCGACCTCGGCAAGCTCGCATCGGAACGCGGATCATCGGCGGAAGTTCGGGCGTTTGGGCAGAAGATGGTAGCCGAGCACACGCGTGTGAATGCCGAGCTTACGCAGATCGCGGATCAGAAGCACGTGCGTCTGTTGAAAGCGATGGACCCGGCCAACCGAACGCTTTACGACGAACTGGAACACATGTCGGGCGCGACCTTCGACCATCAGTACGCGATCTCTCAGCTGCATATCCATCAGATGGGCAACGCGCTCTACGCAAGCGAGGCGCAAAGCGGCCAGGACGCGGACGTGAAGGCATTCGCGGCGCGCGGCGTAACGATCGGAAACGACCACCTTCAACACGCGACGCATCTACTGCAAGATTTGCCGATGTCATCGGTGCAGTAGATCGCGCTGGCCTTGGTCCCCACTGATATACCGAGCGTTCGCACAGGCGAGTGGGATCGCTCGGACGTCGGCAAAAGTCTTACCCCAGTCCCGACTCTGTTCGAAGACCAGCCTAGACACGCGCAATACGAATCGCCCGTTGTTGACGTATCGCGACAGGTGATATTGCAGTAGTTTCAGCCGGACCGACTTGCACGCATCAGAACCCGATCCTGAGTGGCTCAGGGTGATTCCGACTGATCGGGACCTTCGCGCCTGCCGGAAATCCCGTTACTTCGACGGGCACCGGGTTACGCGCGCATCCGGGCGGCATCACGAGAAGGAGTGACCGGGCCGTGAACGACTGCACCGGACCCTCCGCGGCAAGGTAGACAGTTACGTCATTGCCTTGTCGCAAGGTGACCGACGGCCTCGGTCCGTTGACCGGAGTTACGATCGGATCTCCGCTGCAACCCGTCGATGTAAATTCGGCAGACGCTGAAGTGGCCCAGGTAAAGTCGGTCGCCGAATCGTGGCCGCTTGCATCGCGCGCTCGTCCAATTTGTGCGACCGTTGCGGCGTTCCCGACTACCACCCGAACGCCGCTCACTCCCGAGAAACTCTGCAGGTCTCCGATCACATGGCCGTTCGCATCGAAGACCTTCGCGGGCCGGTGACTCGTCTGGTGGACGAACCCCTCGGCGCGAGCAAACACTGCATAGCCGAACAGCAGTGCCCAAACCAGGCATTTTTTCATGATGAGCTCCGATTGATCGCGCCACTTCAATAAGCAATGCGCAGCGGCTCAGGATGGTGCTGTGTCAACGGATAGGCGCTCTTGATCGTCCAGACATCGCTTCTCGGTAGCGAAGTCACCTCGCACGAGGTCGCGCCAGAGAGATCGGTCAATCGGAATGAACCCACGTCCGCGTCGATGGAAGGTACTCTGTCGGCGACGAAAACCGTCACGTCAACGCCGTGTCTCACCGTCATTGCAGGCGTGGGACTCCCCGTGTCCACAACGAGCAAGCCCGCGCCGCAGTCGTGCGATGCATACGGGACATCCGTATATCCGGTCCATTCGAATTGCGATGCCGAGTATTGCGTAGGCGGGACGCGCTTGTGATTGACTTGCACAAAGACCGGCGACCCGTCTATCAGAAGGAATACTCCCTTCGCACCCAGATAAGATTCCAGCGGGCCGACGGGCTTGCCCTGCCCGTCATACACCATCGGCAGCCGATCTTCGTCATTCCCGGGACGCCGCGAATCAGCGCGGTCGACGTCGATAGTAAGCGGCTCGGGGAAGTGCGCCGTCAGCGCATACGTGCTCTCGACAGGGAATGTCGTTGATTGCGACGTTTGGCCGGAAATCAACGATGCCGAACAAGGCGACGAGCTGGTGTCGGCAGCTATGGAGAGAGTGACTTCTTCGCCCGTCCTCGTTGCGACGGACGGTCTCGGACCACTTTCGATCGGGATGGCGGGAGACTCGCCGCAGCCACTAGCGGAGTCGACTGTGAGCCATTGGTATTTCGCCGACTGCGACGGCGCAAAATTTACATTGACAAGCGTGAGCGGCACGAAGACAAGTGCCCCGTTCACAGTGAGGAACACACCGTCGAACCGTCCAAACGACGCCAGTCGACCGACTGCCTTACCCGCTGCGTCGAAGACGGTCAAGACGCGATGCGCGTCGCTCGGCCACCGCTTTTCGTGGTGATCCGGACCGGCATGGGAGGTCGCCGTACTCAATAGAAAGCACATCAGGGAAAGCAACAAGCGACGCATGAGGGTCTCCTTGACCGACACTGCCCGCAGATCATGCCGATTGGAACCGGCGGTTCGAATGAGAATAGTTTCATAACGCGCCTATTACAAGGACTCGTTCTCGCCTCTCGGGCCGGTCCTCACGTCCATTACTTGTTGCCTGCCGCTAGTCAGAAGCACCGTGTTATGCCGACCCACCATGCGGACCGCGGCGCGCTGCTCCGCGTTTCGGCCTGGGCGCCATAAAGTCCGCACCGAAATTGCCGTTAGTCAGATTCAATCCTGATGGAATTTGCTGGCAGAAGTGATGCGCGGTCGAACGGTCCGAAATTTGTTGACTCAGCCCTCGGCGGTGCTTTGCTTGGCGCTGGGGATAGTCTCGCTAACGGCACATGCAATGGCCGATGCCGGCGCACTGCCAGACGAGCCGAATTCGGCCGATCTCGCCGCACTGCCGTTCGAGGCGCTGCTGGCCGTGCCCGTGGTCACGTCCGCGTCGCGGTTCGCGCAGTCGATCGCCGATGCGCCTTCGGCCGTCGTGGTGCTAACAGCCGCCGACATTCGTGACTTCGGCTGGCGCACGCTCGGCGATGCGCTCGCCTCGCTGCCCGGCACTTACGTGAGCTACGACCGTAACTACGCGTATCTCGGCGCACGCGGCTTTCTGCGGCCGGGCGACTACGACAGCCGCTTCCTTCTGCTAATCGATGGCTATCCGACCAACGACGCCGTCTACGGACAGGCGGCGATAGGAACCGAGATGGCGATCGACATGGATCTTGTCGAGCGCATTGAATATGTGCCAGGTCCCGGTTCGGCGGTCTATGGATCCAGCGCGTTCTTCGGCGTCGTCAACGTCATCACCAAGAACGGCAGCGCAGTCGAGGGCGCGCAGACGTCGGTCGCGCTGGGCAGCTTCGGAGAGAAGAAAGCGCGCGCGACGTACGGCTGGCACGGACAAAACGGCGCCGACGTGCTGCTTTCAGCAACGTCTTTCGTCCGCAATGGACAAAGCCTCTATTTTCCCGAGTTCCATATGCCCGGCGAAAGCGATGGTGTCGCGCGCGGGCTTGACTACGACCGCTCGCAGCAGTTTCTCGCAAAGGGTTCATTCGGAGGACTGACTATTACGGCCGTGCATAGCAATCGGACCAAGGGCGTACCTAACGCCTCGTTCGGAGCCGTCTTCGGTATGCCGGATTCGACGACGGACACGCAGTCGTTCGTCAATGCGTCGTATGAGCAGCCGCTTTCGAAGGACGTCAATCTTGCTGCTCAAGCCTATTGGGGCCGCTGGGATTATCGTGGCGAAGGCTTCTATCCGTTGGGGGACAACCCGTCTGCACTCAACGTGGACGGTGCGCACGCGCTCTGGTATGGCATAGGCACGCACGCCACCATCAAGTCACTGACGGCGCAAACCATCGTCATCGGCGCGGAATTTCAGCGCAATGCCCGGCGCGATCAATACAATTACTGGCTCGACCCGTACGTGTCCGCGCTCGACGATCACCATTCGAGCAATCGCTCCGCGGTGTACGTCGAAGACGAGATTCAACTGCCCGCGAATTTCGTGCTGAATGCGGGGCTGCGCCATGACCGGGACAGTATCACGGGAGGCAACCTCAACCCACGCCTTGCCCTCATCTACAAGGCGACGCCGCGCGATTCGATCAAGCTGATCTACGGCACTGCATACCGCGCGCCGAATGCCTATGAAATGTACTACGCCATTCCCGGCGACCAGGGACAGGAGGCGAATCCGAGACTTCACTCTGAGCACATCACCACACGCGAGGTCGTATTCGAGCACAGACTGGGCGCGACGGGCCGCGCAACCATGTCGCTGTATCAATACACGCTGCGCAACGTCATCTCGCAACTGACCGACCCCGACACTGGCGCGCTTGTCTTCGCGAACGTGGACCACGCCGCCGCAAAGGGCGCGGAATGGGCGATCGACAATGAGTTTGGCCACGGCTGGCGCCTGCGCGCGAGCTATTCATGGCAGCTCGCCAAGGACCGCGCGACCGGGGCAACGCTCGACAATTCACCGCGCCATCTCGCGAAGCTTAACCTTGTAACGCCGCTCTTCTGGCAGGCCGCGCGGCTCGGCACCGAGCTGCAATGCACGTCTGCCCGAAAGGCCGGCGATTCGGTCGCGGGCGGATACTGCCTCGCTAACCTGACGCTGTCCTCATCGCGCCTCGCGCCGCGCACTGACGTCGCGTTGAGCCTGTACAACGCGTTCAACAAGCGATACAGCGATCCCGCCGGCCCCGCGTTCGTGGCGCCAACCGTCTATCAGCAGAGCCGGACGGTGTACGCCAAGATGACCTACGGGTTTTGACATGCGCTTGATCGCACGATTCCGCCCGTCCCGTTCGCTGCTGCCGATGTGTCTTGTGCTCGTCGTCTGCAGCGCAGCAGCACAGGTGCAGGAATCGGCATTGAAGGCGGCGTTCATCTATAACTTCGCGATCTTCACGTCTTGGCCGGACCATGCTGCCGCCGGGCCGTTCATCGTCTGTGTGGACGCGGGCACGCCACTAGCGGAAAGCCTGCGCCAGCTGGAAGGCAAGCGCGTTGACGACCGCCGCTGGAAGGTAAAAGAGACGGCCGACGATCCGCGCAAGACCGGGCGATGCAGCATCGCAGTGATACAGAGCACGGCCACTCAGCAGACGAATGGCCCGGTTGCGACCACACTCGTCGTAAGCGACGGCGGCGTATCGGGAAAGAACGGCGCGGTAATTACGCTCGTCAATGAAGGCGATCGCGTGAAGTTCGATATTGATCTTATGCAAGCCGAACGAACCGGCGTGAAGTTCAGTGCGAAGCTGCTCCAACTGGCAAGGAACGTGATATGAACCGTAACGCGATCTATTTGACGGGCGATGCGGGGGCGAAGCTGAAGGTGGCGCGTATCGTGTCCGCGGCGGCAGCGCTTGCCGTCGCCTCGCTTATTTTGATCGGCTACCAGTTTCTGTCACTTCGGGAGTCGTTGCGGGACGACGTGGAAGTGCAGGCGTCGATCATCGCGGACAATATCGCCGCGTCGCTCATGTTCAGCGACACGCAGAACGCCGTCGACATGTTGCGGTCGTTTCGCAATGCGCCGTATCTGACTGGAGTGGCGGTGTACGACCGCAGCGGTGAGCTCTTCGCTTCATACAACCGGGAAGACAGCCGACATCCCCCTGCGCAGAGCAGTGTTCCAGGTGCGCCGTTGCAGACGACGTCGCTCGAACAAGTGTCGGTTGCGATGCCTGTCGTGTACCGCCGTGTCATGCTGGGACAAGTAGTGCTGACTGCAAGCACTGCCCAGATCTGGACCGGGCTCGCGCACTTCGCCGCGTTGCTGGGCATGGCGGCAGTCACTGCCACGATGATCGGCCTATTGCTGATTAGGCGTTCGCGTTTGCGCGCCAATCTGGCCGAGAAGGAGTTGCACTATCTGGCGCACATCGACCCGGTCACTGACCTCGCCAACCGCCGCGCAAGCTACGATGAAGCGATGCGGCAGCTTGCGGCGATGCGCATCTGCGGCTGCCGCGTCGCCGTCATGCTACTCGACCTCGACAACTTCAAGTCGATCAACGATACATCCGGTCACGCGGCAGGCGATGTGCTGCTGCAGGAAGTCGCCAGGATACTGCTCGGTTCGACGCGCGAGACCGATATCGTAGGACGTGTGGGCGGCGACGAGTTCCTGATCGTGGCCGCGCCCATTGTGTCTCGCGAGGAAGCGACCAACCTGGCATCGCGCCTCACTCAGGCGCTTCATAAGCCGCTCTTCATAGCGGGCGCCGAGGCGCTCGTCAGCGCGAGCATCGGCATCAGTGTGTATCCCGACGATGCGGAAAATCTCACCGATCTGCTTCGCAACGCGGACATGGCGCTGTATCGGGCGAAGGCGCTGGGAAAAAACCGCTTTGCCGAGTTCCATCCCGCGATGACCGAGGCTGCGCAACGCCGTCTGACGCTCGAGAACGAGTTGCGCCGCGCGCTTGCCGAAGGACATCTCGATGTCTACTATCAGCCGCAGTTTTCGGCTGGCAGCCGTACGCTGATCGGCGCGGAAGCACTGGTGCGCTGGACGCACAGGGAACACGGTGCGATTCCGCCTTCCGAGTTCATTCCTGTTGCCGAGGAAAGCGGGCTGATCAACGAGGTTGGCCGCTACGTTCTGGAGCGCGCATGCGCCGCCGCCGCCACATGGTGCCGCTCTCAGGACGCGCCTATCGGCGTGTCGGTGAATGTGTCGGCGCGGCAACTGCGCGAGCCGGGATTCCTCGAGGATGTCGCCGGCGCGCTGGGCCGCTGCGGACTCGAGCCGCACTTGCTGGAACTGGAACTCACGGAAAGCACGCTGATGACGAACATCGAGGCCGCCATCACGTTCATGCGTGCCGTGCGGGCGATGGGCGTGCGGCTGTCCATCGACGACTTCGGCACGGGATATTCGTCTTTGTCATACCTGCAACTCTTCCCAATCGATCAATTGAAGATCGACCAAAGTTTCGTGCAGCAATTGCCGGGCGGCGGCGAGACCATCACGCAGGCGATTATCTCGCTTGCTCACAGCTTCGGCTTGTCCGTGGTGGCGGAAGGCGTCGAGGCGCAGCAACAACTCGACTGGCTGCGCAGCATGGGATGCGATTACGTGCAAGGCTACTTGCTCGGTCGGCCGCTGCGGCATGCTGACTTTGAGGCGTTGACATACGAGGCGCGTTGCGGGGGAACATTAGACGCGCTTCGGCTTAACGAACCACAGCAGGCGAACGCCTGTTCCGTTACAACACCGGGAGGGTAGAGCACAGAAGATTCCTTGCGCGTTCGTATCGGCTATGCGCAACGCGGTCGCCTGTGATTGGTGCCGCTCACCATCGGAAAGACAGAGCGTCGCAGCTTTACGGATTGCACAGCGCGCCGCCTCCAGATGAGCCGTGTCGTCGGTTCGGTCAAATATGGCGCACCGGCGGCTTTGTCCTTCAGCTCACCACTGCGAGTCAATGCGGTTCCCGATCTTGCCCGGGAATACGTCAGGCGCGCGACCTGTAAGCCGTTCTACGCGCAAAAGCGACCCTCGCGATAAGTGGGACCAACGCGCTACGTTGAGACGTCGGAATACACGTTTTGCTTCGAAATGCGCTTAGGCATCAGTTCAGTCATGCTGCGGTGTCCGTGACGCCGCCTCGCTATCGCCACGCCCACTAAACACGACCGCGTGGCCAACGCCGTCAGACAAAGGTTCGGCCGCAACATGCCATGGTGTGCGAGCCGGTCCAAGTCGCAGACAGGCGCGTCTCATTCGTTGACTGCGTTGGCGCGCGACATGGGGGGCGAACGGCGAATCAGTCGTCGCGAGCTTGACCGATAACGACGAGCGACGGTGCACCTTAGCACCGTCGTACGCTTCTCGGCCGCGACGGACGCGACCGCCTCCTCGCAATTCATCGGCAGCGTAGATATACGAAAATACGGCAGCGAAACGCATTTCGTTTTCATACACTACTGTGAGGCGCTCGTCTGGGAGAACGGATCATGGCCTGTTCGTCGCGCCTATATGGATGTCGTCGCCAGAGTATCCGGAAGATGCGGCGCCGTTTCCTCGACGCAGCAGAGGGTCGCGGGCGGAATTAGTGTCGGCCATGCGCAGGCCGGTCCGATTTATGTCTCTTGTTGGTGCATCCGATTTGGCTGCGCGGCATTCGTAGGTACCCCAAGTTGCGTCGCTGCTGAATTCCGGTGGCGATCGTGGTGCCGTGCCGCATTCACGCGGATACAGAAGGACCGGCTCTCTCAGGCGCGACGGGCCGCACGATGCGAAGTCCGTCGTGGCCTTTATCCACGTCATCGCGCTGGTGAGTGCGCTCCGCATCGATCCGGTCGTGTGTGCCGCTCGCAACTGGGCACGTACGCCCGCATCACTGCGGCTTCGCCAGGCGGCAATGGGCGCATCGGTGTACTTGTTGAACGAGCGTCCTACGCTGCGGCACGCGACGCTGTTCGATGCCTTCGATGTACCGACGGAATCATGCCAGCCGTCAATACCTGACCGCGAAGGCGCTATTTGCACTATCTGCGTTATGTCGCAGTGCACTCGATAGTGATTTCGGAACAATGTATCTACACCGGCCGTGCCGGACTATGCACATGGCACGACTTCCAACCGCCTCCTGCAAACTTACTGAGGGTACAGCCATGAAGACGTTGAAGGTGATAGCTATCGCGGCGCTCGTCGCCGCTCCCGCGTTTGCGTCCGCCCAGAGCAGCGGCGACCCTGCTAGCGATGCCATGCAGTCCAGTGCTTACGGCGGGGCGAGCGGAAGTTCGCAGTCAGCCAACCGCTATACGAATGCTGAGGATTCCGTCATCGGACTGGGGCCGATTTTCAGAAACCCTTGATCGTCGAAGCGGGCGCGTAACGGCCCAACTCATGCGGATGGCGATTCGCTATCGCATTCGAACCCCCGTGCGATGGCGTACAACATGTCTTGCTTCTGCCTCTTCACTATGAGACGGGGGCATGGGCATGGACCTCTCCATCTGCCGCGCGATCATGGAACGCATGGCTGCCGCATCGCTGCAGAAGCGTCGGTGAGCGTCGGTACGTGCTAACGCGGCGCATCACAGAGATCCTGCCGAACGTCTTGTATCACACCGTCTTTGCTTTTGAGCGCTCGTTGTCCAGTCTATGCACAAAGGCTCAACCAGAGTTGGCTATGGCGTCGTCACGCACATTTCTTTGGAGGTCAAAAGTGAAATTCGATCCGCGCGACACGGCGGTAGTCTTCATCGACCCGCAAGTCGATGTGTTGAGCGAGAAGGGAAAGAACTGGGGCGCGGTCGGGGCGAGCGTGACGGAGAACAAGACGGTAGAGAACATGTTGCGAATCTTCAAAGCGGCGAAATCCGCCAGCTTCCCGGTTTTTATATCACCGCACTATTTCTTTCCGACCGATCGAAGCTGGCTGTTCAACGGACCGTTGGAGACGGATGAATTCGCGACGGGTACGTTTTCCCGTAGCGGCCCATTGAGTCTCGACGCCTTCGAAGGCTCGGGCGCCGACTGGCTGGACGTATTCGAGCCGTATATCAACGATGGCGAAACGATTGTAGTAAGTCCGCATAAGGTGTTTGGACCACAGACTAACGATCTTGTCCTTCAACTACGCAAGCGAGGAGTGCGACGCGTCGTGCTCGGAGGTATGCTCGCCAACATGTGCGTCGAGTCACATTTGCGGGATCTGCTCGAACAGGGGTTCGAGGTAGTTGTCGTTAGCGATGCCACCGCGGGACCGCGGCATCCGCTTTGGGGCGACGGATACAGGGCCGCGATGATCAACTATGCGTTTCTCGCGCACGGCGTCGTCAGGACCGACGACGTCGTGGCTTCAATGGGATGAACGTCGAATGAGAGAGCGCATGACGGAAGAACAGAGCGGCCAAGCACTGCTCGCATCGTCGAATCGGTCGATTGCAAGCCTACTCAGGCTTGCTTCAATTGAACCCGCTTGATGTCTTTCACAATGACGAGGTAACTGAATACCGTCACCAGCGCGTTGATGCCCACGAACGCCAGTGCGCCGTTGAAAGAACCTGTTTGCGCAACGAGATATCCAATGACGATAGGCGTCACGATTCCGGCAATGTTGCCGCACATGTTGAAGATGGAGCCGGACAAGCCAATGGCTTCCTTCGGCGACGTGTCGGCGACGACCGCCCATCCGAGAGCGCCGATGCCTTTGCCAAAGAACGCAAGCGACATCAACGCCACCACGATCCAGTCCGTGTTCACGTAGTTGCAACCGATGATGCACGAGGACAGTAGCATTCCACCGACAATCGGCGCTTTGCGCGCCAGCGTGAGCGAGTGCCCGCGGCGAATGAGTGCGTCGGAAATGACGCCGCCCAGCACGCCCCCTGAGAAACCGCAGATCGCCGGAAGCGACGCGACGAGGCCGGCTTGCAATATCGTCATGTGACGCGCCTGCACAAGGTAAATAGGGAACCAGGTCAGGAAGAAGTAGGTAAGCACGTTAATGCAGTACTGAGCCAGATATACGCCGAGCAGCATGCGGTTGGTCAGCAACTGCCTGACGACGGGCCAGCCCACAGGATTGCGCGTACTGGTGCTAGCCGTCGTCGCGCCGCGTTGTTGACCGCTTACAAGGCCGCCGCCTTCTTCGATATACGTCAACTCCTGCCTGTTCACGCGGGGATGATCGGCGGGGTTCTTCATCACGGCGAGCCACGTCAGCGCGAGCAGCAAGCCGGCGACGCCCATCACGATATAGACGTGGTGCCAGCCGAAAGCATGAGTCACCCAGGCCATCAGCGGCGTGAACACGACCGCTGCGAAGTATTGCGCCGAATTGAAGATGGCCGATGCCGTGCCTCGTTCTTTGGTCGGGAACCAGCTTGCAACGACCTTCGCATTTGCAGGAAAAGCGGGCGCTTCAGCCGCGCCCATCATGAAGCGCAGCACGAATAGCGCAGTCACGGCCGTCGCGGCACTTCCCAGAAGGCCAATGGAGCTTTGCAACAGCGTAAAGAGCGACCAAAGGAAGATGCTCGCCGCGTAGACCCGCCGCGCGCCGAAGCGGTCGAGCAGCCAGCCTGCGGGCAACTGCGAGAGCACATAAGCCCAACTGAACGCCGAAAAGATGTAGCCCATGCGCACCGCGTCGAATCCGAACTCAGTCCGCATCGCCGAGCCAGTTACAGAGAGCGTCGCGCGATCGGCATAGTTGAACGTCGTGATTACGAAGATCAGTAGCAGAATGCTATAGCGCACCTTTGTACGCTTGACGACGTCGGCAGGGTGGGCTGTGCGGCTCATCGACATGGCTGTGTCTTTGGAATCGGTGATGGATTGCTGCGCTGGGCGTCGTATCTGAATCAGCTGCGGCGTCAAGGGTCCTGAATGTAAGCAACCACTGCGGCCTGTGCCGTCTCTTGTAGGTCATCATACAACAAAGGAACGCAGCGGTAACACCCGTATAAGCACTGACGGGCCTTTCGCATTCCCGGTCCTTGCTCGCGGCCCAAGTGATACGATGACGCACCTCGTTAACAGGCTTTATAGCCTTTGGCGCGCTCATCAGATGCCAAACCCGAGGAGGCTGCGGTCGCGCTCAAGCTCATGACGATGTGCTTAAGTGCGAAGAGAGTCGCGCTCGCGGGCAAGCGCACTGAATAACAGCGGCCGCCTCCATTGACGGTAAGCGCGAATTAACACGCACCACGGCGGACCACTGAATAATCTGCGCTCGATCACGTTGACGCGAATTCGTCGTTCCGCCTCGTGAAGGTGAATGGGAGCAGGTCCCGGATATCGGCATCCGCTGAGCGCTGCGGCAGCTCGGTCAGCACGCGCAGCAGATAGGCATACGGCTCGACTCCGCATGCACGGCACGTCAGCATCAAGCTGTAAATGATCGCACTGGCCTTC
>Ga0308173_10000983_pt1 | contig 13539 bp, 9 predicted proteins | sample PhyPR1_FD_203716 | JGI IMG/M metagenome (GOLD analysis project Ga0308173, IMG submission 203716) | Soil microbial communities from UC Gill Tract Community Farm, Albany, California, United States - DLSLS.P.R1 | ecosystem: Environmental > Terrestrial > Soil > Agricultural land | place: USA...
CGCGGGCCACGGTCAGACCGACCTCCTGCGCGGTGGCGCCGTAGCCGTCCTCGAGGTCGGCGGTCACCGGCACGTCGACGGCATCCACGATCCGCCCGATCTGCTCGAGCATCCGGTCGCGGTCGATGGCGCCGCCGTCGGGCACCCCGCACGACCAGGCGATGCCCGCGCTCGTGGTGGCGATCGCGGGGAAGCCGACCTGCTCGAGCACCCGGGCCGACCCCGGGTCCCACGCGTTCGGCAGCACGAAGCCTGGGCCGGAGTGGAGGGCCAGGAGGGCGGCGGCCTTGTCGGGCGAGGAGGTGCTGGGCACCACCCCATGATCGGCCCTCGACGACACCCTGCGACAGTCCGGCACCCGTTGACCCGAAGGACGACGTACGATTGGTGCGCGTCCCGTCGTTCGGCGAGGACGCATCAGTGACACGGGGGCCAGGGTGTGGTCCCCGGCGCGCGTCCGCGATGGTCCGGATGCCGTCCTGTCGGCAACGCGTTCGCGTCGCCCCGGGTGCGGCGGGCTCCGCGCCGACGCCGGCTCCTCGCCGTGTCCGACTGAGTAGAAGGAACCGCTTGGCACAGCGAACTTCGCGCCGAGCCGGTGCGCCGCGTACCCCGCCGCGCGACCGGCGTCCTACGCGCGCCGGTGACGACGAGGGCATCATCCCGGTCCTCGCGAAGACCGTGCGGCAGGTCGAGGCCGCCGCACAGCGCGGCAAGGTGCGGCCCAGTGGCCGCACGGCCTACCAGGTGGTCGCCCTGCTGGTGCGCGAGGAACGCGCCCGGGTCAAGGCCGACACCACGGTGCCCGAGTCCGAGCGGGTCGCGATGCTGTCGCGGCTCGACGGCATCGCCACCATCCTCGCCAAGACGGCAGCCCGCGACACCTCGCTGCTCGAGCTGCTGGCCGACGGCGCCTTCGTCTCGCCCTCGGCGGTCGACCTCAAGAACGACCTGCTGCGGGCGGCCGGGCGCGAGCCCGCCCCGGAGCCGGAGCCCGAGCCGCCCGCCCAGGCGGCCTCGACCACCCGGCGGGTGGTGCCGCCGACGGTGATCGCCCGCCAGCTGGCCAACCCGTTCCTGGCGCCCGACTTCTCGGCGGTGCCGGCGGCCCGCCCCACCACGAACCGGCTCGGCAGCTGGGAGCTGCTGGGCCCCCTCTTCCGCGCCTTCGAGTACGGCGGCGACGCCACCTGCATGCCGCTGCCCGAGCCGTCCGAGGTCGTGCACGGCATCCGGGGCCTGGAGCTGATGCACCACCAGGCCCAGGTCGTGGCCGCCGCCGCGGCCGGCCACCGCACCTTCCTGCTCGCCGACGAGCCCGGCCTGGGCAAGACCGCCCAGGCGCTGCTCGCGGCCGATGCCGCCGACGCCTTCCCGCTGCTCGTGGTCGTGCCGAACGTCGTGAAGACGAACTGGGCGCACGAGGCCGCCCTGTGGACCCCCCGCCGCAAGGCCACCGTCATCCACGGCGACGGCGACACCATCGACGGCTTCGCCGACATCGTCATCGTCAACTACGAGATCCTCGACCGGCACGTCGGCTGGCTGGGCAACCACGGCTTCCGCGGCATGGTCGTCGACGAGGCCCACTTCATCAAGAACAAGTCGTCGCAGCGCTCGCAGCACGTGCTCGAGCTGTCCGAGCGCATCCGGGCGCGCAGCGCCAACGCCCTGCTGATGGCGCTCACCGGCACACCGCTGATCAACGACATCGAGGACTTCAAGGCGATCTGGCAGTTCCTCGGCTGGATCGGCGAGAAGAAGCCGAGCCGCGCCCTCATGGCGGCCCTCGAGGAGACCGGACTGACCCCCGCCGACCGCGGCTTCTACGCGGCCGCGCGCACCAGCGTCATCGACCTCGGCATCGTGCGCCGCCGCAAGGTCGACGTCGCCGCCGACATCCCGGCCCGTCGCGTCGCCGACCTCCCCGTCGAACTGGACGACGAGGCCGGCCGCACGATCCGCGCGGCCGAGCAGGAGCTCGCCCGCCGCCTGGTCGCCCGGTACGAGGCCGCCCTGGCTGCCCGCCCGGTCGTCGTCGACATCGAGGGCATCGACCACGACCTCGTGCGCAAGGTCGCTGTCGCCGAGCGGAAGAACGCCGGCTCGGACAAGACCGGCGACAACGTCTTCACCGTGATGCGCAAGATCGGGCAGGCCAAGGCCGGCCTCGCCGCCGACTACGCCGCCCAGCTGGCCCGCAACGTCGGCAAGGTGGTCTTCTTCGCCAAGCACATCGACGTCATGGACACCGCCGAGCAGACCTTCGCCAAGCGCGGCGTGGGCTACGCCTCGATCCGCGGCGACCAGACGCCGAAGGTGCGCAAGGCCAACATCGAGGCGTTCCTCACCGATCCCGACGTCGCCGTCGTGGTGTGCTCGCTCACCGCGGCAGGGGTGGGGATCAACCTCCAGGTCGCCTCCAACCTCGTGCTCGCCGAGCTCTCGTGGACCTCGGCCGAGCAGACCCAGGCCATCGACCGGGTGCACCGCATCGGCCAGACCGAGCCGGTCACCGCCTGGCGGATCATCGCCGCGCAGACCATCGACTCGCGCCTCGCCGAGCTGATCGACGACAAGGCCGGGCTCGCGGCAAGGGCCCTCGACGGGTCCGACGAGGAGGTCGGGTCGTCAGCCGACGTGCAGCTCGAGGCACTGGTGTCGCTGCTCACCGAGGCCTTGGCCGCCCGCTGAGCCACCTCGGCCCGGGTCAGTACCAGTGCGGTGACCGGGACAGGAACCGGTCGTACGCCTTGCAGGGAGCGCCGTACACGGAGCGGATGTAGTTCATCCCCCAGGTGATCTGGGTCGCCGGGTTGGTGAGCCAGTCGCTGCCCGCGCTCGCCATCTTCCAGCCCGGCAGCGCCTGCGGGATGCCGTAGGCCCCTGACGACGGGTTGCTGGCGCTCCAGCTCCACCCGGACTCGGCGTTCCACAGCGCGACCAGGCAGGTGAACTCCGCCGGGTCCCAGCCGTAGGACGCCATCTTCGAGCGGGCGATCTCCTGGGCCGCCCTGGGGGCGCCCCCCGACGCCTGCACCCCGAGCAGGGCCGTGCTGCCCAGGCGAGCGGCGGCCTCGCGGAGCCCGGCGAGGTCGTCGGCACCCTTCTGCAGCTCGGCCAGCCGCGTGGTCAGCTCCTCCTGCTTCTGGCCGAGGGTGGCTGCCTCCGCCCCGGCCCGGGCGGCCTGCTTCTTGGTGTCGGCGAGCTTGCCGGCCGCCGCGGTGGCCGCCGCGTCGCGGGCGTCGCGCGCGGCGACGAGCAGCCGCTCCTGGGTGGCGGCGTCGGCGGCGGCCGCGGTGGCCGCGTCGAGGTCGTCACGCACCTGGTGCGCGTTGTGGTCGAGCACCACCACGAGGTCTGACATCACCCCGGGCGGAGCGAGGACGAGCGTGGTCAGGTCCTGCAGGTCGTTGCCCTGCATGTAGAGCTGGGCTGCCGTCGCGGACAGCGAACGGTCGGCCTCCGCCCGGACCAGCCGGGCCGTCGCGAGGTTCGCGGTGGCCTGGCTCACCGACTCCTCCGCGTCGGCCAGCTGCTGCTCGGCCTGCTGCTGGGCGGCCACCGCCTCGGCCACGGCGCCCTGCAACGCCTCGAGCCGTGCCTCCGCGCGGGTGACCTCCGCCGTGATGTCGGCGACCTCCTTGGCCGCCGCAGCAGCAGCGGCCTGCGCCTTCGCGACCTCGGCCGCCGTGGGCACCTCGGTGCCGGGAGGGTGACCCGTGGGAGAGGGAGAGGGAGACGGCGCCGCCCACGGTCGCCCGGTCGCGTCCGCTCCGGCTGCAGGGACACACGGCAGCACGGCCAGCGCGACCGCGAACGCGGTGGCGACGGCACCCGTGTGGACCCGAACCGGGAAGCCCATCCGACCATCATCCGCCACCCGCCTGTGGGACACCTTTGAGAGTGCCGAGGGGATGGTCACACTTTCCGGGCTACGACCCGGTGCTCCTTCCCGCGTTGTGCCGCGCGTAGAGGCCGTGCGTGCGGCGGTAGATGTCGCGGAACGCGGCGTACTGCCGGTCGTGCACGGCCCGGGCCGCGGGGTCGGGCGCGTAGGTGGCCGCGACCTCCACCCTGGACGGCACGTCGGCCCAGTCGAGCTCGCCCACGCCGATCGCCGCGATGAGCGCCGCGCCGCGGGCGTTCGCGACGACCGGCTCCGCGACCTGCCGCACCGGCACCTGGAGCACGTCGGCCATCGTCTGGCACCACAGCGCCGAGCTGGCCCCGCCGCCGATGAACCGCAGCGACGAGAAGCCGGCCGGTGCGCCACGGCGGGTGAAGCGCTCGACCGCCTCGAGCATCCAGCGCGTGTTGAGGGCGATGCCCTCGAAGACGCTGCGGGCGAGGTCGGCCCGGGTCGTCGAGAGCGACACGTTGAACCAGCCGCCACGCACGGTGGGGTCGTCGACCGGGGTGCGCTCGCCGTTCAGCCACGGCGTGAAGACGACCCCGTTGCACCCGGGCGGGGCGCTGGCGGCGAGCGCGTTGAGCCGCTCCAGGGCGTCGACCGGCCGGGGTGAGGCCTCGAGCATGCCGTCCTGCGCGTAGACCACCGAGTCGAGCAGCCAGTCGACGGCCTTGCCCGCGACGTCCTGCACGGTGGCGACCCAGTACTGGCCGGGGACCACGGAGGGGAGCGACGCGATGTTGTGCACGACGTCGGTGCGCTTGAACGGCACGTGGCAGCTCAGCCACGCCGACGTGCCGACGTAGAGGTGGGCGTCGAACTCCTCGGTTGCACCCGCGCCCACGGCGGCGGCCGTCGTGTCGCCGGTGCCGGCGACGACGCGCACCCCGTCGGGCAGGCCCAGGGCGGTGGCGACGGCCGGCAGCACGGTGCCGACCACGCTTGCCGGGGGCACCAGCTCGGGCAGCCGGCGCACGTCGAGGCCGCACCGCTCGGCCAGCGCCGGGTCCCAGACGACGGCGGACGGGTCGCGGTTGTCGGTGCACCAGCGCAGCACGGCGGTGTCCCAGCCGGCGACCGCGCGGCCGGTCAGTCGCATGGTGAGGTACTCGGGCACGTCGAGCAGCCAGACCGCCGCGGCATCGACCTCCGGGCGCTCGTGGCGCAACCAGGCCGCCTGCCCGACGGGGTCCTTGCCGGTGCGGGTCGGCACCCCGCCCGTCCTGGACAACCAGTGCCGCAGCGCCCGCGCGTTGTAGCCACCGGGCACCCGCAGGCCGCCGCCGGTGAGCTCTTGCGAGTACTGGCTGCCGCGCGAGTCCATCCAGGTCAGGGCCGGGTGCACGTGCCTCCCCTCGGCGTCGACCGGCACCAGCCCGCCCCACTGGCTGCTCATGCAGATGGCGGTGACCCTGGCGTACTGCTCCGGATGCCGTTCGCGCAGCCGGCCGCTCGCCGCCAGGATCGCTCGCCACCAGTCCTCGGGGTCCTGCTCGGCGCCGCCTGCGGCGAGGAGGTGCAGCTCGACGGTCTCCTTCTCGTGGCCGACGAGCACCCCGTCGGTGCCGGCGAGGGCGACCCGGGGGCCGCCGGTGCCGAGGTCGACGCCCAGGACGAAGCCGGTCACCGGACCGGGTCCGGTGCGGCGGAGCTCTCGTCGTCGCGGTGCGCGCCGGCGTGGTCGGGGAGCGTGCGCGCGACGAGCACGCCCGGCACGGCGAGCAGGGCGAAGGCGCCGAGCGCGAGGTAGGGGTTGCCCACGACGACCTGCACGACGAGCACGAGGATGGCGCCGCCGAGGTTGCCGGCGAGCAGCAGGAAGCCGGTGGCGGTGGCGGCGCGTTCGGGCCCGGCGGCGAGCTCGGACCAGTCGAGGGCGATGGGCAGGCCCGCCAGCAGGAAGAAGCCCACGACGGCCAGGGCGGCCCCGACCAGCCAGACCGTCGGCAGCACCGAGACGAGCGGGAAGGCGACGACCGCGAGCAGGGTCGTGATGAGCAGCACGGTGCGTCGCTTGTCGCGGCGGGAGGCGAGGTCGGGCAGCACGGCGGTGCCGACCAGCCCCGCGATGGTCGTGGTGGCGATCAGGGTGCCGCCGGAGCCCGGCATCCCGAGGTCCTCGAGGATCGGGTCGAGCCAGGTGGCGAGCGCGTTGAAGAGCCCCACCCCGACGAAGAGCATGGCCGCGAGCTTGAGCAGGAGGCGGTCGTGTCGCAGCCAGCTCAGCGACGGGGCCGGCCCCGCATCCGGGGCGAAGGCGGGGGGAACCAGCGCGAGGGTCACGACGAGGGCGAGTGCCCCCGCGGTCGCGAACGCGGCGTAGGCGCCGAGCAGCAGCGGGAGCCCACCGGCATCCAGGAGGGGACCCGCGGTCGTGGCGGCGACGAGGATGCCGAGGAACTGGGCACCGCTGCCGACGGCGATCGCCCGCGTGCGCTCGGTGGCCGGGAACCAGCGGGCGGCGACCTTCGTGGTGGCGTTCAGCACCAGGGGCTGGCCGGCCGACAGCACGAGCTGCCCGGCGAGCACCCAGCCGTAGGAGTGGGGCTGCACCGCGCGCAGCAGGGCACCCAGGGCGGTGAGCCCCGCGCCGGTGGACAGGGCCAGGCCGAAGCGGCGGTCGGCCCAGCGGCCGGCGGGGATCGCGAGCAGCACGTAGAGCACCGGGTTGACCACCGCGAGGTCGCCGATGGCCCCGTCGGAGACACCGAGCGCGTCCGCCGCCCGGGTGGTCACCGGCGCGAACGAGAGCCAGAGCACCTGGGTCGACGCGACGAGAGCGGCGAAGGCGAACAGCAGGGCCCACCGGGCGCCGCGCACCCGGTGGTCGAGGGCGCGCGCGGGCGCGGTGTCAGACACCGTCGACCATCGAGAAGACGCGGTCGAAACGCTCCAGCGCATCGTCGATGACGGCATCCGTGTCGGCCATCGACGTGTACAGCCGCGAACCGGCCAGGGTGATGATGCCGTTGGCCGTGTAGGCGGCGCCCATCTGCTCCATCAGCTGCTTGCGCGGCTTGTTCTCCTTGAAGAGCTTGACCGGGTTGTGCATGTCGAGCAGCATCACGCCGCTGCACTCGAGGTGCACGATCGAGCCCTGGTTGTAGACCACGTACGGCAGGGCATGCTTCGTGACGAGCTGCTGCAGGCCCGCGGCCAGCCGGTCGCCGGCGCGGCCCGCGACCACCGGGGCGTTGGTGCGGGCCATCTCCTCGATGGCGAAGTACCCGGCGGCACACGACAGCGGGTTGGCCGAGAGGGTGCCGCCGACCTGCACGTGGGCGCCGCTCTTGCCGTCGAGGCCGGAGCCGAACACCGCCATGACGTCCTCGCGGCCGCCGACACCACCGGCCATCGGGTAGCCGCCCGAGACGGCCTTGCCGAGCACCGTCAGGTCGGGGGTCACGCCGAAGTAGCCTGCGGCACCGCCCATCCCGACCCGGAAGCCGGTCACCACCTCGTCGAAGACGAGCAGGGCGCCGAACTCGTCGCACAGCTCGCGCACCCGGGCGTTGTAGTCCTCGGGCACCGGCCGGGTGCCGGACTCCGGGCCGAGCGGCTCGAGCACGACCGCGGCCGTGCCGCCGCGCAGCCGGTTCTCGATGAGCTTGCGGCGCAGGGTGCCCAGGTCGTGCGGGAAGGCCTCGCGGGTCGCGCTGGTGGCCCCGAACGGGATGCCCTTGGCGTTCATCCGGTAGGTGCCGGGTACGCGCAGGCCGTAGACGAGGGTGTCGGACCAGCCGTGGTACGCACCGCCGACCTTGACCACGACCTTGTTGCCGGTGAAGGCTCGCGCGGCCCGCACCGCGGCCATGACGGCCTCGGTGCCCGACCCGAGCGAGCGGTACATCTCGATGTGCGGCATGTAGCGGTGGATCGACTCGGCGAGCTTCAGCTCGTACTCGTGGAACAGTCCGGTCACCGGTCCGGACTCGCGCACCACCTCGGCGACCTTCTCGTTGACCGGGGCGTAGTTGCTGCCGAGCAGGGTCGGGCCGCCGGCCTGGAGGAAGTCGATGTAGACGTTGCCGTCGCGGTCGGTGAGGTGGGCGCCGTCAGCACGGTCGATGGCGAGCGGGAACGGGTGGTTGAAGGCGAGGTTGTGCTGCACGCCGCCGGGGATGCGCGACTTGGCGCGGTCGGTGAGCTGCTTGCTGCCCTGGCACTTCGTCTCGAACCACTCGAGCACGTCGTTGAGCGCATCGTGCCGCAGGCCGCGCACCGGCTGGTCGACCAGGGCTCGCAGCCGCTCCATGGTGGCCTCGACGTCGGGGTAGCTGCTGATCGCGTACCCGAGCCGGGCCGACTCGGCGCCGGGGAGCTCGGTCGGCGCCGCGGGCTCCGCCACGACGAAGGCCGCCCGCTCGGCCACCACGGCGCTGGCCGCGGCGTCCGCGCTGGGCAACGGTACGGCATCCGGAACCCGTTCGGAGGGAACGGACTTGGTGATCTGCGCGGCGATCCGCTTCTCGTCCTTACGCAGCTTGGCGAAGGCGATCTCACGGATCGGGGCAGGGATCGTGTAGACCTTGCCCGACTCGGTGGTGAGGGCCAGCAGGTAGGCGATGGACACCTTCTCGAGCAGGGCCATGTTGAACACGGCGCGCTCCGGGTCGGTTCCGACGGCCACGATTCCGTGGTTGGCCAGGATGAACGCGTTGTCGCCGCTGGTGATCTTCTTCTGCACGTTCTTGGCGAGGAAGCCGGTACCCGACGGGGCGTAGTCGATGACCGCGACCTCGCGGCCCAGGAAGCGCACCTGCTCGTCGGTGAGGGCCGGGATCGGCCGGCGCAGCACGGCCAGGGCCGAGGCGTAGGGCTGGTGGGTGTGGATGATCGCGTGCACGTCGGGGCGGGCACGGTAGATGTTCGCGTGCATGCCGCACTCGATCGACGGCGCCAGGGCGGCACCGGCCCGGTCGTCGTCCGGCACGTGGGTGCCGTCGAAGTCGACGATGCAGACGTCCTCGACGCGCATCCGGTCGTACGAGTAGTTGCTCGGCGTCACGGCGTAGAGGCGGCGGCCCGGCACCCGCACCGAGACGTTGCCCTCGGTGGCCTTGAGGTAGCCGCGCTCGAGCATCGTGCGACACATGTCGATGACGTGCTGGCGGGCGGAGAGGTGCTCCACGGTGCCTCCTGTGGTGACGCGGGCCGGTCGCCCGCAGACAAAGGGTGCCACCAAGTCTGGACGAATGTCCAGACTGTTGGCACAATCCGGGTATGCCGATCCGACCAGCCACCCACCGGGCCAGCGGCCGGGCCCGCCGGGCCGCGCTGCTCGACGCCGCCGTCGAGGTCATCGCGGAGCAGGGGGTGGCCGGGACGACGCACCGCGCCATCGCGGCCCGGGCCGGCATGTCGACGTCCACGACGAGCTACTTCTTCTCCTCGCTCGACCAGCTGATCGCCGCCGCGCTGCACGTGGTCGGCGAGCGCATCGTGCAGCGGGTCGACGCCGTGACGGCGCAGGTCGCCGACGCCGAGCTGGGCCCGCGGGAGGCGATCGACCAGTTCGTCGACGCGGTGATGTCCGAGCCGGAACCCGACACGGTGGCCCAGTTCGAGATCTACCTCGAGTGCCGACGCCGCCCGCAGCTGCAGCCCACCGCCCACCGGATCATGGCGAGCATCGAGCGAGGTGCCGCGGAGTCGCTGCGCGCCCTGGGCGTCGCGCACGCGGACGAGCGGGCGCCGATGGTCGTGGCGCTTCTCGACGGCCTCGCCCTGCACCGGCACGCGCGGCCGCGGGCGGCGTCCGACCGGCTCGTCATCACCGAGGCCCTGTACGCGCTGCACCGCGGCTTCGTGGAGGCCGACATCGATGCGGAGGCGGCCGCCGAGGCGGAGGTCCGGCCCTAGAGCACCTGGTTGCCGTACATCTCCCCGAGCGGGTCGGCGATGAGCTCGATGCGCGCACCGTCGGGGTCGTGGAAGTAGACCGACACCCCGCTGTGCACCTCGTGGTCGACGCCGGCCTCGGCCAGCCGGTCGACCAGGACCTGCCAGCGCTCCGGCTCCACCGAGATCGCCATGTGGTGCAGGCCGCCGAGCACCTCCGCGTACGGCCCGACGTCGAGCCCCGGGAAGTCGAAGAAGGCGAGCAGGTTGGAGTTGCCGATGTCGAAGAAGAAGTGCGAGGAGCCGGGGTAGTCGCGGTTCTCGATCAGCTCGGTCAGCGGGAAGCCCAGCACGTCCTGGTAGAAGCGCACGGTGCGCTCGACGTCGCTGCTGACCAGGGCGGTGTGGTGCAGGCCGCGAGCCGTGGAGGCGGGACGGGAACCGGCGGGGCGCAGGTGCGCCTCGCGGATCTCCGCGCGCCGGGCCTCGAGCTCGACCGGGCTGGGGACGGAGCTGTCAGTGCTCATCGGTTCTCCTCGATCTGCGGGGTGGCTGTGCGGGCGGGCGTCGTGGGTGCCGGGGCGGGGATGGTCGTGCCCTCGGTCGCGTGGGTGAGCAGGCCGACGATGCCGTCGTGCTCGACCGGCCGGGGGTTGGGGTACGGCCGTGCGGTGGCCAGGTCGGCGGCCCGCGGCACGTCGGCGAGCTCGAAGCCCAGCCGGTGCAGGTCGGTGGGGCCGCCGAGCCGGGCGACCAGGGCCTGCAGGCCGGAGGGGGCGTCGTCGACACCGAGCGAGGCGGCCGCCGTCGCCATCGCCGCAGGAGCCGCCGGGGCGTTGTGGGCCATCGCGTGCGGCAGCACCACGGTGTGGGTGGCCGCGTGCGGGAGGCCGAAGCTGCCGCCCAGGGTGTGGCAGAGCTTGTGGTGCAGCCCCATGGTCACCGTGGCGAGGCACCGGCCGGCCAGCCATGCCCCCAGCAGGAGGTCCGCGCGCGCGTCGAGGTCGTCGGCGTCGCTCTGCAGGGCACTCAGCCCATCGGCGAGGGTGCCGAGTGACCGGCTCGCCAGGTCGTCGGTGTCGGCCGTGCGGTCGGGCGCGTAGAGCGCCTCGACCGCATGCGCCATCGCGTTGACCGCGCTGGTGACCGTGACCGGCCAGGGGAGGGAGGTGGTCAGCGCGACGTCGTAGAGGACCACCTGGGGCAGGATCTCGGGCCCGGTGCGGGTCACCTTCTCCCCGCCGGCGGTCTCGCCGAGCAGCGAGGTGACCTCGGAGCCGGCGTAGGTCGTGGGCACCACCAGGTGCGGCATGCCGGTACGAGCGGCCAGCGCCTTGCCGAGCCCGGTGGTCGAGCCACCCCCGACCGAGACCACCGAGTCGGCGCCCACCTCCGTGGCGCGAGCCAGCGCCACCTCGGTCACCTCCACCGGGGTGTGCGCCACGGCGCCGTCGAACACCCCCGCGGTGGCGTCACCCAGCACGCCCGCCACCAGCGTCGCGAGCCCCCGCTGACCGGGAGTCGACAGCACCAGCGCGCGTCGGCCGCCCATCCGCCGCAGCTCGTCGGCCACCCGCGACACGGTGCCCGTGCCGAAGACGGTCCGCGACGTGTCGCTGTCGTGCTCGAACGAGTGCATGGTCCGTCCTCGGGGTCGTGGACCGATCATCGCGCAGGGAGGCGCGGAACGGCAGCCCCCGTCGAGGCTGGCCCTAGGGTGGCGCGGGTGACGCTCACGCCGCGGGTCCGGCTGGTGCTGGCCAGCGCGCTGATGCTCTTCGTCGAGCTCGCCCTGATCCGCTGGACGTCGTCGAACAACCTCTACCTGGTGCACCTCACCAACTTCGTGCTGCTGGCGAGCTTCCTCGGCATCGGGCTGGGGTTCCTGCGCGGTGGTCGCGGGCGCGACCTGTTCCCGGTCGCCCCGGCGCTGCTCGCCCTGCTCGTGGCCTTCGTGCTGACCTTCTCGGTGCGCACCGGCACGACCAACGCGGGCGGGTGGGCGCTGGTCGGGTCGTTCGGCATGGGCCCGCTCCCGCGCTGGCTGTCGCTGACGGTGATCTTCCTGGCCACCGTCGCGACCCTGGGCACCCTCGCCCAGGAGGTGGCGCGCACCTTCGCCCGGTTCGACCCGCTCGACGCCTACCGGCTCGACATCGGCGGGTCGCTGCTCGGCATCGTCACCTTCGCCGGGCTGTCGTTCCTGCGGATGCCGCCGCTCGCCTGGGCGGTGACCTCGGCGGCGGTGTTCGTCGTGCTGCTCGGGCCACGGGTGCGCTCGCGGCGGTGGCTGCCTGCGGTCGGCATCACGGCGGTCGTCGTGATGCTGGGGCTGGAGTCGTTCGTCGGCTCCTACCAGTGGTCGCCGTACTACAAGATCCACACCGAGACCGCCAGCGGTGGCAACGTGCGCATCGACGTCAACAACACCCCGCTGCAGACCACTGCCTCGGTCGCCCAGGTCACCAAGGACTCGCCGTTCTACCTCTACCCGTACACGTACGCCGGCCCGCACGACGACGTGCTCGTCATCGGCGCGGGCACCGGCAACGACGTCGCGGTCGCGCTGAGCAAGGGGGCGACCCGCGTCGACGCGGTCGAGATCGACCCGGCCCTGGTGCAGATCGGGCGCGACCGGCACCCGGACCAGCCGTACTCAGACCCGCGGGTGACGGTGCACGTCGACGACGGGCGTGCCTTCATGGAGCGCACCGGCAGCCGCTACGACCTCGTGCTGTTCGCGCTGCCCGACTCGGCGACGATCGTCACCGGCCAGTCGGCGCTGCGCCTGGAGAACTACCTGTTCACCACCCAGGCGCTGACCCGGGCGCGCTCGCTGCTCAAGCCGGGCGGCACCTTCGCGATGTACAACTACTACGAGCCGTGGCTGCTCGACCGCTACGCCAACACCATCCGCACCGTCTACGGCACTGCGCCGTGCGTGCAGCTCGGGCCGACGCACGGCCAGCGCCAGCAGGCGGTGCTGTCGCTGCGCGACGACGCCTCCACCGGGGGGTGTGCGACCACGTGGACGCCGCGGGTCGGTGAGCTCGAACCGTCGGTCGACGACCGCCCGTTCCCCTACCTCGGCACCCGCACCATCCCGTCGTTCTACCTGTGGATGCTGGCGCTGGTGCTCGTGGCGTCGCTGGTACTGGTGCGCTGGGTGGGCGGCCCGCTCCGGCAGATGGCGCCCTACACCGACCTGTTCTTCATGGGCGTCGCGTTCCTGCTGCTCGAGACCAAGAACGTGGTGCAGTTCGCGCTGCTGTTCGGCACCACCTGGGCGGTGAACGCGGCCGTCTTCGCCGGGGTGCTGCTCAGCGTGCTGGCGGCCATCGAGGTGGCCCGCCGGGTGCGCATCGCACGACCGGTGCTGCTCTACCCCGCGCTGCTGGGCGCGCTCGCCCTGGCCTGGCTGGTGCCCGGCGACCTGCTGCTCGACCTCGGGCCGGTGCCCCGGTTCATCGCCGGGGTGACGATCGCGTTCCTGCCGATCTTCGTCGCCAACCTGATCTTCGCGGTGCGCTTCAAGGGCGTGGGCGAGTCGACCACGGCGTTCGGGGCCAACCTGCTCGGCGCCATGGTCGGCGGGGCGCTGGAGTACCTCGCGCTCATCCTCGGGTTCAACGCCCTGCTCGGGGTGGTGGCAATCTGCTACACGCTGGCCCTGCTCACCGGCCGCCGGCACCTGGCGCCGGCCGTGGCCTAGCCCGGAACGACGGCCGCCACGGCGCTCACCGCGATCAGCGTCCCGGGGCATCCCGAGTCCCGCGACGAGGGCC
>Ga0308173_10000984_pt1 | contig 13535 bp, 9 predicted proteins | sample PhyPR1_FD_203716 | JGI IMG/M metagenome (GOLD analysis project Ga0308173, IMG submission 203716) | Soil microbial communities from UC Gill Tract Community Farm, Albany, California, United States - DLSLS.P.R1 | ecosystem: Environmental > Terrestrial > Soil > Agricultural land | place: USA...
ATTCGCGCCCGCCCGGCCCAAAAGGCCGCGGACCCCGGCGCACAAGGGCCCTCACCCTCGTGGCCCGCTTTCATTCCGCGATATTCCAACAGCAACCACGATGCCCACATACCGTTCCAAAACCTCCACCGCCGGCCGCAACATGGCGGGCGCGCGCTCGCTCTGGCGCGCCACCGGCATGAAAGACGAAGATTTCTCGAAGCCGATCATCGCCGTCGTCAACTCGTTCACCCAGTTCGTGCCGGGACACGTGCACCTGAAGGACCTGGGCCAGCTCGTCGCGCGCGAGATCGAGGCCGCCGGCGGCGTGGCGAAAGAGTTCAACACCATCGCGGTCGATGACGGCATCGCGATGGGGCATGACGGCATGCTCTACAGCCTGCCGTCGCGCGAGATCATCGCCGACAGCGTCGAGTACATGGTCAACGCGCATTGCGCCGACGCCATGGTCTGCATCTCCAACTGCGACAAGATCACGCCCGGCATGCTGATGGCGGCGCTGCGCCTCAACATCCCGACCGTGTTCGTCTCGGGCGGCCCGATGGAATCCGGCAAGGTCAATATCAAAGGCAAGATCCGCGCGGTCGATCTGATCGATGCCATGGTGGCGGCGGCCGATCCCACCGTCAGCGACGCCGACGTGGAGACCATCGAGCGCTCGGCCTGTCCGACCTGCGGCTCCTGCTCCGGCATGTTCACCGCTAATTCCATGAATTGCCTGACCGAGGCGCTGGGTCTCGCTTTGCCGGGCAACGGCTCGGTGCTGGCGACGCATGCCGACCGCAGGGGTCTGTTCGTCGAGGCCGGCCACCTGATCGTCGATCTGGCGCGCCGTTATTACGAGCAGAACGACGAGACCGCGCTGCCGCGGGCCATTGCCAGCTTCAAGGCGTTCGAGAACGCCATGACGCTCGATATCGCCATGGGCGGATCGACCAACACGGTGCTGCATCTGCTGGCGGCGGCCTATGAAGGCGAGGTGCCGTTCACGATGGCCGACATCGACCGGCTGTCGCGCCGGGTGCCGGTGTTATGCAAGGTGGCGCCCTCGGTGGCCGACGTGCATCTGGAAGACGTGCATCGCGCCGGCGGCGTGATGGCGATTCTTGGCGAACTCGATCGCGCCAACCTGCTCAACCGCGGCCTGCCGATGGTCCACGCCAAGTCGCTGGAAGACGCACTGGCCCGTTGGGACATCAAGCGCACCAAGAGCGAAAGCGTCCGCAAGTTTTTCATGGCGGCGCCGGGCAATGTGCCGACGCAGGTGGCCTTCAGCCAGGAGCGCCGGTTCGAGGAACTCGACACCGACCGCGAGACCGGCTGCATCCGCGACCTCGAACATGCCTATTCGAAGGACGGCGGGCTTGCGGTGCTGTCGGGCAACATCGCGCTCGACGGCTGCATCGTGAAGACCGCCGGCGTCGACGACAGCATCTTGAAGTTCGAAGGACCGGCGCGGATTTTCGAAAGCCAGGATGCCGCGGTCGAAGGCATCCTGGGCAACAAGATCAAGCCCGGTGACGTCGTCGTGGTGCGTTATGAAGGCCCGCGCGGCGGTCCCGGCATGCAGGAGATGCTGTATCCGACCAGCTACCTCAAATCGAAGGGCCTCGGAAAGGTTTGTGCGCTGGTCACCGACGGCCGCTTCTCCGGCGGCTCGTCCGGCCTGTCGATCGGGCACCTGTCGCCGGAAGCCGCCGAAGGCGGATTGATCGGCCTGGTGGAAGACGGCGATCGGATCAGCATCGACATCCCCGCGCGTTCGATCAGCCTCGTGGTCGACGATGCCACTTTGGCGAAGCGGCGCGAAGCCATGCTGGCCCGCGGCGCCGATGCCTGGAAGCCCGCCAAGAAGCGCAGCCGCAAGGTCACGATGGCGCTGAAGGCCTACGCCGCGCTGACGACGAGTGCCGCCCGCGGTGCGGTGCGGGTGGTGCCGGAATGAGTTTCGGTGCAACCGGTCGATCGCGACCGGCTAGCTCAGCACCTTGACCCCGCCGAGCGCGGTCACCCGTCCGCGCTGCAGCATCACGATCTGCGTGGCGAGCTGGCGCAACTCGGCCGCGTCGTGGCTGACATAGACCATCGGAATGCCTTCGTCGCGCAGCCGCACCAGATAGGGCAGAATTTCCATCTTGCGGGCGTCGTCGAGCGCGCCCAACGGCTCGTCGAGCAGCAACAGCCGCGGCTTCGACAATAGTGCGCGGCCGAGCGCGACGCGCTGGCGCTCGCCGCCGGAGAGCCGGCCGGGGCGGCGGTCGAGCAGGGGGCCGATATCGAGCAAATCGGTGATCCGCTTGTGCTGCGCCGGATCCTCGACGAGGCGGTTCATGCGCCGGCCGTAATCGAGATTTTGCCGGACGTCGAGGTGCGGAAACAGCCGCGCATCCTGAAACACGTAACCGATGCGGCGCCGGTGCGGCGGCACGTGGATATGCGTCGAGGTGTCGTCGAGCACGTCGCCCTCGAGCGCGATGGTGCCGCGGTCGGGGCGCAGCAATCCGGCGATGATGTTGATCAGCGAGGTCTTGCCGGCGCCGGACGCACCGAACAGGCCGGTGACGCGGCCCTGGCTCTCGAACGAGGCTTCAAGCGAGAACTCGCCGAGCTGCTTGGTGATGTCGACCCGCAGCATGCTCAGTTCCCGTGCAGGCGTTGCAAGGCGCGTCGCGCAAACCATTCGGAAGCGATCAGGGCGCCCATCGCAATCACGATCGAGATGATCACCAGCCGCATCGCCGCACTGTCGCCGTCGGGGGTCTGGATCAACGAATAGATCGCCGACGAGATGGTCTGGGTCTCGCCCGGGATGTTGGAGACAAAGGTGATGGTGGCGCCGAATTCGCCGATCGCCTTGGCAAAGCCGAGCACCATGCCGGCGAGCACGCCGGGCAGCGCCAGCGGCAGCGTCACGGTCGCAAACACCCGCCAGGGCGCGGCGCCGAGCGTGCTTGCCGCCTGTTCCAGCCGGCGATCGATCGCCTCGATCGAGAGCCGGATCGGCCGCACCAGCAACGGAAACGACATCACGCCGCAGGCCAGCGCCGCGCCGGTCCAGCGGAACGCGAACACGATCCCGAGGTGGTCGGCCAGCCACGCACCGACCAGGCCGCGGCGGCCGAAGGTGAGCAGCAAGAGATATCCGGTTGCGACCGGCGGCAGCACCAGCGGCAGGTGCATCGCTGCGTCGAGGACTGCCTTGCCCCAAAAATCCCGTCGCGCCAGCAGCCACGCCAGCGCGATGCCGAACGGCGTCGCCACCAGGGTCGCGATAATGGCGACCCGCAAAGACAGCAGGATGGCCGTCCATTCGGCCGGCGTGATCTCGGACATCAGGTCGTCGGATCAAGCAGGAACTTGAAGCCGTATTTTTCAAGGATCGTCTTCGCCGCGGCCGAGCGCAGGAAAGCGAGATAATTCATCGCCTCCGGTTTCGCGGTGGTCGTCGCCGCCACCGGATAGATGATCGCCGGATGCGAATCGGCCGGGAAGGTGCCGACGATCTTAACCCCGGGCTCGACCTTGGCGTCGGTGGCGTAGACGATGCCGAGCACGGCTTCGCCGCGCGCCACGAGCGTCAGGGCCGCGCGCACGCTCTCGGCCATCGCGAATTTCGGTTCGGCGGCCTGCCACGCGCCAAGCTTCTCCAGCGCCGCCTTGGCGTATTTGCCTGCAGGCACGGCTTTGACGTCGCCGGTCGCGATCTTGCCGTCGCCGGCAAGCTTGGCGAGATCAAAACCTTGTCCGATGCTCACATTGTCGATCGTGGAATCCTTCGGCGCGATCAGCACGAGGCTGTTGCCGAGCAGGTTCACTCGGGTGGGCGCGTTGATGTTTTTCTTGCCGATGGCGTAGTCCATCCAGTCGGTGTCGGCGGAGACGAACACGTCGGCCGGCGCGCCCTGTTCGATCTGCTTGGCCAGCGCCGAACTTGCAGCATAGCTTGCGGTGACCTTGACGCCGGTCTTGGCGGCATAGGCGGCGTCGATGTCGTCGAGCGCGTTTTTCATCGAGGCCGCGGCAAACACCGTGATGGCTTTGTCCTGCGCGGTGGCGGGTGAATGGGCAGCGCCGAACAGAACGATAAATGCGGCTACAATTGCGGCGAGACGAGACATGAGGGCGCTCCGAGCGAGATCGCGAGCCGCGCTGTGGACGCGCCGCAAATCAGGCGTTGGTGAGGGATGCGACAGGCGGAAGCGCCGTTCCGGCCAATCCGACGGCTTACGGCCGGTCGGATTGTCGTCTGGGGCCTACAATAGCAGGCTGGCGCACCGGGTAAAGGCGACCGTTTGTCTATCCGGCGGCCCTTGTTCGGTCGGCAGGATCGCGATCGAGGTCGAATTGTCCCTGGCGCCGTTGACCTGAGCCCCAACGGGCTCGCCGACGCTCGTATTTCCTGCTCTTGCGGATGCCGTCGCAAGGACAGGCTGACCGCCTGCTATTTACCTGGCATCCGGCGCGGCCAGCACCGCCTTGCAGGCGGCCGGCAACGCCGCCATCGTCATCGGCGGTTTGGGCTTGGGCGGCGTCGGCGGCGGTTTGGGATGGAGTACCGAATCCTTGAACCAGAACGCCAGATCGCCCGCGCTGCAGCCCTCGCTTTCGGCAGGATCCGGCTGGCTCTCGCATTCCGGGCCGCTGCCGGGCGGGCATTTGATCCGGATGTGGAAATGATAGTCGTGGCCGTACATCGGCCGCACCTTGGAGAGCCAGCTCCGGTCGCCCTTCGCCTCGCGGCACAGCGCCTTCTTGATCGCGGCATTGACGAAGATCCGCTGCACCGTCGGCTCCAGCGCGGCGGCGCGGATCACGGCGAGATGACCCGGCGTGAACACTTTGGGATCGACGTCGAGCCGGTCCTTGCGCACCGCCATCACGGCCGACATTTCCTCACGCTCGTTGCGCGACAATATCCGGTTCGGCATCGGCGTCAGCCAGATGTCGGCATCCAGCCCGACCTGATGGCTGGCGTGACCGGTGAACATCGGACCGCCCCGCGGCTGCGACATATCGCCGACCAGGATCCCGGGCCAGCCGGCATCCTTGTGGGCCTTCTCGGAAAGCCGCTTCAGCAGCGCGACCATGTCGGGGTGTGCATAGAAGCGATTGCGCGACAGCCGCATCACCTGCCACGTAGCGCCGTTGATCGGCAGCGCTTCCGCGCCCGCGATGCAGCCATGCGCGTAAAAGCCGAACACGTGGGTCGGCATCGCAGCCGGTAGCAGCTTGCGCCCGAACAATTCCTTGGCGCCGATCCTGGGATCGTCGGGGTGGGCGAGCGGCGGCAGCGGTTTGGGGTCGACCGTGCCCTTGTCCTGCGCCCAGGCGGTGGACGACGCATTGGCGACGGCGATTGCGATCAGCAACGGGATCAGAATCAGGCGGCAGGTCATCGGATCACTCTATCTGCTCGAACCTAGCATGAAACAGGCAAAGCCGGACAAGCGCCACCATCGCCATCTTGTAACGAAAACGCGTCAAACATGAGAATAGAGCTCGGATCTGATTCAATCAGAAACGATAAGGCTCGGGTCGACATCAACCGAAGCAGAGTCGAAGACAAAATCTTAACTGTCCGATAACCCTGCCGATCATTGGCAATTATTCATGCGCAGGCGTGCCGTTTCGCGCATTCATTGTGCAACCCGCTCCAGCATTGCGTTGCCATCACGCCTAGCCGGCAATTTTGCCGTTTTTATTTTCACTTGCTCGGGGCAACGACACACGCCTGGCGCGAACCAGCCCTTTTAACGGGCACGCGCAACCCGGATGCCGAATGCCTGAATCGGCAAGAGATACCAATTTTTCAGATACTTATCGCAGAACATTGCAAGCAGAATACGGTGGGGCGAGCAATGCCGAACAAGAAACCAAAAACGGCCAGGAAGCCGAAACCGCCGGCGCGTGCCCGCTTGTTCGGCCGGCCGGCAAAACCGGGTCCGCAACGTTCCGGAACCCGCCACGCTCGTACCGAAACCGGCGAGATCGCGGCGAGGCGCGTCGAGGTCGAGGCCGCGATCGCGGAAGCGCGCAAATCCGACGAGAGATTGCGCGAGGCGATCGACATCCTGCCGCAGGGCGTCGTGTTTCTCGACGCCGAAGGCCGTTACATTCTCTGGAACAAGAAATATGCGGAGATCTACAACCGCAGTTCGGACCTGTTCGAGCGGGGCGCGCGGCTGGAAGACACCATCCGCATCGGCGTCGAACGGGGCGATTATCCCGAAGCGGTCGGCCGCGAGGAAGAATGGATCGCCGAGCGGCTCACGAAGCTTTACCAGCCCGGCGAGCGGCACGAGCAGACGTTGGCGGACGGCCGCGTCATCCTGATCGACGAGCGGCTGACCGAGGACGGCGGCGTCATTGGCCTGCGCGTCGATATCACCGAACTGAAGCAACGCGAGGCTTCGTTCCGGCTGCTGTTCGACAGCAACCCGGTTCCGATGATCGTCTGCGCGCTCGATGGCGAACGGATTCTCGGTATCAACGATGCTGCGATCGCGCATTATGGCTACAGCCGCGGCGAGTTCGAAAAGCTGACGATCCGCAGTCTGCAGGCCTTCGACCCCGAACTGCCCTGGAGCGGCGACCGTTCCAGCGACGAGCAGAACGCCCGGACCTGGAAGCATGTCAGGGCGGACGGCACCTTGATCGACCTTGCGATCTATTCGCGCCAGCTCGTCTACGGCGACAGGCCCGCGATCCTGCTGGCGCTGATGGACATCACCGAGCGCAAGCGCGCCGAGGCGCGGCTGGCCTTCATGGCCCAGCATGACGGATTGACCGGGCTGCCGAACCGCACCTTGCTGCGGCAGCAGATGGATGACATCCTGCTGCACACGCGGCGCAGCGCCGAAAAGGTCGCGGTGCTGGTGCTCGGCCTCGACAATTTCAAATCGGTCAACGACACGCTCGGCCACGGCGTCGGCGACAAGCTGTTGCGCGGCGTCGCCAAGCGATTGAAATCGACGCTGCGCGAGGAAGATACCGTGGCCCGGCTCAATTCCGACGAATTCGCGATCGTCCAGGGCGGTGTGGCGCGTCCCGAGGACGCGGTGCTGCTGGCGAAGCGGCTACTGGAGGCGATCGGCGACCCCTATCTGCTGGACGGCCATTCGGTCGTGATCGGCGCCAGCATCGGCATTGCGGTGTCGCCCGGCGACGGTGATGAGTCCGACAAGCTGCTGAAAAACGCCGACATGGCCTTGTCGCGCGCCAAGAACGATTCGCGCGGCACGTTCTCCTTCTTCGAGGCCGGGATGGACGCCCGCGCCCAGACCCGGCGCAAGATCGAGATCGATCTGCGCGAAGCGATCCAAAACGATGTGCTGCGTCCGTACTATCAGCCGCTGGTCGATCTTGCGACCGGCCGCGTCACCGGCTGCGAGGCGCTGGTGCGCTGGCCGCATCCCGAGCGCGGCATGATTTCGCCCGGCGAGTTCATTCCGGTGGCGGAGGAGACCGGCCTGATCAATGCCGTCGGCGGGCTGATGCTGCGCCGCGCCTGCATGGACGCGGCGCAATGGCCGGACGACGTCCGCGTCGCGGTCAACCTGTCGCCGTTGCAGTTCCGCGTCGGCAACCTGTTGTCGGTGGTGATGGATACGCTGAAGCAGTCCGGCCTGCCGCCGACCCGGCTGGAACTCGAGATCACCGAAACCTTGCTGCTTGAGAAGAGCGAACAGGTGCTGGCGACGTTGCACGCGTTGCGGTCGCTGGGCGTGCGCATCTCGATGGACGATTTCGGCACCGGCTATTCCAGCCTGAGCTATCTGCGCAGTTTTCCGTTCGACAAAATCAAGATCGACCAGTCGTTCGTGCGCGATCTCGGCGCCAATCCCGATGCCCAGGCGATCGTTCGTTCGATCATCAGCCTCGGCAAGGGACTCGGGGTCACGATCACGGCCGAAGGCGTCGAGACCGAAGCCGAACTGAGCTGCCTGCGCAACGAGGGCTGCCATGAGGGGCAGGGGTTTCTGTTCAGCCGCGCCCGGCCCAACGTCGAGATCGTGGGCCTGTTGAAGGCACAGCGCGGCGAGCCGCCGACAGGTGACGCACTGGTGGCGTGAGGGCGCGTTGTTCCGGACGCCGGCATTGCGAGCGCAGCGAAGCAATGCGCGCGTCTGATACGCTAGGACATCCGCCGCACAATCGGAAGCGGACGGCGGCTAGGCGGCGTCGCGCAGGCCGGCCAGGAAGGTATCGACGCTTGCATGCAGCGCATCGGCCTGACGGCCGAGCTGGCCGGTGGCGGTCAGCACGTTGTCGGCAAGCGCGCGCGAGCGGTCGGCGGATTGGCTGGCGCCGGTCACGTTCACCGAGACCTCGCTGGTGCCGGTGGCCGCCTGTTGCACGCTGCGTGCAATCTCCCGGGTTGCCGAGCCCTGTTGTTCGACGGCGGCAGCGATCGTGGTGGCGATGCCGCTGATCTCGCGAATGGTGTCGCTGATGCCGCCGATCGCGGTCACGCATTCGCCGGTGGCCGACTGGATGGCGGCGACCTGTCCGGCGATCTCGTCGGTCGCCTTCGCGGTCTGGCTGGCGAGCTCCTTGACCTCGGAGGCGACGACCGCAAAGCCTCTGCCGGCCTCGCCGGCGCGGGCGGCCTCGATGGTCGCATTGAGCGCCAGCAGGTTGGTCTGGCTCGCGATCGCGCCGATCAGGCGCAACACGTCGCCGATCTTTTCGGCGGCGGAGGCCAGGCTGCCGACCATTTCGGTGGTTCGGCCGGCCTTGACCACGGCGTCGTCGGCGACCCGGCTCGAATGGGTGACCTGGCGGCCGATCTCGGTGACGGAGGAGGCCAATTCCTCGGTGGCGGCAGCCACCGTGCTGACGCTGGCGGAGGCTTCTTCAGACGCCGCCGCCGCGGCGGCGGCGCGTTCCGAAGTGCCGTTGACGCTGGTGGTGATTTCTCCGGCGACGCGCTGCATCTCCGACGTGGCCTTGGCGACGGTCGCGACGACGCTCTTGACGTCGGCTTCGAAACGATCAGCCATCTGCCGCTGCAGCGCCTTCTTCTCGCGTTCAGCCTGCTGCTTGGTGACTTCCTGCGCCTCGCGCATACCGCGCGCCTCGATCATGCTGCGGCGGAACACGTCGACCGCCGCCGCCATGGTGCCGAGTTCGTCCCGGCGTTCGCTGCCGGGAATGGTGACGTCGATTTCACCGCTCGAAAGCCGGTTCATGACCGCCGTGATCGCGGCGAGCGGCCGCGACAGGCCGCGGCCGAGCAGGAACGCCAGCACGATAGCTGCCGCCAGGATCGCGACGGTACCGAAAATCAGATTGCGTTGCGATGTCGCCGCCGCGGCCTCGTATTCGGTGGTGTCCTTGATGATCTCGATGACCGCGACCGGCTGGCCGGCGTAGTTCCTGATCTGGCCGAGAAACACAGCGGCGGGGTGACCGTCGAGCGTTGCATCGCGGCGCAAGGCGCCGCCATCCATCACGCTCTTGAGCTCTTGCTGGGTGGCAATCGCGGTTTCGCCAAACGTGGACGACAGTTTCTTGAAGTCCTTGCCGTCGAATGAATGCACGGCAAGATCGATTCCGAAGCGCTTTTTGGCGCGATCGACGAATTCCTTGCCGAAGGCCGCGCCGACATCGACGTTCGCGACGCTCTTGCCGCCGCGAATGATCGGAGTCATGCCGAAAATGCCGAGCGCCTCCCTCCCGGGCTCAACCCCGACGATCTGCTTGCCTGTCTTGATCGCCTCGACAACTGTACTTCGGCGACCGGACACGTCGTCACCGAAAACCTTCGGCGCGTGAACGCGATAAAACGAGGTCGCCGGCGGCACCTGGAACGTGATGAGCGGGATGCCCTGCGCGATCAATGCTTTATTGGCGTCGCCGAGCAATGCCGCCAGTTCGTCGCGATCGCCCTTTGCGATGGCTTCGCCGACCGGCGGCAGGGCCGCGACCACCGAACTGACGGCGAGCGCGGCGCGTCCTTCATAATCCACCGCGGCGATCACGCTGTCATATTGCAGCTTGAGCTGCTGATCGAGCGCCAACTGCGTCAATGCGCGCTGCTGCATAATCGAGAAAGTTCCGAGAATGGCGCAGGCAACGGCAACCGTCAGCGAGATAGCAAGGATCAGGCGGGCCGCGATCGATCGAATCTTGAACATGAAGGACGGAGCTCCGCGAGGCAGGATTCGTCCAGAGTTTTCATAAACTGTTTAACAACAGGCATTCATCGCCGGTACGTAAAAGTACGGTGTGACAATGTGGAGCGGTGTCGTCCCTATCGCGCCGTCGGCGGCACCTCGAGGCTCGCTGCAAGGATCGCCTTGCCGGCATCCTCGTAATGGGTGTCGCGCGCCTGGATCTGCTGGGCGATGGCGTGCATGTCGCGAAACCGCCGCTCGAACTTGTTGGCGGCGAATACCGCGGTGGCGCCGGCCATATGATAGGCGGTGTCGACTACGGCCGCCGATTGATGAATGGTCCAGGTCGCGGCGATGCGCAGCGCAATGCGATGCTGTTCGGTGAGCGGGTCGCCGCGCGACAGGTCGCGCCAGACTTCGTTGGCCGTGGTGTAGAGATAGGCGCGCGCAGCGCGCAGGGTCGCCTCGGTCTTGCCGATCAGGCCTTGCACCGCATTGTTGTCGCGCATCGCCTTGAGGCCTTGCGGCGTCTTGCCGCGGGCGAGGTCGGTGGCGGCGTCCAGCGTGGCGCGGGCCACGCCGAGCGAAGTTGCGCCAAACCCCATGCTGAACACCATGTTGGTGGTGAGCTTGTACAGGGGGCCGTTTTCCCGCAGCGCTGTGGGCTCGTCGCGCAGGGCCGCGAATTTCTCGGGAATGAAGAGGTTATCGACCGAATAGGAGTCGGTGCCGGTTCCTCGAAGGCCGATGACGTCCCAGACGTCGTACATGGTGGCGCTCGCCATCGGGAACAGGATGGTGCGGATTTCCGGCGAGCCGTCCTTCTTGCGGCGCTGGGTGCCGTCGGCCTCGACGACCCGCACATGAGCGCCCAGCCAACTCGCCTGCCGCGAGCCCGAGGCAAAGTCCCAGCGGGCGTTGGCCTTGTAGCCGCCGGGCACCGCCTGCACTTCATGCGCGATCGCGCCCCAGGCAAGAATGCCCGGCGCGGTGTTGAAAATCTCCTTTGCGGCATTGGGATCGAGATAGGCCGCGGTCATGGCGCAGACGCTGCACTGGCCGAGGCACCATGCGGTCGAGGCATCGGCCTTGGCGATTTCTTCCTGCATCTGCATGAAGATTTCGAGCGGCGCCTCGCTGCCGCCGAGGCTTTGGGGCAATAGCGAGCGATAAAGTCCGTTCTCGATCAGCGCGGATGTGACCGCGGGTGTCAGCCGCCGGGTCCGTTCGATCTCGTCGGAATCGCGCGTGATCAAGGGTTGCAACGAACGCGCGCGTTCGACGAGGTCCAGGCCGGGGTGCTTGTTCATGCGCTTCCTCGCAGTCTCTTATATTTTTGGCGCGGGCAAGATGGTGGCCTATCCAACGCGCGCGATCAAGCTGCCGTCGCGAGCCCGAGCGAAGGCTGCGGCGGCCGCCGTTTGGACGGAAAGCTCAGCGCCACCGCGACCGCGGCCAGTCCGATGCCGAACGAACCGACATAGAGCCAGCCGTAGCTCTGGAAGGTGTCGAACACCCATCCGCCGGCCACCGGTCCCAGCGCCATGCCGAGGCTGGCGAACGCCGATACGGCGCCGAACACGGATCCCATGATGCGGGCACCGAAATATTCGCGCACCAGCACCGCATAGAGCGGCATCACCCCGCCATAGGCGATGCCGAACACCACCGACAGCGCATAGAACTCGCCGAGCTGGCCGACCGCGAGATAGGTTGCCACCGACAGCGCCTGCAGGAACAGGCCGCCGACCAGCACCGGCTTGGCGCCGAGGCGATCGGCCAGCGCGCCGAGCAGCAGGCGGCCGCCGAGGCCGGAGAACCCGGCGAGACTATAGACCGTGACCGCCGTCAACGGCGCGATGCCGCAGATCATGGCGTAGCTCACCATATGGAAGATCGGCCCGGAATGCGCCGCGCAGCAGGCGAAATGCGCCAGCGCCAGCGTGATGAACTGCGGCGTCCGCAACGCCTGAGCCACGGTCCATTGCGTTTCCGGCGTGCTCGCCCCGCCCGCCGTGCCGGGTGCCGCGGCCGGCGGCGCCGGGCGAACCAAAAATGCTGCCGGAATCAGCAGCGCCCATGCCGCAATGCCGATCGCCAGCATCGCGGTGCGCCAGTCATAGGCCGCAATCAAATAGCTGGCGGAAGGCGCCACCGTCAGCGGCGCCACGCCCATGCCGGCGGAGACCAGGGCGACGGCGAGGCTGCGATGCTGCTCGATCCAGGCGCTCGCCACCGCGACCATCGGCGCATAGAAGCTCCCGGCCGCGATCCCGATCAACACGCCGAACGCGAGCTGGAATTGCCAGAGTGTCGTGGCCTGGCTCGCCAGCACCAGCCCGGCCCCAAGCAGCAGCGCGCCCGCAAGCACCACGATGCGGGTGCCGAACCGGTCGGACAACGCGCCCCAGAAAAACGCCGCCAGCCCCATGCAAAGGAAGTCGATCGTCGCCGCCGCCGAGACGCCGCTGCGCGACCAGCCCATCGCGTTCGAAATCGGCTGCAGAAAAACCGCCAGCGACAGCATCGCGCCAAACCCGACACAGGTCATCATGGCGCCGGCGCCGACGACCACCCAGCCGTAGTTGAAATTTTGGGATTTGCTCATGCGTCTCCCCGCTATTTTTGTCGTTATGGTTTGAGCGGGGGAGATCGTGGCCTAATCACGGTTACGGGGCAAGCTGGTTGGACGTGAGGTTGTCACTTCCAATTGTCCCAATCGTAAGCCGCCTCGATCCAATCATCGATGGCCTCGTTTTCAGGATGTTGAGGCATCAACGCCGCTTCACGGCGCGTTTTCCGCGGATATGCGGGAACGGCGTACTTTTGACCAAGTAGTGCTCGGCTATTCAGCCGCGCTGGCGTGCGCCTCTTTAGGTGGACCGGCTTTTTTCCAGTCTCCCGGTGCCAACACCTTGCTCGCGGAAAGGATTTCAATTCCGACGATATGACCGTCAGCATCGACATCATAAATGAAGGGGCCAGTCTCTTCCGTCCGGTCAACCTTGCCATGCCCGACGGTGATGTACACCGCGTCAGCTTCAGCGTCGTAGGTGATATAGGTCATGGCTTTCGCCTCGCGTTCCGGTCGAACATGATAACACGAATGCCTGAATTTGTCTCGACGCACGCCACCCGGAGAATACGGTTACCAAACGCTGGAATGGCGCGGAACCTGCGCTCGATGTTCGGATCCCTTGCGTCCTTTTCGGACCATTCAGGACCAAGAACGGTTTCATCGATCCATTTGGGATCAATATCTCGATCTCGCAATCTAGTCTTGGCATGGGCGGTCAAGACGACGGGTTTCTTCATCGGCGTTGCTGGCCCTCGTCACCCGCTACCGGCCCCTCAGCTATCCACCTTCAGCGCGGCAATGAAGGCTTCCTGCGGGATGTCGACCTTGCCGAACTGCCG
>Ga0308173_10000985_pt1 | contig 13531 bp, 12 predicted proteins | sample PhyPR1_FD_203716 | JGI IMG/M metagenome (GOLD analysis project Ga0308173, IMG submission 203716) | Soil microbial communities from UC Gill Tract Community Farm, Albany, California, United States - DLSLS.P.R1 | ecosystem: Environmental > Terrestrial > Soil > Agricultural land | place: USA...
AGTCCAGGACGTAGGTGTCCTTGATGGCGCCGGCATCGAGGGTGAACTGCACCTGGTCCGCCCAGCCGTCACCCTCCTCGGCCAGCACCTTGACGTCCTTCACCTCGCCGGCCCACTCGGGGTAGGCATCGAAGTCCGCGATGACGTCGAGCACCTCACCGGGAGGGGCGTCGATGACAATGGAGGACTCCGTGCGATCGGCCATGCGCGGAAGGCTATCGCGTCGCCGACGCGCCACACCGCTTGTGGTGCGGCCCGCCGCAGCGCATCCGCTGCGTGCCAAGATGGGCACGACGGCAGCCGTGCGCCGACGCACCGGTCGGACCGGGGCCTCGGTGTGACCATGCTGACGTGGCCCGCGCGGTTACCCGTCGGTATGGTGCAGCACAGTTCATGGTGCAGCACAGTTCCCGCCCCCACCAGGAGTGACAGTTGAAGGACAACGTCGTCGCACCACTCGCCCCCGTCACCACCCGGGGCAGCCTCGCAGACCTCCCCGGTCGCAATGCGGCCGAGTCGCCGAGCGAGACGGCGTTCTCACGCAAGACGCCGTCGGGCGGCTGGACCCACCTGACATGGACCCAGTTCGCCGACGACGTCGCCGCAGTCGCCAAGGGCCTCGTCGCCGAGGGCGTCCAGCAGGGCGACCGCGTCGCGCTGATGTCGCGCACCCGCTACGAGTGGACGCTGCTCGACTTCGCCGCCTGGGCTGCCGGCGCCGTGGTCGTGCCGATCTACGAGACCTCGTCCGCGGAGCAGGTCCAGTGGATCCTCTCGGACTCGGACACCCAGCTGGCCGTGGTGGAGACGCCGTCCCACCTCGCCGTCGTCGACCAGGTCCGGGACGAGCTGCCGTCGCTGCGACACGTCGTCACCATCGAGACCGGCGGGCTCGACGACCTGCGCGAGAAGGGCCGGGCCGTTCCCGACGCGGAGCTGGACTCCCGGCGCGCCGGCCTCGACCGGCGGTCCGTCGCCACGATCATCTACACGTCCGGCACGACCGGCCGCCCCAAGGGCTGCGAGCTGTCCCACGGCAACTTCCTCGACCTGGCCGAGAACGCCATCCAGAAGCTGGGACCGGTCGTGCTGACCGACAACGCCTCGACCCTGCTCTTCCTGCCCCTGGCCCACGTCTTCGCCCGGTTCATCGAGGTGCTGTGCGTGGCCGGCAAGGCGCGGATGGGCCACTCGGCCGACATCAAGAACCTCCTCGACGACCTCGCGGGCTTCCAGCCGACGTTCGTGCTGGCCGTGCCGCGCGTCTTCGAGAAGATCTTCAACTCCGCGGAGGCCAAGGCGTCGGCTGAGGGCAAGGGCAAGATCTTCCTGCGCGCCGCGACGGTGGCCATCGCCTACAGCGAAGCGCTCGACGCCGGCGGCCCCGGGCTCCCGCTGCGCCTGCAGCACGCCCTCTTCGACCGGCTGGTCTACGGCAAGCTGCGTGCCGCCATGGGCGGTGCGGTGCGCTACGCCGTGTCCGGTGGCGCGCCGCTCGGAACGCGACTCGGCCACTTCTACCGGGGCATCGGCGTCGTCATCCTCGAGGGCTACGGCCTGACGGAGACCACGGCCCCCGTCGCCGTCAACACCCCCGACAAGATCAAGATCGGGACGGTCGGCCCGCCGCTGCCGGGCACGGGCATCCGGATCGCCGACGACGGCGAGGTCCTGCTCAAGGGCGTCGGCGTCTTCACGAGCTACCACGGCAAGCCGGACGCCACCGCCGAGGCGATCGTCGACGGCTGGTTCCACACGGGTGACCTCGGCGAGATGGACGACGACGGCTACCTTCGGATCACCGGCCGCAAGAAGGAGATCCTCGTGACGGCGGGCGGCAAGAACGTCGCGCCGGCAGTCCTCGAGGACCGCCTGCGCGCCCACCCCCTCGTCTCCCAGTGCATCGTCGTCGGCGACCAGAAGCCGTTCGTCGGCGTCCTGGTCACGCTCGACGAGGAGATGTGGCCGCTGTGGGCCAAGACCCACGGGCTCGAGGGCGTGACGCTCGAGCAGGCCCGCACGCACCCGAAGGTCCTCGAGGCGCTGCAGGAGGCGGTCGACCGGGCCAACGAGGCGGTGTCCAAGGCGGAGTCGATCCGCAAGTTCACGGTGCTCCCGGGCGACTTCACCGAGGCCAACGGCTACCTGACGCCGTCGCTGAAGCTCAAGCGCAACGTCGTCATGAAGGACTTCGGCGACGAGGTCGAGAAGCTCTACGCCTGACCGTCAGCGCAGCAGCTGCCGGATCCGGGCCTGCCACCTCGTGACCAGGTCCGGGCGGCTGGTGTGGACGACGTCCCGCAGGGCCTCGTCCACCGCGGCCTCCGGGTCGTCGAGCCGGGCGGTCGGCACGTCGAGCCCACCGGCCGCCTCGCGGTAGACGCGGACGACCGCCTGGGTGCCGTACGCGTCGGCCAGGGTGCGCAGCGCGAGGAGCGAGAGCCCGTATGCCGCCGAGAGGGACCCGGTGCCCGGCTGGAAGTCGGTGTCCGCCGGGAGCGCCCGGGGCAGGCCCGTCGATCGCACCTGCGCCAGCGCCGGGGCCACGACCGTCGCCTCGGGCAGGGCGACGGGCTCGTAGGCCACCAGCTCGGCGAAGCCCTCCGACAGCCAGACCGGCACGGGGCGGGTGGTCGAGGCCCGGACGGTGACGTGCGTCAGCTCGTGCGTCATGACGACGTCGCGGCCCGCGGGACTCAGCGAGGTCCACGCGCCGGGCACCAGGACGATGCGGTCCGCGCCCGCAGTCCGACCGGGCGTGAGGGGCCCGTCGGTTGCCGCCGCCACTCCTTGCAGCCCGTCGCCCGTGCGGCCCAGCAGCTGCGCGGCGTCCGCATCGGTCGCCGGTGCGATCCAGACGGCCGGCCGGGCGACCCCCCAGACCGCGGCAACCCGCGCGGCGGCGGTCTGCGCGCGACGGACGACCTCGTCGACCCGGTCGAGGCGTTTGGGGGCGCCTACGACCAGGACGAGCGAGGTCCGGGTCCGACGCACGACCAGGCCCTCGAGATCCCACGGTTGGGGACGACCGGACCACCGCGACCCGGTGAGCAGGAGTCGGCGCGGAGCAGCGGGGTCGGCCTTGAAGGTCAGGTCGAGGTCGAAGGCTCGCGGCGCCGAGTCGTATCCCTCGAGGCGGTAGGTCAGGCTCACCCTCTGGTCCCACTCGACGGCCTCACTTCTGGGGGCAGGCACCGGTGCCGCGGTCTCTCGAAGTGCCGTCACGTGGAAGTGCCCGGCCCCCATGCGGGTCATGCGGTCGAACACCGCTGACTGTGCGGCACGCAAGGAGGCGTCGGACGTGCCTCCGAGACGCGCGAGCCAGGCAGCGCGATCGCCCCGCCCCACGGCGGCGAAACGGTCCTCGACGAGGGCTTCGGCGGCGCTCTGACGGGCAGCGGCCCACTGCTCGGGGGCGAGCTCGGCGCTTGCGGCGGCGCCGGCGGTGCCGCGGGGCGGGGTGACGTCCTGAGCTTGCGCGGCCGTGGGACTCGAGCCGCTGGGTGCGGTCGGCGAGGGCGGCCCTGCCGCGGTGCAGGCCGTGAGAGCCAGGACGATCGTCGCGGCGGCGAGTGCGCGCCGGGTCGGCGCCCCACGTCTCATCCTGCGCACCGCGTCATGGTGTCACGTGGCCGCGCGCCCCGCGCCGTCACGCGGCGCGGCTGGCTCGTCGGCCTGGCGCCCTCACACGGCGCGGCGGGCCCGGTGGCCGGTGGCAGGTGCCGCCGGGTTGAGCTCGGCCCGCGCCGCGTTGGCCGTGGCGGTGGTGACGAGCCCTGCCGCGAGAAGCGCCGAGACCGCTCGGCGCTCGGCCCGGTCGAGAGGGGCGGTCGCGGTCGCGGTCCCGAGCCCGGAAGCGTCGCCCCGGTGCCGGTCGGGACCGGGCACCTCGGCACGCGGCCGCAGCGGAATCGCCGTCAGCGCGGTGACCATGCACTCCGCGCAGTGGACGTCCCGCACGGGGCAGGTCTGGCAGTCGACGAGCATCATCCTGGTCCACCTTTCGTCACTCCTTGCGATCTGTCGGGAATGACGCTAGGTCGCCCCACCGACAGTGCCCCGCGTCCCCGCGTCCCCGCCTCGGGCGGCCCCGGCCGCGCCTCCGACCCAATGTCGGCGGCCCGGCATACGGTCCACGTCATGCAAGCGATCCAGGCCACGTTCGACGACCTCGGCACTCCCCTTGCCGACGTCACGTTCGTCGTCGTGGACCTCGAGACGACCGGAGGCACGCCGGCCCGTTGCGGCATCACCGAGATCGGCGCCGTGAAGGTCCGCGCCGGTGAGGTGATCGGCGAGTTCCAGACGCTCGTCAACCCCTCCGAGCCGATCCCTGCCTTCATCTCCGTGCTCACCGGCATCACCGACGCCATGGTCCGAGACGCCCCGCGCATCGAGAGCGCCCTGCCCGCCTTCCTCGAGTTCGCCGCCGGCAGCGTGCTGGTGGCCCACAACGCCGGCTTCGACATCGGCTTCCTCAAGGCCGCGGCCTCCCGGGTCGGAGCGCCGTGGCCCGGGTTTCCCGTCCTCGACACGCTCCAGCTCGCACGCCAGCTCGTGGCTCGCGACGAGTCGCCCAACCACCGGCTGTCCTCGCTCGCCCAGGTCTTCGGCTCGCCGACCACGCCTGACCACCGCGCCCTCCACGACGCCCGGGCGACGGTGGACGTGCTCCACGGACTCATCGAGCGCGTCGGCAACCTGGGCGTCCACACGTTCGAGGAGCTCTCGAGCTACAGCTCACGCGTGACCCCGTCCCAGCGGCGGAAGCGCTTCCTCGCCGACCCGTTGCCGAGCGCGCCCGGCGTCTACCTGTTCAAGGACGGCAGCGACCGGGTCCTCTACGTCGGCACGAGCCGCGACATCCGCACCCGTGTGCGCACCTACTTCACCGCGTCCGAGCAGCGCAGCAGGATGGCCGAGATGGTGCGGCTGGCCCACGTCGTGCACCCGATCGTGTGCCAGACCCCACTCGAGGCGCAGGTCCGGGAGCTGCGCCTCATCGACGAGCACAAGCCACGCTTCAACCGCCGCTCCAAGCACGGACGAGCAGGCGTGTGGGTGCGGCTGACGCAGGAGCGCTTCCCGAGGCTCTCGATCGTCAAGAAGGTCAGCGACGACGGGGCCCACCACATCGGCCCCTTCCGCTCCCGGGCCACCGCCCAGGCCGCCGTCGACGCCGTCCACGAGGTCGTGCCCCTGCGCCAGTGCACCGGGCGGGTCACCGGCCGCGGCACGGCCTGCGCCCTCGCGGACATGGGGCGCTGCGGCGCCCCGTGCACCGGCGCGCAGACCGAGGGCGACTACGCGGTGGTCGTCGACGACTGCCGGGCCATCTTCTCCGGTGACGCCCGGCCCACAGCCGAGATGCTGCACGCCCGCCTGGAGGAGCTGGCGTCCCAGGAACGCTTCGAGGACGCCGCCCGGGTGCGCGACCGCTTCCTGCAGCTCGTGCGCGGCGCCGCCCGAGCCCAGCGCCTGGCCCCCCTGGTCCGGTCGCCCGAGATCGTCGCTGCCCGCCGCAGCGACCTGGGTGGGTGGGAGCTCGTGTCCGTCCGACACGGCCGGCTCGCCGGCACCGTCGTCAGCCCGCGGGGTGCCGACCCCATGCCCTACGTCCACTCGATGCAGGCCACCGCCGAGGCCGTGCCCCCACCGACGCCGGGGCGCCCGGCCGCGCTGACCGAGGAGACCGAGATCCTGCTCCGCTGGCTCGAGTCCCCCGGCGTGCGCATCGTCGAGCTGGACGGGTCATGGACGTGCCCGGTCGGTGGTGCCGGCCTCGTCCGCAGCCAGCTCGAGCCGGCCGTCGCGTCGGCGCACGAGGTCATCGGCTTCGACAACGACGCCCCTGCCGCAACACCAGGCTCACGGAGCCGGCCCGGCCGTTCCGGCGTCGGCCTGCGCCGCGCCGGCTAGGCCCGGCTAGGGTGTCCTCGTGATCACCGCCATCGTCATGATCAGCTGCGAGGTCGACCGCATCCCCGAGGTGGCCGAGGCCGTCGCCGACATCCCGGCCGTCTCGGAGGTCTACTCGGTGACCGGTGACGCCGACCTCATCGCCATGGTGCGGGTCAAGGCGCACGAGGAGTTCGCCGACGTCATCGCAGACCGGCTCAACAAGGTGCAGGGCATCGTCGGCACGTCGACGCACATCGCCTTCCGCACCTACTCGTCCCACGACCTCGAGGCGGCCTTCAGCCTCGGCCTCGAGGGCGACTAGCCCAGCGCGATCAGCGACGGGTCGCGGCCACCCAGCGCTCGACGACGCCGGCCGCGGCCCCGCTGTCGATGGCCGCCGCCGCAAGATCCATCCCCGCTCGCAGGTCTGCGTCGAAGTCGGCCTGTGAGGGCCCCGAGTCGGCTCGCGTGAGAGCCAGTGCGATCCCGGCGTTGAGCAGCACGGCGTCGCGCACCGCACCCTGGGCGCCCGCGAAGACCTCACGGACGACGTCGGCGTTGTGGGCCGCGTCGCCGCCCCGGAGGTCCTCGACCGGGTGCAGCGAGAGGCCGAGCCGGGTCGGGTCGAGCGACCTCTCCGTCACCACGCCACCACGCACCCACCACACGTGGGTCGTCGTCGAGACCGTCACCTCGTCCAGGCCGTCGTCGCCCCGGAAGACGGCTGCGTCCTTGCCGCGGTGGGCGAAGACGCCGGCCAACAGCGGCGCCATGCGTGCGTCGGCACAGCCCACGGCGGCATACGTCGGCTGTGCAGGGTTGGTGAGCGGCCCCAGGAAGTTGAAGGCCGTCCCGATGCCGAGGTCGCGACGGGGCACGGCCGTGTGCCGGAACGAGGGGTGGAAGGTCTGCGCGAAGCAGAAGGTGATGCCCGCCTCCGATGCCACCTCGACCACCCGCTCGGGCGGTAGGGACAGGTCGACGCCGAGAGCCTCGAGCACGTCGGCGGAGCCCGACGAGGACGACGCAGCCCGGTTGCCGTGCTTGACCAGGCGAACCCCTGCCGCGGCGGCCACCATCGACGACATGGTCGAGATGTTCACGGTGTGGGCCCGGTCGCCACCGGTCCCCACGATGTCGAGACTCGTGCCGGGCACCTCGATGCGGCGCGCGTGCGCGAGCATCTGCTCGGCCAGGCCGCGCATCTCCTCGACGCTCTCCCCCTTGGCGCGCAGGCCCACGAGGAAGCCGGCGACCTGCGAGGGGGTCGCCTCTCCGCTCATGATCTGGGCCATGGCCCACTCGGCCGTGTGCCGGTCGAGGTCTCGGCCGGCGATCAGCGCACTGAGGACAGCAGGCCAGGTCGGCGTCGCGTCCGGCCCCATGCTCAGGCCGTGGGCGCGCCCGGGCGCGCGAGCGTGGCCACGGCCGACGTGAGCGCGATCGGGTCGAGCGGGTGCGGGACGGCGAGGTCTGCTTGGGACCAGGCAGCGAGCCAGCTGTCCTGCGGGCGGCCGGTCAGCACGATGATGGACGGGCACTCGAAGATCTCGTTCTTCAGCTGCCGGGCGAGGCCCAGGCCGCCGACCTTGGCCGCCTCGCCGTCGAGCACCAGGATGTCGAAGTGTTCCCCCTCGACGGAGCTGATGACGGCGTCCGCCGTCGCGCACTCGTGCCAGCGAACCACCTCCACGTCACGAGCGGGGCGACGGCCCACGGCCGCGCGCACGGCGTCCCGCGTGGTGATGTCGTCGCTGTAGAGCAGCACGCTGACCTGGGCCACCGGGCGCCGCGACTCGGAGGAGCCGGTCGCGCCGGTCGTCGCGACGGTCGTGGACATGCCCGGTGCTGCGCTGTCGTTCGAGGCGGTCATGCGCCAGATGCTACCGGGCTGCCCCACCACCTCTTCACGCACCTCGCCCCACCGTCCGGGTGGCCGTGTCCGCCCGCGCGCCAAGGGGCGGTGACCGCGCGGGAGGAACGTGGGAGGGTGGAGGTGGACGGCCTCGGCACGGCTGTTCAGGGTTCATGTCGAAACGGTCACGAACTCTCTACACCTGCGCGAGATGTCGCCTCCCCGGGGGGGCCCTCGCGTAGCCGGACCGGAATGTGGGAATAATGTCCAACGTGGCGACAGCATCGGCAGTTCCTTCAAGCACAGTGGCAAACACGGCCCATCACGGGCCCGCGACCCGCCCCAACATGGTTGCCGTCGGCACCATCGTGTGGCTCTCCAGCGAGCTCATGTTCTTCGCGGGTCTCTTCGCCGTGTACTTCCAGCTGCGGGCGGTTCGCGGCGACCTTTGGGCCACCCACACCGAGAAGCTGAACGTGACGTTCGCGAGCATCAACACGCTCGTGCTCGTCATCTCGTCGGTGTGGTGCCAGCTCGGCGTCTGGAAGGCCGAGCGCGGCCAGAAGGCGCGCACCGGTCGGCTCCTCGACCTCAAGAGCTGGGGCATGCGCGAGTGGTACGTCGTGACCTACCTCTTCGGCGCCTTCTTCATCGCCGGCCAGGTCATGGAGTACTCCGAGCTCACCCGCGACAACATCACCCTCAGCTCCGACGCCTACGGCTCGATCTTCTACATGGCCACCGGCTTCCACGGCCTGCACGTGACCGGCGGCCTCATCGCGTTCCTGCTGATCATCGCGCGCACCTTCACGACGCGCCGCTACACGCACGCCAACGCCACCGGCGCCGTCGTGACCTCCTACTACTGGCACTTCGTCGACGTCGTGTGGATCGCCCTGTTCGCGACCATCTACCTCCTGCGCTGATCGGGCGCATGAGCACGCAGACGAGCCCCATCCCCACCTCCATGGACGACAGGAACCAACAGTGAACGCCTTGGCCGCCCGACGCCGACACCCCGCCGCGATCGCGGTGCTGCTGCTGCTCGGCCTGCTCGTGACCGGTGGCGCCTACTCCTTCCTCGCCCCGAAGGACGCGAAGGCCGCTGCACCCACTGCGGCGGCCGACGCCGTCGCCCAGGGCAAGGACCTCTTCGTGGCCAACTGCGCCACCTGCCACGGCGTGCAGGCGCAGGGCACGAAGTCCGGCCCCTCCCTCGTCGGGGTCGGCGCCGCCTCGGTGGACTTCCAGGTCGGCACCGGCCGTATGCCGCTGCCGGGCCCGAACATCCAGGCACCCAAGAACAAGGTCAAGTTCGACGACGAGCAGATCGCCGCGCTGGCCGCCTACGTCGCCCAGCTCGGCCCCGGCCCGTCGGTCCCCGACTCCAAGTACACGACGGTGCTGCAGCCGGGCACCACCGAGAACAACAAGGCCATCGCCGAGGGCGGCGAGATCTTCCGCGTCAACTGCGCCATGTGCCACAACTTCGCCGGTGCCGGTGGCGCCCTGACCCGTGGCAAGTACGCCCCGTCGCTGCAGGAGACCTCGCCCAGGCACATCTACGAAGCCATGGTGACGGGGCCGCAGTCGATGCCCGTCTTCAACGACATGAACCTCTCGCCCGAGGCGAAGCAGAAGGTCATCTCCTACCTCAAGGCGCAGGAGGCCGAGACCAACGTCGGCGGCCTCACGCTGGGCAACCTGGGCCCCGTCTCCGAGGGCCTCTTCGCATGGGTGTTCGGTCTGGGCATCCTCATCGGCTGCGCCGTCTGGCTCGGCAAGAAGGCCGCATGAGCACGCGCTGCCAGGGCCCGCTCACGAACGACGACAGGACCACGATCCGATGAACGACCACGAGACCACGGAACCCGGCCAGGACGGCCAGGGTGCGGCCCTCGTCCCCGCAGCCTCCCACGACCACGAGACCCTCCCGGCGTCGCTGGTGACCGACCCCGACCACTTCGCGAACCCCGGGCTGCCCCCACACGTCCACCGTGCCGCCGACGACTACCCGGCCGCCGCCAAGCGCGCCGAGCGCCAGGTCGCCACGATGTTCGGCCTCTCGATGCTCTTCACGCTCGTGTTCCTCGTGAGCTACTTCGCGATCCCCGACGAGGCGACCTTCTTCTTCCCCGGCATCGGACTGGCCAAGACCCAGAACGTCGTGCTCGGACTCTCCCTCGGGTTCGCCATCTTCCTCATCGGCATCGGCGCGGTGCACTGGGCCAAGACGCTGATGTCCGACGTGGAGATGGTCGAGGAGCGTCACGCGCAGGCCTCGACGCCGGAGCAGCGCGCCAAGGCGGTCACCACGGTCAGCGAGGGTGTCGCCTCGACCCAGGTGAACCGCCGCCCCCTGATCAAGTACTCCCTCGGCGGCGCCCTGGGGCTCTTCGCCCTCCCCCTCGGCCTGCAGGTGGCGGGCTCACTCGGCCCCGTGAACGTCGAGGAGCTCAAGCACACGATCTGGGACCCCAAGGACAACGGCGGCAAGCCGATCCGCCTCATGCGTGACCCCGAGATGACCCCCATCCGCCTCGACGAGGTCACCAACGGATCCGTCTTCCACGTCATGCCGGAGACGCTGCAGAAGTACATCGACGAGGGCAAGGGCGTCCTGGAGGCCAAGGCCAAGGCCGCCGTCATCCTGATGCGCCTGGACCCCGACCTCATCACGGTGCCGAAGGCCAAGGACTGGGGCGTCGACGGTGTCCTCGCCTACTCCAAGATCTGCACGCACGTCGGCTGTGCGGTCGGCCTCTACGAGCAGCAGACGCACCACCTGCTGTGCCCCTGCCACCAGTCGACCTTCGACGTCACTCAGGACTGCAAGGTCATCTTCGGCCCGGCCCGACGGCCGCTGCCGCAACTCAAGATCATCGTCGACGACGCGGGCTACCTCGTCGCCCCCCAGGGCTTCATGGAGCCCGTGGGACCGAGCTTCTGGGAGCGTGCCCGATGAGCACCATTCACGAGTCCCGTCCCGCCGACGCCCTGCGCGCCGGCGACCGTCAGGCGGACGAACGAGCCTCCGCCCAGAAGCCGCTCGGTGGCATCGCCGGGTGGATGGACGACCGCCTGGGTGCCGCCAAGGGCGTCTCCTTCCTGGCCAAGAAGGTCTTCCCCGACCACTGGTCGTTCATGCTCGGCGAGATCGCGATGTACTCGATGATCATCTGCCTGCTCACCGGTGCGTTCCTGACGTTCTGGTTCGTGCCGAGCGCCAGCCCCGTCGTCTACGACGGGTCGTACGTCCCGCTCCAGGGCGTGACGATGTCGGACGCCTACCGGTCCACCCTCGGGATCTCCTTCGACATCCGCGGAGGTCTGCTGATCCGGCAGATCCACCACTGGGCGGCACTGATCTTCGTCGTCTCGGTGTTCGTGCACATGGCCCGCGTGTTCTTCACCGGCGCCTTCCGCAAGCCGCGTGAGATCAACTGGGTCTTCGGCACCATCCTGTCGATGCTGGCGGCGATCGAGGGCTTCGCCGGCTACTCGCTTCCCGACGACCTTCTCTCCGGCACCGGCATCCGGGCCATGAACGGCTTCGTCCAGTCCGTGCCGATCATCGGCTCGTACATGGCCTACTTCATCTTCGGCGGCGCGTTCCCGGGCGAGGCGATCATCCCGCGGCTCTACTCCGCCCACGTCCTGCTGATCCCGGCGATCCTCGTCGGGCTCTTCACCGCGCACATCCTGCTCGTCTTCGTGCACAAGCACACCCAGTTCCCCGGGCCGGGTCGCACCAACCGCAACGTCGTGGGCTACCCGCTGCTGCCGGTCTACATCGCCAAGGCCGGAGGCTTCTTCTTCATCGTCTTCGGCGTCATCGCGCTGATCTCGGCGGTCGTCACGATCAACCCGATCTGGGCCTACGGTCCCTACGACCCCTCCGCGATCACTGCGGGGTCCCAGCCCGACTGGTACATGGGCTTCGCCGACGGCGCGCTGCGCCTGCTGCCGGGCTGGCTGGAGTTCGAGACGTTCGGCTTCACCTGGAGCATGAACATCTTCCCCGGCTCGATCCTGCTGCTGCCCATCATGTGGGGCATCATCGGTGCCTACCCGTTCGTCGAGGCGTGGGTCACCGGTGACAAGCGCGAGCACCACCTGCTCGACCGCCCGCGCAATGCGCCCACGCGCACGGCGATCGGCGTCGCCGGCATCTCCATGTACCTCGTGCTCTTCCTGGCGGCCGGCAACGACATCATGGCGATCAAGCTGCACCTGTCGATCAACGACATCACCCAGGTGCTGCGCCTCCTCTTCTTCGTCGCCCCGGTCGTCACGTTCTGGATCACCAAGCGGATCTGCCTGAGCCTGCAGCGCGCCGACCGCCAGAAGGTCCTGCACGGTCGCGAGACCGGAACCATCTGGCGCTACGCCGACGGCCGCTTCGAGGAGATCCACGCGCCGCTCACGCCGGAGGAGCGCTGGCCCCTCGTCCAGCACGAGTCCCTCGCTCCCCTGCAGCTGTCCGTGACCAAGGACGCCAACGGCGTCGACAACCCGGTGAGCCGCAAGCAGCGTCGCCGTGCGCGGTTCTCGCACTTCTACTTCAACGACCGCGTGGCTCCTCCGACCCCGGCCGAGCTCGAGGCGGAGCACCACGCCCACGAGCACGTGGCTGCTCCCACCGGAGAGCACGAGGCGATCGAGGCGGCAGGTGCTGCCCAGGAGCGCGAGACCATCAAGGCTGACAAGCACCGCGGCTGAGCGCGGTCGAGCGGCACCGAGAGGGACTCCCCCACCGGGGGGTCCCTCTCGTCGCATCTGCAGCGTGCGTGACCGCGGGCGGTTTCGCCCGTTGTGAGAACCTCGTGAGAAGCGACCGTGATCGTGTCCGTGGTGTGGCCGGTGGGTCCTGGCCCGCGCGATCGTGGCCGTGGCGTCGTATGCCGTCGCGCGCCGTGAGGCTCGAGCCGTGGCCCCCCACGAGCCGCGTCCTGCAAGCGCCGCACCGGGCACCCTCCGGCGGCTCGGTGACGGCCACCGAGCCGCCACGGTGGTGCTCTGATGGTGCTCGCCCGGCCCGGGCGCCCGTGACAGACTCCCTCTCATGCAGCCCCTGTCGGACGCCGAGTTCGAGGAGGCCGTCGGCGACGCCCTCGACTCGATCCCCGAGGAGCTCGCACGCGCCATGGACAACGTCGTGGTCCTCGTCGAGCAGGAGCCACCGCCTGAGGAACCGGACCTGCTCGGCGTCTACGACGGAACACCGCTGACCCAACGGGACGGATGGTGGGACGCAGGCGCTCTCCCGGACCGGATCACCATCTTCCAGGGCCCGCTCGAGCGCATGTGCACGACGCCGCAGGAGCTGCGGGACGAGATCGCCGTCACGGTGGTCCACGAGGTGGCCCACCATTTCGGGATCGACGAGGCGCAGCTGCACGACCTCGGTTGGGGGTGACCCTCCCATGTCTCCCATTCGGGACAGTTTCGCCAGTTCTCGGTCCTCATCCCTTCACATGTGCTACGGCCGGAGTTAATGTCGAGGGACCGACAACCCGATCGGATGGAGGTGCGCACCGATGTCCTCTCCCACACGATCGCACTGCGAGCCGCTCGGCCCGTGAACGGGCAGCTCCAATCGAAGGGGAAGGCCACCCGGCCTTCCCCTTCGCGTTGTTCGCCGCTGTCCACCGAGCGATGCGACCCCCCACGGCCCGGGGCGTGCCCGGTTGGCTAGGGTGCTGCGATGACGACATCCTCGGAGAAGATCGTGGTGACCGGGGCGGCCGGCAAGGCAGGCCGAGCCGCGGTGGC
>Ga0308173_10000986_pt1 | contig 13530 bp, 11 predicted proteins | sample PhyPR1_FD_203716 | JGI IMG/M metagenome (GOLD analysis project Ga0308173, IMG submission 203716) | Soil microbial communities from UC Gill Tract Community Farm, Albany, California, United States - DLSLS.P.R1 | ecosystem: Environmental > Terrestrial > Soil > Agricultural land | place: USA...
TGTTCGAGAACAGGTGGTAGTACTTGTCCCACAGCGTGTTAGCGGGGTTCAGGTTCTCGAAGTTCTGCACGAGATGCGCGCCGTCGAACTTGCCGTTGCCCAGATCCGCAGTGAACGATGCAAGCCACGAGCCCCCGAGTATGCCGCCTGCGTAGCGCATCGGATTGTCACCCTCGCCTTCGCTCCACGCGCCGCTCCAGTAGGACATCGGCGCGCCGTTGATGACAATGGGGCCAGTGTTGTCCGGGTCGGCGGTGGCGAGCATCATGGCGGCCCACCCGCCCTGGCAATTGCCGATCAGCGCCGGCTTGGGGCTGTCCGGATGCAGGGAGCGCACCTTACCGACGAACTGTTGCTCGGCGGCGCAGACATCGAGCATCGTCTGGCCGGGCTCGGGATCGGGAAAGAACGCCACGAAATACACCGGATGCCCCGCCCGCAAGGCGACGCCCACCTGCGAGTCGTCCTTGAAGCCGCCAATGCCGGGGCCGTGGCCTGCACGCGGGTCGATCATCAGATAGGGCCGCTTGCGCGCGTCGACTGTCACGCCTTCGGGTGGCGTGATCTGCAGCAGCGCGTAGTTGACTGGCCGCTCGAAGCGGCGGCCATCGAGGATCAACTCATAGTCGAAATGCAGCACCGGCTTGAGGCCCTTCGCGTTGCGCTCGACGAACTCGGTGCCGCGCTCGCGCAAGGTGTCCCAAAATAGGACGGAACGCTGGGCGATGTCGACGGCGTATTGCCAAGCGTTCCAAGGGTTGCAGAGCGCGGCGAGCGCCTCGGGTGCGGTGATGCTGCTCGCGTCCACGATGGTGTGTAGCCGTTCCCTGAAACGTTCCTGCGCGCCTTCAGTGCGCTTTTGCAAGACTCGTGAGATTTTCCCGCCAATTTCCTGGCTGCGGGCAAGCTGAGTTCCTGCGTCCATGGCGTGGGCCTCGGCGTTGGAGAAACAGGGTGGCTTTATCGTGCGATCCGTCGTGCTACCGGTTTTCATGTCGCCGCGCTCTTAACGCGGCGGCTAAGATCGGACTGGACTTCGCGCGTTTTCTCACAGGCTTGTTACTGTCTTGCGTGTTTGACCGAACAAGTAAGCGGATTACTACCGAACTGTGTCAATTGCGTGACGTTGATACCGGTTGCCGCGCGCACATCACAAGCATTTGAAGTTGACCAGGATGGTCGAGCGCCTGAATGACGAAATCGGGCGAGGAACGCGTATGGTGAGGAATTACGTTACGAGGGGCGTGCCCACTGACTGGTCAGTAGCCCCGGTTAATTTCGGCCTCGAGTCTCGCTGACATCGCCAAGAAATTGGTGTCACGAGTTCTCTTCGCCCGGTTTTACCGCCACGCCTTCATTCGACACTGCAAGGTATGCACGGTCCGGCATGAAGAAGGGCTGTACAAACTCGCCGCCGAGCTTCTTCCCGCCAAAATGCTCGGCGAAATCAACCTCCATGTAGCCAGGCAGCGGATCCCTCCAGTGGGCAAACCGCCTATTCAGCACAGCACGGCGAATAACGCTTTCGACTCCGCTCGCGCGTCAGCGTTGGGCGCCAAACGCTTGCTGGCGCACCTCTCGCAACAGCCGATCAATCGAAGCGGGGCTGATGTCCTTGAGCCGCTGACGCACTTCGTCTGATAACAGTAAGTGACCATGGTGTCAAGGAATTGGGCCGTGTCAGCGCGAGCGCCTTCAGCCGCTTGCCGCGTGCGGTCGCCTGCCTCCCATGGCGTAATGAACGCGACGCGCGCGCCCATCGTCTTAGCGACGCCGGGCACCCGGTTTGGCCCAAGACGGGAGTTCCGGACAGACCACGGGTACCGAACGACTCGAGCGCTGCCCAGTTGCAGTAAGGTTCTTAAGCGCGCACAGGCAATACCGGCGGGTACAGCAATAGTTCAATCGCCTGCTCTTTGGCACCGATTTTCAGGGCGTCAAACGCACTCGATTCACTGACTTAACGAGCTTTGGCCGCACGTTCAATGAGAACTGCGTCTTCATAGAGCCCCGCGCGCTCGGACTGGGTAATTCGGCTTCTTTTCTTCGGGGACCCGCCCCTTCGTGTGTCGCGCCGTGTGCGGCAGGCCGGATAGAGGTGATCGAGTGTCGTTGACGGCTCATTGCGCGCTACGCAGGCTTTGCAGAGCCACGCTGGAGGGAAACATCGCCGCGATATACGCGTAGCCGCGGAAGTGCCCGGGCGCGCAGTGCGGTGCACCACGAGTCCCGCGCTCGACACGGAGTGCGAGGTCAGGCTGCGCGTGACTCGACCGTTTGAGGCAGCGGCCGGCGGCGCGGCAAAGGTGTCGAAGGAGGCGCCGAGGATTTCCTTAAGGTCCGGCGTCTGCGGGGTGTGCCAGATGGGCGCAAACACCTGGTTTGAAGGGCGCGACACAAATTCTTCAGCCGTCGTGCCGGAGTCGGAATTCACCGTGTGACGGTGTACCCTGGTTGCGCCGGCGCGGAGTTGGTCGGACTGGGTGTCGCCACGAGAATTGGCGCCAGCCGGGCGGCTGAGCTTACGTGGGCGTCAGCGCCAGACACGGGGAGCCCGCCGAGCGCGGCATGGGCCGTGACGTTAGCGGCTATCAGCGCCCGAAGCACCGGGAGCCGGACGGCGGTGAGGTTGTGCTTCAGCACGGATTGAACCGTGGACAGGTCATGGTGCCTACTGGCGCGGCGAGACCCAACAACATCAAGAGATTTTTGCCCGCCGGGCGGTATAGGCAATTTGCTAGGCATTGGGGTGCGCGCGCGACGGCCCGTAACGAGCCCTTCGAAACAATGCGGTCCGCAGGTAAGCGGGTTGCCTGCCGTAGTGACGCTGAGTACGCTTGCAAAGCGCCGGTTTTCGTCCGACGAGCGAAGGCACAGGTTCGGGGCGGAATGACGTTCGTCTTGACAACATTTTCTCATTCGCGCCACCCTTCTTTACGGCGGAGCATCGATTTGCGTGCTTAAATTCAAAGCAATCGCAATGTGTTCCGGCGGAGATCGAACATGCTCAAATTGCTCGTTCCGGTGCTCGGCAGTGCGTCGGCGGCCGAAGCGGCGCGCTATGCCGCGCTCCTTTTTGCCGAAGAGTGCGTTTCCGATGTCGAGGTGCTTCAGATTTGCGACCAGCCAACACGGGGACGGGAGACAGCCTTTCATTCGCAATCTGAACTGAAGCGATACGAGAAGAAACTAGCACGCGACGCACTGCTGCAAACGCGCGCCATCTTGGAAGCGGCAGGCGTGCCGTACCGTTGGAAGCGAGTGTTCGGGCCACCAGCGACGACAATTGCGCAACACGCTGCTGCCGATCACGCAGATGTCGTTCTACTCGACGCAAAGCACCTCGGATCTATTCACCGATGGACGATCCTCGCTAAACTCTGGCGCCTGTCGCCGACACCCGTCACGATGCTTCACTAGCGCGGGCAGATGGACTTCCACCAACCTCCGGAGACTGATGCTCAACAGCCGCTCAAGCCAACAGCCGGTCACGGGTTCCGGTGGTTAGTGTCACCGCAGCTTGTCAGTCCCGTAACTGATTCCCTTGATATTCGAACGGCGCTGTCATTCACTTACATCTGTCGATGGTGGAAACGGCGCGATAGTACGCGATAGTGTTCGGCTTAACGCCGAGGGCGGTTATGAACGGCCCGCTGAAGTACGTGGTTCTGACCGCTCTAGGTATCCGGGCATTGGGTCACTCCCAGGCAGGGCGTGCCGCGCTGGGTCAACGAATCGAAACCTGACATTGCAACGAAAACGAAGGAGCGGCCCAGCTTACCAATGCGCGTCGGACCTCAGGAAGCGTCCTCCGCGCAGTTGCACGGGAGTCGCGTGGACCTTTGTCTTTGCGACCGTATGAATCGTAGGAAGAGAGAGCAGTCATGGACTGGAACCGCTGGTACAGTCTGAAGAGCTACCTGAGATCTTCGCTTTGGACTGTTCCGTTCATCGCGGTCGCGATCTACGCGGTGGTGAAGCCAGTTTCTGAAATGCTTGGAAGGTGGATGATCAGCCACGGAGCCCTTGATCCGAAAACGGGCTTCCTCGGGCTGTCCATGACTGGGGCGCGATCGTTGCTCGGTGACATTGTTTCAGCAGATCTAGCGTTTCTCGTATTTACTTTCGGTTCGCTGCTCGTCGCCATCCAGGTCGCGGGTGGGCAGTACACCCCTCGGATCATCGCGACGACACTGCTACGCGACAACATCATCCGCGGCATCTCGGGATTATTCGTTTTCACGCTGCTGTTCGCCAATAGAACGGAAAGCTGGATGGGTGATAATGAAGTGCACCAGCTTCAAGTGTTCATTACGGCGTTATTCGGATTCGTTTCCCTCGTCGCTTTCCTTTTTCTGATTGATTACGCCGCGAAATTTCTGCGTCCTGTGAGCCTCGTGGCTCGCGTTGGTGAGCAAGGAATCTCCGTTATCGAAAGCGTCTATCCGGCCCTTACCAAACAGCTACCTATCCAGCGGCAACGTCGCCCGAAGCGAGGCGCGCCTGATCGCATTGTTTATCAGCGCGCTAGATCAGGCATTGTTTTGGCGGTGAACCTCGAGATGTTGGTGGCTAAGGCCCGGCGTGCTGGAATAGTCATCGAGTGCGTGCCGCAAGTCGGCGATTTCGTCGCAGTGGGCGACCCCTTATTCAATTTGTATGGCAGCGCTGAGGCCATCAACGAAAAGCGGCTTCTCACATTTGTCGCGTTCGGCACGGAACGCACGATGGAGCAGGATCCTATGTTCGCCTTTCGTATCCTGGTCGATATTGCGCTGAAAGCGCTGTCGGCCGCGATCAACGATCCGACCACGGCCGTGCTCGCACTCGACCAGTTGCACCGACTCTTGCGTACGGTGGGCAAACGGGCTCTGCACATCGAAGAGATAGAGGACACATCGGGCCAAGTGCGGGTAATCTTGCGGACGCCCAATTGGGAAGACTTCGTACATATCAGTTTTCGCGAGATCCGACAGTACGGCGCGGGCAGCATTCAGATCGCGAGGCGTCTGCGCTCGACGATAGAGAACCTCATCGTGACCCTGCCGGAGCATCGCCACGACGCATTGCGCATTGAGTTGACACTGCTCGATCGCACGATTATCTCGACGCATCCATTTCCGGAAGATCTCGCCCTGGCCCGTGTGCCCGACTCCCAAGGGCTTGGAGGCTCGGCAGGTTTGGGGGCGGACAATTAGCCCGCTTGGAGGCAAGGCGATGCGCAAACCCATCACGGGGATCGTCGAGTTCCGCGAGCATAGGCTGCCGCAATATGCGGAGCAGTTCAGTAAGCTTGCGCTCGGTCAAACGGCTGATGCGCTCTTCATAACGTGCTCAGCAACCGGGTCGTTTTCGACTTGCTGGCCTCGACCCATCCGGGCGACCTTTTCATCGTGCGCAATGTTGGAAATCTGATACCGCCTGCGACTGCCGAAGGGAGCTCGACCGGTGACTTGTCCGAGGCGAGCGCGATCGAGTCCGCTGTCCTGCTGTTAAAGGTCGCGAATATTGTCGTGTGCAGGCGTTCCGAATGCGGTGCCGCGAAAGCCGTGTATGCCCGAAACCCGAAAACACATACGCCGAACCTTCATAAATGGCTCTATTACGCTAATAACGCCGCCTTTCGACTCGAATACGAAGGTCCGCTCGATGACAGCCTGAAACCGCACGATCAGTTGTCGCAAATTAATGTTCTCACGCAACTTGAGCATCTAATGACGTACCCGGTTGTCCGCCAGCAGGTCACTGCCGGGGCGCTGGTCTTGAGCGGCTGGTGGTTCGACATCGCGGCCGGATCTAATGTACGCGTATGAGCGCACGAGCCGCTCATTCAGGGTCATTGACCGCGCGATGGCTGATCGGATCATTGCGCGCCTTGCCGAACGGGCGCGGTAACTGCGCACGTTAGGGATGGTGCTCGTCAACTGACACGACGAACAGAGCGTGTCCTCCGAGTCCGCGGGCACCATCCAGTTGCAGACGTTCTCGACCGCGTAGTTATGGCAAGGCCGATAAAGCGCCTCGTTGGCGAGCGGATGCAGGCTTTCCCAGTCGCCGTCTCCTGTCACGTCGAATGCGCTGATCTGACTGAGTTGAGGCACATAGCCAAGCTGCCCGCCGCAGTTTTCGCAATGCGTGTTTTCGAAGAACACCAGTTGGTCACAGCGGCTGCACTGGAAGGTCTTCATGACGTGGGCCGTGAGGAAGGGTCGAGGCGGGATCGACGCGAATGTCGTCCCCTAACGCAAGGCGAAGGTTGCAAAGGACGTGCTGTTTGACGAAAGTAATCCTGCTTGCAACAACTCCCGCGCTGGAAAGTGGTGCGCGCCGCAGATTGGCGACGCCGCCCAATCTCCGCCGTGGAACGCAAGTAAGCGAGGCAGCATCCCGAGGTCCTACCAAGCCGCGCGACTGCACACGTCACGGACCGTCGTTCGGCGACCTGCGCCTATCTTCAGATAGCGGAATCGCCGGTAGCGAGCGCGCTCGCCGGGCTCGGCGTACCGTGGTCAACCTTGAGCTCGATGCGCATGTGGCAGTGAGGATCATCTGTCGCCGCTACTCAACCAGTGGGCTAGATCTTCAGCCGAAAGAGGCCGACTGAACAGATAGCCCTGTCCCTTGTCGCACCCCAATGTGCGAACCACAGATGCCTGCTCATCGGTTTCGATTCCCTCTGCGACAGTTTTCATGTTGAGGCTTGCAGCTACGCGGACGGTCGCTTCAATGAGCACTCGGTGGTGGGCGCTTGCGACTGCCTCGCTAACGAATGATCGATCGATCTTGACAGTCGCAACTGGTAACTGATGCAAGCTCGAGAGGGACGAATATCCTGTTCCAAAGTCGTCAAGCGCCAGCGTCAGTCCCAGCGCCTTGAGCTCTTGCAACCGAACCTGGACGAGCTCGTCCTGAGCAGCCAGGCTCTCGGTCACTTCGAGCTGCAGTTGTTCGGGCGCCATGCCGCTGTCTCGCAGCAGGCCAGAGATGAAGGCGACAAACCCCTCATTCTTAAGCTGTGCCCGAGAGAGGTTAACTGCGAGCAAGCGCGGCGCGAGGCGTCCAAGTTTGTTTTGCCACTCGACGAATTGGTGGCATGCGGTGGCCAGAACATATTCGCCCAACGCCTCGATTGCGCCGCATTCTTCCGCGACGCCGATGAATTCTACGGGCGACACAATGCCCCTAACCGGATGGCGCCATCGGACAAGTGCCTCGACTCCAGCGCTGTGCGGCGGACACGCCCCCGCGTCTGTCGCCGCCTGCAGCGCGACCACCGGCTGATACACGACGAACAATTGATCTTCGACGATGGCTCTGTGCAGATCGTTCTCTAGTTGGGCCCGACGCGCCGCTCGCTCATGCATGGTACGTTCGAAACAGACGTAACGCGCACCGCCGCTGCGTTTGGCCTCCACCATTGCGATACTTGCATCTTGCAGCACCGCATCAGGGTCCACCTTCTCGCTCGCAGGGAAGACAACGCCAATACTGATGCTCAAGTGCAACCGTCGGTTCCCGATATCGTAAGGCTGATTCAATACGGCAAGTAGCCGCTCGGCCACGGCGCACGCATCCGACTCCGACCCAAGTTCGTTCAGCACTATGACGAACTCGTCGCCTCCGAGTCTGCCGACCATCGGCTCGCTGTCGGGACGACGCTGTCCGTGATTGACCAGGCGCAACGTCCTCAGCAATCGATCGGCAATTTGCACGAGTACCTGATCGCCAGCAGCATGGCCAAGCGAATCGTTTATCTGCTTAAAACGATCACAATTGAGAAACAGGGTGGCGAAGCAATAATGGACGCCCGCCTTCTGACTTCGGATGGCACGCTCGATGAACTCACGGATCGAAGTGCGGTTTGGCAATTGCGTTAATCTGTCAACGCGTGCCGCTTCGCCGAGCTTCGCATCTAACAAGGATTGCTCACGCTGCGTCTCGAGAGTCACATCGCTCACCATTGCCATCAAGCGATTTTCGTCGAGCTTAAGCAAGCTCACCGACAAGGTCTGCAACGGCCTCGTGCCGTCGCGCGATGCTCGAACCTGGATTCGCTCGGCCTCACAAATGGAACCCGCCGGCGCCTTATAAGCAAACACCATCTGCCGTAACTGCGGAGCAATGGTCTCCAGCACTTCGAACAGATTGTCCAGATTGCCCTTCGTCGACAGCGGCATCAGCAATCGAGCAGACATCGGATTGATCATCTCGATCTCGCCGTCTGCCGTAGTCTGTAGAAGCCCTATCGGTGCTTGATACAGAAACTGCATTAATGCCTCGGTGGTACCTAGCTGGTCGTGCTGATGCCGGAGATCGTCCTCCGGATGCTCTCCGAGCCAACCGTTGCCGACCTCGACGCTCGCCACCCTGCGCTCTGATTCTTCGCGCCCCGCCGCTACGCCGCCGCATTTGCTTCTAGGCTTTGGCATTCGTCGCCCCCCTCTTGTTTCCTCGGCGAATGCCACAATCGGCGCGTGGGCGCAGGATTTCACCGTATCGTTTGCCGCGGGCGGACTTGAATATTTCCATGTTTTTGTGTTTAGCAGCGACTTGGCGGTCTCAACGTCCCATCGTCTCTCTCAACCGTACACATAGGTTGACTGCGCCAGTGCTGCCTTCTACCAAGGTTGTGGGCTGGTTCCATAGTGGGATTACGGCATGTTTGGGATCGTCTTGAATTCCTCTTTCGTGGCAGGTCGGACTCGATGTGGAAAGGGAGGGCTGGCAACATTCATGGCAAAGCTTGGAACGTACGTTGAAGAGCGATGTGTGCCCTCCCCGACGGCTTCCCTGCAAGGCTTTGTGACGCCGCGCGGCCTGCCGCCAAAGACGAGCGTTCGCCGCTATACGATGGTTGCGGCTCCTACTCGCGCGGGTAGCCCATCATCCGATTAGCACGCCCCGATCTAGCGCAGTCGTTGGCGGCGACCCAGCTGCCATGGCGTGAGTCAGATGATCAGACGCTGTCGGCTTAACCTCGATACTGCTCAAGCCCGCGGCTTGCCAGTTTTGATGGAGATTCTTTCCCGGTCACACGCGAGGTCCACTGTCGCAAAACAGCAGCTTGACCGGTGCGCTAGGCTAGCTTGACGCAGTCCCGACCCGACGTTTTCGCAGCGTACAGCGCTCTATCCGCTGCCCCGAGCAAGTCGCTTACGGAGCTTTCCTCGCCAGACAATGAAGCTATGCCTGCGCTTACCGTAACCGAGATCTGACCATGAGCCGTTTCAACTGAGGCGTCTCGGATCGCTAAGCGAACGCGTTCGGCAATCTGGAACGCTCCCTCCGCCGGCGTTCCGGGAAGCATCAAGCAAAATTCCTCGCCCCCGAGGCGTGCCAGTACATCGATCGAACGGAGACTGCTCTTCGCCCTTTGCACAATCTGCGTGAGAATATGATCGCCCGCTTGATGCCCGGCGGTGTCGTTTACCTGCTTAAAGTGATCAGCGTCAATCATCACAAAAGACAAAGGCTTCCCGAGCCGGTTTGCTCGTGCCAGTTCTTTTTCCGCGAGCTTGAAAAAATGGGCTCGATTAACGGCTCCCGTCAGGTGATCTGTCGTAAGAAGGCGAGTGAGTTCGTCGCCCGAAATCTTGCGTTCCGACACGTCCCGTATAACGACAGAGTAACCGGCGATCTCGCCATTGTCTTCCCGCGAAACGGCAATCAAGATCTGCGCAGCGTAGCGGCGCCCTTCGCGGCTGCGACACCAGAACTCCTGGACGTGCCAACCCTCTTCGCGCGTGAGCGCAATGTGCTCCGGGCAGCAATAAGGGTCCACGCTATCCTGGGCGTAGAACCGGTCTAATGTATGACCGAGTACCTCATCGGCTGCGAAGCCCGTTAGCTGCTGTACAGACTCGTTCCAGCTGTCCACGCGGCCACTGGCGTCGAGCGTGAAAAACGTGAAATCGTTGACGCTGGTATAAATCCCTGCAAGCCATGATTCATGCTGTCTAGCTCGTCGTTCGGCCTCAACTTGCCGGGAAATGTCAGAAAGGGTTGTCATCAAGGTACAGCTGCTGACTTTTATGATGTTGCACGAGAGCACCGTCGGACGGTCGCCACTCGGCGTCAGCACAATTCGGTGTCCCTCGCAGACCGGCCCCCGCTCGGCCGCAAAGCTCGACACAAGGTTGCGAAGCTCGGGTGCAACGTTGGTCAGGCTATCGAAGATGTTGTCTATCCCCAATGGCCCAGCAACCGGCATGAGGAGTTGCACAGCAAGAGGGTTGAGCATATCAACTTCACCCGCCAAGCTGCTGCGAATGATGCCGATCGGGGACAAATACATGAACGATAGCAACGCTTCATGCTCGCCCTCCCGCGACTCTTCTATTGCGGTCAATGAGCTCACTTGTTACCTTTGCGTTCGACCAATAGGAAGCGAGTTTCGCTATGGCTCGACTTCAGCAGCCTCAGTTGTACCGGCGTCGGCCTCATGCGCAACGTCAGGACGTATGGCACCACCTCGTCAAGCTCTGCTTCCTCCTCGAATCGTTGGGCGACCATGAAGTTATTCATGCACGGCGCCACTTCTTCAAAAAGATGTCTGCCAATGACGCGGCTCGGGCTAAGCCCGGCACTTGCTGATTCAACTGCGTTGTAGTGAGTCACGACGTAACTGCGGATGAATCCAATCACGCCGAACTCTAACGCGTCGAGTCCCCGGTCATCCGCTGCGGCCAGCTTATCAAAGGACATGGATTCAAACGATTCGGTTGAGATAAAGTGCGTTGTCATCGATTGCCTCTGTTGTGAAAGTTCGCTGTTCGCGAGCTATAACGGCAGCAGCGGCGAAAAGTTTATTGCAAAGTCAACGCCTCTTACCCGGCAGACTCCAACAGGTTCGTCCCCGAGGTTAGGCCGCGATTGGCACAGTCATGTCATCCATGCCGCACCGCATCGCCTTTCCGCATGTGCCGCCCAAAAGACCGCGCAGATGCGAGGCACTATCGCCAAACGACAGAATCTTGTCGGTTACCCGGCCGTTGGACGGCCGCCCACCCCGGTTCACCCGCGGTACGCTCAAACGGTAAGGTGCCACACGTGAAGTTTCGAAGCCTCGCCATCCTTTCGCGCACGGGAACGTTGGAACACGACCTGGCTCCCCGAAACGAGACGATGGCGATATGGAAGGGAGTGCGCCGGCAGCGCCTCAGGAGCAGGCGAACCGATGTGGCACAAAGCTCGCCCCGTGGTAGTTGCACTGCATGCCAAGGGACTCAGCTCAACGCGGTGATGACAGGCAGCGGCACGTTGACGAGCGGATCGTCGCCGCTCGCCGGTTACTGCTGCACTCGCGAAACATTACCCTGCCGAGGCTGACCAACGGGTCGAGCTATCTACGCGACCGGCGAACGTCGGTGGCGACACGTCACGGAATGGGCGCGCGCAATAATGGATTCGTCCACCCGGCGGCGATGGCACAGGGTGATGATCTCGCGTCGCCGATCGGCGGTTGGCGCGTGATCCCGGTCTTCAGTGCAAGCGCTGCGAACTTGCGCCGACGATCAATCGAGTGCTCGTGAAGCACACGCTCTAGCGAGTACTCAAAGCACAGAACACGCAGTTGCTTGGCGCAGTGGCGAGAGGTGCGCTTCTCACATGCACATAGCGACGCTTGCCATGCCGTGAGTTCAGGATGCGGATGCATTTGCAGCAAGCGACAGCCCGGGAGGTCACAACCAAATCCTCGGTGCGCGCGCAGACTGCTCACGGCCTGGATGCCGTTGCGCGAAATTACTGAACGTCTAAATTCTGTTCATCTTCAGCATTCCGGTTGGATGTCGTAGAACACCCGTCGGCGCCTTCTATCGCTGCGTGCCGGTTCCCTGCGCGTCCGGTGGCCTATTGGCGGATGCTGACTTGCAGGTGAATAACACAAGAAAGGCCGCCTCCTCGAGACGACACATTGTCGATACCTAGCCGAGAAAAACATGTCACGAAGAATAAGTCTAAAAGTTGCGCTGTACGGTTTGATTGCTTCAGTTGGCGTGGCGTTCGCCGCGGCCAGCATCTGGTCCGCTATGCAGTTGCGCCAGTCTCTCATTGCCGGTCACGCGACGGAACTGCAACACCTGACCGAATCACTGCACAGTTTGATCCTTGCAGAGCAAGCGAAAGTCGCGTCGGGCGCGATCACCGACAAACAGGCACAAGCACAGGTGCTCAAACAAATTACGAGCATGCGGTACGGCGACGACGGCTACTTCCTTGCGGAGTCCGAGGAGTCGGTTATTCTGGCGCATCCGAACTCTTCAATGATCGGAAAGAATGTCGGAGATTTCAAATCGACGGACGGAAAATTCATCTGGCGAGATTTCGTGACTCTAGGCCAACGAAACGGGCGGGGTCTGTACGATTACGAGTTCCCCCGCCCGGGCACCACTGCGGCCGAACACAAACTCACTTATTACATATACGAGCCAACGTGGCACTGGGTGATCGCAACCGGCGTTTATCTGGCCGATGTGGATGCCGCATATCATCGTTCACTCGTCAAACAGATTCTAATGACCGCAGCTATCGTCGTTGCGCTGTTCGTCCTAATCCGGATCGGCGCACAGCGCATGGTGCTCACACCAATTGGCGAAGCCATCGCAGCATGTGACGCGATCGCCGCAGGCGATCTCACGCGCGACGTGCCGACATCCGCGCCGGGTGAAATCGGCCAGTTGATGAGCGCGCTGCGTGCCATGCGGGACAGACTTGCGAAGACCGTTGCGGCCATTGGCGCGTCCAGCCAGGCAGTCAGAATGGGAGCGGAGGAAGTGACGGCGGGCAACACGGATCTGTCATCACGCACAGAACAGCAAGCGGCCTCCCTGCAGGAAACGGCGGCGAGCATGGAAGAGTTGACCGCGACGGTCAGGCAAAACGCCGAGCATGCGAGTCATGCCAGCAGCCTCGCTAACGACGCCAGCGCAGCAGCGCGTACTGGAGACGGCGTCGTCCAAAGAGTAGTCGAGACGATGACCGACATTCGCGACAGCTCCGGCAAGATCGACGAGATAATTGGCGTTATCGAAGGGATCGCCTTTCAGACCAACATTCTCGCGCTCAACGCCGCAGTCGAGGCCGCGCGCGCAGGCGAACAAGGCCGCGGCTTCGCTGTGGTCGCGAGCGAAGTACGCGGCCTTGCGCAACGCTCGTCGACGGCCGCAAAGGAGATCAAGCAGTTGATTGAAACGTCGAGCACGCGGGTACGAGCAGGCGCTCTCCTCGCGGCCGAAGCGGGTGACACGATGCACAAGGTCGGTTCTGCCATCCAGCGCGTCAACGACATCATGGGTGAGATCGCGTCGGCATCCCTTGAACAGAGTCGCGGTATTCACCAGATCAATCAAGCGGTCACTCAGATGGACGAAGTGACGCAGCAGAACGCCGCCCTCGTCGAGCAGGCGAGCGCCGCTGCCGGCATGCTGCAGGACCAAGCAGAGCGGTTGCGCTTGGCTGTCGCCGTGTTTCGCACGTAATGGAGCTCGGTGTCATGTTCGTAGTTGCTGGGCGTTCGATGCCATCGGTTCT
>Ga0308173_10000988_pt1 | contig 13511 bp, 4 predicted proteins | sample PhyPR1_FD_203716 | JGI IMG/M metagenome (GOLD analysis project Ga0308173, IMG submission 203716) | Soil microbial communities from UC Gill Tract Community Farm, Albany, California, United States - DLSLS.P.R1 | ecosystem: Environmental > Terrestrial > Soil > Agricultural land | place: USA...
CGTTGCCCACGGCCGGCAATACCACCACAACTCCAGTCATTACTGTGCCCGATGCGAACAGCCCGACCGAGTTCGCGATCAGTCCAGATTTCCTGACGATTTATCTCACGGACGATAGTGCGACGGCGGCGGCTGGTATCGAGCGCTGGGACTTTGATCAGAACGCATTGACCTGGAATCAGACCTACATCCTCTCACCCGGCGTTGGCTTCACAAATGGCGCTCGCGGATTGCTGGTTGATTTCAGCGGGTTCACTGGCGGCGGTGCGACCGGAGTGGGAGCGATTCTCTATGCCACCACTGGGGAATCGGCGAATAATCACCTGATTAGCGTTACGGACACCGGCTCCGGATCGATGGCCACCACCCTGGCAAGCTCCGGCCCCAACCAATTATTCCGCGGTGTTGCCTTTGGCGCGGCGTCAATCCCGATTTCCGTCGCCCTTTCACCCACCAGCCAGAATGTCGCGGTAGGGGATAGTGCCACCATTACGGCGAGCGCTTTGGGCACGGCTCCGATTACGTATCAATGGCAACATGCGGGGACGAATCTGCCCGGTGCAACGCTTTCGACGCTCACATTGACAAACATGCAACTGGCGGATTCAGGTACTTACAGTCTTTTGGTCAGCAATGACATTCCAAGCGGCGTTGCCTCTAACGTCACGATAACGGTTTCTGCCGGCCTTCCGACCCTCAGTTTGCTGCCTCTGCCTAAAACAGTGCGCGTGGGAGCCAATGTCGCGTTTATCGTGATGGCAGATGGGACCGATCCCCTCAGTTACCAATGGCGATTTAACGGGAACGCGATTTCCGGCGCTACTGGCACAAGCTATTCGATCACTAACGTCCAAGTGACCAACACGGGGAGTATCGGAATCACCGTGACGAATATTTTCGGTTCAACAAACTACAACGTAAGCCTGAACGTCTCAAATGGAGCGCTGCCGTTCTCGGCTGCCAACCTCGCGGTCGTACGCATCGGCGACGGCGCGCAACCGCTGGATTCCCTGCAAGGCAATACGTTCAGCGTGGACCAACTCACGACCAGCGGTGTTTACGTGAGTTCCGTGGTGGTTCCGGACAGCGGGCCGTCCGCCTTAATCGTTGCCGGGGGCAGCGGAAACGGACTTAGTGAAGCCGTCCTGTCGCGCTCTACCGATGGCCATTACATCAACTTCGCCGGTTACAACGTGACGCGGCCTTTTGCGGGTGACCTCGCCGCCAGCGCGACCGCAGCAGTGAGGTGTTTCGGCGGCATCAATGCCGTCGGTTACTACACCCTGATTCTCACCAATACTGGCCTTTATACCCCCAACCGCAGCATGCGCGGCACGGTTTCCACCGACGGGTTGACTCAATTCTGGTCCATGGGCAGCGAAGCCGGGGTGAAGTACCTCGCTCCCTATATGCTGGCTGCTGGAGTCCCACAGGTCACAGCCTCAATGCCGATTCGGGATGCCATTATTTTTAATGGCAATGTCTGGTTCAGCTCGACGAACGGGCTCTATCAATTGTCCGGTTTGCCAACAACCTCGAATACCGGCGCGCAATCGCCAACGATTCCGACCGGCACTTCCAGCCCGAATGACTTTGCCATCAGCCCGGATGGCCGGACCATTTACTTCGCCGACGATCGCAGCATTGCCGCTGGCGGCGGAATTCAGCGCTGGGATGACAACGCCTTCACCTACACATTGGCCACAGGAACCGGCTCGACCGTGGGCGGCCATGGACTGGTCGTGGACTTTAGTTCGTTTACGGGCGGCGGCGCAACGGGCCTCGGAGCAGTGCTTTATGCGACCACGACGGAGTCGGTCAGCAACCGTTTGGTTCGCGTCACCGACAATGGGGCAGGCGCGGTCGCCAGCACTCTCCGGACCGCCGGACCAAACCAGGCCTACCGCGGCCTCACCTTCGGCCCTACGGCTGCTCCGCTGGGCATTGCCAGCCAACCGCAGGACCATGCGAGTTACACCGGAGGGACAGTGACCTTCAGCGTGGGAGCTTCCGGCGACCTGCCGTTCGCTTATCAATGGAAGTTTTTTGGCACGAACCTGCCGGGGGCGACCCAATCGAGCATGACGATTACGAATGCGCAAGCGGCAAACACTGGCGCTTACCTTTGTACCGTCAGCGACCTTCACGGCGCTTCGACCAACACGCGGGCGGCGAGCCTGAGCCTTACAACTGCTCCGGCCACACGCTATGCGGCGGCTGTGTTGCAGGACGGTCCGATTGCTTACTGGCGGCTGGATGAGAGCACGGGCGCAACCTTTGCTCATGATTGTGTTGGCGGTCACGATGGTGTTTACAGCAACGTCGATCTTGGTTTGCCTGGCCACAGCAGTGACGATCCTGACACCGCGGCATTTTTCGGCACGAATGGAATCCTCAACAGTTACGCCGGCTCCATTGCAATGGACCTTAGTGGTTCATCCAACGGCGAATTCTCGGTCGAAGCATGGTATAACGGCGGCGCTTCGCAAATCTCGGGTGCGAGCATTGTTACGCTCGGGTATGGCAGCGGCGGCGAACAATTCGACCTGGACGTTGCTGGCGGCTTCTTCCGCTTCTTCGTCCGCGACTCAACCGCGGCATCACACGTCATCAACGGAAGCGTCGCCCCGGATGCTAATTGGCATCATGTGGTCGGCGTCTGCGATCAGGCCAATAGCAATGTCGTTCTTTATGTGGACGGCATAGCCCTAGCCACGAATACGGTCCCCGCCGGTATCGGCCTTCTGCGTGTCACGGGGCCTGTGAGTATCGGCGCGCGGCGCGCGGGTATCACCTCGGATTACAACCTCAACAGCCAGGCGGCCATCGATGAAGTGGCGATCTACCCCACACCGCTGAGCGCGGCGCGAATCGCCGCGCACTTCCAGGCAGGAAGCGGGCCAGTCGTTCTGACTATGCAGAATGTCGGAGGGCAGTTACAACTGACCTGGCCGGGCGGCGGAACACTCCAGGCAGCGGATCACGTGACCGGGCCTTACACTAATGTGGCCGGCGCGACCTCACCCTTCCCGATTTCACCGGTTGGCGCACAGGAATACTTCCGCGTCCAGGTGCATTAAGACAATTCACGGACCGCGAACGGTCCTCCGTTCGCAGCGGCGACGACCACCGCCGAAAATACAGGAATGGCCGGCGCAGCCGCTGTGCCCTCAGCCAAACAAAGTTGGCAAAGTTGATGCGGGGTGGATTTTGGGTGCCGCTTTGCAATCTGGGCTGCTGCGAACGGAGGACCGTTCGCGGTCCGGGGATTGCGAGGCCGCCATGCCGGGCAGTATCTCGTTATGAGCATTCTGTCACGGTTATGAGGAGTTTCGCACGCGTGATTCTGGCGCTTTGGACGACGGCCATTCTGCCGAACCTGCTTGCATCCGAGGTAAACCGCTTTCATTAGCTCGAAATAGGTCGAAATGACTCGAAATCGAACGACGCGCGTTGGTGAAAGAAGAGAGGGGTGCCCCAGGGGTCGACGAGTTCGCCTTTGCCGTTCATTCGGATGCCGGAGTCCGGATCGAGGAACTTGATTTGTTTGGGATTTTCACCGTCCAGCGCGCGAGCGATCTCGGGGTTCGTGCCGACAGGGTTGCCGCCGAAGGTCGAACCGTAATTGCGAATCGCGGTTCGCATATTCTCGAGAATGGTTTGCGGAGCAAGCGCGTTCGTGGAGGTGAACTGTGTGGTGTAAAGCAGTTCTTCGGGAACGTTTGCAGCCGGGGCAGGTGCGGCGGCGGGAGGCTGCGGGGTGGATTGCGCGGCCGAAGTCGTGGCCGTTTGTTGCGGGCGGCTCGGCGTCGGATTTGATTTTGCAGCGGCACTGGTGGGCTGCTGTTCAGCTTCGGACGCGGGGAGGCCCTTGCTCTCAGTGGGTTGGGCGGAAGGGTGTGCGCGGAAAAGGAAATACCAAACACCAGCCGCGACCAGGCAAATAACCAAAGTCAGAAGAAACTTATGTTTCATGAGGAGCGTTTATCCTGGGCCACGCCGGCACGCTGCCAGCGTAAGGCGGAAACTCGCCGGCGGGGACGCCGGCGCTCCCAGGACATCAGACGAACCCGAGATTGGAGGTGCTGAAACGGCCGATATTGGGGAAGAGGGTCGGGATGTTGGAAGGATCGACCCCGAACCAGCTTGCCAGGGTCGCGAAGTACTGGTCGCAGGCTGTGGAAGGAATCCAACGACCGGTGCTGGTATCATCGGGACCATTGATGGCAAGTGTTGGGAAGTTGCCATAGGTCTTGTTGCCCTTCACAGCGCCGCCCATAACGATATGATGGCTGCCCCAACCGTGGTCGCTGCCGAGGCCGTTGCTGGGGAAGGTGCGGCCGAAATCGCTGCAAGTGAACGCGGTGACACGATTGGCGAAGTTGGGATCGTTATGAGTGCTCATGGCGCCGATTTGATCCATGGCGGCCTGGAATGCCCACAGGCATTGGCTGAGTTCAGCGAACAGGTTGGAATGGGCCCCGGTGAGGACGCTGCCGCCGGTCGGGACGTCGGTCTGGCCGGTGTGGAGATCGAAACCGCCGATGTTGCAGAAGAAGATCTGCCGTTTCATGCCAAAGCCACTTTGGGCCACGGACCGGGAGCCGGCTTCAATGAGCCGGGCGATCATTTTTAACTGGGGTCCGAGGCCGGAATTGAACTTCGCGCCGTTGTTGGGGTTGACGACCTGGAACGTGCCGGAGCCGGGGAAGGGGGTGGTCCAGAACTGGGTGGTGACATTATTAACCGTGGTATCCGCCGTTGGTGTAATTGTTGCATTCAAGAGCGCGCCGGAGTTGACGGCATGATTGGCAATTCCGCCATAGGCCTGGGCCTGGAGGTTTGAATAGGGGGCGGTTAGGACGTTGGTGAGAGCTTGCTGGCGCAGCGCGGTGGTGGAAGGAGAACTGGGAAGATTAATCGAGACGGCTCCGCCGGTGGAGACAGAATACTGCGCGACGCTGCCGCCGACCTCGAAGGTGTTCGCGCCCGCGAGGGTGATGCTCAGGGAAACCGGGGCGTTCGGCTGGACAGAATTGAGGAGGTCGGCGCACCGGCCACCCCATCCCGTGAGCGGCGGCTGGTCGGGAATGGAGGTTTGCCATTGAGTAACCTGGTCGGCATGAGAGAAGAGTTGCGGCGGCCGGAAGCTCGGAGTGGTGTTATAAGTGACGCGGGTCAGGGGATGAGCAAGCACGCCGGTATTGAACAGGACTGCGAGCCGGCCCTGGTCGAACAACTGCCTTATGCCGTTGCTCCCTGTCGCCGCATTGCCGCAGGAAGGATGAAAGCCATAGTTATGCCCGTCGAAATTGACGGGGGAGACGCCGAGCAACGAGCTTTGCGGAATGGCGAGGACGCTGGTTCGAATCGCGGCGTAGTTGTTGTACTCGGAGGTGATCGTAGGAACGATGAGGTTGTTGGAATCATTGCCGCCGGACATGAAAATGCAAACCAGCGCTTTGTAGTCATTGATGTTGCTTTGGGCGACCGCGGCGTTCATCAGCCGGAAGTCACGAAGGGCGGAGCGAATGGCCATGGTGCCAACGGCGGCGCAGGAGGCCTGGCGGATGAATTGGCGACGGCTGATTTCAGCGGCTTTCTTTGACATAGGTCGTAATGCGTGATGAGTGATGCGTGAGAAATTACCGGGCTAATGTTGAATGATGAAATCGGGTGATGAAACGATCAAGTGAACCACGGACCGAACCCGGTCCCGCAACTGGGTCATGGTTGGTCCTGAGCCGGTGGTTGTGTAAGGATAGGTGCTGACGTGATTGATGATGGTCGTGCGAGCGGTTGAATTCAGTGGGCCGCCGCACAGCAATGAGCTTAAGGTATCCACTAGGTTGCCCAACCCGGCGTTAGAGGCATAAGTGGTGGTCATATACGGTCCCAAATCGACGACAATCGACCCGCCGCCACTGACGAAACTGCTGAGCCCGTTGGTATTGTTGCCATTATTCAGCAGAGCACCCTCCATATAGTTCATTTGCTGCATGGTGCCAGTGTCCGAGGTGAGCTGGAACTCGGGCGTCGTGAGGCCGTTGGCGGTCAAGGTTCCCGGGAAGTGGTAATCCGGGAAAAAGAAGTTGAACACTGTCGGTGAGTTCAGCGGAGTTTGGAATAAAGTGCTATCGGTCGAGTTGACGTTCCAGGTGTTCCAACTAATTTGAACATTTCCCGAGCGCACGATCGGCGGCGGGATTAGCGGGTAAATAGTGATACCGTTATTCGCTCCATTTCCGGTGGACGGCACATTTATCAGAAAGTTCGTGGGACTGGAGATAGAAACCACCTGATACTTGTTATCGGCCGGACTGCCAGCCTGGGTGAAGTTGACAAAGACGAAATCACCGGCAATCAGCCCGTGCGGCGATGAGGTGGTGAAGGTCACGTTTGTTGCCTTGCTGACGTTATAGCTGCTGCTGATGCTCGTCGAGAGACGGTTCAGGACGCAACCGCCGCTACGGTTGGTGCTGTCGACCGCCGCCACGGAAAGGACGTTTGCGCTGGGCAGATTGATAATCTGAAATACACCGCTGGCCGCGCCGCCGTTTGTAAATGCCAAATAAACCCAGTTGCTCAGGCTCAGCCCGTGACCGGTGATGGTGCAAGTAATGGCGTCATTAGTGAACACGTTGGTCGTCGTTCCGACGATATTGGTGAAGGCAACATTGGTGGCCTGGACGTACGTGCCGGTAAGCAACCCCGGCGCAGTGATGGTGAAAGTGGTGGGGCTGGGCACAGTGGCAACGCTTAAGCCTTGCAAGGGCGGCGTGATTTGGCCGGACGTATCCGTCCAATTCAGGAAGACAGTGTCACCGTTGTTGAGACGATGCGGAGTCGGGGTCGTTACAGTGATCACCAGATTGGTGTTCTCAGCATAGGTGCCTGAAAGCGGGGTGGGCGGCGGCAATGCCCTGGCAAGGCCCGTGACGCGGAGCAGCGGTTCGCGTTGCTTTCCGAACGTTGGCGCACCCGCAGCGACGGGGCTGCGGGCTTCGTAATCGAGAAGAATGGCCTGAATCACGGCAGCCAAATCGCCGCGCACTCCCGCGCCGTTGTCGTTGAACTTCTGGACGACGCGATAGATATAACCGTGGGTGGGGGTGCTGGTTACAAGCCGTTGAATGAGCTGCCGGCAAATAAATGGCCCAACGTTCTGGTTGTTAAAGATGGAGTCCAGCGCGAATTCCAGATCATTGGTGCCGTAAGTGTCATAATCCACGTTCGTAGAGAACTGTTGAGCCCCCTGCGCCGCGGGTAAGACCACGTTATCGAGCAGCAGCTTGGTGCCGGGATCGTGATGCGTGGGAACCAGAACCATCGCGTTCGTATAATTCGAGCCCGGACTAAAATTCGAGGGCAAACGCCCGCCCACGAGCGGCTGCCAGTAGTTCCAGCCGGTGAAATCGGCCGCGAATCCCATGATCACGTTCTGGTCGTAAGTCGGGACGAGATTGCCGGTCGAATCGAGAACCAAGGTGCCATCCGGCCAGTAGCGGTAAAGACCAATGGAAAACAACTGCATGATTTCACGCGCGTAATTCTCGTTTGCGTGCAGTCCAGTAACAATATTGCCTTTGTCGTTGCCGCGCATATCGAGGTACAGGCCCATCGCCGGACTCAAAGTGACTGCTTTCAGGAGAGTGCGATAATTCCCAAACGAGTTGTCCAGCAGCGTGTCGTAGAAGTCCGCCAGCGCCTGTCCGTTGTCGGAGAGGATGCCCTGGTCGGACACGACCATTATCTCGCTGAGGGCAAAGGCAACGCGCTGCCGCAATTGGTCGGGAGCGGTGATGGCAAGACGCCACCAATCGTTGAAAATCGTATTGCCAGGATACAGGGTTGTGATGTCCGGATTAGTGTTGGTGTAAAGCAAGTCAAGATGGTGCGAGACCGGCATGGCCATCTGATTGGTAATCCAGCTTTGGTATCCCATGGACTGGACGTTGGCCACTTCGTTTGTGTTCGGGCCGAACGTGGACTGGATCAGGAAACGGGCGGCTGCGCTTGCGTTGGCATGGTCGTCCGTCCAGCCGGGCGGGTTAGTGGGCGTGATGAAGACAGGCGAACCATCAACCGCATTGAAATAACCCTTAATTTCGCCGTTCGGATAATTGACGGTGTGAATGTTCAGGTAACAGCGGCCCGCCTGGAGGGCAGAAACAATCTGGCTGGCGCTTGTGTAAGTGCCAACGGGAGCAATGTTCCAAACGTAGCTGCCATCCGGTTCCTGGCGCGCATCGTCGATGTCGAAGATGATTTCGCCGGTGGGATCGCCGTGGATGTGCCGTCCGGTGATCGGAGTGCTTAGGTTATCCGTATCGAATCTCAGTACGGCTTTCGAGCCGTCCAGGCTCAGTTGCAATGTCGCTGACCCAACTCCCATACTGACCGCGCCGACTTGCGGCAGCATGGTGGTCGCAAAGAACTGCCCGGGATTGTTGGCTGGAGGAAGCGGATAGTAACGAGATAGCAGGTAAGGCGTAACCAGATTGGTCGTCGTAGTATTGGTTCCGACCGAATCCAGGAGCCAGCCGACCGACCAGTTGTCGTTGGTGCTCACCCCTGCTTTATGGAGAACTTCGAGATAGTATTTTTGACCGGCCACCAGTGAGAGCCAACCCGAGCGTTGGGCGGGCTGGAGATTGAATTGGCGCGAATCCGTGCCGGAAGCAACGCAACGTTTAACTTTGTTCGCCGGTTCGCTGTCGTTGGAAAGCCAAAGCTCGGCCGAATCACTGCCAGCAAGCCAAAAGTAATAGTTACCGCTGGTGGGGATGGTGACGAATCCGCTCACTCTCTCCCCGTAATTGTCGCCGTAATTTGTAATCCCCTCGAGGGAGCCAAGCGAGTTGGTGATATCCGCCGGGCGGGCAGCCAGCGGAATATCGGCGACATTGTTCCCTGGAGCATTGGTCCAAACCTCACGCGAAACAGAAATGCCAGTGTCCACGACCTGCAGATCGAGCACCGCGCTGGCGGCTCCCAAGGAATTGGTGGCCGTGAGGAAAATCTGGAAATCGCCGGGGAGTGTGGGGGTGCCGTTAAGAAGCCCACTGCTCGTATTGAAACTCAATCCTGGCGCAAGCGGGCTGGCTGAGTACCGGCTCGGCGTATTGGCCCCCACCACGGTATAACTGAACGGTTGGTTGAGGAACGCCACCGCGCTCAGCGGGCTGATGATCGTCGGCGGAGCTTGGGGCACGGTGATGGGATATAGCCGCGAAGTCGGAATAATCTGCTTGGCCTGGCTGAAGCTGTACCACGAGAGATGCGAGACGGCACTCCCGGTCAGTTGCATATACTCCATTTTAATGTTGTAGCGAACGCCGCCTTGCAAAACGATTGAACCGGTCAAGTCCGACGCGCTCTTGCTGACCCAACTATCAATTATGAGCTGATCGTTAACCCAGAGCTTCACACCATCATCGGTGTTGGCGACAAAGAAATAAGTTTCGGAATACTGCGGCTGGACCTGGCCGGTCCAGCGAACGCAATAGTAGCCGTTATTCGCGATGGGTGTGGACGTCGTGCCCCAGGTGAAGTCTACGTTGGTGTCGACTCGGGTGAGCTTGAGGTTGGCAGCGTTGAAGTTGACACTGCTGGAGTAGGTCGCGTTCGCATTCGTGTAGTAAGCGCCAGTCAAACCCGTTCCGTTGGCCGTTGCGCTGGGATAAATGGTAATGCTGGCGTTGCTTGGGGAACCGACGAGGTATCCCGGACCGGGAAGAATTCCGAGTGTGCAAACCAGAGGCGAGAGCAGGTTGGTGTTAGGCAAAGGTGTGAGAGGAATCTCCTGCGAATAAACACCTATGGGGAAACTGAGGGTCGCAGGCACCGCCACAAAATCGACGTTTTGGGTGGCATATCCTTTCCCAGTTCCTGAGAGCGCGATTGTTACATTATTGCTGTAAAGCGGAAAGCCTCCACGAGTGACGGTGAACTGCCCCGGGTTTTGGGCGGTTTGGCCAGGGTCGGGCTGGAAGGCGGCGGGATCGGTGGCGGTGATGGTGTAGCGGTTTTGATTCGCCAACCGATTGGTCACAAAAGCGAAGTCCTGCATCGGCTGATTAACGGAGTCGAGTTGGTTATTGCTGCTCGGTTTTAGGGGGTCGAGGCCCAACTGATATTCTTCCCAATCGTTGACCCCGTCACCGTCCGTATCCACATCGGAATAGGAGAGCCGGAAAAATTTGGTCGTCGTGCCTGAGGGGGCCGTGAGAGTGAGTGTGATTCCCGCGCGGACGACGATGCTTGTTTCTACGGTCCAGGTTCCGGCGCTGCCACTGGGAAGTATTGGCGCGCCTTGCAGTTGGTATTGCTTTCCGAGTTCGGAGGGAATGGTGACGCTGAAATTTGTTTTGGTATAGAGGAAGGAGGGAATCTTCGGTAACGATTTCGCATCGAGTGGATCGGTGCCGGCAATGCTCTCCTGCCAATTTGGAACACCGTCACCATCCGAATCAGCATTCGGATTAGCTGCGGCGCCAAAATGCAATTGTTCCCAAACGTCGCTCATGCCATTCCCGTTGAGGTCGACTTTCTGCGCGCCCGCCTCGCGTCCAAAGATCAGACCGAGAACAAGAATAAACCAGCTCACGCCGGCCAGAACTCGGCCTTTCGATGAGTTTTTCATGTGTGTTAAGTTAAATGGTGCGAGAGTCAGGAGGACCAGAGCGCGCTAAGGCGGTGAATGCGACGCTCAGTGTTTGCGCTGGAGAGTGCAAAAAACGGCAGCAGCAAAGACAAGCAGGCGAAACGAAAGCCGGCACGTGCGTCATAAGGCTTACAGCAGCGTAATCATCCACGCCGGGCCTAAATATGTCAAGGGCACAAGCCCAGGATTTTCCCGGGGCTCGTGTCCGGAGGGCTATTGCCTGGCGCTCTTTGGGAGTGCCGTGCGGCCGGCATACACGGCATTTTGGCCAAGAATCTGCTCAATTCGGAGCAGTTGGTTGTACTTTGCCAGACGGTCGCTGCGGCTCAGCGACCCAGTTTTGATCTGACCGCAGTTGGTCGCCACGGCGATGTCGGCGATTGTGGCATCCTCCGTCTCCCCAGAACGATGGCTCAAGACGGCGGTATAGCGATTGGTCTGCGCCAACTCCACGGCATCCAAAGTTTCAGTCAGCGAGCCGATTTGATTGACCTTCACGAGAATTGAATTGGCGGTGGCGGTATCAATTCCTCGCTGAAGAAACTTTACGTTTGTTACGAACAGGTCATCGCCCACAAGTTGGACTTTGTCGCCCAGCTTCTCTGTCAGGAGCTTCCAATTCTTCCAATCCCCTTCCGCGCAACCGTCCTCGATGCTCACGATTGGGTATTTGCCGCAGAGTTTGACGTAAAAGTTCACCAGTTCCTCGCCGCTCAACGTTTTGCCGGTGCTCTTCTTGAAGGTGTATGAGCCGTCGCGGTTGTAGAACTCACTGCTGGCGACGTCGAGCGCGAGATAAATCTCTTTGCCGGCTTTGTACCCGGCGTTCTTTGTTGCCTCGAGAATCGACTCGAGCGCGTCTTCGACACTATCAAGCTTTGGCGCAAAGCCGCCTTCATCACCAACCGCCGTGCTTAATCCGCGCTTCTTCAGGACGGATTTCAACGAATGAAATATCTCGGTGATGGCGCGCAGGCCCTCGCTAAAGGTGGGGAGCCCATGCGGCATGATCATGAACTCTTGAAAATCGATTGGGGCATCTGAGTGTGCGCCGCCGTTAATGACATTGGCCATTGGTACCGGCAGCACCTTGGCGTTCGGACCGCCAAGATACTTGAAGAGGGGCATGCCAAGCGCCTCGGCAGCCGCTTTAGCACTCGCGAGTGACACCGCCAGAATCGCGTTCGCGCCAAGTTTTGATTTCGTCTCGGTGCCATCCAACTCCAGCATGATGCGGTCCACGGTCAATTGGTCCAGTGAATCAACGCCCCGCAACGCCGGCAGGATTTTATCGGTCACATTCTTCACTGCTTTGCTGACGCCCTTGCCGAGAAAGCGTTTTTTGTCACCGTCCCTCAGTTCGATAGCTTCGTGCTCGCCGGTGCTGGCACCGGAGGGAACGGCGGCGCGTCCCACAGCTCCGTCGGCGAGGATGACATCGACTTCGACGGTAGGGTTACCGCGCGAGTCGAGGACTTCGCGCGCCTGAATATCATAGATTGTGCTCATGTTTTCGTTTTCAAAATTCGACGACCGACAATGTGGCGCGGATAATAGGAAACGGACCGAGGAGGGGAAAGGGATTTAATGCATTTGGGTTAGCTCTGCTAATGGAAGCTATAAAGCTCGGAAACGTTTTCGGTAATAATCCAGAGCAATTCGTGGGGTGTTTTCCCCAAAAAAAGAGATGGCTTTGACCAGTTGATTTTTGCATATTTCAACACTCTTAAATTATGAAATATAATAAACACTGGGTCTGGTTAATCATCTCCTTCATAGCTCTGGTAGCTTCCACCGGCGCTTACGCGAGTGAAGCTGATATTATCATTCCGCCCCTCGATACAGTGAAGTTCAACGGATTAGGAGGGGTCAGCGGATTGAACCTGATGTATATGGGTCTGGTTATTTGCCTGATTGGGGCCGCTTTCGGCCTCGTCCAGTACAAGCAAACCAAATCACTTCCCGTGCACGAAAGCATGGCTTCGGTTTCCAACACGATTTGGGAGACCTGCAAAACGTACTTATTCACGCAAGGCAGGTTTCTGGCTATCCTCTGGGTCCTGATTGCTGCATGCATGTTCTATTATTTCAAGGTCTTGCAGGGCAACCCCTTCGGTAATGTTGTGGTCATCATGCTAGCCTCAGTGCTCGGCATACTCGGGTCATACGGAGTGGCCTGGTTCGGCATCAGGATTAACACGGTTTCCAACTCACGAACGGCGTTTTCCGCGCTTAAAGGCAATCCTCTGGCCACCCTCGGCATCCCGCTTCGCTCCGGAATGAGCGTCGGTCTTTTGCTGGTGGCGGTCGAATTGTTCTTCATGATCTGCATCCTGACGCTCCTGCCTCGGCCGCTGGTCGGTCCCTGCTTCATCGGGTTCGCAATCGGCGAATCTCTGGGTGCCTCGGTGTTGCGTATCTGCGGCGGTATCTTCACGAAGATTGCAGACATCGGCTCGGACCTGATGAAGATCGTGTTCAAGCTGCCGGAGGACGATCCGAAGAACCCGGGGGTGATTGCTGACTGCACAGGGGACAATGCCGGTGACTCGGTTGGCCCGACAGCCGACGGCTTCGAAACGTACGGCGTAACGGGCGTGGCGCTCATCGCGTTTCTCGCCCTCGCGCTGGCCAAAAGCCCCGCCGTTTGTGCCACCCTCATTATCTGGTTGTTCGTGATGCGGTCCCTGATGATCGTCACCTCGCTCGTTTCTTATTTCGTTAACGAAGGCATTAGCAAAGCCAAGTTTGGCGGGAAGAAAGATTTCGATTTTGAAGCTCCCCTGACGCATCTGGTTTGGTTGACCTCGGCGGTTTCCATCCTGGTCACGTTTCTTGCCAGCAA
>Ga0308173_10000990_pt1 | contig 13499 bp, 13 predicted proteins | sample PhyPR1_FD_203716 | JGI IMG/M metagenome (GOLD analysis project Ga0308173, IMG submission 203716) | Soil microbial communities from UC Gill Tract Community Farm, Albany, California, United States - DLSLS.P.R1 | ecosystem: Environmental > Terrestrial > Soil > Agricultural land | place: USA...
CACTCGACGATCCTGGTTGGCCACCACGACCTCGCCGCCCTGCCACCGGGCCCCTGATTCCTACTGCCCGATTCTGAGCCCACCCCTGATACCCGCTTCCTGACACCTGAGTCCTTCAGATGATTCTGGTGAGCTGCTGATCCTCCGACTCCGGCGCCTCGGAGTGCAGGTCGCAGTCGAACAGCATGTCGCCCCCCATCCGAAAGACTCGATATTGCGGCCGGCGACAATCGCGGAGACGTTGTCGCGGTGCGACCCGAATCGCCGGCCGGCCGTCGCCGATGATGAGCGAGGCGATCGCCACGTGGAGCCGATCGAGCAGTCCCGCCTGGAGGAACGCGGAGACGGTCACGCCGCCTCCCTCGACGAAGATGCGCGGGCACCCGCGCCGGCGCAGCTCGGCGAACACGCCGGCCAGCGCTTCGTCGGAGCGCGGATCGTCGGCATCGATGCTGACGATCTCGGCGGTGCCGAAATGCGTCTCCCGCGGCGCAATCAGGGTGCGGGCGCAGAAATACAGCGTCGTGCCGATGGGGTCGTCGAACAGGCCGTATTTCGGTTCCGGTCCGACCCGCCGCGCCGGATCGAAGACAACGCGCAACGGGTTGGCGCCTGCGACGTGCCGGGTTGTCAGCTGCGGGTTGTCGGCGGCGACCGTGCCGGAGCCGACGATCACCGCGTCGGACAATGCGCGCATCCGGTGCAGGTGGACGATGTTCGCCGAACCAGTGACGAATTGCGAGTCGCCGGAATGCGTCGCGATGAAGGCGTCGAGACTCTGGCCCAGGTGGCCGACTGCGATCGGGCGGGCCGGCGTGGCGCTGGCGATTGGCAGGTAGAGATCCAGCGCGCTCTGATGCGGATATCCGGGCGGCAGGAGCGATCGCCAGCCGAGGTCCGGCATCCATTCGAGCGCGGCTTCCGCACCGGCGTCGGCCGGCACAAGTTGTCCTGTTTCATTCAACCGGAGGCGCGCCGGGTTGCCATCCGTCTCGAGTCGGGATGCAGCGTCGGCGGCCGCGCGGATCAGCGGCCATGCGGCATCGCTCGGCAGTTGCATGCGGGACTCGATTATGACTGCTTCCGCCGCACCGTGATGGATAATCCGGCACATGCGCACACAGCTTGTGCTTGGCGTTGCTGCCCTCGCCGCGGGCGTTCACCTGGCCGCGCAAGCGCCGCGACCTGATCCCATCGTTCGCGAGAACACGACGCAAAAGGTGAGCGATCACGTCTACGTCATTCCGGATAACAGTGTCCCGCTCGTCCCGAACGTCGGCATTATCGTCGGCGACCGTGCCGTGCTGGTCGTCGATACCGGCATGGGCGCGCGCAACGGAGCGACGGTGCTGCGGGAAGCGCAGAAAGTCAGCGGGGCGAAGGCCATGTTTCTGGCCACGACGCATGTGCACCCGGAGCACGACCTGGGCGCGCAGGCATTTCCGCCGACGGTGAAGATGATTCGCGCCGAGGCGCAGGTGCAGGAGATCGCTGAAACGGGTCTGGCGACGACGGATCTGTTCCGCGGAATGTCGCCCGTCAATGCGGAACTCCTGAGGGACGCGCAGTTCCGGAAGGCCGACATCACCTTCAGGGACAGCTACGACCTGGACCTTGGCAGTGTCCGGGTGCGGCTGATGGCGATGGGTTTCAATCACACGAAAGGGGATACCGCGTTCTTCGTCGAGCCCGACGCGGTGCTGTTTGCCGGCGACATCGTCATGATGCGGCTGCCGAACGTGACCGGCCCAGAGTCGCGGGTCAAGCAGTGGCTCTCCAGCCTGGATGCGCTCGAAGCGCTCAAGCCGCAACTAATCGTGCCGAGTCACGGGCCGACCGGTGATGTCGCCATAATCGCGGCGTACCGCGCGTATTTCCGAAAGGGTTCGGTATAATCGGACGGTTCCCGCGACATGCGCATTGCACGGCGGTTCGTGATCAGCGGACGGGTCCAGGGTGTGGGCTATCGCTGGTTCGCGAAGGATGCTGCGATGCGTGAGGGTGTCACCGGCTGGGTCCGCAACCTGGCGGACGGCCGCGTCGAAGCGCTGGTAGAGGGAGATGCGGAGGCGGTGACGCGGGTCGAACGATCACTGCACATGGGGCCGCCAGGCGCGCGCGTGCAGACCATCAACGCGATCACCGAAGAGCCCAGTGGCGCATATCGCGACTTCTCGATCAAAGGCTGAGAGCAGCAGGCTTATGGATCTCAAAGAGCACATTCGCAGCGTTCCGGATTTCCCGAAGGCCGGCATCCTGTTCTACGACATCACCACGCTGCTGCGCGATCCGGCCGGATTCCGCACCACGATCGAGCGGCTCGCGGTCCCATTCGAGGGGAAGGGGATCGACGCCGTGGTCGGGATCGAGAGCCGCGGGTTCATCCTGGGCGGCGCGGTGGCGCAGGCCCTTGGCGCTGGCTTCATTCCGGTGCGCAAGCCCGGCAAGCTGCCGGCGAAGGCGATCAAGGAAAGCTACAACCTGGAATACGGAACCGACGCGCTCGAAATCCACGAGGACGCGATCGAGAAGGGCCAGAAGATCCTGATCGTGGACGACGTGCTGGCCACCGGCGGGACGGCGGCCGCAACGGCACAACTCGTCCGCAAGCTGGGCGCCGATCTGCAGGGTCTCACGTTCCTGATCGAACTGTTGTTCCTCAACGGCAAGGCGAGGGTCCCCGGCGAGCAGGTCTTTTCCGTCCTGCAGTACTGATCCTTTAGAATTCAGTCGACGTCCCCGTAGCTCAGTTGGATAGAGCGCGCGCCTCCTAAGCGCGAGGCCGGCAGTTCGAATCTGCCCGGGGACGCCATCGACTCCACGCCCACTTCCTTATGCACACGCGCCGGGTGATCGTCGCGATCGTGGTCGCGTGGGCGGCCTTCGCGTACCGCTTCTCAGCACCGTATTTTCACAATGACCACTTCGAGCACCTGTCGATGGCGCGGCAGATGCTCTTCGGCGAGTGGCCGATGCGCGACTTCATCGATCCGGGTCGGCCGCTGACCGTGGCGCTGTCGGCGCTGGCACAATGGATCGCGCCGAACCTGCTCAGCGAAGCGATCCTGACGATCGGTGCGCTGGCGATCGGCGCGGCGCTGACGTTCTGGCTCGCCAGCCAGGCTGCACGATCGATGGTGCTGGGCGTCGGTGCTGCCGCGATGGTCATCGCGATCCTGCCGCGGCTGTATTCCTACCCCAAGATTCTCGCGTTTCCGCTGATGCTGTGGGCACTGTGGCGCTACGTTGACGTTTCGTCGGTGGCGCGACTGATCGCCCTGGCGGCGACGGTGGTCCTCGCATTCCTCCTGCGCTATGACTTTGGCGTTTATGCCGGCGTCGCCTCGGCGGCAGTCGTGCTCGTGACGCCGAAGCCGTTCGCGGTGCGCCGCGGACTGCTCTACGCCGTGATCGGGATAGTGCTGGTTGCGCCGTACTTCGCGTGGCTCGCCAGCATCGGTCGTCTTGGCGGTACCGGATCGTCGGGGATCGGCAAGACTGCGGACATGATCACCGGCGGAGACTTCGCCCGCCCTGTCCCGCGTCTCGATCTCTCGCATGGACTCGTGCACATCGACCCACGCGTCGCGGACGTCACGGTGCGATGGTCGTCACGCACCGATGCCGCCGCGAAACGCGCGGCCGAAGCGAAATATGGCCTGATCGAGGGTGTCGATCGGGGCGGCGGGACAGTCGCCTACGGCCTGACGAACGCATCCGGCCGGAACATTCACGACCTCGTCAACGATCCGCTGGTGGACGACACGGGTGGAATCGATCGGGGGACGCTCGTCATCGAGGCGCCGTGGCTCGATCGCGTCCTTCGCCACGTGCCGGCGACGCGCATCGTGTGGGGCCCGTTCTTCGACGCCGATGGGGCTGGCGTGTGGCTGTATTACTTCATCTGGGCCATACCGGTGCTGGCCCTGATCCGTCTCGCCTGGAAGGCAGTGAGGCATGCGCGGACCATTGCGGCGCACGCCAGCGGGTTCGAGGATGAAGCGAGGAAGGTCGGCGGGGCCGCACTGCTGGGCATTCTGATGAACATGTATCTGATCCGCGGCTCCTTCGATTCACGGTTGTCGGATGTCATCGTGCCCGCCGCGATCGTCGGGGCCTGGCTCACTCGCGACTACATCGACTGGTTGCAGGCGCACCGGTCACGTCTCCTGCAGGCGGTTCTCCTGACCGCCGGTGCGGCGGTTGCCATCATCGTGTGGGCGAGCCTGACGACGATGGAGAGCACAGCCTCGGTCGCGCGGCTGGCGACGGCCGCGTTTCGGGTGGCTCCGCTGAAGAAGGCCGCGGCTGAACTGTCGCAGCGGCCGCTTGATTTCTACGCACCGGCAGGCGAGAACGGCGTCAAGCGCCTGACGCGCTACGTCCACGAGTGCCTCCAGCCGTCCGACCGCCTGCTCTTCGTCGCGTACGAGCCGCAGGTGTTCTATTACTCGGAACGGCTGTTTGCCGGAGGCATGGAGTATTTCCACCAGGGCCGCTTCAGCAGTCCGCAGGAACTGGCGGAAACCGTCGCACGGCTGTCGCGGCAGCAGGTCCCGATGGTCATCGTCGAGCAGACCCGGCAGAAGATGTTCCAGGAGGAGTACCGGCCGGTATTCGAGTACGTGCAGGCCCGCTATCACCAAGCGGCGACCGCCACGTTCGTGGACAATCGCGCCTGGGACATCCTGGCGGAGAACACGAGGCCCATCGTCTCCACGAGGGACGGCGGTCTGCCATGCTTCCGCTGAGCGGTGGCACGGGGAATTGGCTAGAATGAATGGTTCGAGACTATGAAAAGCACTGAACGTCGTCATCTCAAGGAAAACGAGCTCGTCCAGTCGCTGTCGGCAGCGCGCGAGTTCATCGCGCCACGCGGCAAGCAGATTACCGGCGCCATCATCGGGCTGGTCGTCGTCGCCATCGCGATCGTCGCGGTGGTGCTGATCCGGCAGCGGACCGCCTCGCGCGGCGATGACCTGCTGGCGCAGGCGATGGTGGCGCTGAACGCGCGTGTGGTTCCGGCGCAGCCGGGTGATCCGGCGGATCTTCCGGCCGCGGCGACGTTCGGCGCGACTGGTACATTCGCGACCGAAGAAGCGAAGCTGAAGGCGGCGGTGCCGAAGCTCAAGACGGCGGCTGACACTTATCCCGACAGCACGGCGGGGATCACGGCGAGGTATCACCTGGCCGGCGCCTATGCGTCGCTGGGGCAGACCAGCGACGCACTGCGCGAGTTCGACGAGGTGATCAAGCGCGCCGGGAACGACAGCCTGTACGGCCGGATGGCGCGATTGGGCAAGGCCGACGCGCAGATGCGCGCCAACCAGGTGGATGCGGCGATTGCGTCCTGGAAGGAACTCGCCGCCCAGAAGGATGCGAACCTGCCGCAGGACGCCATCCTGATGCAACTGGGGCGTGCGTACGCGCAGAAGGGCAACAAGGATGAAGCCCGGAAGACCTACACGGAACTGGTGGAGCAGCACCCCGACTCGGTCTACACGAGCGAAGCCCGCCAGGAGCTCGAAACGCTGAAGCGCGCCGCCTAGGCGCGCGGCCGCGACCCGGCGGCGTCGGCGATCGGTTACGACTTCCGAACGTCTTTCAACGCGATGAAATCGCTGATCGGGTTGAGGTGCAGCCCGCCGAGCGTCGGCTGCGCCATGATGTAATTCACGCGGTTCCAGATCGGGATGTACGGGGCATCCTCAGCGACCAACTTCTGGACTTCGCCGTAGTACCTGCGCCGGTCCGCCTCGCTCGCCGCCGCGGTCGCGAGATCGAGCAGGCGATCCACTTCCGGATTGCTGTAGCGGCCACGATTGAATCCCGCGGGCGGTACCTGCGTCGAGTGAAAGACGCGACGAAGGATATCGGGGTCGAGCACCGCGCCCCCTACCCATTGCGGATTCGACAGCTGAAAATCACCGCGCACGAGATCCGAGAACAGCGTCGCCTGCTCGTAGGAGCGCACGTCGAGCGCGATGCCGACTTTCGCGAGGTCCTGCTGGATGGCGGTGGCCTGGAGGCGGGTCTCTTCCGACGTGCCGATCTTCAGCGAGAGCGCCAGGCGCGGCAGTGGCCCGTTGGGACCGTCCGGGTCCCGATAGCCTGCCTCGTCGAGGAGCGACATCGCCTTCGCCGGGTCGTAGCTGAAGGTGAAGACGTCCGGTTCGAAGGCCCAGGCCGTCGGCGGCACCAGTCCGAAGGCCGGTCGGGCAAGGTCGCGCCTCAGGTACTTGATGATCGCTTCGCGGTTGATCGCGAACCCGATCGCGTGACGCACCCGGCGGTCCTTGAGCACCGGGTCCTGCATGTTGATGCCGATGTACGAGAAGTCGAGGCCCGGTGCGCGCTTGACGATCACGTCGCCGTGTTCCTCGAGGCCGTGCACGATGTCGGGGCTCATGTCGTTGACCGTCACGTCCACGGTCTTCTTGCGCAGTTCCAGGCCACGCATGGTGTCGTCGGGGATCACCTTCAGCACGAGCCCGCGATTGGCCGGAGCGCCTTCGAAGTAGCCCTCGAACGCCGCCAGCACCAGCTGATCGTCGACGGCGTAGCGAACAAACCGGTAGGGTCCCGTTCCGACCGGGTGCGTCTTCATCGAAGCGCTCTGGCCGTCCGGCACGATTGGAATCGGCACGAGCTGCATTGGAAAGGCGGCGAACGGCGCCTTCAGCGTGAATTCGACGGTGTAGTCGTCGGTCGCACGCACTGCCGCCAGCGACGTAAACGCGCCCTTGTAGGGGGAGACGAACGCCGGGTCCAGCAAGAGCTCGTAGGTGTAGACGACATCGCGCGCCGTCAGCTCGTGGCCGTCGTGAAACATCACCCCGTGACGCAGGCGGGCGACGTAGTGGAGGGGGTCGGGATTATCCAGGCGCTCGGCCAGTTGCGGCCGTGGTCGCAGATCATCGCCAATCGCCAGCAGCGCGCTGAACACGAGTTGCCCGATGCGCGCGGTCGACTCGTCCGACGCCAGCCGCGGGTCGAGTGAATTGGGCGCTGTGCGAACCGCGACGATCAGGTAGTGCGTCTCGGACGCCGGCGGCGGCCCGGAACAGGCGGCGGATAGAACGGCCAAGTGCGCAAGGCCAAATGCCAAACAGCCGCGGAGCCGACGGAGCCGACCTCCATGTCGTCCGTTGAGCATCGGGCATTCAGCAGCGGCCATTCAGTCTTCCACCATCTTCTTCAGCTCTTCGAGCAGCGCGAGTGCCTGCACGGGCGTCGTGGCATTCACGTCCAGGTCCTTGAGTCGGCGGGTGAGTGCCGGGTCGGTGGCGGAGTCGGTGACGGCAAACAGGCCCAGTTGACTGGTCTGCGGATCTCCGGCGGACGCCGAGAGGGTCGGCCGGCCGCCGCGTGAGAGCTCGTCGCGCTCGAGACCCGTGAGGATTTCGCGCGCCCGGTTGACAACCACCGCCGGCAGGCCGGCGAGGCGTGCGACCTGGATCCCATAGCTGCGATCGGAGCGTCCAGGCACAATCTTGCGGAGGAAAATGATGTCGTCCTTCCACTCGCGGGCGGCGACGTGCGCGTTCACCACTCCAGGGATGGAGTCGGCCATGTCGGTCAGTTCGTGATAGTGCGTCGCGAACAGCGTCTTCGGTCGTGCCCTGGCATTGATCGCCAGGTACTCGGCGACCGCCCACGCGATGCTGAGGCCGTCGAACGTGGAAGTCCCTCGGCCGATTTCGTCGAGCACGACCAGGCTGCGCGCCGTGGCGGTGTGCAGGATGTTGGCGGTCTCCTGCATTTCGACCATGAACGTCGACTGGCCGCGGGCGATGTTGTCGGAGGCGCCGACCCGGGCAAAGATCCGGTCGACGATCGGCACCTTGGCATCGCGCGCCGGCACGAACGATCCGATCTGCGCCAGCAGCGGGATGAGTGCGGCCTGGCGCAGGTAGGTCGATTTCCCTCCCATGTTCGGGCCGGTCAGGATCACCAGTTGACGGATGCCACCGTTCAGATCGATGTCGTTCGGGACAAACGGATCGGTCGCGAGCCGCTCGACGACGGGGTGGCGGCCGTCGGTCACGATGTACTCATCACCGTCGTGGACATGCGGCTTGGTGAAGTTGGCGATGGCGGCCGTTTCGGCAAGGCCGGCCAGCACGTCCAAGGTGGCCAGCGCCCGCGCCGTGTCCTGGATCCGAGGCGCCTCCGCGGCGACGCTCCTGCGCAGCGCTTCGAACAGTTCGAGCTCGCGTTCCAGAATCCGTTCATCTGCGCCGAGGATCTTTTCCTCGTACTCTTTCAGCGCCGGCGTCGTGAAGCGCTCGCCGCCGGCAATCGTCTGCTTCCGCTGGTAGTCGTCAGGGACGTTGTGAAGGTTCGCCTTCGAGATCTCAATGTAGTACCCGAACACCCGGTTGAACCGCACCTTGAGCGACGCGATGCCGGTGCGCGCCTTCTCGCGCTCCTCCATCTCGGCGATGACCTGGCGGCCGGAGCGGCTGATCGTCTTCAGGTCGTCGAGCTCGGGATCGACTCCGTCGCGGGTAAACCCCCCTTCGCGCGTGAGGGCCGGTGGCTCGTCGATCAACGTTCGTTCGATGGCGTGCCGGACATCGATCAGATCGTCCAGTTCCGCGGTAAGGCTGCGGACGAGTGGCGCCTGCAGGTCCTGCAGCAGCATCTTGACGCGCGGCACGCAGGAGAGCGACATCCGCAACGCGACGAGGTCACGTGGCGAGGCGTTGCCCAGCGCCGCGCGGGCGACGAGGCGCTCCAAGTCGTGCACTGACTTCAGCACGTCGCGGAACTTGCCCCGCTCGGTGGATCGAAACGCCAGTTCCTCCACCGCGTCGAGACGGTCCTGAATCCGTTCGAGGGCGCAGAGTGGCCGCAACAGCCAGCCGCGGAGCAGCCGGCTGGCCATCGACGTCACCGTCCGGTCGATTTCGTGCAGCAGGGACCCCTCGGCGCCGCCTTCGCTGCCAACGACGACCTCGAGGTGCTTGAGGGTGATCGGGTCAATGAGCAGGCACTCGGCGACGCTCTTGTAGGTGATCGCCCGCACGTGGGCAAGATCGACCTTCTGGGTGTCGCGCAGATGGCTGACGAGGCCGCCGGCGGCCTGGACCGCCGCCGGGTGCGTATCCAGTCCGAACCCCTCGAGACCGTGCGCCTTCAACTGGTCGAGCAGCGCCCGGCGCGCCGATTCGCCCTCGAAGGTCCACGGCCCGGTCGTTGTGACCGGGACCTGCAGGCGGCCGATCTCCGGCAGCGTGGCGGCGATCGTCGACTCGCTGGACACGACGATTTCGCGCGGCCGAAGGACACTGAGCTCGTCGGCCAGCGCCTGCAGGGCGTCCTGGCCACGGTACTCGGCCGCGGTGAATTCCCCGGTTGAAATGTCGATGACAGCGGCCCCGAACCGGTCCGCCGTCTTGACGATCGCCATCAGGAATGACGGCTGACGAGCGTCGAGATAAGCGGAGTCCGTCAGCGTGCCGGGTGAGACCACGCGCACCACCTCGCGCTTGACCAGCCCCTTCGCCTTCTTCGGATCTTCCACCTGCTCGCAGATGGCGACGCGAAAGCCCTTGCGGACCAGCCGGGCCAGGTAACCGTCGAGAGCGTGAAACGGCACGCCGCACATCGGGATGCCATTGCCTCCCGCATCCTTCGATCGCGAGGTCAGGGTCAGGTCGAGCGCCCGCGATGCCACGAGCGCATCCTCGTAGAACATCTCGTAGAAATCGCCCATGCGGAAGAACACGATCGCATCGCGGTACTGGCGCTTGGCGTCGAGGTACTGACGCATGGCGGGCGTGGCGGTCGCAGTGGACATCAGGCAGCCGGGTCCTCGGATACTTCGTGGGCGTCGGGGATTCCACTTATTATCTTCGACTCAATGCTGGTGCTGGCGCTTGACACGACTACGCGGATTGGCAGTTGCGCGCTCGCGCGCGACAGCGTGGTCATCCACGAGACCGGCAGTGACCCCAACCGCTCGCACGCGGAGCATCTGCCGGGCGATCTGCACACCCTGCTGACCTCGGCGCAGGTCAGCCTCGATGTGGTGGACGTGTTCGCCGTGGCCGTCGGGCCCGGCTCGTTTACCGGCCTGCGCGTCGGCATCGCAACCATGCAGGGACTGGCCTTCGCGATGAATCGCCCGCTGGTGGGCGTGTCAGGCCTCCAGGCCCTGGCGCTGATTGCCGCGCGCGCCGAGCCCGACACGCCGGCGGCGACGTGGGTGGACGCCTGGCGGGGCGAGATCTACGCTGCCGTGTACGAACACGGCACCGAGATCGAACCGGCGGCGGTCGAGCACCCGTCAACCGTCCTCGAGCGCCTGCGCGGGCGCGGCAGGGTCGTGTTCATCGGGGACGGCGCCGCCACGTTCGATGCCCGCATCCGCGAGTCCCTCGGGGCGCAGGCCGTGTTCGCCGACCCGATGACGCCGCTCCTGGCGGGCGCGGTCGCGCAACTCGCCCACGCATCGGCGCTTGCCGGGCATCGGCCCTCCGCGGCGGCGATTCGCCCGCTGTACGTCCGCCGGACCGACGCAGAACTGGCTCGCGATGCCCGATCCGGCCGGTAACCTGTCGTACCAGATCGAGCCGCTCGCCGGTGACGCGGACCTGGATGGCGTGCTGCGCGTCGAAGCGGAATCGTTCACGAACCCGTGGACGCGCGAGATGTACACCTGGGAATTGCAGAACCGGAGCGTCTGCCACATCTACGTGGTGCGCACCGCAGACGCGCCGGTCGCCGCCTTCTGTGCGTTCTGGCTGGTGTTCGACGAGATCCACATCAACAACGTCGCGGTACTGCCGCAGTGGCGTGCGCACGGCATCGGCACGGCGTTACTGGAGCACGTGCTGCTCGAAGCGCGGCGACTCGGCGCCACACGGGCGACGCTCGAAGTGCGCGCGTCCAACGCGGCGGCGCTGCGCCTGTATGAGCGCCTGGGCTTCTACGTCGCCGCCACGCGGAAGCATTACTACTCGAACCCGGTCGAAGACGCGCTGATTCTCTGGCGGGACGACGGGATGATCGTGAATGGCGAATCGTGAACGGGGTCGGCACGCCGCCGTGCGGAGCGCCTGTCGAGCACCTGTCCTCAGAGGATTGTGCATCCGGATTTCGTGTGTTAAGGTCCGCATTGAAACCACCCGGTCCACGTTCGAAAGGAGGGTGTCGCGATGAGCACAGCGGAAGCGCAGGAAGTAAAGAACCTGCTGCTGAGTAGCCATGACGAATACCGAGAGCTCGCCGAACGCCACCACCAGTTAGATCACCGCCTGCACGAACTCACCGAAAAGCACTACCTCTCCAATACCGAACAGCTCGAAGAAGTCACGATCAAGAAGCGAAAACTCGCGCTGAAGGACCAGATGGAAGCCATCGCGCGCGATTACGGCTCGCACTACGGCCACGCGTCGTAGCGCTCACCTGACCCAATCCGATTCGTCCTTCGACTGCCGCTGAGGGTCGCCCCGCGCATCAGTCGAAGGACGGGTTGAGTTGTCCCGTCCCGGCGCGGGACAATCCAGGGTTCATGCGCATCGACCCCGCGGGCTGGCCGTTCGTGATTGGCGGGCTGGTCGTGGCTATCGTGGCGGCGTTCTTCGCCGGCACGGTCTTCGGCCTCGTCCTGCTCGGACTCACTGTCTTCTTCCTTTTCTTTTTTCGCGACCCTGACCGCACCATACAGGCTGCGGATGAGGCGGTGCTGTCGCCGGCGGATGGGCGTGTCATGCTGGCAGGCCCGTCGACCGCCGACTTGTTTCCCGCGGCGCACTGGCAGCAAATCAGCATCTTCCTCTCGCCGATGGACGTCCACATCAACCGGATGCCGATTGGCGGACGAATCGTGAATGTCCAGTACCACCCAGGCCGTTTTATGCCAGCATTCAAGGCTGAGGCTGGCGACCTCAACGAGTACACCGAGGTCACCGTCGATCACGGCGGGCAGCAGATCGTGTTCCGCCAGATAGTGGGGATCCTGGCGCGGCGGATCGTCTGCCGCGTCAAGCCGGGCGACGAACTCCGGACCGGCGACCGGATGGGCGTGATGAAGTTTGGCTCCCGGATGGATGTGTTCCTGCCGCTCACGGCCGATATACAGACACGCGTGAACGACAAGGTGGTGGCCGGCCGGACCGTGATCGCGACCCTGCGATAGGCCTGCGATAGGGTGAATGCAGTGATGGACGAAGAACGTCTCCCACGATTGCGCATGCTGACGCCGCTGCGGCGGCGACACTCCGATTCGGCGTCGAAGCGCGTCCGGCGTGGCGCCTACCTGCTCCCCAGCCTGTTCACGATGGGGAACATGTTCTGCGGCTACTGCTGCATCGTCTACGCGATTCGCGGCGAGTTCGCGACGGCGGCGCCGTTCATCGGGTTTGCGATGGTGCTCGACATGCTGGACGGCCGCGTCGCTCGCATGACCGGCGCGACCAGCGACTTCGGCATCGAGTTCGACTCGCTCGCCGACGTCGTGTCGTTCGGCATGGCGCCGGCGCTCCTCGCGTTCATGTGGGGGCTGCAGCCGCTCGGCCGGATTGGGTGGGCCGCGAGCTTCCTGTTCGTGGCGGCGGCGGCGGTCCGCCTCGCGCGCTTCAACATCCAGTCAGGCTCGCAGGACAAGCGCTACTTCGTGGGGCTGCCGAGTCCGGCCGCGGCCGCCGTTCCGGCCGCAACGGTGTTTGCCTATCCCGCCGGCTTTCAGGTGCCGGCGCATGCGATTGGCGTGCTGGCGATGGTGGTGGTGCCCGCCATGCTGATGGTGAGCACGATTCGCTTCCGCAGCTTCAAGACGTTCGATCTCCAGTCGCGGCGGAGCTATCCAGTCCTGATTCTGTTCGCGCTCGGTCTTGCGGCCCTCGCCGCGCAGCCGGAACTGCTGCTGGTGGTGCTGGCGTACGGTTACCTGGCCTCGGCATTCATCGGCATCGCCATCGCCCGCATGCGTCGGCGGACGGGACACGAAACCGTCAACAGCGATACTCCGGACAACAAATCAACGAAAGCCGTCTGATCCTTTCGTGGCTCACGCCACCGGCAGCGTGATCTCGACGGTGGTGCCTTTGTGGCGCTCGCTGGACACGCTGACGGTCCCGCCATTCAACTCGACGTTGCGCTTCGCGATGGGCAGGCCGAGGCCCGTGCCGGTGGCCTTCGTGGAAAAGTACGGCTCGAAGGCGCGCGCGAGCGCTTCCTCGTCCATGCCGACCCCGGTGTCGGTGATCCGCACGTGCACGGCACCAGCGGCGACCCGTGCCGACAGCGCCAGCGTGCCCGTCCCGGGCATCGCGTGCAGGGCGTTTTCGACGACGTTCGTGAGCGAGCGCGCGACCAGGTTGCGATCGACGGTGACGCCGGGGAGCACTGGTGGAATGTCGATCTCGAACCGGATGCGCTCGGCCAGGGCGCGTTGGTACGGCTCGATGATTTCGTGCAGCATCGCGGCAATGTCCACGCGGGTGGGTTTGGCGGTGGGTGAGGACGCGAAGCTCGAGAACTCGGACGCG
>Ga0308173_10000992_pt1 | contig 13484 bp, 13 predicted proteins | sample PhyPR1_FD_203716 | JGI IMG/M metagenome (GOLD analysis project Ga0308173, IMG submission 203716) | Soil microbial communities from UC Gill Tract Community Farm, Albany, California, United States - DLSLS.P.R1 | ecosystem: Environmental > Terrestrial > Soil > Agricultural land | place: USA...
GTGTCGGCCGGCGAGGCGTTCCCGGCCGCGCTGCTCGAGCGGTTCACGGCCCGCTTCGGCGTCGAGATGCTCGACGGCATCGGCTCCACCGAGATGCTGCACATCTTCATCAGCAACCGGCCGGGCCGGGTGCGGCCCGGCACCAGCGGCGAGGTGGTGGCCGGGTACGAGGCCCGCATCCAGGACGACGACGGGCTCCCGGTCCCCGACGGCACCCCCGGGCACCTCTACGTGCGCGGCAGCTCCGCGGCCACCGGCTACTGGTGCCGCACCGAGGTCACCCGCCGGGTGTTCCAGGGCCCGTGGGTGCGCACCGGCGACACCTACGTGCGCTCGGCAGACGGCTACTACTCCTCCATGGGCCGCACCGACGACATCATCAAGGCCGGGGGCATCTGGGTGTCCCCGACCGAGGTCGAGGAGCGGCTCCGCCAGCACCCCGACGTGAATCTCGTCGTCGTGGTCTCGCTGCCCGACGCCGACGGGCTGGACAAGCCGGTCGCCTGCGTCGTCCTCACGCCCGGCTCGGCGACGACCACCGACGAGCTGGTGGCCTTCTGCCGGGAGGGGCTGGCCGCGTTCAAGCGGCCCCGCCACGTCCTGGTGTTCCCCGAGCTGCCGACCACCGCCACCGGCAAGCTGCAGCGCTTCCGGATCCGGGAGCTCGCCCTCGAGCGGCTCAGCAGCGCCGCCCCGACCCCCGCCGGAGGCCCCGCATGACCGCGACCGACGTCCTCGTGCCCGGGCACGCCCCCGCCGCCGGCCGGGAGGTGCAGGTCGACCTGCTGGTCGTCGGCGCCGGCCCCGCCGGGCTGTACGCCGCCTACTACGCGGGGTTCCGCGGCCTCCGGACGGCGATCGTCGACAGCCTGCCGGAACCCGGCGGCCAGGTGACGGCGCTGTACCCGGAGAAGATGATCTACGACGTCGCCGGCTTCCCCGGGATCAAGGGGCGCGACCTGGTGGCCGGGCTCGTGGCGCAGGCCGCGCGCTTCGAGCCGGTCTACGTGCTCGGCGAGCGGGCCGAGACCCTGACCAACGAGGCGGGGCAGCGGCCGCGCGCCGGCGACCGGCTCGTGATCACCACCGACAAGGGCACCCGGATCTCCTGCGGCGCGGTCGTGATCACCGGCGGGATCGGCACCTTCACCCCGCGCCCGCTGCCCGGCGGCGCCGAGTGGGAGGGCCGCGGCCTGACCTACGTGGTGAAGGAACTGGCCGCGCACGCCGGGCAGGACGTGGTGATCGTCGGCGGTGGCGACAGCGCCGTCGACTGGGCCCTGGCGCTGGGCGACATCGCCTCGTCGGTGACCGTCGTCCACCGGCGCAAGCACTTCCGCGCCCACGCGGCCAGCGTCGCCGACATGGAGAAGGGTCCGGCGGTGATCGTCACCGACGCGCAGGTGGACTCGCTGGAGGGCGACGGCGTCCTGCACACCGTGCACGTCCGGCACAAGGACGGCGCCGTGACCCCGTACAGGGCGCACGCCGTCATCGCGGCGCTGGGCTTCACCGCCGACATCGGCCCGCTGGAGACGTGGGGCATCGACATCGTCGACCGCAAGATCATGGTCGACACCGCGATGCGCACGTCGGTCGCCGGCGTCTACTCGGCCGGCGACATCACCGAGTACCCGGGCAAGGTGCGGTTGATCGCCGTAGGTTTCGGTGAGGCCGCCACAGCGGTCAACAACGCCGCGACGTACCTCGACCCCGACCAGCCACTCTTCCCCGGACACAGCAGCGACGACCCCGCCGGCATCGGCGCGGCCGCGGCCCACTGAGGAGACCCCCGTGCCCTACGTCATCGGCGCCGAATGCATCGACGTCAACGACATGTCCTGCGTCGAGGAGTGCCCGGTCGACTGCATCTACGAGGGCGACCGCAAGCTCTACATCAACCCCAAGGAATGCATCGACTGCGGCGCCTGCGAGCCGGTCTGCCCGGTCGAGGCCATCACCCAGGACCGCCGCGTGAGCGACGAGAACGAGCCGCACATCGCCGACGGCCGGCGGTTCTTCGTCGAGATCCTCCCCGGCCGCGACGCCCCGCTGGGCAGCCCGGGCGGGGCGTCCAAGGTCGGCAGGATCGGCGTGGACACCGAGCTGGTCAGCGGCCAGGGCTGAGCGGCGCGTGGACGTCGTCCTGAGCCTGGAGGGCGCACGCCCGTCGCTGCCCGCGGAGGCCCGGGCCGCGGAGGAGGCCGGCTACGACGGCGTCGCCACCGGCGAGCACCTGTTCTTCCACGGCCCGGTCACGAACGCCTTCGTCTCCCTGGCCGCGGCGGCCGGCGCGACCACGCGGATCCGGCTGCTCAGCTCGCTGACCGTGCTCCCGCTCTATCCCGCCGCGCTCGCGGCGAAGTTGGCCACCACGCTCGACCAGGTCTCCGGTGGGCGGTTCGACCTGGGCGTCGGCGTGGGCGGGGAGTACCCGCCGGAGTTCGTCGCAGCCGGGGCGGAGGTGACCGAGCGCGGCGCCCGGGCCGACGAGGCGCTGACGCTGCTGCGCGCGCTGTGGGCCGGCGGCCCGGTGGAGTTCAAGGGCCGGTTCGCCCGCGTTCCCGGGCTCGAGTTGCAGCCGGGACCGGTCCAGCCGGGCGGGCCGCCGATCTGGCTGGGTGGCCGGCGGGCGGCGGCGATCCGGCGCGCCGGGCGGTTCGGCGACGTCTGGATGCCCTACATGTACTCCCCCGACCAGCTGGCCTCGAGCCTGGCCGAGGTGCGGGCCGCCGCCGAGGCCGCCGGCCGGGATCCGGCCGCCGTCCGGGGGGCGGTGTTCTGCTGGGGCGGGGTGGCCGAGGGCGCCGCGGCCTCCCGCCAGGAAGTGATCGACGGCGTCAGCGCGGTCTACCAGCAGGACTTCACGCCCCTGGCCGACCGGTACCTGCTGCACGGCGATCCGGACCGCGTCGCCGCCCGAGCCCGCGAGTACCGGGACGCGGGCGCGGACACGCTCGTCTTCTCTCCGGTCGGCGAGGGAGACCGGCGGACGGCGATCGTCGACCTGTTCAGCGCCGAGGTGCTGCCCACGCTGCACGGCTGAGCCCCACCCCGCGCCCGCGACCGCGCCGTCCGAGTCTCACGCCGACCGAGCGGCGCCGACCGCGACGGGCAGGCCGGCGGCGGCCCACTCGGGCAGCCCGTCGATCAGGCGCATCGCCGGCCGGCCCCGGGCGGCCAGCCCGCGCACGGCCTCGTCGGCATAGACGCAGTAGGGCCCACGGCAGTAGGCGACCACCGGCTGCCCGTCGGGGAGCTCGTCGAGCCGGCGGTCCAGCTCGCCGGGCGGCACGTTGATCGCGCCGGGCACGTGACCGGCGGCGAACTCCGGCACCGGCCGCACGTCGAGGACGACGACGTCGCCGCTGCGCAGCCGCTCGGCGAGCTGCTCACGGCTGATCGTCTCGAGCCCGGAGCGGTCGCCGAGGTAGGCGGTGGCGAGCTCGTCGATCTCCGCGACGTATCCCTCGGCCACCCCGCGTACCGCCGTCCACAGCTCCGCCACCGCGGGTCCGGCCAGCGCGTAGTAGACGCGGGTGCCGGCGCGGCGGGTGGTGACCAGCCCCGCGCGGAGCAGCACCTGCAGGTGCTGGGACGTGTTGGCGACGCTCTGCCCGATCTCGCCGGCCAGCTCGTCCACCCGCCGCTCCCCCTGCACCAGGACGTCGACGATCTCGGCGCGCCGCCCGTTGCCCAGAGCGCGCGCGACCGAGGCCAGCCCGTCGAACAGCGCGTCCTTCGCCTGCCGGCCCCCCACCACCACGTCCCTTCTCAAGAGTTCAGTTGACAAGGTACCCGGGGTCGATCGATCCTCAAGGAAATCCTTGAGGAGTCGCATCGATGGCCCACCCCGCGTCACGCACCGACGCAGCCGCGGACCGTTCGGCCGCCCGCCCGATCCGCCTGGGGCTGCGCGAGAACGTCGCCCAGTTCGCCCTGCTCGTGGCGGTCAACGCGCTCGTCGGCGGCATGCTCGGCGAGGAACGCACCGTGCTGCCCCTGCTGGCGGTGCACCAGTTCGCGCTCACCGCCTACAGCGCCGTCCTCACCTACATTCTCGCGTTCGGCCTGGCCAAGGCCGCGACGAACTACCTCGCCGGCGCCTGGTCGGACCGCTACGGGCGCAAGCCCGTGCTGATCGCCGGCTGGCTGGTGGCGCTGCCGGTTCCCCTGCTGCTGATCTGGGCGCCGTCATGGGGCTGGGTGATCGCCGCCAACGTGCTGCTCGGCGTCAGCCAGGGCCTCACCTGGTCGACCACTGTGATCATGAAGATCGACCTGGTCGGCCCGGCCCGGCGCGGCCTGGCCATGGGGTTCAACGAGGCGGCGGGCTACCTCGCCGTCGCCGTCACCGCGGCGGCCACCGGGTATCTCGCCGCGGCGTACGGCCTGCGCCCCGTGCCGTTCTTCCTGGGCATCGCCTACGCGGCGCTCGGTCTCGGATTGTCGACGCTCGTCGTCCGGGAGACGCGGGACCACGCGCGCCTCGAGGCGGCCGGGCACACCGCACGGGCCGACGGCCGGCACGACCACCTGCACGAGGACCTGAGCCAGCGCCAGGTCTTCCTGCAGACCAGCTTCCGGGAGCCGGCCCTGTCGTCGGCGAGCCAGGCGGGACTGGTCAACAACCTCAACGACGGCCTGGCGTGGGGGCTGTTCCCGGCCCTGTTCGCCGGCGCCGGCCTCGGCGTCGCCCGGATCGGCGTGCTCGCCGCCCTGTACCCCGCCGTGTGGGGGGTCGGTCAGCTGGCCACCGGGGGGCTCTCCGACCGCTGGGGGCGCAAGAAGTTCATCGTCGGCGGGATGCTCGTGCAGGCCGCCGCGCTCGCGCTCATCGCCGCCGCGAACGGCTTCGTGCCCTGGGCCGTCGCCGCCGTGGCGCTCGGCGCCGGCACGGCGATGGTCTACCCGACACTGCTGGCCGCCGTCGGCGATGTCGCCCATCCCGCCTGGCGCGCCCGCGCCGTCGGCATCTACCGGCTCTGGCGCGACGGCGGGTTCGCCGTCGGGGCACTGCTGGCCGGCGTGCTCGCCGACCTCTACGGCATCCGCGCGGCGGTGTGGGCCGTCGCCGCCCTCACCGCCGCGTCGGGGCTGCTCGCCGCCGTGCGCATGTACGAGACGCACCACCGGTCACCGGCGCACGGCGACCCCGAGAACGTGCGGTGACGTCGGCATGACCAGCCACGAGTCGGGGAACCGGAAGCGCTCCAGCCGCTCGATCTCGAATCCGGCGGCCCGGACCGCCGCCGCGGTGTCGCGGCCCGCGTGGCAGCCCCCGCCGATGGCCGGCCACACCGTCGCGTCGAGCAGCCGCTGCACGGCGGCGAGCGCCGGGGTCTCGGCGCGGACGTGCTCCCAGAAGTACAGCCGGCCGCCGGGCCGCAGCACCCGGTGCAACTCGGCGAGTGCCGCGGCCTGGTCGGGCACGCTGCACAGCACCAGCGTGCTGACCGCGGCGTCGAACGAGCCGTCGGCACCCGGCAGCCGGGCCGCCACGCCCGGGACGACGGTGACCGGGACGGCGGCGTTCCGGGCGGCTCGTTCCGCGAGCGCCCGGAGCCGGGGCTCGGGTTCGACGGCGATCACCTCGCTCACGCCGGCCGGATACAGCGGGACGTTCGTTCCCGTGCCCGCGCCGATCTCGACGACGCGACCGGCGATGCCGGCCATCAGTCGCCGCCGGTACTCCCCCGCTCCGCTGCGCTCCACGAGCGGGGAGAGCCGGGCCCAGAACCGGGCGAACAACGGATGCGTCGTCTCCGACGCCCGCACGGCGCCCTCCCCCTCCGGCATGCCCCCAGCCTGCCACTCACCGACATACCTCCCGGGGAATGCCGAACCGGTACTACCGTTGACCTGATACCCCTAGGGGTATCTCCATCCGCACACCAGGAGTCCCCGTGCTTCCCGAGATCGACCAGAGCACCCTCGCCGGCCGGCTGACTGACGGCGACGCGTTCGTCCTGGACGTCCGCGAGGCGCATGAGTACCGCACCGGCCACGTCCCCGGGGCACTGAACATCCCGCTGAGCGTCCTGCCCGTGCGCATGCACGAGCTGCCCAGGGACAGGCAGGTGCTCGTGATCTGCCAGGCCGGGGGCCGCAGCGCCCAGGCCACCCTGCTGCTGCGCGCCGTCGGGGTGGACGCCTACAACGTCTCCGGCGGTACCGGCGCCTGGATCGCGGCCGGCCGTCCCGTCGCAACCGCCGCCGGCTGAAGGGAGACGACCAGATGATCACCGTCCTGCCGCTCGACACCGCCGGCCTCGGCGACCGCACCTATCTCGCCCACGACGGCGAGGTAGCCCTCGTGGTCGACCCGCAGCGCGACTACGACCGCGTCCTCGGCCTGGCCGAGGCCGCCGGGGTGCGGATCACCCATGTCTTCGAGTCCCACATCCACAACGACTACGTGACCGGGGGCCTCGGGCTGGCCCGGCACGTGGGCGCGCAGTACCTGCTCAACGCCGACGACGAGGTCTCCTTCCCGCGCACCGGCGTCCACGACGGGGACGTCGTCGCGGTGGGCGCCTCCATGCGCGTGCGGGCGCTGCTGACGCCGGGCCACACCCACACGCACCTGTCCTACGCGCTGGAGGCCGACGGCGAGCCCGTCGCGGTGTTCACCGGTGGATCGCTGCTCTACGGTTCGACCGGCCGGCCGGACCTGCTCGGTCCCGACCACACGCAGGCTCTCGCCCACGCCCAGTGGCACTCGGCTCAGCGCTTGGCCACCGAACTGCCGGACGCCACCGCCGTCTACCCGACCCACGGCTTCGGCAGCTTCTGCTCGGCGGGCCGATCGGAGGGCACGTCCAGCACGATCGGCCAGGAACGCCTCGCCAACCCGGCCCTGACCAGCGACGAGGCGCGCTACGTCGAGAACCTGCTCGCCGGCCTGGACGCCTACCCCGCCTACTACGCACACATGGGCGCGGCCAACTCCACCGGCCCCGGCGCGCCCGATCTGTCGCTGCCGGAGGAGGCCGACGCGGTCGAGTTGCGCCGCCGCATCGACGCCGGGGAATGGGTCGTCGACCTGCGCAGCCGCACGGCGTTCGCCGCCGGGCACGTGGGCGGCGCGGTGAACTTCGGGCTCGACGGCCAGTTCGTCACCTACCTCGGCTGGCTCCTCCCCTGGGGCGCCCCGGTCACGCTGCTCGGCGAGACCGCCGACGCCGTCGCCGAGGCCCAGCGCGAGCTCGTCCGCATCGGCGTCGACCGGCCGGCCGCCATAGCCACCGGAAAGCCCGAGGAGTGGGCCGGCGGCCGGCCGCTGGCACGCTTTCCGCAGGCCACCTTCGCCGACCTCGCGCGCGCGCTCGCCGCGGACCGGCCGCCCGTCGTCCTCGACGTCCGCCGCGATCAGGAGCGCCGGGAGAGCGCTATCCGTGGATCGGTGCACATCCCGATCCACGAGGTGCTCGGCCGGCTCGAGGAGATCCCGGACGGCCAGGTCTGGGTGCACTGTGGCGCCGGCTACCGGGCGGGGGTGGTCTCCGCGCTGCTCGACGCCCGCGGGCGCGACGTGGTGGCCGTCGACGACTCCTTCGACAACGCCGCTGCCGTCGGCCTGCCGATGGTGGGCGACGCGGCCTGAACCGCCCCCCTTCCTTCCGCGCTTTATCCCACGAAAGCACCGCGCTTTATCCCACGAAAGCTCGATGGAGGGCCGGGGACAGCGGCCTCGGCGGCCTCAGGGTCGGTGTCGTCAGGCCAGGGAGAGGAACAGCCGCTCGAGCTCGGCGACGTCGACGCCACGGCTGCCGGAGTCCTCGACCGCCATGCACTGCTGGAGACCGGACGCGATGATCTTGAACCCGGCCTTGTCGAGCGCCTTCGAGGCGGCGGCCAGCTGAGTCACGACGGCGGCGCAGTCGCGGCCGTCCTCGATCATCTTGATGATGCCGCCGAGCTGCCCCTGCACGCGCTTGAGCCGGGCCAGCACGTCGCCGAGCTGGGTCATGTCGACGTCCATCGTTCTCCTCAACGGATCGGGTACCCCGTGGGGTACACCGACCACGTTAGTCCCCCGCTCAGCCCAGGGCGAGCACGCGAACGAGGAGACGCGCGGCGTCGCCCCCCTCCTGCACCGCCACGTCCAGCGCACCGGGCACGTCGAGATCGGTGAGCAGACACGCGGTGACCGCCGCGGTCGCGGCCCCCGCGGCGCCCCGGCGGCCGGCCGCCGAGAAGAGCGCATCGAGCCGTGCATGCGCCCCGGCCAGCAGCTCGGGGCGGTACTCCCACGCGTCGCCCCACGGGCGGTCGAGCAGCAGCATGCGCAGCGCGGTGCCGGGGTGATCGCGCAGCAGGTCGGTCACGAGCGTCAGGTTGCCGGTCGACTTCGACATCTTCGAACCGGCCTGGTGCACGGCCCCGACATGCAGCTGTGTCCGGGCGAACGGCCCGACGCCCGAGGCCGCCTCGGCCATCGCCGCCTGCTGGGCGTGGTGCGGGAAGCGGAGATCCTCCCCACCGACGAGGACGTCCACGCCGTGGCCGAGGGTCGCGTGCGCCATGGCCGCACACTCGGCGTGCCAGCCGGGGCGCCCCCAGCCCCACGGGCTCGGCCACGCTGGGTCCCGCTCACCGGAGGGGCGCCAGACCGGGACGTCGAACGGATCCTCCCGCAACGCGTCGTCGGGCTGGTCGCCGAACTCCGCGGCCAGTCGGCGCGCCTGCTCGGCGTCGAGCCCCGCCTGCGCCACCACGCCCGCTCCGCGGAAGAAGACGTGCCCCTCCCGGACATAGGCGCGCTCGTTGCGGAGCAGGGCCGCCGCCAGCTGCTGGACGTGCGCGATGTGATGCCGGGCCCGCGGCTGGTGCGTCGGCGGGCGCACCCCGAGCGCCCGCATGTCCTGCTCGAAGGAGAACTCCTGACTGAGGGCGAACTCGTCGTAGTGCCGGCCGCGGGCGTCGGCCGCCCGGGTCAGCACGTCGTCGACGTCGGTGACGTTGCGACTGGTGACCACCTCGGCGCCGCTCATCCGGAGCACCGCTGCGAGGACGTCGGCCCACACGAACGTCGCCGCGTGCCCGAGGTGGGTCACGTCGTAGGGGGTGATGCCGCAGACGTAGATGCGCGCGGGCCCGACCACGGGCACGAACCGGCCGGAGAGCTGCAGGTCAGCGGTGCGGACGTCGACGGGCTCGCTCTGGCTCGTCACGCGTCCGGGCAGGCCCAGCACGCCGGACGGGGACATCGGGGGCATCGCCATGAGCCCATCCTGCTCCGCCCGTCCGGTACATCTCACCACCCTCTCCACGCAGGTCGCTTGCCCGTGGCCCACCGTCGTGCTTGTCTCGATCCGTGTACTCGGGTTTCCGCGTCGGCCGCACCGCGTTCTGCGTGTGCCTGCTCGCGGTGACCCCTCTCGTGGTCGACGACCGTCTGTGTCCGGGGACGCCGTCCCGCTGAGCTCTGCGCCCGGCGAGACCTCCGCGTCCTCGCCCGCATCGCTCGAAGGACCCCCCGTTGACCAGGCACGTCTCCACGCACGCCCCGCGCCCGTCGTCCGCGCCGCACGCGGACTCCCCCACGCAGCCCCGCGAGGTTCCGCCCGCTCCCTCGGCGCGGCCCGCCCCGCCCGCGCCGCTGTGGCGCCGGCTGGCCGCCGCGGTGGTCGCCAGCCATCGGGAAGCCGTTCCCTTCTAGCCCCTCGTGCCCCCGCCGGCCGGTCCGCCGCACGGCGGCGCCCTGAGCGCGCGAGATCACTGGAGTTGTCCGGACAACTTGTCCTATAGTTGGCCGTACACGTAGCTGGTGCATGCTCCCGCCCGCGCTCGGGCAGCCGGCTCCCGCGGGCTGAGGGGACAGATGACCGGTACCGATCAGCCGTCGGAGCGACTGGACCGGTCGTCCTCGGCGCCGCTGTGGCGCCAGCTGCTCACCGACCTCCGCGCCCGCCTGGCCCGCGACGAGTTCACCGCCGGCTTCCCTGGCGAGCTCGACCTCGTCGAGCAGTACCGCGTCAGCCGGCACACCGTGCGCGAGGCACTCCGGCAGCTGCGCGCCGACGGCACGATCAGCACCGGTCGCGGGCGCCGCTCCCGGCTGGGCCCGACCGAGCCGGTGATCGCGGCTCCGACCGGCGTCGCCTACTCGCTCTTCGCGGCCGTCGAGTCCGGCGGGCTCCCCCAGATCTCGCTCGTCCGGACCCTCGACGTCCGGGCCGACGGGGTCGTCGCCGCCCGGCTCGGCCTCGAGGAGTCCACCCCGCTCGTCTACCTGGAGCGCCTCCGGCTGGCGGGCGGCGCGCCCCTGGCCCTCGACCGGATCTGGCTGCCGGCCTCGATCGGCGAACCGCTCCTGACCGCCGACTTCCGCCGCACCGGCCTCTACGACCAGCTCGCCGCGACCGGCATCCGGATCACCGGGGGCGAGGAGACGGTGCGGGCCGTCGTCCCGAGCCGCGCCGAGCACGCCGTGCTCGGCCTGACGCCGCCCGCCGCCGCGTTCTCCGTCTTCCGCACCGGCACCAGCTCCGGGGTGCCGGTCGAGTGGCGGCACACACTCGTCCGCGCCGACCGGTTCGCCCTCACCGGCGCGCTGTCGGCCCCGGCGCCCGGGGGGCGCGCCGGGACCGGGGACGTCGCTCCGGTCGCCCTGACCCCCGACATCCGCTGATGCCCCGACAGGTCGCCGACGGCCGACCGGTCGTGACCGGCGACGGGCAGCCCGGAACGGTCGCATGACGCTCGCCGTCTCGATCGGGCTCGGCCTGCTCATCGGGCTCAGCCTCGGCGCCCTCGGCGGTGGCGGCTCGATCCTGACCGTGCCGGCGCTCGTCTACGTGCTCGGCCAGGACGCGCGGGAGGCCACGACCAGCAGCCTGTTCATCGTCGGGATCAGCGCGCTCATCGGTTCACTCGGGCACGCCCGGAGCGGCCGCGTGCGCTGGGGCATGGGCGTGGCCTTCGGGCTGACGGGCATCGCCGCCAGCTTCGCCGGCACCGCGCTGAACCGGCTGGTCGACCCGAACGTGCTGTTGCTGACGTTCGCGGCACTCGTGCTCGTCGCCGCGGCCGGCATGTTCGCGAAGAGCCGGGCGAGCGCCCCCGCGCGCGCCGACCGCATCCTGGTCGCCGCCGGCGGCTCCCCGGGCCACGCCGTGCCGGCCGCTCCAGCCGTCCCGGCCGCTCCGGCCGCCGGCGGGGACACGCGCCTGCCGCCACGACGCGTCGACCTCGGCCGGGCCGGCAAGGTGCTGGCGGCCGGCCTCGCCGTCGGCTTCATGACCGGATTCTTCGGCGTCGGCGGCGGCTTCGTCATCGTGCCGGCCCTGACGCTGGCGCTGGGCCTGACGATGCCCGAGGCGGTCGCCACCTCGCTGGTGGTCATCGCGATCAACTCCGGCGCGGCGCTGCTCGCCCGCGCCGGCACGGCGCACCTCGACTGGGCGGTCATCGTGCCGTTCACGATCGCCGCGATCGCCGGATCCGTGGCCGGCAAGACGGTCGCCGACCGGCTCTCCGCGACGTCCCTGACCCGCGCCTTCGCCGTCCTGCTGGTGGCCGTCGCGATCTACACCGCGACGTCCAGCCTCACCGGCCTGGTCGGCTGAGGACACCCGCAGGCCGCCGACCGTTCCCGGCCGGTCTCGCCGGGCGACTACTCTGACGTCGTGCGCCGCCTGCCTGACGACCATTCCTCCGCCGGGCGGGCAACCACCCGGTGAGCTCCGCGATCCCCGCCTCCTCCCTCGACGACCGTCCCGACCGTGCGGCGCAGGACGTCGTCCGCGAGGCCGGCCGCCGGCGCACCTTCGCCGTCATCAGCCACCCCGACGCCGGCAAGTCGACCCTCACCGAGGCACTGGCGCTGCACGCCCGGGTGATCGGGCAGGCCGGCGCGGTGCACGGCAAGGCCGGCCGCCGGGGCACGGTCTCCGACTGGATGGACATGGAGAAGGCGCGCGGCATCTCCATCACGTCCGCGGCGCTGCAGTTCGAGTACCACGACGCCGTGATCAACCTGCTCGACACCCCCGGGCACGCCGACTTCTCCGAGGACACCTACCGGGTGCTCACCGCCGTCGACGCCGCGGTGATGCTGATCGACGCCGCCAAGGGCCTCGAGACCCAGACCATGAAGCTGTTCGCGGTCTGCCGCCACCGGGGCATCCCGGTGCTGACCGTCGTCAACAAGTGGGACCGCCCGGGCAAGGACGCCCTCGAGCTCATGGACGAGATCAGCGAGCGCACCGGCCTCACGCCGACCCCGCTGACCTGGCCCGTCGGCATCGCCGGCGACTTCCGCGGCGTCCTCGACCGCTCCGACGGCACCTACCGGCGGTTCACCCGCACCGCCGGGGGCGCCACCATCGCCCCCGAGGAGACGCTGTCGGCCGATGCCGCCGCGGCCCGCGAGGGCGACGCCTGGCAGCAGGCCGTCGAGGAGGTCGACCTGCTCGCCGCCACCGGCGCCGACCACGAGCAGTCACTGTTCCTCGACGGCGTCACGACCCCGGTGCTGTTCGCCTCCGCGGTGTCCAACTTCGGCGTCGGCGCCCTGCTCGACACGCTGGTCGAGCTCGCCCCCGCACCCTCCGGCCACCAGGACGCCGACGGCGAGACGCGCGAGCTGGCCGAGCCGTTCAGCGCCTTCGTGTTCAAGGTGCAGGCCGGCATGGACACCGCCCACCGCGACCGGCTGGCCTTCATCCGGATCTGCTCGGGGGTCTTCGAGCGCGGCATGGTCGTCACCCACGCCCGCACGGGCCGCCCGTTCGCGACGAAGTACGCCCAGCAGGTATTCGGCCGTGAGCGGGAGAGCATCGACGTCGCCTACCCCGGCGACGTCGTCGGTCTCGTCAACGCCGCGGCCCTCGGGGTCGGCGACACCCTCTACGTCGACCGCCCGGTGGAGTACCCCCCGCTGACGACGTTCGCGCCCGAGCACTTCGCGGTCTGCCACAGCAAGGACACGGCCAAGCACAAGCAGTTCCGCCGCGGCATCGCGCAGCTGGACTCCGAGGGCGTCGTCCAGGTGCTGCGCTCCGACCGCCGCGGCGAGGGGACGCCGGTGCTGGCCGCCGTCGGGCCCATGCAGTTCGAGGTGGCCGTGCACCGGATGGAGCACGAGTTCGGCGCCCCCATCGAGCTCGACCGGCTGCCCTACAGCCTCGCGCTGCGCACCGACGAGGCCTCGGCCGCCGGGGTCGCGGCCGCGCGCGGCACCGAGGTGCTGCAGCGCACCGACGGCACGCTGCTCGCCGTCTTCACCGACAAGTGGGGGCTGCGGCTGCTCCAGCAGAACAAGCCCGAGCTGACCCTCGAGCCGCTGGTCGCCGCCCAGCTGGCCTGAGCGGGTCACCCGGCCCGGCGGGCCTCCAGCAGCACCGCGATCGCCTCGACGGTCGGCGTCTCCAGGGGTAGATCCGGCAGCACACCGGCCACCTCGTCGGGCTCCAGACCGACCGCGAGCAGCTCCTCCAGCAGTGGCTCGGCGGCCGTCGGCGGCACCGGCACAGGCA
>Ga0308173_10000993_pt1 | contig 13483 bp, 12 predicted proteins | sample PhyPR1_FD_203716 | JGI IMG/M metagenome (GOLD analysis project Ga0308173, IMG submission 203716) | Soil microbial communities from UC Gill Tract Community Farm, Albany, California, United States - DLSLS.P.R1 | ecosystem: Environmental > Terrestrial > Soil > Agricultural land | place: USA...
CGGAGCCCCCAGCCAGTCGCCGGCATGCACGTAGGTCGCCTTGCCGCTCCGCTCGGGCCCCAGCACCACCAGGCCCTCCCGGGCCGCCAGCATCGCCATGTGCACGACGGCCTGGCCCTCCAGTCCGAGCCGCTCCCCCAGCTCGAGCTTGGTCAGCGGCCCCTGGCCGGCGAGCGCCCGCTCGGTCAGCCGCACGGCCTCCTCCAGCGCCGTGGGCACCCCGAGCTCGCGCAACCGCCGCATCGACCCGGCCGGGCTGCTCCGCACCAGCGGCAGCAGCCATCCCAGGTCCTCGGCCGCCACCAGATGCAGGGTCCCCCGCGGCCCCCAGCAGCGGACGACCTCCCGCGCCTCCAGAGCCGCCGTCACATCGGCCGCCGTCAGCCCCTTGCTCCGTGCCCGGACGGCCAGCGGATAAGCCGTGGGCTCCTGCGCCTGCACGGCCAGCAGCGCCCGGACGACGTCCCCCACCGACCCCTCGATCGGCGTCACCAGCCCCTGCGCCGCCATCCGCCCGGCCCGTACCCCCGCCACATCCACGCCCCCACCCTAGGCTGGGGCCGATCGACTACTCTCGGCGGCGCTGAGGATCATTCGCCGCCCGGGGGACGTCCACGTATGAACACACCATCGCCGGTCCGGATCGGGGCTCTGGCTCCGCTGACCTCGCCGGGCTGGGTCGAGGCGGGCCGGAATCTGCTCGCCGGACTCGAACTGGCGGTTCGCGACGTCAATGCGGCCGGCGGGATCTCCGGGCGGCCGCTCGAACTGGTGGTCCGGGACACCGCGGCCGATCCGCGGAGGGCCGAGGCGGCCGTGGAGGAACTGGCCGAGCTGGGCGTGGCCGCCGTCGCCGGGGAGTACCACAGCGTCGTCGCTCGTGCCGCCGCCGCCCGGGCCGACGCCCTCGGACTGCCGTTCCTCTGCTCGTCGGCGGTTCTCGACACCCTCACCGAACAGCCGACGGAATGGGTCGCGCGCCTCGCCCCGGCGCAGTCCCACGGCTGGCAGATCTTCGCCGACTTCCTGCTCGGCGCGGGCCACAGCCGGGTCGCCGTGGCGGCCGAGCCGAGCGTCTACTGGGCGGCCGGAACCCGCATCCTGCGCGACCACCTCACGTCCCGCGGCGGCACCGTCATCGACCTGTCCCCCACGGCCGTGTGCGACGAACTCGCCGCAAGCCGTGCGACGGTCCTCCTCCTGCTGGTCGGCTTTCCGGAGCCGGCCGTCTCGATCGTCAGGTCCGTCCGCCGGGACGAGCGCTTCGCCGAGGTGCTGATCGGTGCTCCGGCCGGGCAACCGGAGTTCGCCGAATGGGCGCGGCTGCTGGGCGACGACGGCGCGGCCGTCCCGTTCCTGCGCTACCTGCCCGGTCAGCTCACCGCGCTCGGGGTCCGGGTCGAGACGGCCCTCCGCGAGCGGCTGGGCCGGTCGCCCTCCTTCGTCGCCTTCGAGGGCTACGACACCATCACCGCCCTCGCCGACGCCCTGCGTACTCACGGGCGCGTCGTCTGGCCGCACCTGGCGGTCGAGGGCACCCGCGGGCGGATCCGGTTCTCCCGCGTACCGGGCATCAGCGTCTGGCAGTGGGCCTGGCCGCCGGTCCAGATCGCCGACCGCGACCCGGCCCGTCCCGATCGCTTTCGGGTCCTGCACGATCGGCAGGAAGGGTCATAGGTGGTCGCGCAGGGCGGCCAGTGTGTCGACGACGGGGATGCCCAGGCGTTCGAGGTCGGTGCGGGACTGCATGCCGCCGGTGTAGCCGACGGCACGGGCTCCGGCGATGGTGGCGGCCATCGCGTCGTCGGCGCTGTCGCCGATCATGACGACGTCGGCCGGGTCCACGCCCAGGGCGGCCAGGTGGCGTACCAGGAACTCGGCCTTGCCGCCGCCCGGGTCGTCCTCGGCGCGCAGGCCGTCGACCCTGCGGAAGGTCGCGGTCAGGCTGAGGTCGCCGACCGTCGAGACCAGGCGGTCGTGCTGCCACATGGACAGCAGCGACTGGGTGTGGCCGAGGGCGGCGAGCGCGGTCAGGGTCGTCAGCGCGTCGGAGGCCAGGCCGCAGCGGCGCATCAGCCGGTGGTAGGAGTCGTGGAAGGTCCGGTCGAGGCGTTCCCACTCGCCGTCCTGCAGGTCACGGCCGAGGAGACGCTCGTACATGACCCAGATCGGCCGGGTGTAGGAGGTGCGGAAGGCCTGGAGATCCAGGCTGCCCAGCCCGTACGGCAGAAAGACGGCGTTGGTGGCCTCGACGACCACCTCGATGTCGTCGAAGAGGGTGCCGTTCCAGTCCCAGATGATGTGCGTCATTGCCCGATGAGCCTATCCGGGCGTTCCCTGGGATCGAAAACCCATTAACCGCGGGAGCGATCATGCATGACGACCGGACCTTGATCGAGGGGCGCCTGGAGCGGGCGATGCGCGAGCGGATCCGGCCCGCGGTGCACCGGCTGCCGGTACCGCTGGAGGTCGCGGTCTGGCACGCTCCGGGCGAACCGGTACCGCCCGCCGAAGGGCTGGCCGCCGCGTACGTGCCGGCCAAGGCGGGCGAGGAGTGGGGCGCGGCCTGGGGTACGAGCTGGTTCCGGCTCTCCGGGACCGTGCCGCAGGAGTGGACCGGGCTACCGGTCGAGGCCGTCATCGACCTCGGGTTCTACGGCGGCCCCGGGTTCACCGCGGAGGGGCTGGTCTACCGCCCGGACGGGACGGCGATCAAGGGGCTGCATCCGGAAAGCCGGTGGGTGCGGGTGGCCGACGCGGGGCCGGTCGTCCTGTACGTCGAGGCCGCCGCCAACCCGGGGATCGGCGGCCCGGTGACCTGGCTGGGCGACACCGAGACCGCAGGGGACTCCCCCATCTACCGGTTGAACCGGGCCGACCTGGCGGTGTTCGACCAGACCGTGTGGGAGCTGGTGCTGGACTTCGAGGTGCTGGCCGGGCTCATGCATGCGCTGAGCACCGACGAGCCGCGGAGCTGGGAGATCCTGCGGGCGATCGGCCGGGCCCTGGACGCGCTGGATCTGGACGACGTCCCCGCGACCGCCTCCCGGGCCCGGGAGGCGCTGGCCCCCGCGCTGGCCGCGCCGGCGAACGCCAGCGCGCACCGGGTGAGCGCGGTCGGCCACGCGCACATCGACTCGGCCTGGCTGTGGCCGCTGCGCGAGACGGTGCGGAAGGTGGCGCGTACGGCGGCGGGGGTCACGACGCTGATGGACGACCATCCCGAGTTCGTCTACGCGATGTCGCAGGCGCAGCAGCTCGCCTGGATCAAGGAGCACCGGCCCGAGGTCTACCAGCGCGTGCGGGAGAAGGTCGCGGCGGGCCAGTTCGTCCCGGTGGGCGGCATGTGGGTGGAGGCCGACACCAACATGCCCGGCGGGGAGGCGATGGCCCGGCAGTTCGCGTACGGGAAGCGGTTCTTCCTGGAGGAGTTCGGGATCGAGACCCGGGAGGTGTGGCTGCCCGACTCGTTCGGCTACTCGGCCGGGCTGCCGCAGATCGTCAAGCTGGCCGGGGCGAAGTGGTTCCTCACCCAGAAGATCTCCTGGAACCAGACCAACAAGTTCCCGCACCACACGTTCTGGTGGGAGGGCATCGACGGGACCCGGATCTTCACGCACTTCCCGCCGGTCGACACCTACAACGCCGAGCTGTCCGGGCACGAGATGGGCCACCTGGTGCGCAACTTCGCGGAGAAGGGCGCGGCGACCCGTTCGCTGGTGCCGTTCGGCTGGGGTGACGGGGGCGGCGGGCCGACCCGCGAGATGCTGGGCCGGGCCCGGCGGCTGGCCGATCTCGAGGGCTCGGCGAAGGTGACGATCGAGCCGCCCTCGGCCTTCTTCGAAAAGGCCGAGGCGGAGTATCCCGACGCTCCGGTCTGGGTCGGCGAGCTCTACCTGGAGCTGCACCGGGCGACCTACACCTCCCAGGCGCAGACCAAGCAGGGCAACCGGCGCAGCGAGCATCTGCTCCGCGAGACCGAACTCTGGGCGGCCACCGCGGCCGTACGGACCGGCGCGGACTATCCGTACGAGCGACTGGACCGGCTCTGGAAGACCGTCCTGCTGCACCAGTTCCACGACATCCTGCCGGGCTCCTCGATCGCCTGGGTGCATCGAGAGGCCCGCGCGACCTATGCCAAGGTGCGCGAAGAACTGGCCGGGCTGGTCGAGGACGCGCAGCGGGCGCTGGCCGGGCCGCCGACAGGGACGGTGCTGTTCAACGCGGCGCCGCACGCCCGGCACGGGGTGCCCGCGGGCGGGGCGGCGCTGGCCGGGGAGCCGGCCGCGCCCGCGACCCTGGAGGCGGACGACGACGGCTGGGTGCTGGACAACGGGCTGGTCCGGGTCGCCGTGGACCGGCGCGGGCTGGTGACCTCGGTCGTCGCCGACGGGCGGGAGGCGATCCCCGAGGGCCGGCCCGCCAACATGCTGCAACTCCATCCCGACCTGCCCAACTACTGGGACGCCTGGGACGTCGACTCCTTCTACCGGAACCGGGTCACCGACCTCACCACGGCCGGCTCGATCGATGTCACCGGGCCCGCCGAGTTGACCGTCACCCGGGAGTTCGGCTCCTCCTCGGTCACCCAGACGATCGGCCTGGAGCCCGGGGCCGCCCGGGTGGACTTCCGTACCGAGGTGGACTGGCACGAGCACGAGAAGTTCCTCAAGGTCGCCTTCCCGCTGGCGGTGCACACGGACCGCTGCACGGCCGAGACCCAGTTCGGCCACGTGTACCGGGCGACGCACACCAACACGGGCTGGGACGCCGCCCGGTTCGAGATCTGCGCGCACCGGTGGGTGTATGTCGGGGAGCCGGACTGGGGCGTCGCGCTGGTCAACGACTCCACGTACGGCCACGACGTGACCCGGCCCGACGGGCACTCGACGACCGTGCGGCTGTCCCTGCTGCGGGCTCCGCGCTTCCCCGATCCGGAGACCGACCAGGGCCTGCACCGCTTCGGCTACGCCCTGGTGCCGGGCGCCGGGATCGCGGACGCGGTCCGCGAGGGCTACCGGATCAACCTGCCGGAACGCCGGATACCGGGTTCGGCCGCGGTCGAGCCGCTGGTGGCGGCGGACGACGTGGTCATCGAGTCGGTGAAGCTGGCCGACGACCGCTCCGGCGATGTCGTGGTCCGGCTCTATGAGCCGCTGGGCGTACGCGCCCGCACGACACTCCGCCTCGGTTTCGAGCCGGGCCCGGCGGTCGAGGTGGACCTTCTGGAACGCCCGCTGGAAGGCGCCACCCGGCTGGACGATCTGAGTCTGGAGTTCCGCCCATTCCAGATCCGCACCGTGCGCATCGCCCGGGGCTAGTTCCTGAGCGCGTCCAGAAGGTGCTGGAGGCGCAGCCCGGTCTCGAAGTCCGGCACGGTCGTCGTGCCGGAGCCGATGTCCTTCGCGAGCGCGGCGTACAGCCCGGCCACGTTGCCCACCGCGTCGCTGGTCAGCCCGGCGATGCGGCCGGGCAGCGGGAGTTCCTCGAAGCGGCCGTTCGGGCCGCGGGAGCCGAAGACCCTGGCGTCGCTGATCTGGACGCCGGAGCCGCCCGTGGTCTCGAGGACGAGATCGCCCTCGGTTCCGGCGATCTCGATCCGGGTCCGGCCCTGCGTGACCTTGCCTGCGTGAATGTGCGCCGACACCACAGCCCCGCCCTCGAGGGCGGAGTGCAGCAGAATCTGGTCCGGGCTGGTCACCTCGATGGCCTCACCGGTTTCCTCGACGGTGTAGTCCGGGCGCTGGATGGAGCGGCGTACCGAGAGCCCGGTCAACCGGTCGCCCAGCACGTACTCAAGCGCGTCGAGCGTGTGGCCGCCGCTGACCTCAAGCGTGCCGGCCGCGTTGGCCCTGTCGTAGGTGTACGCGGTCCAGGCGGGCATCTGCTCGCGGTCGCCCTTGGTGAGGGCGACCAGCACGTTCGCCGACGTGACCCGGCCGGCGTACCCCTCGGCGACCAGGTTCCTGGCCAGGTTGACGGCGGGCGAGAAGCGGGCCTGCAGGCCGACCGCGTGCCTGACCCCGCGGGTACGGGCCTGCGCCAGCAAAGCTTCGGCCTGCCCTGTGGTGGCGGTCAGCGGCCACTCGATCAGCAGGTGCTTGCCCGCGTCGAGCGCCGCCTGACCGAGCTCAACGTGGTACGGCACCTTCACCGTGACCACCACCAGATCGACCGCGGGATGCTCGGCGAGTGACCGGGCGTCGGTGAAGGCGTGCTCGACCCTGAACCGGCGAGCCGACTCCTCCGCGCTCTCCTTGCGGCTGGTGCCGACGGCGGTCAGCTCGTACTCCGGCAGCGCGCGCAGCGCCGGGATGTGCGCCCTGGCGGCCCAGCCGCGGTCCGGGCTGGCTCCGATGATGCCGACGCCGATCTTGCGCATGACTCTCCTCCGAGGAACCCCATAAGCGGACGCAAGAGATCCAATTAGATCAAGCGGACAAATCATGTCCGGTTATCGCCACCGTACGACAACCGGACGAGATCTGTCCACTTAAGGGTGGAATCGAAGGTGTGAACGCCGTAGAGCAGCTGCTCGCCGCCGAGAACCGACCGCGGGCCGACGCGCAGGTGACCGGCAGTGGGAGCGGAATCTGACGATCGTCCTGGACGGTCTGCGTACCGCCGGGCCGGCCCCGCTCCCCGGCGACGTCCCGCCCAGCGGTGAGGCTCCCCGACGGGCGATGTTTTGGAAGGAGTCGCGATGGACCGATGACTTTTCGTCGGTGCCCTGGTCTTTACTGGTGACCGGGTGATGCCGCGCAAGGAGATGATCACTGTGACGCAGACCGAGCCTCCCGTCAACGAGGACTTCGAGAGCCTCGCTGACCCTTATCGACGGGAGTTGCTGGCGCACTGCTACCGGATGCTCGGCTCGGTGCACGACGCCGAGGATCTGGTCCAGGAGACCTATCTGCGGGCCTGGCGGGCCTATGACCGTTTCGAAGGCCGGTCCTCGCTGCGCACCTGGCTCTATCGCATCGCCACCACAGCCTGTCTCACCGCGCTGGAGGGCCGGGCCAGGCGGCCGATGCCGACGGGCCTGGGCAGCCCGAGCTCCGATCCGGCCGCCGAACCGGTCGAGCAGAGCGAGGTGCCCTGGCTGGAGCCGATGCCCGACGCGCTGGCCGGAGCCGAGGCCGCCGACCCGGCCGCCATCGTGACCTCCAAGGAGAGCATCAGGCTGGCCTTCGTCGCCGCACTGCAACACCTGCCGCCCCGGCAGCGGGCCGTGCTGATCCTGCGCGACGTGCTGAAATGGCGGGCCGCCGAGGTTGCCGAGGCGGTCGGTACGACGACGACGGCCGTCAACAGCACGTTGCAGCGGGCCCGGGCCCAGCTCGATCAGATCGCCCCCTCGCTCGACTCCACCCCGGAGCCCACCTTTCCGGAGCAGCGCGAGTTGCTCGACCGCTACGTGCGGGCCTTCGAGGCCAAGGACATCCCGGCCATCGTCGAACTGTTCACCACCGAGGTCGTCTGGGAGATGCCGCCCTTCCCCGAGTGGTACTCGGGACCGGAGGCCGTCGGCCGCCATCTCGACCTGCGCTGCCCCGCAGTCAAGGACGGTATGCGGCTCATCCCGGTGTCGGCCAACGGCCAGCCCGCGTTCGCCACCTACATCCGTACCGAGGACGACACCGACTTCTTCGCCTTCCTCATCCAAGTGCTCACCGTGGGGCCGGACGGCATCACCCATGTCGGCAACTTCCTGGACACCCGGCTGTTCGACACCTTCGGCCTCCCGCAGACCTGGCCCCGATGAACGGCCCCGACACCCTGGCCCCGCTGATCGGCAGCGTGGCGCTGCTGGAGCGGGCGGTCACCTACACCCTGGGCGGCCTTCAGCTGGTCACCCCCACGGCCTTCGACCGGCCCACCCCCTGCAGCGAATGGGACCTCCAGGCGCTGCTGCACCACATGGACGACTCGCTGACCGCCCTGGACGAGGCGCTCGACACCGGGCACGTGCCGCTCGACCCGATCACGCCGACCTCCGACGTGCTCTGCACGCTGCGCACCCGCGCCACCCGGCTGCTGGGCGCGTGGACCAGCGCGCTCGACCGGGACCTGATAGACATCGAGGGCTGTCCGCTGTCCACGTCGGTGGTGATGGCCGCGGGCGCCATCGAGATCGCCGCCCATGGCTGGGACGTGGGCCAGGCCTGCGGCGCCGACCGGCCACTCCCCCGGGAACTCGCCGACGACCTGCTCGTCCTCTCCCCGCTCTTCGTGACCCAGGCCGACCGCGGCGTCAGGTTCGCCGCGCCGGTTCCGACCAACAGCCACGCCACTCCCACCGATCGTCTGGTCGCCTTCCTCGGAAGGCAGCCGTAGTCCACAGAAAGGAACGACCGTGCCCGTCCAGCTGGCCATCGGCACTGCCAAGGGGCTGTTCCTCGCGCACAGCGAGAACGACCGCAAGACCTGGACCATCAGCGGCCCGCACTTCCCGATGACCGGGGTGTACGGCGTCTGCATCGACACCCGGTCCGCCACGCCGCGGCTGATGGCGGGGGTCAGCAGCTCGCACTACGGCCCGACGGTCGCCTACAGCGACGACCTCGGTGAGACCTGGCAGGAGCCGGACCGCGCGCCGATCGCCTTCCCAGCCGACACCGGGGCGACGCTGGACCGGGTCTGGCAGCTGAGCACCGACGCCGAAGGCCGGATCTACGCGGGCACGCAGCCGTCCGCGCTCTTCGTGTCCGAGGACGGCGGACAGACCTTCGACCTCGTACGGGCCCTGTGGGACCACCCGCATCGCGAGAAGTGGGACGCGGGCTTCGGCGGTCAGGCCATCCACACGATCCTGCCGCACCCGTCCGACCCGTCGTCGCTGACGGTGGCGATGTCCACCGGCGGCGTCTACCGCTCGACCGACCAGGGCGCCTCCTGGACAGCGAGCAACACCGGCATCCAGGCGACCTTCATGCCCGAGCCCGAGCGCTTCCCCGAGTTCGGCCAGTGCGTGCACAAGGTCGCCAGGGACGCCACCGACCCGTCCCGGATGTACGCCCAGAACCACCACGGCGTCTACCGCTCCGACGACGGCGGCAGCACCTGGTCCTCGATCGCCGACGGACTGCCCAGCGACTTCGGCTTCCCGATCGTCGCGCATCCGCACCGGGCCGAGGTCGTCTACAACTTCCCGCTGACCGCCGACGCGATGCGTTTCCCACCCGAGCACCGCTGCCGCGTCTACCGCTCGGCCGACGCCGGCCGCAGCTGGGAGGCCCTGTCCTCGGGCCTGCCCGAAGGGCCGTTCTATCCGGCGGTGCTGCGTGACGCCATGTGCGCCGACGATGCCGACCCGGCCGGGATCTACTTCGGCACCCGCTCCGGAGAGGTCTACGCCAGCCGGGACGAAGGCGACTCCTGGACCCAGGTGGCCGCCCACCTACCGGACGTCCTGTGCGTCCGCGCCGCGCAGGTGTGATCGCCGTGCCGGTGACCCTGCTCATCCCGACGACGCTGCGCGCCGAGGCCGCCGACCAGCGTGCCCTCGCCGTGCCCGCGTCCGGCACCCTCGGCGCGGTCCTCGATGAACTGGCCGGATCCTGGCCCCGGCTGGAGCGTCGAGTCCGCGACGAGAGCGGCACCCTGCGCCGCTACGTCAACATCTACATCGACGGCACCGACTGCCGGGACCTGGGCGGCATCACCGCCCCGGTGCCCGACGGCGCCGAAGTCGAGATCATCCCCAGCGTCGCCGGCGGCTGACCTCCACCTCCGCGCCACCACCTAGGCGGGCGGCGGCTCTGGGGCGGGGGCGGTGTGGAGGCGGGTGAGCAGGGTGTGCAGGGTGGCGCGCTCGGCGGGGGTGAGGGGGGCGAGAAGCTCGGACTGGACGTTGGCGGCCTCCTCGGTGAGCTCGGCCAGCGCGGTGCGGCCCTGCGGGGTGAGGGTGACCTGGACTCGGCGGCGATCGGCCGGGTCGCGGTCACGGGCGGCGTAGCCGAGAGCGGCCAGCTCGTCGATGATCTTGACGATGTCGCTGGGGTCGATGGACAGGCGGGCGGCGAGGTCGCGCTGGGCGTGCGGCCCGAAGTCGGCGAGGGCGGCGAGGACCGCCATGTGCCACAAGCGCAGCCCCCGGTCGGCCAGCCGGGCGCCCAGCCGGCCACGCGCGGTCTTGCCCACCTTGGACAGCAGGTAGGTCGTCAGCGCCGTCAGGCTGGGCGGTGTCTGCTCCATGGCGACTATTGTAGGGTGCTGACCAATAGTAGGTGTGCACCTATTAAAGGGAGGAACCATGGACGTGTTGCACCTCCGGCTGCTCGTGCGCGACTTCGCCGCCTGCTTCGGCTTCTATGACGCGGTGCTGCCGGAGATGGCCGGAGCCGTACGGGCCCGGGGCGACGCCTCGGGGCCGTATGCGAGCTGGGATGTGGGCGCCGAGGGGGTGCTGGTGCTGTTCGATCAGGCCGCCATGGCCCAGGTCGCCGGCACCTCCGGGCTGCCCGCCCGAGCGGCCGAGGCGCAGGACCGCGTCATGCTGGTCAGCCGGGTCAAGGACGTCGACGCCGCCTACGACCTGTGTCTGCGGCACGGCGCCACACCGGCCGTCGCGCCGGCGGACCGGCCCGAGTGGGGACCCGGGATGCGCACCGCGCACGTACGCGACCCGGAGGGCAACCTGTGGGAGCTCCAGGCCTATGGAGACCGTCTGGCGTAGATTTCCGGCATGGACATCGACTGGGCCGCTCAGCTCGGCGAACAGCTCGACTGGCACTGGAACGAGCAGCTCCGGCCCCGGCTCGCCGGGCTCACCGACGAGGAGTACTTCTGGGAGCCGGTGCCGGGCTGCTGGAGCGTGCGGCCGCGTGGTAAGGCGGTGACATCGAGTCCGGCGGGCGGCGGGGCATGGGTGCTCGACTGGGTGTTTCCGCCACCGGACCCGTCACCGGTGACCACGATCGCCTGGCGGCTGTCGCACATCCTGTCCACCGTCCTGGAGATCCGCTACCGCAACCACTTCAGCTCCGAGCCGGTCGACTTCATGAGCTTTGTGGACGCCTACGAATACCCGGGCTCCGCCGGCGAGGCGCTGGACCGGCTGGACGACGTCTACGCGCACTGGCGCGACGGCGTACGCGGACTGACCGCGACCGGCCTGGCCCGGCCGTGCGGGCCCAGCGAGGGACCGTTCGCCGAGTACCCGATGGCCGCACTGATCCTCCACATCAACCGGGAGGTCATCCACCACGGCGCTGAGATCTCGCTGCTGCGCGACCTCTACGTCAACGGCGCGGCTCAGTAGCGCCAGCGGGTGCCGGCGCAGATCTCGGCCGGCCCCGCTCCCTCGAAGAGCGCGAGCTCGCCACGGCGGACCGTGACGATCGTGTCGGTCACCTCCGCGCCCAGGGCGGCCGCCAGCACCGAGTCGGCCTCGAAGGCCTTGACCGCCTCGGTCAGCGACGAGGGCAGCGCCTTGATGCCCCGGGCCTCGCGATCGGCGGGGTCGAGGGTCGCCGGGTCGGCCTCGATCGGCTCCGGGAGCACGGCCTCCTGAGCCAGCCCGGCCCGTCCCGCAGCCAGCAGGGCGGTGAGTGCGAGGTAGGGGTTGGCGGCCTGGTCGAAGCACTTCACCTCGACATTGGCCGCCTGGTCGCGGATCCCGGCGGGGCCGGTGATGAAGCGTACGGCGGCCTCCCTGTTCTCCAGGCCCCAGCAGGCGTACGCCCCGGCCCAGTGCGACGGGATCAGCCGCAGATAGCTGGCCACCGAGGGGCAACCGACCGCCAGCAGCGCGGGCATCCGGTCCAGGATCCCGGCGATGAAGGCCTCGCCGGGACCGGTCAGGCCGTACGCGCCGCGACCCCCCGACATCGCGTTGATGCCGTCCCGCCACAGGCTCAGATGCACGTGGCCGCCGTTGCCGACCCCGTCGGGCAGGACCTTGGGCGCGAAGCTGGCCCGCATCCCGTGTGTCGCGGAGACCGCGCGGATCGTCTCGCGGACCAGCACGGCGGTGTCGGCGGCGGCGACCGGGTCCTCGGCGGCGACCGACAGTTCGAACTGCCCCGCCGCGTACTCCGGATGGATCTGGTCCACCGAGACCCCGGTGATGGACAGCGCGTCCAGCAGATCGGTGAGATAGCCGGACAGCTCGCCGATCCTGGTCATCCCGTACGCCGGGCCCTGGCAGGCCGGGACGAACTCGTCGCCCTCGCCCGCCGACAGCGCCCACTCGATCTCGAAGGCGGCCCGTACCGTCCACCCGTCGACGGCCAGTTCGCCGATCTCGCGGCGGAGCAGCGCCCGGGAGTCCTGGGGGTGCGGCCTGCCGTCCTGGTCATAGCGCTCCGCGGGCGACCAGGCCCAGCCGGGCATGGCGGCCAGCACCGCGATCCGATCGAGGTCGGGGTGCAGCCGCAGGTCGCCGATCGGGCCGCCCGCGTAGCGGCCGCTGACGATGGAGTCGTCCAGCAGGAAGGCGTCGAAGACCGGGGACGCGCCGATCCCCCAGGCCGCCGCGTGCTGCAGCCTGGTGACCGGGACCGCCTTCACCCGGGTGATGCCGCTGGTGTCCACCCAGGTCACCGCGACCGCGGTGACGCCCTCGGTGGACAGCTCGGCCGCCGCGATACGGCCCGTGTCACCGCGTCGCGCCCGATCTTCCTGATCCATGTCGCGTCCTCCCGGACCGGTGGCTGGTGCGGTCTCGGTTGGCATCGTAGATTTCTTCCGACATGCTCGACCACCTCGACGCGCTGCCGCTGACCGACCACCACTGCCACGGCGTGGTGCGCAGGGACCTAGAACGTGCGGCTTTCCTGACTTTCATGACCGAGGCCGGTCATATCACGCCGCTGGGCGGCGACCGGTTCGACTCGCAGATCGGCTTCGCCCTGCGCCGGTGGTGCGCACCGGTGCTCGAACTGCCGGCGCATGCCGAGCCCGCCGACTATCTGGCGCGAAGAAAAGAGCTGGGCTGGAGCGAGGTGACCGCGCGGTTTCTGCGGGCGGCGAACCTGAGCGCGCTGTATGTCGACACCGGCTACCTGCCCGAGCCGCTGCTCTCCCCCGCCGAGCTGGCCGGGTGCGCCGCCGCGGACGCTCGCGAGGTCGTCCGGCTGGAGCAGGTCGCCGAGCAGGTCGCAGCCGAGACGACGGCGGCCGGGTTCCCCGACGCGGTAAGGGCCAGGCTGGCCGGTACCGGGGCCGTCGCCGCCAAGTCCATCGCGGCCTACCGGCATGGGCTGGAGCTCCGCGGCGAGCGGCCGGCCGATGCCGAGGTGGTCCGGGCGGCCGACGGCTGGCTGGCGCGGGGCGGCACCAGGCTGGCCGACGAGACCCTGCACCGGTTCCTCGTCTGGTGCGCGGCCGACCTGGGGCTGCCGATCCAGTTCCATGCCGGGCACGGCGACGCCGACCTCGATCTGCGGCGGGCCGACCCGCTGCTGCTCACGCCACTGCTGCGCGCGCTGGAGCCGACCGGCGTCCCGGTGCTGCTGCTGCACAACTACCCCTACCACCG
>Ga0308173_10000994_pt1 | contig 13478 bp, 8 predicted proteins | sample PhyPR1_FD_203716 | JGI IMG/M metagenome (GOLD analysis project Ga0308173, IMG submission 203716) | Soil microbial communities from UC Gill Tract Community Farm, Albany, California, United States - DLSLS.P.R1 | ecosystem: Environmental > Terrestrial > Soil > Agricultural land | place: USA...
TGGCTCCGGCGACGGCACGACCCGACGCCAGGCCTGGCCGTCCTGGCGGAACGTCCAGCCCTTCTCCGCGGCGAGCGCCTCGGCCACATCCTGGGTGTAGACAGGCCCGACGAACTTGGTCGGATCCTCGAATGCGGCGTCGGCCGGATCCACGACGACCATGGTGAGCAGGGTGACCACCTGCCGCTCCAGCGGCAGCAGACTCCTGAGCTCCTGCTGGATCAGGTACCCGATCATGCCCTGGGTGCCGGCGTCGAGGACGTCCAGCGGGTATGGCTCGGCGCCCCGGTAGGCCTCCGCCTGCAGCGAGAGCAACCCGACCTGCGGCCCGTTGCCGTGGACGACGACGATGCTGTGTTCGCCGGCGAGTGGCGCGATCGCTTCCGCGGCCACCCGCACATTGCGCCGCTGCACCTCCGTGGTCATGGGATCGGAACGACGCAGCAGCGCATTGCCACCCAGCGCGATGACGATCCGCACGGCGCACCCCCTCTACGACGTCGGCGAGCAACACGACGCGGCTCGCCGTCCATCTCCGGACCGCACCCTCGGCGGGCACGCGGTCGAAGCTACGCGGGAGGGCCGCGGCTCCGGTCATCCGCGCGAGACGAGGCGGTCTGCGCCCTGACCAGGGCAGAGTTTGGATACGTCAGCTTCGCCGGGCCGTGGGGCCGGCACGAACGGGCCGCAGATGAGGTGGTCGCCATGTCGTTCGGCGTGCATTCCGAGGTGGGACGGCTGCGGAAGGTGATGGTCCATCGCCCCGGCCTGGAACACACCAGGTTGACTCCCTCGAACGCCGAGGAGTTGCTCTTCGACGACGTGCTGTGGGTGGACCGGGCCAAGGCGGAGCACGACGCGTTCTGCGATGTCATGCGCGAGCGCGGGGTCGAGGTGTTCGAGGCCGAGCGGCTGCTCACCGAGGCGCTCGCCCTGTCCGACGCCAAGGAGTGGGTGTGCCGGCACATCCTCAACGAGCGCGAGGTGGGCGTCGGCGCCGCGGCCCGCGCACGCGACTGGGTCGCCGAGGCCGGGCCGACGGTCGTGGCCGAGTTCCTCATCGGGGGGATCACCAAGCGGGACGTCGCGCGGGACCTCGGCCTGGTGTGGCAGGCGAGCGCCTCGACCACCATGCTGCTGCCGCCGTTGCCCAACTTCCTGTTCCAGCGCGACCCGTCCTGCTGGATCTACGACGGCGTGACGCTCAACCCGATGACCAAGCCCGCCCGAAAGCCGGAAACGATGATCGTGGAGGCGATCTACCGCTTCCACCCGATGTTCGGCGCCGAGAAGTTCCCGATCTGGCTGGGCGGCGCGGACGAGGACTGGGGCCGCTGTCACGTCGAGGGCGGCGATGTGCAGCCGATCGGCAACGGCGCAGTCATGATCGGGATGGGGGAGCGGACCACCCCGCAGGCAGTGCTGTGGATCGCCCGCTCGCTGTTCCGGACCGGTTCGGCCGATGTGGTGCTGGCGGTGCTCCTGCCGAAGTCCCGCAGCTACATGCACCTCGACACGGTGATCACGATGTGTGACCGCGATCTGGTGACCGCCTTCCCGCCCGTGATCTCCGGAGCGCGCATCTGGAAGGTCCGGCCCGGGAACGACGCCGACGACCTCGTGGTCGAGGAGGCGCACGGCTCGCTGCCCGAGCAGATGGGCCGCGTCCTCGGGGTGGAGAAGATGCGAGTCGTCGAGACCGGCGGGGACCTGTTCGAGGCAGAACGCGAGCAGTGGGACGACGGCAACAATGTCGTCGCGCTCGAACCCGGGGTCGTCGTCGCGTACGAGCGCAACACCGGGACCAACGCTGCGCTGCGCAAGGCGGGTGTCGAGGTGCTCCCGATCGAGGGCTTCGAGCTGGGGCGTGGCCGCGGCGGTGGCCACTGCATGACCTGCCCGCTGCAGCGCGACCCGGCCTTCTGATCCGATCGGAGTTCCCATGGCGTTCAACCTGAAGAACCGGAGCTTCCTCAAGGAGATCGACTTCGAGCCCGGTGAGCTCCGCTACCTGCTGCGCCTCGCCGAGGCGCTCAAGCTCGCCAAGTACGCGGGCACCGAGGTCAAGCGTCTCGACGGCAAGGAGATCGCCCTCATCTTCGAGAAGACGTCGACCCGCACGCGGTCCGCGTTCGAGGTCGCCGCCTACGACCAGGGCGCGCACGTCACCTACCTCGACCCGTCCGGCTCCCAGCTGGGGCACAAGGAGTCGATCGCCGACACCGCCGCCGTCCTCGGCCGCATGTACGACGCGATCGAGTTCCGCGGCAACGACCAGACCGACGTCGAGGATCTCGCGGCGCATGCCGGCGTGCCGGTCTACAACGGGCTGACCAACGAGTGGCATCCCACCCAGATGCTGGCCGACTTCCTCACCATGCACGAGGCGAGCAACAAGCCCTTCGACCGGCTCGCCTATGCCTACGTCGGCGACTGCCGCTTCAACATGGGCCGCTCGTTGCTGACGATGGGCGCGCTGATGGGAAGCGACGTCCGGCTCGCCGGGCCGACCGAGCTGCACCCGCCCGAGGACGTCGTCCGACTCGCCCGGGAGGTCGCCGCGCGCACCGGTGCCAGTGTCACGGTGACCGACGACCCCGCGGACGCCGTCGCCGGGGTCGACTTCGTCCACACCGACGTCTGGGTCTCCATGGGTGAGGCGAAGGACGTCTGGGTCGACCGGGTACGGCAGCTCGCGCCGTACCAGGTGAACTCCGGCCTGCTGGAGAAATCAGGGAACCCGGCGGTCAAGTTCATGCACTGCCTGCCGGCCTTCCACGACTCCGACACGGTCGTCGGCGCGGAGATCATGCAGCACACCGGAATGAGCTCCGGTCTCGAGGTCACGGACGAGGTGTTCCGGTCCGGAGCCAGCATCGTCTTCGACCAGGCGGAGAACCGCCTGCACACCATCAAGGCGATCCTCGTCGCCACCCTCGGTTGACCCTCGCGGTGCCGGCCCGGCCCGAGGTGGGTCGCCGGCACCGTCCGACGAAGGGGCCGGACATGACCGATCACGTGGAAACCCCCCGTGAAGCCGCCGGCACGACGGCAGAAGCCCCGGCGCAGGAGCCGGTTCCCCAGTTCGGCCTCCCGGCCGCCATGGCGCTCATCGTGGGCAGCATCATCGGCGTCGGGGTCTTCAACCTGCCGACGTCGCTGGCCGTCTACGGGCCCATCACGCTGGTCTCGATGGCGCTCACCACGGTGGGGGCGCTGGCGCTCGCGTTGCTCTTCGCGGCGCTGTCCCGCCGACTTCCCTCGGACGGCGGTCCGTACGCGTACGCGCGGGTCGCGTTCGGCAACCAGCTCGGGTTCGCGAACGCCTGGTCGTACTGGATCACGGCCTGGGCGGGCAACGCCGCCATCGCCGTCGGCTGGGTGCTCTACGTCGAGCACTTCGTCAACAAGGACCACAACCGGCTGATCTCCGTGCTGCTCGTGCTCGTCGGCCTGTGGATCCCCGCGGCGGTCAACCTGTCCGGCGTGAAGAACATGGGTTCGGTCCAGGTGATCACCACGGTCATCAAATTCGTGGCGCTGGCGTTCGTGTCGATCGTCGGCCTCTTCTACATCAGCACGGCCAACTTCACGCCGTGGAACGTCAGCGGCGAGGGCACGATCACTGCGATCGGCGGGGGCATGGCGATCGCCCTGTTCAGCTACCTGGGCGTCGAGTGCGCCGCCGTGGCCGCGGCGAAGGTGCGCGACCCCGATCGCAACGTCCCCCGGGCGACCATCCTGGGCACGATCGCCACCGCGGTCGTCTACATGCTGTCGCTGATCGTCGCGTTCGGCGTCCTGCCGACCTCGACGCTCGCCCAGGCGAGCGCGCCGTTCTCGGACGTCGTCAACGCCATGTTCGGCGGCACGTGGGCCGGCAACGTCCTGGCGATCGCGGTCATCATCTCCGGTCTCGGAGCGCTCAACGGCTGGACCATGATCTGCGCGGAGATGCCGCTGGCCGCCGCGAAGGACGGGCTCTTCCCGCCGGCCTTCAAGCGCCTCTCGAAGAAGGGCGTGCCGGCGTACGGCATCATCGCATCCACGGTCCTGGCGTCGTTCGCCATGGCCGTCAACTACCTCGGCTCGGGTGGGGCCACGGTCTTCACGACCCTCGTCCTGATGACCGGTATCACCGCCGCCATCCCGTACGGCTTCTCGGCGCTCGCCCAGCTGAAGTGGCGCTGGGTCGACCACAGGACGACGGAAACGCCCCGGTTCGTGCGCGACATGGTCGTCGCGGGGTTGTCCCTCGTCTTCTCGATCCTGTTCATCTGGTATTCGCGCAACACCGGCAACGATCCGTTGATCTACTGGGCGCCCTTCCTGCTGGCCGCAGGGGCGCTGCTGCTGGGCATTCCGGTCTACGCGTCACAGCGCAAGCAGATGACGCCGCCACCACCGGTACCGGCGTACCGGTGACCGGCGCGGCGGCACGTCGAGTGGGAGGGCGAGCGCCATGACATCGCCGAGCACGACATCGCCGGAGAGGAAGTTCCTCTCGGTACAGCAGGCCGCCTTCATCGGCGTGGGGGCGATGGTCGGCGCGGGGATCTTCGCGCTCCTCGGGGCGGCCGGCGAGGTGGCCGGCTCGGCCGTGTGGGTGTCCTTCCTGCTCGCGGGCGTCATCGCCGCGTTGCAGGGCTACTCCTTCGCCAAGCTCGGCGCGCGCTACCCCTCGGCGGGCGGCCTGATCGAGTACGTGGCCAAGGGCTTCGGCGAGGGCCACGTCACCGGCGTCACCGCGTGGCTGACCTACTCGGCGAACGCGATCGTGACCGCGATGGTCGCGGTCTCCTTCGGCAGCTACGCCAGCGCGGTGTTCACCGACGAGAACGAGGCATGGGTCAAGATCTTCGCGGCACTGATCATCGTCGTGATGACCGGCGTGAACATCGTCGGCTCCGGGCTCGTCGCCCGCGCGCAGACCGTGATCGTCTACGTGGTCGTCGGGATCCTCGTGGTCTTCGCCGTGGTCACGCTGATCAACATGGAGCCGTCGCTGCTCGCTCCGTCGGGTTACCCGCCGCTGCAGGACATCATCTCCAGCGTCGCGCTCACGTTCTTCGCCTTCCTCGGCTTCGGCATCATCACCTTCACGGCGAAGGACCTGGCGAAGCCGGCACGGCAGCTGCCCAGGGCGATGTTCCTGGCGCTCGCGATCGCGTCGGTCATCTACATCGCCATCGCGCTCGGTGTCTTCGGCACGCTGACCGTCGACGAGGTGATCCAGTCCGGCGGCACGGCGCTGGCCGTCGCCGCCCAGCCGTCGCTGGGCGACGCCGGCTACACGTTGATGGCGATCACGGCCCTGTTCGCCACTGCGGGAGCCACCAACGCGGGCCTCTACCCGGCGGCGGGACTCTCCGAGCGACTGGCGGAGACCGGCCAGTTCCCGGGTCTGATGGCCCGGCGGCTCGGTGGCAGGGCGTCGACGGGCCTGCTGGTCGAGGCTGCTGCGTGCCTGCTGCTGGCGGTGTTCTTCAACCTGGACGCCATCGCCTCGATCGGCAGCGCGGTCGCACTGCTGATCTTCACGTTCATCACGGCGGCGCACTTCCGGGTCCGCGGGGAGACCGGCGCCAGGACAGCAGTCCTCGTGCTCGCCATCGCCTCGTCCGCCATCGTCCTGGTGACCTTCGTCGTGACCACGCTCATCCACGAGCCGGCGTCGGTCCTCGCGCTGCTGGGGATCCTCCTGCTGAGCATCGCGCTGGACCTGGTCTGGAAGCGCAGGGCTACCGGCAGGGCGCGCCCCGCGGCACCTGTGCACTGACGCCGTCCCGAGCCCCGCCCGTCGCGGCCCGGACCTGATCGAGTCGAAGGGGCTGAGATGACCACCGTCGCATCCGCGGCTGAGCCGGTCTCCTGGTACGCGATTCCGCCGGAGTCGGCTGCCGAGCGGCTGGGCGTCAGCCCGGACCGCGGGCTGGACCCCGACGAGGTCGCGCAGCGGCTGTCCCGGTACGGGCGCAACGAGCTGCCCACCGAGCCCCCGCCGAGCCGCTGGGAGGTCGCCCGCGGCCAGCTGTCCAACCCGATGAACATCATGCTGATGATCGTCGGCGTGGCCAGTCTGGTGATCGGGCAGGTCGCGACCGCCGTCGTCGTGCTGGGGCTGGTGACGTTCAACGTCCTCATGGGCTCGAACCAGGAGCTGAAGGCGCGGGAGAGCGTGGAGGCGCTCGCCGAGCTCCAGGTTCCTTCCGCACGGGTGCGGCGATCCGGCGCGGTCGAAGAGGTCGAATCGACGGGCCTGGTGCCGGGGGACATCGTGCTCCTCGAGGCGGGCGACGTCGTGCCGGCAGACGGCCGGATCCTGGTCTCTGCCACGCTCGAGGTGCAGGAGGCCGCGCTCACCGGCGAGAGCGCGCCGGTGAGCAAGGACCGCCTCCCCCTGCCCGAGGGTGACGTCGCACTGGGCGACCGGACCAACCTCGTCTTCCAGAACACGCAGGTCACCCGTGGCACGGCGACGTACGTGGTCACCGCCACCGGTCAGGCGACCGAGATGGGCCAGATCGCCGACATGGTGACCGGCACGAAGCGCACGCGCTCGCCGCTGCAGCGGGAGCTCGACGGCATGACCAAGGTCTTCGGCCTGATCGCCTGGCTCGCGGTCGCCGTGATCGCCGTCGTCGGCATTGCCCGCGGGCAGGAGACCTCCACGCTGCTGCTGCTGTGCATCTCGACTGCCATCTCGGCGATCCCGACCGGCCTGCCCACCTTCGTGCAGGCGATGCTTTCGTCCGGGGCTCGGCGCCTGGCGGAGTCCAAGGCCGTGGTCAAGTCGCTCACCGACGTCGAGACCCTCGGCGGGACCACCGTCATCAACAGCGACAAGACCGGCACGCTGACCATGAACGCGATGACGGCCACCACCATGCTGGCCGGCGGCGAGTGGTACGACATCGAAGGGGCCGGTTACCGCAAGACGGGGGCGATCCTCGGCGTCGGCGGAGCTGAGGTGCCCGACTTCCGTCGCCTGGCCCTCGGTCTGTCGCTGTGCACGGATGCCACCGTCTCCGACGACGGAACCGTCGTCGGAGATCCCACGGAGGCCGCCTTCGTCGTGCTCGCCGCGAAGATGGGCGTCGACGCGGTGCACACACGCGACACCATGTCCCGGCTGGCGGAGGTGCCGTTCGACTCCGAGTACAAGTTCATGGCCACGTTCCACGACCGTCCAGACGCGCTGGCCGGCGGGATCTTGCGCCTATCCCACTTCGCCAGTGTGAAGGGCGCCCCCGACGTGGTCCTCGAGCACTGCGGCTACGCCCTGTGGCGCGGCGAGCAGGTGCCCGTGGCCAGCGTGCGCGACGAGATCCTCGCCGCCAACGAGCGGCTCTCCGGCCGTGGGCTGCGCGTACTGGCGTTCGCCGCCCGTGACCTTGACGACGCGGGGATGTCACAGGCGAATGTCGACCCGATGTCCGCGGTCACGGACCTGGTCTTCGTGGCTCTCGTCGGGATCATGGACCCGCTCCGCACCGAGGCCAAGGACGCCGTCCGGGTTGCGCTCGCCGCAGGCATCGACGTGCGGATGATCACCGGGGACCACACCGTGACGGCGCGCGCCATCGCCGACGAACTCGGCCTCGGCCCCGGCGTGCTCACCGGCACCGCACTCGGCAAGCTCACCGACGACGAGGTCATCGAGCAGTTGCCGCGGCTCCACGTCTTCGGGCGGGTGGCACCGGAGGACAAGCTCCGGCTCGCGCGGCTCATGCAGGAGTCCGGCGAGGTCGTCGCCATGACCGGCGACGCGGTCAACGACGCGGCGGCCCTCAAGCAGGCCGACATAGGCGTCGCCATGGGGAGCGGCTCGGAGGTGTCGAAGCAGGCCGCGAAGATCGTGCTCACCGACGACAACTTCGCGACACTGGTGCGGGCCGTCGACCTCGGCCGGGACATCTACCGGCGCATCTCGTCCTACGTCCGGCTGCAGCTGACGATCCTCTCGTCGGTGCTGCAGCTCATGGTGTTCGCGACGATCCTCAACATCAACCAAGGTGTCGCGCTCTTCCCGCTGCAGTTGCTGTTCGCCAAGTTCTTCGTCGTCATCACCGTGGTGATCGGGTTCATCGTCGACGTCCCGGATCCGGGAGTCATGCAGCGGCCGCCCCGCACGCCGGGCACGAAGATCGTCAACACCCCCCAGATCGTCCGCTGGGTGGTCACAGGTTTCATCATCGCCGCCTGCGGACTCGGGGTGCTGGCGTGGGGACCGGACGAACCCAGCACCACGCAACCGTCGGTGGCCATGACGATGGCGTTCGCCGTGGTGTCCCTCAGCGCGGTCAACGTCGGGCTGGTCATGCGGCGCGAGCGGGAGGCGCCGTGGTCGTCGCCGGTCTTCCCCTACCTCGGCTGGATCATCGGCGGGTGGGTCCTCACCTGGGCCGCTGTGGAGCTCGACATGCTCGAGCGCCTGCTCGACACCACGTCCCTGACCGGAGCGCAGTGGCTGGTGGTGATCGGCCTGTCCCTCATCGCTCCGGCCGTCGTTGCCGTGGACAAGTTCATCCAGCTCTCGCACCAGCGCACGGTCGACGTCGGAGCCCTCCGGGAGACCCCGGCCGCCACAGGTGGCGTCGGGGCGAAGTGACGACGACCGCCGGAGGACCGTGTGACCGCCGGCTGGGACGGGTTCATCCTCGGCGGGTGAGGTGATGACGTCTTGGGCAGCAGCATGGTGACGCCGTGACGAGCCACGGAGGATCTGCCGACGTTTCGGCGACCGACCGGCAGCAGGCGCAGCACCAGGCGAACCTGGCGATGCGGTCGATGGGGCATCCCAACTCGGTCGCCCACCAGTTCGACTTCTGGAACGACAGCTATGAGGGCCGGCGGCTGTTCTCCGAGGTGCTGGGCACCTTCTTCCTGGTCCTGGTCGCCGTCGGCGGCGGCATGGTGAACGCCCGTTTCGGCGGAGATGCGGTGCCGTACGGCGCGAAGGTCGTGTCGCCGGCGCTCATGGTCCTCGCGATCATCCTGTTCATGGGGACGGTGTCCGGCGCCCACCTCAACCCGGCGGTCACTCTCGCCTTCGCGGCACGCGGTGACTTCCCGTGGCGGCGCGTCCCGGCGTACCTCGTGGCCCAGTTCCTCGGGGCCGTCCTGGCCACCCTGCTGCTGTGGGCGATGCTCGGCAAGCAGGGCAGTGCGGGGCTGACCCTGCCCGGGAGCGGCGTCTCCGGCACCACGGCGATGCTGTGGGAGATCATCCTGACCACGGGGCTGGTCAGCGTGATCCTGGGCACCGCATCCGGCGCCCAGCAGATCGGGCCGCTCGCCGCCATCGGCGTGGGCAGCTACATCGCGCTGGCGGGGCTGTGGGGATCTCCGGTCAGCGGCGCGTCGATGAACCCTGCCCGGTCGCTCGGACCCGCTCTCGTGCTCGGCGACTGGACCGCGTGGTGGGCCTATCTCATCGGTCCGGTGGTCGGGGGTCTCCTCGCGGTGGGGATCGCCTTCGTCCTACGGGGCCGCGGCGGTGACCGGGGCGGGGTGACGGCGGCGCAAGGAACGCTGGGCGAGGCCTTTGCCGGTGCACCCGCGCCACGCAACTCCGCGGACGATCGAGCGGCACGAGACGCGAAGCCACGGCCCTGACCGTCGCGCCACAGCACCTGCGGTGGGTCGGGGTCGCGCTCTCGACGGGTCTGGGCCGATGTCTCGGTGCGGGAAGACGCTCAGTGCACCCAGCGCAGCGCGGCCGCCACCTCCTCAGGGGACCGGCCTTCGAGCACCGCGATCTCCCCGCGCCGCACGTCGACGATCGTCGCCGCCAGCTCCTCGCCGAACGCCTTCGCCAGGACGTCGTCCCGCTCGAACGCCCGCACCGCCTCCTCCAGCGACATCGGCAGCGCCCGGATCCCGGCCTCGCGTCGGCCCTCCTCGGACAGCGTCGCGGGGTCCACGCCGATCGGGTCCGGCAGCGTCGACCCGGCCGCGAGGCCGGTCCGCCCCGCAGCGAGCAGCCCCGTCATCAGCAGATAGGGGTTGGCGGCCCCGTCGACGCTCTTCACCTCGACGTTCGCGGCCGCCTGCCGTTGCCCCGACGGGCCGGTCACGAAGCGGACGGCGGCCTCCCGGTTCTCCAGCCCCCAGCAGGCGAACGCGCCGGCCCAGTGCGACGGGATCAGCCGTAGGTAGGAGGCGACCGTCGGGGCGCCGACCGCGAGCAGCGCCGGCAGGTGGGTCAGCAGGCCGGCGATGAACGCCTCTCCGTCCGGGGTCAGCCCGAACCTGCCCTGGCCCCCGCTCATGAGGTTCTCGCCGTCCCGCCAGACCGACAGGTGCACGTGCCCGCCGTTGCCGACCCCCTCGGCGAGCACCTTGGGCGAGAACGTGGCCCGCAATCCGTGTCGTGCGCTGACCGCCTTGATCGTGTGCCGGACCAGCACACTGGTGTCCGCCGCGGCGACCGGGTCCTCTGCCGCGACGGACAGCTCCAACTGCCCGGCCGCGTACTCCGGGTGGAACTGGTCGACCGCAACGCCCTGAGCTGCCAGGGCCGCAAGGAGATCCCGTGCGTGGTCGGAGACCTCCACGTGCCGCGTCATCCCGTAGGCGGGACCGGAGAGCCCGGGCACGAAGTCGTCGCTGCCCGCCACCCCGACCGCCCACTCGATCTCGAAGGCGGCCCGGACGGACAGCCCATCGCCGGCCAGCTCGTCCACCGCCCGGCGCAGCAGCAGCCGCGAGTCCATCGGGTGCGGCGCGCCCTCCTGGTCGTAGCGGTCCACCGGCGCCCACGCCCAGCCGGGCTGGCCGGCCAGCACGGTCAGCCGGTCGAGATCGGGGTGCAGCCGCAGGTCGCCGACGGCGCTGCCCGCGTAGCGCCCGGCGACGATCGAGTCGTCGAAGAGGAAGGCGTCGAACACCGGGCTCATGCCGACGCCCCAGGCCGCCGCCGACGGCAGCTTCGCCAGTGGCACGGACTTCACCCGCGTCACCCCGCTGGTGTCCACCCACGGCAGGACGACGCCGACGACGCCCGATTCCCGCAGGCCGTCGAGCATCTCCTCGGCACGCGCCCGACGCCGCTCGCGCTCCTCGTGCTGCAGCACCGTGCCTCCCGCTTTCGTGAAGACGTCGTGACGGACCTTCCGATCCGGCTCCTGGCGGGAGCACACTCCTGCCGCTTGACCTGCGCAACCGTCCTCTCCATCAGGAGTTCCGCATGGCCGTCTCGCCGTCTCGTTCCGACGCCCCGATCGAGCCCTCCGGTCCGGGCCTGCGCCGCACACTCTCCGTCTGGCAGGCGGTCGGCCTGTCGGTGGCGCTCATGGCGCCCAGCATGGCGGCCAACATCAATCCGCAGGGCACCGCCGGCACGGTCGGTCGCGCCGTCCCGCTGGCCTTTCTGCTCGCCGCGATCGGCGTGCTGCTCGTCGCCTACGGCTTCGTCCGGCTCTGCCAGTACTTCCACCACGCCGGCTCGGTGTACGCCTTCGTCGGCGCCACCCTCGGCGCGCGCACCGGCCTGGTCAGCGGGTTCGCGTTGTTCGGCACCTACTGCTTCTACGGCGTGGTGACCTCGACGGCGGCCGGCATCTTCGGCACCGACTTCCTCGCCGCGATCGGCGTCTGGCCCAACCCGCCGTCCTGGGCGCCGTTCGTGCTCGCCGTCGTGGCGCTGCTCGGCTCGCTGGCCCTCACCGTCGCGCCGGCCCGCCGCGGCACCAGCGTCCTGCTCTCCGTGGAAGGCGCCACCGTCGCGCTCATCCTGGTGATCAGCGCGATCGTGCTGGTCCGGCTGCTCGCCGGCAACGCACCTGGCGGGCAGACGTTCACCTGGTCGGTCTTCACCGTCCCGCCGGGCACCGACACCTCGGCGCTGTTCCTCGGCGTCGTCTTCGGCTTCCTCTCCTTCGCCGGCTTCGAGGCCGCGGCGACTCTGGGGGAGGAGGCGCGGCACCCGCGCAAGGACATCCCGCGGGCGATCCTCGGGACGGCGATCTTCGGCGGCGTCTACTTCACGATCGTCACCGCGATCGAGGTCATGGGATTCGGTGCGGACGAGGCCGGAGTCAAGAAGTTCATCGCCTCCGGGTCGCTGCTCGGCGACCTCGGCCGCGACTACATCGCCGGCTGGATCGGCGACCTGATCACGATCGGCGCGGCGATCAGCGCCTTCGGCTGCTGCCTGGCCTGCATGGTCGGCGCCTCCCGGCTGGCCTTCGCCTTCGCCCGCGACATGCGTCGCGAGGGGACGGAGCCCACCGGCCTGGCCGGCACCACGCGGGCCGGGACGCCGGGTGCCGCCGCCATTCTCGTGCTCGCCGTGATGGCAGTGATCATGCTGATCATGGCGATCACGGGCGGCGGCGTGGCGTTCAACGTCTTCCTGTGGTCGGGCACGATCGGCACGCTCATTCTGCTCGTGGCCTACGTGCTCACGACCATCGGCGCGATCAAGCTGGTGTTCGTCGAGCGCCGGATGCCCGGCGTCCCGATGTGGCAGGTGATAATCCCGATCGCCGCGCTGGTCGTCCTCGGCTACACGCTCTATCGCAACGTCGTGCCGTTCCCGTCGCCGGACGACGGCGCGGTGTTCTGGAACCCGATCGTGGCCGGCACCTGGATCGTGGTCTGCATCGTCGCGGTCCTCGCCGCCGGCAGGGCCGCGCGACGGGCCGGCGCTGCGCTGACGGCCGCGGAGCTGGGCGCCCGCCAGGAGGAGGTCGGCGCCCGGTGAGCCGCCCGGCCGAGTCACGGGCCTTCACGCCGCGCACGCGGCCGGTCGTCCCGCCGATCCACCACTCCGTGACCTACTACCTCGACGACAAGGCCTACGCCGACGTCCAGGCCGGCGGTCTGGACGAGCACTGGTACGGCCGTTTCCGCAATCCGACGGTCGACGTCACCGCCTCGGCCGTGGCCCGGCTGGAGGGCGGTGCGGCGGCGCTGATGACGTCGTCCGGCATGGCTGCCATCGCCACGACGCTGCTCACCCTCGTGCGCGCCGGGGACCGGGTGGTCGCGGCCCGGCAGGTCTACGGCGACACGCGCGACCTGCTGGTCCGGGACCTCCCCGGCTGGGGGATCGACGTCGTCCAGGTCGACGCCGCCGACCTCGCCGCCTGGACCGATGCTGTGGCCGGGGGCCCGACGACGGTCGTCTATGCCGAGACCCTCGCGAATCCGCAGCTCGAGCTCACCGACGTCGCAAGCGTCGCATCGATCGCGCACGCGGCGGGGGCGCGGTTCGTCGTCGACAACACCTTCGCCACGCCGTACCTGGTGCAGCCACTGAGGCTCGGCGCGGACGTCGTCGTCCACTCGGCGACGAAGTTCCTCAACGGGCACTCCGACGTCATCGCCGGGGCGGTCGTGGGGAACGTCGACCTCGTCCGGGAGGTGCAGCGCCGGGTGATCACGCTCGGCACCTGTCTGGACGCGCACGCCGCCTACCAGGTGTGGCGGGGGCTGCAGACCTTCGAGGTGCGCATGACCCGCCAGTGCGC
>Ga0308173_10000999_pt1 | contig 13456 bp, 15 predicted proteins | sample PhyPR1_FD_203716 | JGI IMG/M metagenome (GOLD analysis project Ga0308173, IMG submission 203716) | Soil microbial communities from UC Gill Tract Community Farm, Albany, California, United States - DLSLS.P.R1 | ecosystem: Environmental > Terrestrial > Soil > Agricultural land | place: USA...
GGCCACGTCGAAGGTGACGGCGAAGCGGCGCAGGAAGCCGTCGCCGACGAGGCCGTCGTGCACGATCCGCTGGAACATGACGGACACGTCGTCCTCGCCGAGCTCGGGCGCTCCCGCCGGATGGATGCGGCCGGGAAGCGTCGTGAACCGCCGCGTGTAGGCGTTGCCGGTCTCGTCGGTTCCGTCGACACGCTGCACCTGGGCGCCGCCGAGCTCCGCGAAGCGCTCGTCGAGGATCAGCGCGCCGCTTCCCATGTCGACCTCGAGCGAGACCGTGCGCCCGTCGGGCAGCACGAAGGGTGCGAACATGTCGATCGCCGGCCCGTCGCAGTGCACCGTCACCGGCAGTCGCACGCCCCGCGCCGGCGCGCCGACGCGCACGAGCCCGCGCGGATGGTCGACGGTGAGCGTGGTCTCGGCGAAATGCGCGAGCGAGAGGAAGCCGCCGACATGGTCGAGCTCGGGCGGGAACGCGCTCATGTCGAGCAGCCCGACCTCCGTCTCGCGCGCCTCGCCGCCGAAATCGAACGAGCGCGCGAAGCCGAGCGGCACCGGAACCTGCTGGCCCGACATGCGCGTGCCGGTGTACGTCTCGCCGTTACGCTCGGCGACGCCGAGCGTGTCGCGCACGAGCGTCAGCCCGATGCCGGAGTCGAGCACGAAGGTCGTCTCGACGCCGCCGACCGTGACCGGCACGGTGACGAAGTGCGCGACACGGCCGAACGGAACCTCGTACACGCGCCAAATACTGCGCTAACCGGCGCCGCTTAGGGTCGCGCAAATGTTGCAGGCAGGCGACATCGTGCTCAAGCGGAGCATCTATCGCGACAACGTGCGCTGGACGTTCCCGCACCGCTACGTCGGCGAGTGGGACGGCCGCATCGGGCTCTACTGCGGGCCGGGCAACCAGGGGAAGGCGATGCGCCGCGGCCCCGACGGTTACCTGAAGCGCTGGATGACGGATGCGCCGCCGTTCGACACCGAATGGGAGAACACGCATGTCCTGCGCTTCGAGCGCGAAGGCGCGCGCCACAGCATCGACATCTACTGGACGGCCGAGTGGGAGCAGATGAGCTGGTACGTGAACCTGCAGCTGCCGACGGTGGTCGGCGAGCGCTTCGTCGACACGACCGACCAGGCGCTCGACGTGCTCGCGTTCCCCGACGGCACGTGGCGCTGGAAGGACGAGGACGAGCTCGCCGAAGCGGTGGAGCTCGGGATCTGGGGCGAGGCCGAGGCAGCCGAGATTCGCGCCGAGGGCGAGCGGGTGATCGCCGAGGCGCCGTGGCCGACGGGCTGGGAGGAGTGGCGCCCGCCGGAGAGCTGGGGGCCGCTCGGGCTGCCGAGGGACTGGCATGTGGTCTAGCGGCGAGAGGATCCTCCGGCGCGAGGTGCTGAACGACGGCCGCTGCTGGGTGGCGAACGACGTGATCGTCGTGCGCGACGAGCCCGAGCTGCTCGCGACCTACATCGCGCCCGGCACACCGTTCCACTTTCCCGAGGGCGACTGGCCGACGCGGACGGGGAAGCATCCCTGGCACGGCCGCACCGGCTGGGAGGGGCACGGCGTGCTGATGCTGCAGCGGCCCGGCGAGGCGCACGCGGTCTGGGTCTTCTGGGAGGGCCCGGAGCGCGAGTTCGCCGGCTGGTACGTGAACCTGCAGGAGCCGTTCCGCCGCACGCCGGAGGGCTACGACACGCAGGATCTCGAGCTCGACATCTGGATCCCGGCCGGCAGCGGCTGGGAGTGGAAGGATGCGGACGTGCTCGAGGAGCGCATCCACGAGGGCCGCTACACGGCCGAGCAGGTCGAGGCGACCTGGGCCGAGGGCCGGCGCGTCGCCGCCGACCTCGACGCCGGCATCCGCTGGTGGGATCCGTGGTGGGCGCTCTGGGAACCGGACCCCGAGTGGGATACGCGGTACTCCGCACTCCAAGGCTCACGCTGAGGCCCCTCGAGTCCCAGGCCGAGCACTGGGCAAAGCACGGCTTCGGCGACTGGGCGATCGAGCTCGACGGCGCCTTCGCCGGCCTCGCGGAGATCCACTATGCATGGCCGGGCGTGACCGGCATCTCGACGGACGAGGTCGAGGCGGGCTGGGAGATCGAGGGCCACCTGCGTGGACGGGACCTCGCAACGGAGGCGATGCGCGCCGCCATCGACGACGCCTGGACGCGCACCGGCGCGCCGTACCTCGTTGCCTACATCCGCCCAGAGAACGTCGTGTCGCAGCGCGTCGCCGAGAAGCTCGGCTTCGCAGTTCGCGGGCCGGGGCTCACGCGCGACGGCTCTCCGATGACCGTGTACGAGCTCCGTGCCCCGTAAGGGGCCGACACTCGCGGCGTTCGCCGCGCTCGGGCTCTTCTGGGGCGCATGGGCGTCGGTGCTTCCGAGCGTGCAGCTCGCGACGCACGTCTCGAAGGGGACGCTCGGGCTCGCGCTCCTCTTCGTCACGCTCGCGGCGATCCCGATGATGCTCTTCGTCGCAGGCCCGCTCGTCGACCGCTTCGGCGTGCGGGCGGTGACGATCACCTGCGCGTGCTTCGCCGCCGCGAGCACCCTGCCGGGGCTCGCGGCGTCGCTGCCTGTCCTCATCGTCGCGCTCGCAGCGACCGGCGCTGCGACGGGAGCGATGGACGTCGCGATCAACGCGTCGGCGGGGCGGATCGAAGCGGTGAGCAAACGGCGCCTGATGCCGCTCGCACACGGCCTCTACTCGGTCGGCGTGCTCGCCGGCGCGGTCGGCGCCGGCCTCGCGCGCGGAGCCGGCGCGGGGCGCGAGGCGATCCTGCTCGGTGTCTCCGTGGCGATCGCGCTGGTCGCCGTCTGGACGGCCGGCGACTCCGGCGAGGTCTCGGCGCCGGAAGCGCACGGCATCCGTTTCGCGCGCGCGCTCGTCGCGATCGGCCTGATCGGCGCGGCCGCGTTCGTCGTCGAGGGCGGCATCGAGAGCTGGAGCGCCCTCTTCCTTGAGCGGCAGCTGCACGCACATCCGGCCGTGAGCGGGCTCGGCCCCGGCTTCTTCGGCGGCTCGATGGCGATCGGCCGCTTCTGGGGGCAGTGGGCGAGGCTCGACGACCGCGCTCTGCTGATCGGCGGGGGGCTCGTCGCCACCGCAGGCTGCCTGCTCGCCGCGACCGCGCCGAGCTCGCCGCTGGCGCTCGCGGGGTTCGCGCTCGGCGGCCTCGGCGTGTCGCTGAACGCGCCGATCGTCTTCGGCGCCGGCGGACGTCGCTCCGCCTCCGGCGTCGCGACCGTGACGACGCTCGGCTACGGCGGGCTCCTCATCGGGCCGCCGCTCGTCGGCGGCGTCGCGCAGGCATCGTCGCTCCGCGTCTCGTTCGTCGTCCTGGCCGCCGTCGCCGCGGCGGCGGCCACGGCCGCAGCGCGCGTGCGCTGGACGGCCTAAAGGCGGCGCCGCGTCCGCCGGCGGAGCATCACCGCGGTCGCAATGCCGAGGATCCAGCCGAGGATCCCGGCGAACAGCACGAGCCAGACGAGCGAGATGTGGCTGTAGCCGAAGATCCAGCCGACCTTGACGCTGCGCGTGTTCTCGACGATCAGGGCGACGATCCCGACGAGCACGACGACGGCGAGCGCCGCCCAGAGGTAGAGGACGGTGCGGTGCGTGTAGCGGCCCGCGCGCCCGCGGCGCGTCTCGACGGCCGGCTGGGACTCGGGTTGGGGCTCGGTCACGACTGCAACATGCTCGGAAGGGCCGAATCGTAAGCGCTGCGCCGGCCGCGTTCCACCCTGCGGATCGAGAACGCGGCGATCGAGCCGAGCGCGACGACGGCGGCGCCGATCCACACGGCCGGCGTCATCCCGTTCACGAACGTCGTCCCGTTCCGGTAGCCGCCCGAGTGCGCGAACACCGAGGCGAGCACCGCGACGCCGAAGACGCCGCCCAGTTCCCGGATCGCGCCGTTCGCGCCGGAGGCCTGGCCCTCCTCGACCTTCCGCACCGCCGAGAGGACGACGTTCGCGATCGGCGCGAAGAACATCCCCATGCCCGCGCCCGAGAGCGCGAACGGCAGCACGAGCTCGACGTACGGCGTGGTCGGCGTCGAGACCGCCGCGATCCAGCCGAGGCCGATCGCCTGCAGCGCGAGACCGGTGCCGATGATGCGCGCCGGCGGGATGCGATCCGAGAGCGCACCGGCGATCGGCGCGATGATCATCGGCATCGCCGTCCACGGGAGAATGCGCAGGCCGGAGCCGAGCGGCGTGTAGCCCTGCACGGTCTGGAAGTACTGCGCCAAGAGGAAGATCGCGCCGAACATGCCGAAGCTCATCAGCATCGACGCGACGTTCGCGAGCGCGAACGTGCGGTTGCGGAAGAAGCGCATCGGCAGCATCGGATGCTCGGCGCGCAGCTCCCACGCGACGAAGCCCGCGAGGACGATCGCGCCGGCGGCGAGCGCACCCACGATCTCACCGGACGCCCAGCCGGCGGAATTGCCGCGGACGAGCCCCCAGACGAGGCCGAAGAGCCCCGCGCTTCCGAGCGCGAGCCCGGGCAGGTCGACGCTCCCGAACGGACCGCGTGACTCGCCGAGGCGCGCGAGCGCGAGCGGCAGCAGCACGAGTCCGACCGGCACGTTCAGCCAGAACACCCAGTGCCACGACATGCCGTCGACGACCGCGCCGCCGACGAGCGGGCCGAACGCGACCGCGAGCCCGCTGATCCCGCCCCACGCACCGAGGAAGACGCCGCGGCGCTCTTCCGGCACGGCCGCCGAGAGGAGCGTCAGCGTCAGCGGCATCACGATCGCGCCGCCGAGCCCCTGCACCGCGCGCGCCGCGTCGAGCGCGCCGATCGTCGGCGCCAGTGCTGCGGCCGCAGAAGCGGCGGTGAAGATCGCGATCCCGATCACAAAGAGCCGCTTGCGTCCGAAGCGGTCGCCGAGCGCCGCGCCCGTCAGGAGCAGCACCGCGAAGACGAGCGTGTACGCGTTCACGGTCCACTCGAGGCCGCTGATCCCCGCGTGCAGATCGCGCCGGATCACCGGGATCGCGGTCGTGACGACCAGGTTGTCGAGCGTGACCATGAAGAGTGCGGTCGAGGTGATGGCGAAGGTCCACCACATTCTGGATTTGTGAGTCATCACTTACCTCCTACCGAAAAAAGGGGGTCATTCGGGCGGCTTGCAGCCCTCGAGCAGCCGGACGGCCCAGGGCTCGGTCGGGTTCTGAAGTTGCATGGACGCGAGCACGTTCATCAGCATCCCCTTGGCGAAGAACGCGGAGACGGTCTGGGCATCGGCGCCCGAGACGCGCTCGACATAGGCGACGAGGTCCCCGAAGCCGTTCTGCACGACCTTGCACACGTCGGGGTCGTCGCAGGCGACGTACGACTGCATCTGCAACAGCAGGTAGCGGCGATTCGCCTCCAGGGCGATGCCGTAGGCCTCGCCGATCGCCTGGAGCGCGTCCGCGCCGCGCTTGCCTTCGGCGGCGTGCTGGAATCCCTCGAGCGTCTGGCGGAAGCAGCGTGCGACCACCGCCATGAAGAGCTCCTTCTTCGTCCCGAAGAGGCGGAAGATGTACGGCTGAGAGATGCCGGCGCGACGGGCGATCTCCTCCGTCGAGGCGGCGTGGAGGCCCTGCTCGGCGAAGACCTTGAAGGCGGCGTCGAGGATCTCCTCGCGCCGCTCCTCCTTGGACTTGCGTTCCACCACGACCATGCGCGGTAGGTTAGTGACTACTTACTAGCTTGTCAAGAGCCTCGGCCACCCGGTCGAGCTCGGGCTCGGTGAGCCGCGTGTGGAACGGGAGCGCGAGCGCCCGCTCGAAGACTCGCGTCGCGCCCGGGAACGCGCCCTGATCCTGGAACGCGCCGAGCAGGTTCAGCGCGTAAGTGCCGATCTGCGCCTCGATGCCCTGTGCGCGGAGCTCTCCGAGAATGCGGTCGCGGTCGTCGACCTGCAGCACGAAGGCCTGCCAGCCGTGCACGTCGCCGTCGGCGGCCTCGGGCAGCTGCAGCGGCAGATGCGCGAGCCGCTCGCGGTAGCCGTCGGCGATGCGCGTGCGCGTCGCGAGCAGCTCCTGCAGGCGCCGCGCCTGCGGGATCCCGACCGCGCAGAGGATGTCCGAGAGGCGGTAGTTGAGGCCCGGCCCCGGCATGTCGGGCGGTGCGAGCGAGCGCCAGCCGTGGTTCCGCATCTGGCGCACCGCACCCGCGAAGGCGTCGTCCGAGGTGGTGATCGCGCCGCCCTCGCCGGTCGTGACGATCTTCCGCGGATGGAAGCTGAGGCAGCCGGCGACGCCGAGCCCGCCGCAGGCGCGGCCGCGGTAGCGCGCGCCCAGGGCGCCGGCCGCGTCTTCCAGAAGCGGCAGATCGGGCAGCTCGTGCATCGGCATCGGCCGCCCGAAGAGGTGCACGCCGAGCAGGAGCTTCGTGCGCGGCCCGACCTCGAGCTTCGACGGGTCGAGGTTCATCGTCTCCGGGTCGACGTCGACGAGCACCGGCTTCAATCCCGCGAGCGCGACGACGTTCGCCGTCGCCGGGAACGTGTACGCGGGGACGAGCACCTCGTCGCCGGGCTGCAGGTCGAACGCGAGCACGGCGAGATGGAGCGCCGCCGTGCCGGAGGTGACCGCCAGGGCATGCGACACCCCGCACGCCTCCGCGATCAGCGACTCGAACTCGTCCACCTTCGGGCCCATCGTGAGCATGCCGCTCTCGAGGACCCCGGCGACCTCCGCCAGCTCGGCCTCGCCGAGCTCGGGCCAGCCTAGGCGGATGCGAGCGCTCTCGCCCTGTACCACGCGATCGTCTTCTCGAGGCCTTCGTCGAGCTCGACCTTCGGCTCCCAGCCGAGCACCTCGCGGGCCTTCTTCACGTTCGGGATGCGCAGCTCGACGTCGGCGTAGTGGAGCGGCTGGAACACGATCTCCCCCGGCGCGTCCGCGAGGCGCTTGATGCGCTGCGCGAGGTCGAAGATCGTGACCGCGCCGCGCGGGTTGCCGATGTTGAACGCCTGTCCCACCGCGGCGGGATGCTCGAGGCACGCGAGCACGCCGCTCACCATGTCGGTCACGTACGTCCAGGCGCGGATCTGCGAGCCGTCGCCGTGGATCGTCAGGTCGCGGCCGGCGAGTGCGGCTTCGATGAACGCGCGGATCGCGCCGCCGCCGATCTGGCCGGGCCCGAAGATGTTGAACGGGTGCACCGTGACGGCCGGCAAACCGAGCTCGTCGTGGTAGGCGTGCGCCATGTGCTCGCCGGCGAGCTTCGAGACCGCGTACGTCCAGCGTGCCTCGCCGACGGAGCCGATCGTCGACACGTGGCCTTCCTCGACGTTCAGCGCGTGCGTGCCGAAGACCTCGCTCGTCGAGAACTCGACGTACCGTTCGAGCGAGTCGAGCGTCGCGATCGCCGCCTCGAGCGCGTTGTAGGCACCGATCACGTTGACGCGCATCGTCCGCACCGGGCTCTCGAGCACGGTGTCGACGCCGGCGATCGCCGCGCAGTGGACGAAGTGCGTCGCGCCGGCGGCCGCCTCGCGCAGCGACTCGGGGTCGAGGATGTCGCCCTGGATCAGCGTGTAGCGCGGATGGTCGCCGAGCTCGGTGTTCGAGAGCGCGTCGCGGTGCAGGTTGTCGTAGGCGATCACGTCGTTTCGCTCGACGAGCTCGCGCGCGAGCGTCGTCCCGATGAACCCGGCGCCGCCCGTGATGAAGATCCGCTTGCCCTCCAGCATCCGGAGAAGGTTAGCCTGGGCACGTGCGCCGCGATCTCGACGAGCTCTGGCGATTCGTCCTGCGGCGGCCGATCGAGCCGGCCGAGCTGGCGGCCACCGAGACCAGGCTCGAGGCGGGCATGTCGTACGCCTCGCTCCTGCAGGAGCTCGCGACCTCCGAGGAGTACGAGCACATCCGCCGCCTCGAGGACGGCGTCTCGTGGGCGGCGGCCCAGCGCCGCGCGCTCGAGCGCCCGCGCAACCTGGAGGCGCCGCCGGGCGTCGACGAGCGCCCGATCGAGATCCCGTGGTGCCTCTCGCGCGTCCTCGACGGCGAGCGCATCCTCGACGTCGGATACGCGTTCGCCGAGCCCGTGTACCTGGACGGCCTCGGTGCGCTCGGCGACGTCACCGGGGTCGACCTCGTGTTGCGCGAGGTGCCGGGCGTGATCAGCGTGCAGGCGGATCTCCGCGACCTCCCGTTCGAGGACGAGAGCTTCGACGTCGCGATCGCCATCTCGACGCTCGAGCACGTGGGGCGCGACAACACGCAGTACGGCCTCGCGGCGGAGGAGGACGACACGCTGCAGGCGGCGCTGAAGGAGCTTCGCCGCGTCGCGAAGCGGCTGCTCGTGACGGTGCCGACCGGTGAGCGCGAGCTGCTGCCGGAGCAGGCGGTCTACGGCCCCTCCGAGTGGGCCGACCGGTTCTCGCGCGCCGGCTTCGTCGTCTTCGAGGACGAGCTGTACGAGCTGACCGGCGAGGGATGGCGTTCGGTGCCGGAGCTGACGCCCGGCGTGCGCTACGGAGCGCGCGGGCCGGGCGCGGGCGCGGTGCTGTGCGCCGAGCTGCATGCGGGCTCGGTCAGCGAGCGCCTGCGGCTCGCGCTACGGGACCGGCGGCACCGCGGCGAGGTCAGACGCGTCACCCGCTGAGGCGCGGGCGACCGCGGCGAGGAAGAGCAGGGCGCCGAGCGACATCCCGCCGGCGATCTCGATCCACACCGCGGCGTTGCCGTCGAGCCGGTAGAGCGGCCCGATCACGAGGCGTCCGACCGGCCCCCCGGTGCCGCTCGCCGCCATCACCGCCGTCATCACCTTGGCGCGCAGAGCGACCGGCGGACGGGACGTGATGATTCCCATCAGCGGCGCGTTGATCAGCGGTACGAACAAGCCGCACAGCACGACCGCGAGCGCGACGACCGGCCATCGGACCGGCACGACGACGACCCAGAGCGGCAGCGTCGCGGCGACGATGCCGAAGCTCGCGAGCTGCAACGGCTTGAAGCGATCGAGCAGCTTCACGACGAGCACCGAGCCGGCGAGCGCGCCGACGCCGAACGCCGTGAAGATCCAGCCGGCGATGTGTGGATCGCGGTGGTAGCGCGTGAACGCGAGCAGCGGCACGGCGACGCTGATGCCGTTCGCGGCGCCGTCGAGCACGATCACGATCAGCGTCAGCGGCCCGAGCAGCCGGTCTCGCGCGAGGTAGCGCACTCCGGCGAGGACGCCACGGCTCTCGTCGTCCATCGCGACGCTCCTGCCGCCGCGCACGAATGCGAGCACCGTCAAGAACGCGAACAGGAACGTCGCGCCGTCGACGACGAGAAGCGGCGACGTGCCGACCCACGCGATCAGCACGCCTGCGATCGCCGGCCCGATCACGATTGGCAGGTGCTGCGCGCCGCCGAGCAGGCCCGACGCCTTCGCGACGGCGGTCTCGTCGTCGCCGAGCACCTCCGGGATGATCGAGCGCTGCGACGCCGCGTACGGAGCGGTGAAGCAGCCGAGCAGGAAGACGATCGCGAGCAGCAGCCCGAAGTCGAGGTGGCCGGTCCAGTGCAGGATCGGGACGAGCGCGACGAGCGGCGCGCGAACGAGATCGGACAGGAGCATCGACAGGCGCGCGCCGAGGCGGGCGACGACCGAGCCGCTCGGGATCCCGAAGAGCGCCATCGGCAGGATCTCCGCCGCGAGCACGACGCTCATCCGGGTCGGCGAGCCGCTCGTCACGAGCACGAACCACGGGAGGGCGACGAAGGTCATCGCACTGCCGGTGCTGGACACGATCTCGGCGACGACGAGCGAGAGGAGCGTCCGGTCCCTCATGGGAGCCTAAAATAGTACGTCCGTACGTTTTTGTAAAGTGTGGGCATGCCGAAGGTCTCGGAAGCCCACCGCGCCGCTCGGCGAACGCAGATTCTCGACGGCGCGCGGCGCGCCTTCGCGAAGCACGGGTTCCACGAGACGACCGTCGCGCACCTCGAGGAGGAGATCGGCCTCTCGCGCGGCGCGATCTTCAGCTACTTCCCCTCCAAGCTCGACCTCTTCCACGCTCTCGCGGAAGTCGACCAGGAGCGCCTCATCCACCTCTGGCTCGGCGGCTGGGAGAACGTCATCCGCCACATCGTCGAGGACGACCCGGAGTGGATCGGCGCGTACCTCGACGTCAGCCGGATGCTTCGCAACGACCCAGAGCTGCGGAGGCGCTGGGAGCAGCGGAACCCGGAGCTGAACGCGGAGCTCGAGCGAAGCTTCGCCGCGTGGGTCGACGCCGGCGAGATCCGCGCCGACCTCCCGCTCGACACCGTCGGCCGCTTCATCGGGATCGTCTTCGACGGCCTCGCGATCCAGCTCGGCGCCGGCTTCGGCCATCCGATCGACCTCGAGGGGACGCTCGAGCTCCTGCGCTCCGCGCTCGCACCGAAGTAGGATCGTTCGTCCGTGAGGACCGTCCTCTTCGTCGGCGCAGGACGCCACCAGCGGCGCGCCATCCTGCAGGCCAAGGCGATGGGACTGCGCGTCGCCGCGGTCGACCGCAACCCGGATGCGCCCGGCCTCGCCGAGGCGGACATCGCGCGGGTCGTCGACTTTTCCGATGTCGGCGCGGTGCTGAAGGCGACGGCGCGGCTTCGCATCGACGGCGTGCTGACGGTGAGCGCCGACCGCGCGGTGCCGGTCGTCGCGGCAGTCGCGGAGGCGCGCGGGTTGCCGGGGATCGGCGTCGAGACGGCGCACCTGATGACGCACAAGGTGGCGATGCGCCGGCGGCTCGCAGACCACGGCGTGCCGCAGCCGCGTTTCGCCGCAGTCCGCTCGCTGTCGGAGTCGCGCCGCGCGGCGGACGAGGTGGGCTTTCCCGCGGTGCTGAAGCCGGCGGACTCGGGCGGCCAGCGCGGCGTCTTCCGCGTCGAGTCGCTCGACGACGTCGACCGCCATCTGCACGAGGCGCTCTTCGCGTCGCCGAGCGAGGAGGCGATCCTCGAGGAGTTCGTCGACGGCACCGAGATGAACGGCATCGTGCTCGCGCGCGCCGGCGAGCAGATCCTGCTGACGCTGTCCGACCGGATGCGTCCGCCCGGCATCGGCTTCGGCGTCGGCTGGATCCACGTGTACCCGCCGACGATCCCACCGGAGCAGCTCTCGTTCGCGGAGGAGGTCGCGGAACGGACCGTGCACGCCCTCGGACTTCGCACCGGCGTCGCGTTCCCGCAGCTCCTGGCCGCGCCGGACGGGCGCGTCGTCGTCGTCGAGTGCGCCGCGCGCATCCCGGGCGGGCAGATGGCCGATCTCGTCCGGTGGGCGGTCGGCGTCGACCTCGTCGAGGTGCAGCTCCGGATGGCGCTCGGCGACGAGCTGCCCGACGAGCTCGTGCGGCCGCGCTTCGCGCAGCCCCTGGCGATCCGGTTCTTCACCGCGTCGCCGGGGCCGCTGCCGACGGGCAGGGTCAAATGGATCGGGCCGCTCGACAAGGTGCGCGCCTTCCCCGGCGTCGTACAGGCCGACGTGTACCTGCAGCTCGGTGAGACGATCCGGCCGGTGCGGCTCGACGGCGACCGGCGCGGGTACGTGATCGCGACCGGCGACACGAACCTCGATGCGCTCGAGCGCGCGGAGGCGGCGTCGCGGCTCCTCGACGTGGAGGTCGAATGACGGATCCTCGTACACGGCTCGTCGGGGAGGGCTACGACGCGCGGGTCGACAGATGGGAGGCGTGGTCGGCGGAGGTCGGCGACGACCCGCGGCACGAGTGGGCGGCGCGACTGTCGTCGCGGCTCGCTCCGGGCGCGCGCGTGCTCGAGCTCGGCTGCGGCGGAGGCACGCGCGAGACGCGTGAGCTGGCGGAGCGGTTCGCGCTGGTCGGCGTCGATCTGTCCGAGCGCCAGCTCGAACGTGCGCGTGCGCGCGTTCCCGGCGCGACGTTTCTCCAGGCCGATCTGACCTCGGTCGAGTTCGCGGTGGGTTCGTTCGATGCGGTCGCCGCGTTCTACGTCTTCAATCACGTCCCGCGGGAGCTGCTCGCGCCGCTGCTCGCGCGGATCCACAACTGGCTCGCGCCCGGCGGGCGGCTCCTCGCCGCGTTCGGGACGAGCGACCTCGAGGAGTGGACGGGCGAGTGGCTCGATGCGACGACGTTCTTCTCGAGCTTCCCGCCGGAGACGAACTCTCGGCTCGTGCGCGATGCGGGCTTCCTGATCGAGCTCGACGAGGTGGTCACGATCGCCGAGCCGGAAGGGCCGGTGCAGTTCCAGTGGATACTGGCGTCGCGATGACGTGCGACTTCTCGCTGGGGCACTACCGCGACCTGCTGCGCTCCGCCCGGTCGGGCGGCTACCGGTGGGCCGGATTCGACGCGCCGCCCGAACCGGGTGTCGTGTTGTTGCGGCACGACGTCGACCTGTCGCTCGACGGCGCGCTTGCGGTCGCCGAGGTGGAGGCGGAAGAGGGCGCCTGGTCGACGTGGTTCCTGATGACGCGCTCGGTGTTCTACAACCTCGCATCCTCGGAAGGCGTCCGTGCGATCGAGCGGCTGCGCTCGCTGGGTCACCGCGTCGCGTATCACGCGGTCTGGCCGGACGTCGACCTCGACTCGCGGTTCGACCCGGTCGTCGCCTGGCACAACCCGGATCCCGACTACATGCGCGCGCCGATCGAGGGCGCTGTCAACGTGATGGAGGAGCCGTTCTTTTCTCCCGATCACTACCGTTCCGACTCGAACCAGCACTGGCGGCACGGCTGCCCCCACGAAGCGCTCGCGCGCGGCGAGTTCGAGTGGCTCCAGCTTCTGACGCATCCGGAGATCTGGGCGTTCGACGGCGCGACGATGCGCGAGTCGATGGAGTCGATGCTGGCGGCGGACCGCGCGGCTCGGTTCGAGCACCTACGGAACGACAGGATCGATCTCTCGTGAAGCCGATCACCGTCATGGTCACCGCTTCCGGCGCGCCGGGCACGGCGGCGCTCCTGAACGCGCTGAAGCGGAACGGCGAGCGCGAGGTGCGGCTCGTCGGCACCGACATGAGCGAGCGCTCGGTCGGCAGGCACTTCTGCGACGCGTTCCACCTCGTTCCCGCCGGCTCGGATCCCGGCTTCGCCGATGCGATGCTGGAGGTGGCGACACGCGAGAGCGTCGACGCGATCCTCCCGCAGTCGTCGTTCGACCTCGAGGGGCTCGCGGAGCACGTCGACCGGTTCCCCATGCCGGTGCTCGTCTCTTCGCCCGACGCGATCCGGCGCTCGAACGACAAGGCCGAGACGTACGCGTTCCTGCAGCGGATCGGCGTGAAGACGGTCGCCTTCGAGCGCGTGAACGGCGCGCGCGAGGTCGACGCTGCGGCACGCAGGCTCGGCTACCCGGAGCGGCCGGTGTGCTTCAAGCCTGTGTTCTCGTCAGGGTCGCGCGGCTTCCGGATCCTCGATCCGACCGTCGACCGTGCGCACCAGCTGCTGAACGAGCGGCCGGGCTCGGTCGCGATGCGGCTCGAGGAGGC
>Ga0308173_10001000_pt1 | contig 13452 bp, 16 predicted proteins | sample PhyPR1_FD_203716 | JGI IMG/M metagenome (GOLD analysis project Ga0308173, IMG submission 203716) | Soil microbial communities from UC Gill Tract Community Farm, Albany, California, United States - DLSLS.P.R1 | ecosystem: Environmental > Terrestrial > Soil > Agricultural land | place: USA...
TTTGCATAAGCGGTTCCGGCTGGCATTGTAAATTTGTTAAGAAAGAGGCACTCTTGTCGGCCGTCAACGTGAAGGGAAGCACAGGTAGACGCGTATTTTGCGCCGAGCATCTTAACGCTGGCCCGGGTCATACCGGCTGTCGCGGCACGTGGCGATTAGACCCCTCGAGCCGCTGTTCCCGTACAGAGCAAGCTAGGGCATCAATCGCGGATTCCAGCGTCGGCGAAAACCGGGTTGGATCTGCCAATTTGGACAACACTTCTGTTTGCAGCAAGTGGCGGTATTGATCCCGCGGTGATGAAGATCGCGGCCCGTCAGCGTCGGCAAATCGAAGACGTAGTAGCGGATCGGAACCTGCGATGAACCGTAGTTCTGAAGCCTGTTGAATGATGGGCGGCCATTAATCGAAGGCGATCACCTCGCCGTCGATGATGGTTTCCTCCGGCAACTTCTTGAGTGCGTCGGCAATGGAACGATACCGGGTGGTAAAGTCCTTGTCGTTCCGCGACCGCAGCAGAAGTGTGGCAGCCGTTTTGATTGCCAGTTGATCGGCGGCAATTAAACCCCCCGCCTGGTGAGGCAATACGCTATGGACCGACTATTAAAGCCGGTGCGAGAGTCCGGCAAGCAAGGGCGGCGAAGGACGACGATCAATACGCCACTGCGAAAGAGCATCACGGTGCAGACCTTCAACGATTGGAACAATCCGCCTCCGGGTTACTTCGAAATGGATATGGTCGCGCACTGCGGGAAGTCAGTCGCCGGAAGTCATGTGCATAGCCTGGTGCTCACCGATATCGCTTCCGGTTGGACGGAGGCCGCGGCGATGGTGGTCCGCGAGCAAAGCTTAATTACCATCACGGTGGAAGAAGTTCGGACGGCCCTGCCATTCCAGATGATGGGCCTGGACGTGGATAACGATAGCGCGTTTATAAACCAGACGGTCGTGGATTATTGCAAAAAACGCGGCCTTGAGTTGACAAGATCCCGTGCCTATAAGAAAAACGATCAGGCCTGGATTGAACAGAAGAATGGCGCGGTAGTGAGGCGGTTAGTAGGTTACGGACGGCTGGAAGGTGCAAAGGCCGCCGCGGCCTTGGGCAAATTACATGAGATGGCACGCTTGTACGTAAACTTCTTTCAGCCGTCGTTCAAGTTGAAGTCCAAAACACGTCTCGGCGCCAAGGTGAGCAAGAAATACGAAAAGCCGGCAACACCATACGAACGGCTCCTCGCCGACGATCGGGTGACAAGCCTGTGCAAAGACACGCTGCGCGAGATCTTTGCTGATCTCGATCCAGTACGTCTCCTGAGCGAAATCCGCGAAGCTCAGCGAAACCTGACTCAACTGGAGATTGGCGGTGGAGCTGCGACGTCGCCGGAAGCGGCGCAAGATCTAGACCGTTTCGTAAAGAGTCTCTCAACCGCTTGGCGGGAAGGCGAGGTACGCCCTACGCACAGCAAAACCGCCGACGGACCGCGAGCTTGGCGCACGCGTGCTGATCCATTCGAGGACACCTGGACGTTAGTCGAAGAGTGGCTCAACCAAAAGCCAGATGCAACAGCAAAAGAACTCTTTCACTGTTTGCAGGAATAGGCACCCGGCAAGTTTGCCGCTGGGCAACTGCGGACCCTGCAACGCCGAGTCAAACAATGGCGCACCGAGATCGCTCGGCGGCTCGTGCTTGGTTCCGGCCTCGAAATTGCGGGACGACCTGATATAGCGACCGAACAGCAAGAGGAAGAGATCGCCTTGTGAAAGACAAATGCGTTTACAGGGCGTCGTGAACTCAGAATCGGAGTGATCGGTCCTCATACATGCATGAGCTGTGTTGCAGGACAATGCAGGCCGGCGTTATAGTAACCCCGAATGCGATTCGAAAAGATTTGCGTCAAACAATGTAAGGCAACGAAAGAAATCAGGAGGCGCTTCGGCGCCAAGAGCGCGCTGGACTACCTGATTGGGGAGAAACTGGTGATGTTTGTAGAGGAGGCCGAGCGCCGGCCCGAGTTCGCGAAGGAACTACCGCGATTTCTTGCGTCCATCTGGCGGGTGTTCAATCAGTATGAGCTTGCCGGCTACGTCGCGAGTCAGAAACCGGCGGCTCGAAAGCAATTGCGTCGGTTGCTTTACATGAACTAAGCCTATTCCAAATCGGGCAGTGCCTCCGGAGGAATCAACAGGCGAATCGACCGACCCTTTCCCGGAACCCGTTCGATCAATCCATCGGCTTCCAACATGAGCACCATTTGGTGCACCGATGGTGGGGATACTCCGAAATACTTCTGCATATCGGATTCGGCTGGGGCGACTCCGTGAATCTTTGTGTAGTAAAAGATAAAGGCTAAGTACTGTCCCTGTTTCGCGGTGAAGGCATTCTTCGTCATTGCTGCCTGATTGTACGCGACCGCCTGCAAACTGTCAGCGCACCTTGGCCAACGCGAAAGCACAAACCGACTTTCACGATCGGCCTGTCCATTTCCTCAGACGCAGGGCGCGCGCGGCAGCTTCTACACATATTTGCGATTCGACCAACCGCAACCCAAAGGCTATGGAAGTGACGGCCCGTGGAAAGCCTGGAAAACCAAAAGCAGGTTTTCCACTCTTCCCACCGTCCTTGGAAATCGCTGCGCGATTCCCACATTCCCACAGCCGCGACGGGCCATGGAAAAGTGGAAAGCCAACACCAGGCCTTCCACTTTCCCACAGCGCTACGATTTCCTTCTCAAACCCAATCACAAACCATACCTGTCGAAGGAACTTCGCTGCTCCTTCAGGCTCATTCATTGAACTGGAAAGTGCCAGAATCGGCCAATCCCCTAATCAACGACAGCTACCACTTCGGTAACATTTCTTGTTGAGGCAATACGCCGGGAAAAGTAGTTGGCGTCGAGCAGCCAGCGCCCGATAGCCATTGAATTTAACTCGTATTCCCATTCATCACCTTCTGGTAAAGATGAAGCCGCCAGGCAAAGCATCGGCTCGACAAAAGGAGCTTTGGACGGCGACGGCCTTCTTTCATCGCTCATTTTGATAAGCTTGCGCGCAGCGGTCGATCTTGTTTTGTCATTCACCTTGCCTCGCCTAGGTTCGCAACTGCCGCGCCCTTATATCTTTGGCACAACGAAGTGTTGCCTCTGCCGCCAGGCTGGAGAGCACGAGAAGGAATGTCCTAAGTTCGTCAACGCGTCCTTCGTCTGGCGACGAAAGGAGGCAACATGCAAGTAGTGTATCGCCGCTGCTGGGGACTGGATGTGCATAAGGACAGCGTCGTGGCAACTGTTTTGGTGTTCCCGGACAAGGGGGAGCGCGAGGTAAGAACGCAGCAGTTCGGCACGCACTGGAAAGAGCTGCAACGGCTGGCGCAGTGGCTGCAGTTCAAAGGTGGAGAAGGTCGCGATGGAGTCTACGGGCGTGTGTTGGAAGCCGGTGTGGAATGTGCTCGAAGGGAGCTTGTCGCTGGTGCTGGCCAACCCATATCAGGTCAAGAACATTCCGAGCCGGAAGACGGACCGCAACGATAGCGAGTGGCTGGCCGAGTTGTTGGCGCCCGGGTTGATCAAAGCCAGTTACGTGCCGCCACCGCAGATTCGCGACCTTCGTGAGCTGACGCGCTATCGCGTGAAACTCACCGGAGAATACAATCGCATTCACAACCGCATCCACAAGGTGCTCGAAGATGCCAACATTAAGCTCGACACGTGCTGAGCGATGTGCTGGGCACAAGCGGCCGGGCCATGGTGCGCGGCATCATTGACGGGCGCACAGATCCGGGTTGGTTGGCCGATTACGCCAAAGGCTCTCTGCGAGGCAAGCGTGAGGAGTTGGAACTGGTGCTGCGCGGCAGTATCCGCGAGCACCATCGCTTTCCACTCGGCGAATTGATGGCGAATCTGGATTTTATTGCCGGCAAGATTGTGCGTGTGGAGGCTGAGATTGCCCGGGCATGGAGCCATACGTTGACCAGATCACCCGCTTGTGCAGCATTCCGGGTGTGGATGTGCTCACGGCCTGAACGCTGCTTTCTGAACTCGGACCGGATATGAGTGTGTTTCCGAGCGCAGCGCATGCGGCGAGTTGGGCCGGACTGTGCCCCGGCAGTCGCGAGAGCGCGGGCAAGCGCCTGAGTAACCGGACCAACAAGCGCAACCGTTGGCTGCGCCGCGCGCTGTGCCAGTCGGCTTGGGGCGTCACCCGCAAGAAGGATTGCTATCTGCAGGCTCATTTTCTGCGCCGCGCTGCCAAGGGCGATATTGAGAAGGCCATTTTGGCCACCGCTCATCCGCTGCTCATGATCGCCTATCACCTGCTTCGCGACTGCGGAGTGTGCCGCGATTTGCGGGGCAGCTACTACGACTCACTGCATCCGCTTCGGACTCAGAATCGCCTCATCCGATGGCTCGAACGTCTCGGGCTCCAGGTAATCGTCCGGCCTACCCAGCCTGCCCCGGAACTCGCTACCGCGCCATCCGGCCACAAACGCCGCCGCGGCAGACCTTGCAAGTGTCTCGAAAGGCGAATTGACTGCAAACACATGCACTTATAAATCCGCGCTTTCGAAGGAACCCGGGAGGATGTCCGCCGCCAAGTAATCATTTTCGGTTCCGACACATATCAGCGATTCTGAATCCGTCCGGTAGTTATTCAATGCGACATCCGAACCATTTGGCCGACTGGACCTGCTCTTCAACGATGCACGCATCAAAGGGGCCAGGAGTTCCGCTCGACGAGCGTACCGACGATGATTGGCTCGCGATCGTTAACGTCAGCCTGAATGATGCATTCGTTTGCGCCCGCGAAGCAGTTCGTATGATGAAGCAGCAGGACCCGCACGGCGGCAGGATCGTCAATAACGGATGGATTTCTGCACTCGTGCCGCGCCCGAACTCAGGAGCCACTGAAAAAGATTCCCATCTGGCGTAATTGCACGTCTCAGAAAAATCCGTTGGCCCATTTCTTCGCCTCGGCTCAAAGGACTAGTCAGTCGATCAAGAGAGCATGAAAGATTATTCCAAAAATACAAGAATCGAATTGACGATCAATGGATGGCTTTATATTGCTCAGTTAGCGCTGAGAGACTCCCAGCAGACCTCAGATCCAAAGAGGTCTGCTGACCTTAGGCGTAAAGTAAAGAACAGTATTCAAATGGCGCTCGCCCGCTGTTAACCCCGACTTTCGGGAACCAATACGGCGACCTTGGAGCAAATTTGGATTCGCTTTCCACGTATGACGACGCCGTCAATTCTTCGAGGCGCTGCACGCGCAAGCCCGCCAGACCGGACAACATGGCGAGGTACTCACGAATCGGGGCCTTGAGGCTGCAGCGGCTTTCAACAGTCGAGCTTCTGTCCGCGCGGTATCGTGAACCTGCGCGACAAGCCGGGGTTCACTGTTCCCGGATTTGCTTAGGTTCTGTTGCGATGACTCTGGCATTCCTCTGTATCGCCTGATATCGCCAGAAACACAGACCCGTTCCCCATATGTTTTTCTTCAGGGGTTCCGAACTTCGATTTATCCTCGCCCCGATCACCACCTTGGAGATCTGATTCGAATACGGCTGCTCCAAGTTCATAAACGTGGCTGCCCCTTACGGCGTTTGCATGTAGCGGGTGCTTTGCAACTGCTCCGCAAACAGCAGTATGTTCGCCTATATGCTGGTTCAGACGGCGACAGCTTTTGGTCGGTTTGGCCGAACGGGGCCAGTAACCTGAATTACAAGAATGAATAAAGTGCTTTTCGCGCGTATCTGCGGTGCTGCAAATGGCAAGCAAGAGTTTATCACCCAGGCAGCCTGTCCCCATAGAGATCCGGTACGGCAGTACTCATGGGTCGGGGATTAGACATCGAACGATAGGATCATCCCCGGCTGAAATCAACTTAGGCCGGACTTAACAAACCTTGATGCATTCGACAAGAATTAAGATTCAAACGACCGAGGACGACAATTACCGAGAATTTTAATGCGGGTTTCCCTGAAGATTACCTGGCCGATATTATTTGCGCTCCTTACGATTGCCTGTATTGGTCAGGTACGTCGAGGCGATGATCACAAGGATCAGATTACCGCACCACGTTTGCAGGCCATCCAGGACGACAAGAATCCAGCCAAGGAGCAAGCGCATAACATCGTTACCCAATTGCAATTCACTCTTGTCCAAAACGGCTTTTGAGTTGAGACATTCGCTTGATGAGCCCAAGCATCCATTGCCTGCCCCGCGAATTCGCTACCGTTATCGGTGGTAATGGATTCCGGTACACCACGCAGGGCGGCGAGACGCTCCATGTGCCCCACTACTTTTTCGCCTGTCTGGGAGCGATCCGCATAGATACACAAGCACTCCCGCGTGTACTGATCGACTACCGTCAGGATGCGGAACCAACGACCGTCCGCCAATCGATCGCTCACAAAATCCATACTCCAGCGCTGATTCGGCCGCGACGGCTCCGGCAGTGGGACGCGCGTGTGCGCGGCTCGTTTCCTTCGCTTCTTCATTCGCACTTGCAACCTTCTTCGCGATACAAGCGGTAGACTCGCTTGGTATTCACCCTCCAACCTTCCCGTCGCAGCAGCACGGTTAATCGCCGATATCCGTACCGCACTCTGCTCCCGGCCAGCTCCCGTATCCGCATGCGCAGCTCTTTTTGCGGATCCCGCCGGCTCCGGTATCGATTGATCCAGCGGGTAATTCCCATCAGCCCACAAGCACGCCTTTCGCTCAATTGGTAGCCCTGCCGTACGTCACTCACCAGCTCGCGACGCGCCGCGGGCTTTAGGCCTTTTTTGAGAGCACCTCCTGCAGTATGTGCTTGTCCAGTGTTAGATCCGCTACCAGCGTCTTGAGTTTGCGGTTCTCGTCCCGCAACTGCCTCAGTTCCCGCAACTCCGTCAAACCTAGACCGGCGAAACGCCGCTTCCAGCTGTAGAACGCCTGCTGCGAGACCCCGAACTCGCGGCAAATATCGCTGACCTTTTTGCCCGCCTCGGCCTGCCGCAAAGCGTGCATAATTTGCTCTTCTGTGTGACCTTTTCTCGGCATTTCGCCCTCCTTGGCTTTCGTCCAGAGGACCACATCCGAGCGCCAGACTCAACTTATCGGCTGTCTCATTTTCGGGTTTTGGGTCACGTGATCCATCGTATTGAAGGATCTCCCGATGCCTGGAAAAACTCAGGTCTCCAGTGATGCGAATTCCATTGCTAGAATCCATCAAGTGGCCTTCGAAACCCGTACACTTGCGCCGCGCTTTCGCGCCATCGGCTTTTGCCGCTTATCGACGGAAGAGCAGGCGCAAGAGGGTCGGGCGGGGCTGCTGCGCCAGCATCAGGAAATCCGGCTGTCGGCCGAACGCTGGAATCTGGAGATCGTCCGGACAGTTGAAATCGCGGACGTGAGCGGCACACAAGTACTGGAGAGCCAGGAATTTCAGGAACTCCTTGGCTCGCTTCCAGGGGTCGATGGCGTGGTGGTCGCCGCCATTGACCGGCTGATGCGGCCCGACGACTTCTCCTGCTTCAGCATCTATGATCATTTCCTGAAGCAACGAAAACTCATTTGGACTCCTTCCTCCCGGCTGGACGTGCAGGAGGATAGCGGCTTCATGGAAGCCCTGGTCTCCGGGATGATGGCCGGTTTAGATCGACGGCGGATTTTGCGGAATACCCAAACGGCGAAGGAGGAGAATCGCAAACGCGGCCGCTGCGCCAATGCAAAAATCACGCTGCCGCAGGGCGTCGATTTTGATTTCAAAACCGGGCAATGGAGTTGGGTTGAGCCCTGGGCCACCCGGATCAAAACGGCGTTCGACATTCTCGTCACGACGAATCGGAGCGTGCTGTCGATTGCCAGGGAGCTGGGCTATGCTTCCGATCGCGCGCTGTACAACCAATTACGCAACCCGATCTGGACGGGATACCGTCTTTATACGCAGAAGCGGGGAGAGAAGCGCCCCTCGCGGAACGGCCGGCAAGCGGATCGGAAAAAGATCCGGCGCGTGGAACCGTTACAGGTGAAGCTCAATATTGAGCCGCTCGTTTCCGAAGAGCAATTCGCCCAAGCGCAAGCGATTCTCGGGCAGCGCCGAACGAGTTGGATCAGCTCGCGGTCCGAAGAAAGCCGGTTTGAAGCTTCGGGCCTGCTGTACTGCCGTTGTGGGGAACGGATGTACAGCAAAGGATCGGGCCGCTGCCGGCGGCAGAAATGGCTGGATATTTATTACTGCCGGAGCCAGCACAAAGGCGGATCGGGTTGCGGTGCACCCAAGCTGAGCCGGGAAGTTACGGATTACTCACTGAGCGCGCTCATCTCGGAGATGTTCCTGCAGCCAACGGTCTTGGCTTCCCTGATCGGGAAGGCGCTGGAGCCGCCGGAGCGGTCGCCAATTGACGAGATGGTGCCGAAAGCTGCTCTGGAACTCGAGCGGTTGAAGACAGAGAAGCAGCGATTGCTCAGTCTGACGTTGAAGGGCGTGTTTTCCGACGAGGAGGTAGCCACAGAAGCGCGGCGCATCGATGCCGAGATACGCAGTTGGAGCGTCCTGGTGAGCAAGGACCAGCAGCAAAAGGTGCTCCGGTCGGAGGCAAACGTCCGAGAGACCGCTCAACTGATTGCTTCGGTATTCGCCGAATATCAGTTCTTGAACCGAAAGGATCGCAAGCACTTCACACGGCAGTTCGTGAAGCGAATCGAAGTGGAAAATAAACATTTCACTGCACTAACGCTAGGTCTGCCCGTGGCTGATTCCAAAATTCGAACCCGCATGGACAAGGATTCATAGCGCCCACCAGCATGATGCGTGCCGGAAAGGTGAGTGTTCCGTTGCTGCGGGCAAGCGTGACGGACCCCTCTTCTAACGGTTGCCGTAGCTGTTCCAGCACGCCACGCGGGAATTCCGGCAATTCATCCAGAAACAGCACGCCCTGGTGGGCCAGGCTGACCTCTCCAGGTCGCGCGCTGCCGCTGCCGCCGCCGATGAGTCCGGCATCCGAGATAGTATGATGCGGCGATCGGAATGGCCGCGTACGAAGGATACCGATGCCCGGAGGCAAAACGCCCGCCACACCGTGAATCTGGGTCGCTTCCAGCGCCTCGCGAAAAGTGAGCTTCGGCAGAATGCCCGCGAACCGTTTGGCCAGCATGGTCTTGCCCGAACCCGGAGGCCCGATCATTAACACGTTGTGGCTTCCGGCAGCCGCCACCTCGAGCGCCCGCTTGGCCATCGTTTGCCCGCGTACGTCGCTGAAATCGGGCACTGTGGGATCATCGCCCTGCAGGTCGGGAATCGCCGCGGCTGTTGGGCTAAAGCCGGAAGGCTCGTTCAGAAACTGGACCACTTCGGCCAGGTGCTTTAGACCGAACAACCGGACGCCTTCCGCTACCGCCGCCTCGGCAGCGTTATCGAACGGCACCAGCACGTTCCGGATTCCCTTTCGTGCCGCACAGACCGCGATCGAGAGCGCACCGCGAACCGGCCGCAGGCTGCCATCCAGCGACAATTCGCCCACAATCAGGTATTCGTCCGTGCGGCTGACCGTACCCATTGCGCCCAGGATCGCGGTCGCCATCGGCAGATCGAAACCGGCGCCTTCTTTGCGCACGTTTGCCGGGGCCAGGTTGATTGTGACCGATTTGCTCGGGTAGCCGAAGCCCGAGTTCAGAAGCGCCGATTTGATCCGCTCGCGGCTTTCCCGCACCGCCGCATCCGGCATGCCCACCGTAACGAAGTCACGGTTCGTACCGGCGGGGTACATATCCACTTCGACGTCGATTACGTGCGCGTCGATGCCTTGAATAGCCGCGCTGAACGTACGGAATAAGGCCACACAGGGCTAGTAGCCCGAGCGTAGGTTCATTCTCAGGAAGGGTTTCCGGCCATCTGGTGGAAACCGGACTGGAAGGAAGTCCAGCTATGCTGGTTTCGATGCAATGGAACGGCAAAGCTCAGGGCCGCTGGCCTTATGAATGAAATCATAAAAGGCGTTCTTCAGTTCCAGGAACACGTGTATCCGAGTCAGCGCGAGCTCTTTCACCGGCTCGCAACGAAGCAGGAGCCGAAGGTGCTCTTTCTCACCTGTGCCGATTCACGGATCGATCCGACGCTGCTGACCCAATCGCCGCCGGGCCGGCTCTTTATTTGCCGCAACATCGGCAACATCGTTCCACCGCACGGGACGCCCGACGGCGGGGTCGCCACCATCATGGAATACGCGATAGACGTGCTCGGCATTGAGCATGTGATCATCTGCGGCCACTCCGATTGCGGCGCCATCAAAAGCCTGCTCGAGCCGAATCCCGATCTGAAAATGCCGACCGTCACCGCCTGGCTGCGCTACGCCGAAGTGGCCCGGCGGATTGCCGCCCTGATGCATGAAGACCAGAGTGGAGAAGAATTGCTGCGGACGGTTACCGAGCAGAACGTCATCGCGCAACTCAACAATCTTCGAACTTATCCGGAAATTGCTGCCCCGGTGGCAGCGGGAAAGCTCGAATTGCACGGTTGGTGCTACGACATCGGTAAAGGCGAGGTCAATGTGTACGATGGACGCCGCAAGCGCTTCCTGCCGCTCCGGGAATGGGCGGCCGCCGTAAATCTGGCTTAGGTCGATGGTCGTTCAAAATTATCCATCCTGGTTCCGCATCTTGCGGCAGGTCGGACGGCCGCTCTGCCTTTTCTTTGTGGTTGCAGTGGTTGTCACCGAGCTTGAACGAAAGAGTCATCCGTTCAAGGCGATTCCCCTCCCCGACATTACGCTCAGTTTGATTGCGGCGGCGCTGGGCGTCCTGCTTGGCTTCCGCACGAATTCAGCATACGGCCGCTGGTGGGAAGCGCGGCAGCTTTGGGGCAGACTGGTCAACAGTTCGCGATCTCTGGCGCGGCAGGCAATTTCATTCACCGATTTCGTCGAAAGCCGGGTCGAAGCAACCCACTTTGCCCGCACGCTCATCCGCACCCAGATCGCTTATGTGCACGCTTTGCGATGCGTCCTCCGCAACCAGCAGCCTTGGGCCGAGATCGAACGCTTCGTTGATGCCGATAGCGTTACCGCTCTTAAGGCGCAGCATAACGTTCCCGCGGCGATGCTGCATCGCATGGGTCAAGACGCAGCGCAGGCCGCCCACAACGGCCTCATCTCGGAATGGCGATTGCAATCGATCGATGCCACCCTAACGGAGCTTACCGCCATACAGGGCGGATGCGAGCGGATTAAGAACACGCCGATGCCTAGGCAGTACGACCAATATCCCGAACTATTTGTGCAAATTTACTGTCTATTGCTGCCCACCGTGCTCGTGCAGGAACTGGGTTGGCTCACGCCAGCCGTAACTGCGCTGGTAAGTTTTGTTCTTCTGGTGCTGAACCGGATCGGTAAGAATCTAGAAGATCCGTTCGAAAACCAGGTCTACGATACGCCCATGACTGCGCTGTCAAGGACGATCGAGATCAGCCTGCTGCAGACCCTGGGCGAGAAATCGCTGCCTGCGGCGGTCCGGCCCGTTAAGGGCGTGCTCTGGTAATTCGACATTCGCCTATTTGAGCGCTTGACAGGGGCGCCCGGCATCGCGTACCTTATACCTAGCTAGATATGCCAAAGAGCCGGAACGATAAACTGCAGGGCACTCTGACGCTGCTCGTCCTGCAGACTCTGGAGGCGCGTGGGCCGCTGCATGGCTATGCCCTCTGCGAGCACATCCACACGGTTTCGGACGACCTATTGCAGGTGGAAGAGGGCTCACTGTATCCGGCACTGCACCGGATGGAACAAGACGGCTGGATTTTCTCGAAATGGGAGCTCACGGAAAAGGGCCGCAAAGCCAAGGTGTACACGATTACGGCGCTGGGGAAAAAGCAGTTGGCTGACGAGCAGGAGAGCTGGAACCGCTTGACACGCGGGATCACGCGCGTGCTCCGCTATTCGTAAATCGGGGAAACGATCATGCCATGGCACGTGCGTTGGCGTAATGTATTCCGGGGCGAACGTCTGAATGAAGAACTCGACCGCGAACTTGCGTTTCACCTGGCTGAGACGATCGATCGCCTGCTGGCCGAGGGAATGTCCAAAAAGGAAGCGCATCGGCAAGCACGGCGGCGCTTGGGAAATTACTCCCTACAGAAAGAAAGGACGCGAGACATGAACGTGGCGGGATGGCTGGAAGCGGCGCGAGCCGATGTTATGTATGGCCTGCGGCAGTTGAAATTAAATCCCGGATTCACGGCCGTAGCGGTTCTTTCGCTTGCCTTGGGAATCGGCGCGAATACCGCGATTTTTCAATTGCTGGATGCCATCCGGCTGCGCGGATTACCTGTGAAGGACGCATCGGAACTGGCAACCATTACCCGGGCAAGCGCCAAGGATTTCTTCACTGCCGGCTCGTACACATCAAGAGACGAAGCCTTCACGTACGCGCAGATGGAGGCGGTGCGGCAGCATAACGAAGCTTTTTCCGGGATGGTTACGTTCTGGCCGACGCGCTTTAATTTGAGCACCGGAGGCCGGTCCCGCTATGCCGAAGGCCTGTTAGTCAGTTCAAACTTTCTGGACCTTCTGGGCGTAAAGCCGATTGCCGGGCGGGGGATTTCGGCGGAAGATGACAAAGCAGCGTGCACCTCTACGACGGCCGTATTAAGTTACGGCTTCTGGCAGCGGGAGTTCGGCGGGGATCTTGGTGCAATCGGCAAAACGATCAACCTTGACGGACATCGCTTTTCCATCGGGGGGATTACGCCCTCTTCGTTCTTCGGAGTGGAGCCGGGGCAGCGCTTCGATGTCATGCTCCCGCTCTGCGCCGATAATGTTTTTGCAAAAGACGGAAAAGGCCGGGCTTCTAACAAGATTGCCTATTGGTTGACTCCGATTGCGCGGCTCAAGCCAGGTTGGTCGGTGGAGCGGGCTTCGGCGTATCTAAGCAACATATCGCCCGCGATTTTCCGCGAAACAATGCCGTCCGAATACAGGCCCGGAGAAGCCAAATCGTACCTGAAGAACCGATTCAAAGTGGTTTCCGCCAGCGCGGGAGTGTCTTCCTTGCGGCGGGAATACGAGAATCCGCTTTGGATTCTGATGGCGCTTACCGGCTGCGTGCTTTTGATTGCATGCGCGAACCTGGCGAATCTCTTGCTGGCGCGGGCGAGTGCGCGCGAACGGGAGATGGCTGTACGTAAGGCGGTGGGAGCTTCGCGACGGCGCTTGATCGTGCAGCTTCTCTCCGAGAGCCTGCTGCTCGCGGTAGCAGGCGCAGTGCTCGGGTTGTGTATCGCCCAGGCTTTGAGCCGCACGCTGGTTGCGTTCTTGAACACGGCTGATAGCTCAGTGGCGGTGCCGTTGAACATGAACTGGCACGCGTTCGGGTTTCTGGCCGGTTTGGCGGCCTTAACATGTATTCTCTTTGGCTTGGCTCCGGCAATTCGGGCCAGCGGCGGCGAGGCAGCGGCGGCCATGCACGGCGGCCGAAACTCTA
>Ga0308173_10001001_pt1 | contig 13448 bp, 13 predicted proteins | sample PhyPR1_FD_203716 | JGI IMG/M metagenome (GOLD analysis project Ga0308173, IMG submission 203716) | Soil microbial communities from UC Gill Tract Community Farm, Albany, California, United States - DLSLS.P.R1 | ecosystem: Environmental > Terrestrial > Soil > Agricultural land | place: USA...
TGAGCCGCTTCGGTGCGCTGATTGCATCGGGGACGCAGCCGACCGCGCATCTGATGGCGATGATCGCCACGCACTTCGCGCACGACGCGCAGCCGCTCGGCCTCGAATTCGGCATCAGGTTGACGCGTGCAGTGAAGGCGGACGACGTGCTGACCATGCGCTGGGAAATCATCGAAGCCAAGTGGAAAGCGAGCCTGGGCGGCGATCTCGCGAAGCTCACGGGCGGCGCGGTGAACCAGCTCGGCGAAACCGTGATGAAGGCGACGGCGACCATCGTCGTCATGCCGAAGGAGGCCACCTCGTGAACGCGCTACCTGAGTCGATGACCGTGTTCGAGCGCGGCTGGTTGTCGTCGAACAATGTGCTCCTGCAAAGCGATGAAGGCGCGGTGCTCGTCGATACCGGCTATGTGTCGCACGCACCGCAGACGCTCGCGCTCGTGCAGCAGACTCTCGGCGCGCGCAAGCTCGATCTGATCGTGAATACGCATCTGCATTCGGATCATTGCGGCGGCAACGCGCTGCTCCAGCAAACGTATGCGTGCGACACGCTGATTCCCGCGAGCGAAGCGCAGAACGTGCGCGAATGGGACGAGCACGCGCTCACGTTCGACGCGACGGGGCAGCGTTGCGACCGCTTCGGCTTCACCGGCACCGTCGCGAACGGCGCCACGCTCACGCTCGGCGGTTTGTCGTGGTCCGTGCTCGGCGCGCCGGGCCACGATCCGCATTCGCTGATGCTCTATTGCGCCGACGCGCGCCTGCTCATCAGCGCCGACGCGCTGTGGGAAAACGGCTTCGGCGTGATCTTTCCGGAACTCGAAGGCGCGAGCGGCTTCGCGGAAGAACGCGCGGTGCTGGAACTCATCGCGCGGCTCGATATCGGTCTCGTGATTCCCGGCCACGGCGCGCCGTTCACCGATGTCGCGCGTGCGCTCGACGTCGCCTCGTCGCGGCTCGACTACCTCGAGGCCGATCCCGCGCGCAACGCGAAGAACGCGCTGAAGGTGTTGATCGTCTTCAAGCTCATGGAAGTGCGCGCGATGAGTTTCGACGCGATCTGCGCGATGGCCGCCACCGCCCACGCGATGCGCGCCGCAGCCAATGCGCTTGTCGCGCCGAGCGGGCGTCGCGCGTTGCTGGAAAAAATTGTCGCGGAACTCGCGCAGTCAGGCGCGGTGAAGGTGAATGCCGGCGTGGTGTCGGCTGCGTGATGCACGAAGGCGCGCACAAAAAAAGAAAGCCGCTTGTCAGCTACGGCAAGCGGCGAACATAGACGTGATCAACGTCGAGATGATCGTAACCCGACGATATGGCCCGTGCATCGGTGCTTTCCCTACAGAACTTTGACAGGCGGTCCAATGCGCGAATGACCGCGCGAAGTCCTTACCGGTTCTCCGTCACGGGGCGTCGGTCTGGAAGAAGGAGAGCATCTCCTCCAGCAGCATCTCCGGCTCTTCCTCCGGAATGTAATGGCCGCACGGCAGCGCGCGCCCGCTTACGTCGCGCGCGACACGCCGCCATTCCGCGAGTGCGTCGAAGCATCGCTCGATCACGCCTTCCCTGCCCCACAGCACGCGCAACGGACACGCGATCTTGAGCCCGCGTTCGAGATCGGCGCGATCGTGTTCGAGGTCGATGCTGGCCGACGCGCGATAGTCCTCGCACATCGCGAAGACTGCGCCGGGCTGCGCGAGGGCGTCGCGATAAGCCTGCAGCGCATGCGGCGCAAACGGCGCGAGCCCGGCGTGACGATTACCCATCACGCGGTCGATATACGCGTCCGGATTGCCGCCGATGAGCAATTCGGGCAGCGGCGACGGCTGAATCAGCAGGAACCAGTGGAAGTACGCGGTGGCGAATTCGCGGTCGGTCGCTTCGTACATCGCGAGCGTCGGCGCGATATCGAGCAGCATCAGGCGATCGACGGCATCGGGGAAGTCCATCGCCATGCGATGCGCGACGCGCGCGCCGCGGTCGTGCGCGCAGACGAGAAAGCGCTCGAAGCCGAAGCGACGCATCACCGTGACCTGGTCGGCGGCCATTGCGCGCTTCGAGTACGGCGTGTGACGCTCGTCGCTTTCGGGCTTGCCCGACGCGCCATAGCCGCGCAAGTCGGTGGCAATGACCGTGAAGTGGCGCGCAAGCACGTCGGCGCACTTGTGCCAGATTTCGTGCGTCTGCGGATGCCCGTGCAGGAGCAGAAGCGGCGGTCCATCGCCGCCCTTGACGCCGGCAATCGCAACACCGTCTACGTCGATACGGAACGGTTCGTAGTCTCCAGACGACATGATGTTTTCTTGTTATTGCAGTGCAGGTCATTGTAGGCGCGGGGGTTGCAATGCTCATCCCCGAGAGAGGTCCGAAGCATCAAAACCGAGGATTCACTCGGATTTGCCGGGTTCGCCGCCGCGGAGTCGTGCCTATAATCGAACGATCGTTCTCGCGCGTGTGTTTGGCGCATCCTTGGGCTTGCTTTCAGGGCCGAGAAGATCACACAGGAGACTCGATTCATGGCACTTCCCGCCATCCTGCAAAACCTGGCGCTGCCTGTCATCGGCTCGCCAATGTTCATCGTCAGCTATCCCGAACTCGTGCTCGCGCAATGCAAGGCGGGCATTGTCGGCTCCTTTCCCGCGCTGAACGCGCGCCCCGCCGAATTGCTCGACGAATGGCTCACGCAGATTCAGGCGTCGCTCGCGGAACACAAGGCGGCGAATCCGGATGCGGTCATCGGGCCGATTGCGGTGAACCAGATCGTGCATCAGTCGAATGCGCGGCTCGAGCATGACGTGCGCGTGTGCGTCGAGCACAAGGTGCCGATCTTCATCACGAGCCTGCGCGCGCCGGTCAAGGAGATGATTGACGCCGTGCATGCATATGGCGGCATCGTGCTGCATGACGTCATCAATCTGCGGCACGCACAGAAGGCGCTCGAGGCGGGCGTCGATGGCCTCATTCTCGTCGCGGCGGGCGCGGGCGGACACGCGGGCACGACGTCGCCGTTCGCGCTCGTCGGCGAAGTGCGGCGCATGTTCGACGGGCCGATCGTGCTGTCGGGCTCGATCGCCAATGGCGGCTCCGTTCTCGCCGCGCAAGCGATGGGCGCGGACCTCGCATACATGGGAACGCGCTTCATCGCGACGCGCGAGGCGCATGCGCTCGACAGCTACAAGGAAGCCATCGTCGGTTCGAACGCCGCGGACATCGTCTACACCAATCTCTTCACCGGCGTGCATGGGAACTACATGCGTCAGAGCATCGTCAACGCCGGGCTGGACCCGGACGCGCTGCCCGAGTCCGACAAGACCGCGATGAATTTCGGCGACGGCTCGAGCAAGGTCAAGGCGTGGAAGGATATCTGGGGCGCCGGTCAGGGCGTGGGCCTGATGCACGATGTGCCCAGCGTGGGCGAGCTCGTCGCGCGGCTGAAGGCGGAGTACGAGGAGGCGAAGGTGCGGCTGGGCGTGCGTTGATTCGTTGATTCGTTCATTCCCGCCGCTGTCGCACGGGATAAAAAACACCGCGTACTGGACGCGGTGTTTTTGCCTGAAGCTGGCAACGCGCTTAGAACTTCGCGCGGATGCCGACGCCGAACGTGTCGCCCGACGACATGCCCGTGTACTTGTCGTTCAGGTAAGCCGCGTAGACGTCGGTGCGCTTCGAGAGCGGATAGTCGTAGCCGACAGCCCAGCTCTTGTGCGTCTGGTCGAGACCGCCGTTGCTGCGCGAGTACGCATACGACGCCATCACCGTGCCCGGGCCGAGCGGCACGGTCACGCCGCCCTGCCCGGTGTTCACGTGGAACGAGGTCGGCTCGATGTCGTTCTTCGTGTACATGTACTGGGCGAAGAACTTGACGTACTTCATGTCGTAAGACGCGCCCAGTTGCCCGACGCTCTGGCTCTTGAAGCCGGGAATCGTGAAGGCGTTCGACGTCGGCAGGTCGCCCGGCTGGTTGTTGAAGTTCACGTACTGGTAGACGCCGGTCGCCGCGAACGGGCCGTGGAAGTACAGGAACTGAGCGCTGTACTTCTTGGAGCGGCCGTCGCCCGCGTTGTTGCCGAACGCGTACATCGCGCTGCCCGACAAGCCGTTGAAGTCAGGCGTGGTGTACTGGACCGCGTTGTTCCAGCCCGAGTCGCCGGTGACACCCTGGTCTGTGGTGTAGGTCGGGAACGTACCCTGACCCAGGAACACGTGAGAGACCATCGGCGAGAAAACATACGAGTCGACGAACGGATTGAAGAGAATCGTCGAGACGAAGAGTTGCGTGGTCAGCCGGCCAGCGGTAAGCGTGCCGACGGGACCCTGAATGCCGACATACGAGTTGCGGGCAAAGAAGGTATCGCCCTGAAAGCGTCCATACTGACCGTTTTGCGCGCGGAAGAAGCTCTCGAGGGTGAAGATCGCCTTGTAGCCATTGCCCAGATCTTCCGCGCCTTTCAAGCCCCAGTACGACGTCGACATGCCGCCGCCGCTGACGTTCCATGCGCGCTGGCCGCCCGGAAACTTCGTTGCGCCGACCCATTCGTCGACCTGGCCATAGAGCGAGACGCTCGACTGCGCGTGCGCGGCGCCCGCGGCGAAAAAGCCGATCATCGCGGCAACTACGGTGGCCTTGACCGTTGCATTTACCGTTTTCTTCGGCGCACGGTTGACGGTTGGCTTCATGAACTCTCCTGTCGTTTGTCAAAAATTGAATGCGTGGCGGGCGAGGAACGGTGCGCTCGCTCGTCAGACCGGCGGAATGGGCTTCTTGGCGAGAGGCATCGCGTGTGGAGCGGCACCATCTTTACGGACCATTTATCCGGTCAAAAATGTTTCTGGTTATTGCGGGTATAGCGGTTCGGATACTCCGTGACGAGGCCGTCGATGACGCCGCTTCGTCGCGCGCGCTTGCGTTACCGGACCGACGCGGTGCGCTGAGTCCGAGCGCGTGCACCGGCGCACCTGCCGACGCGATGAAAGGAGACTGGAAACCGCCGGGAACGCGCAACGACCCGAAGGCGCATTGTCCTTGCGCGGAAAAAAGAGGGGAATGTCTGACAGGAAAAGTGACGCGTCACTGTGGCGAGATTACGTCACCGTGACAGGCGCGCTGGACGCGCCAATTGTTTTTCGTTAACTGCTGCGGACAAGAACCGGAGCGGAAGCAGCCGTTCTCAGTTGCGGAAGTTCGATGTTGCCGGTGCGCGCCCATCCTCGGACGGACGGACTTGCGGACGCGGCACGCTGCGTTCTTCGTTATAGCGCGCGATGTCGGCGCGGATGGAACCTGCGGCGCGGAATGGCGCGGCCTGATCCGCATGCGGGGTCGGGCGCATTTCCGCGCTGACGGGCGTGAGCCCGTCCTTGGCGGCGACCGGCGTGTAGTGCAGGGATTGGCGGCTGGATGCGGAATCGACGAAAACGGCCGACGACAGCCACTCGGTGCGCGGCCCCGCCAAGGCGAGCGAACCCGCCAGCGCGAGCGTTGCCAGCGCGGTGGAAGCGAGAAGCCGAGTCGTTTTGCGAATGCCAGTGAGCGCCATGTCGAAACTGCCTGCATCCAACACAAGTCACAAACTGCCACGCGAAGGCCGCTCAGGAAGCGGATTGCGCGCAAGCGGGACCGGTTGTCGTTGGAGCGTGCAAGCGCCACATTAACTGATGCGCGCAGCACGCCAACCGGCGTATCAACAATCTATTGGCCTTCGCGCCGCCAGTCGAGCCAAAAAGTGTTATGCCGTCTCGATGGTTGTAACACCATGTTACGTCAGAGTTTTTTCGATTCGCCGTCCTGATTTTATTAGCTAATTGTAGGATGAAATGCGTGCTGAATACATTGCGCGGAATCGCCGAAGCTCGTCGTCGGCGGCCCGGATTTTGCTGAACCGTGCCAGCGGCACGAGAGCTTTAATGACCGTTCGGAATTAATCAATCCAAGAAATGAATTTGCCAATTCAATCGCCGGCAGGCGAAAATCATGGTTTTCCCTGATGCAGCGTCGGACAGGCCGAAAGGCGCGGACCGGCAACGCCCGAGTGCGAGATTCTGATGGCACGGCCCAAATTACTCCCTGACAATTTCACGCTGGCGCTTATCGGCACGGTCATTATCGCGAGCTTCCTGCCGTGCCGCGGCAGCGCAGCCGTGGCGTTCAACTGGATCACGAATGTCGCCATCGGGCTGCTGTTCTTTCTGCACGGCGCGAAGCTATCCCGCGAGGCTATCGTGGCTGGCGCAACACACTGGCGGCTGCATCTTCTCGTGCTTTTAAGCACCTTCGTGATGTTTCCGCTGCTCGGCCTGGCGCTCAAGCCCTTGCTGAGCCCACTGGTCACGCCCGCGCTCTACACCGGCATCCTGTTTCTGTGCACGCTGCCGTCCACGGTTCAGTCGTCCATCGCTTTCACGTCCATGGCTAAAGGCAATGTCCCGGCGGCCGTGTGCAGCGCGTCGGCGTCCAGCCTCCTCGGCATTTTCATCACGCCCGCGCTTGTCGGCCTCGTCGTCAGCAACCACGGTGCGACGACGGGTTCCCCGTGGCAGACCGTCGGCAACATCGTGCTGCAACTGCTCGTGCCGTTCATCGCAGGGCAATTGCTGCGGCCGGCCATTGGCAAGTGGGTGGATCGGCACAAGCCGCTGCTCAAGTTCGTCGACCAGGGCTCGATCCTGCTCGTGGTCTACGTGGCGTTTAGCGAAGCGGTGAACGAAGGCATCTGGCACTCTATCTCGCTGTCCACGCTGGCAGGTCTGCTGGCCGTCAATATCGTTCTGCTCGCGGCAGCGCTTTTCATCACAGCGGTCACCGCGAAGCGGCTGGGATTCAACCGCGCCGACCGAATCACCATTATTTTTTGCGGCTCGAAGAAGAGTCTCGCGTCCGGCATTCCGATGGCCAAGGTCATCTTCGCCTCGCATGCGGTGGGCGCAGTCGTGCTGCCGCTGATGCTCTTCCACCAGATCCAGTTGATGGTCTGCGCGGTGCTCGCGCAACGCTGGGGCGCCCGCAAGGCGATGCCCGAACCCGTGCGCGAAACCAAGAACGTCGGCGCGCCCGTGCGGCGTTGATTGACGCAGCAGCATCCTTCCCTCCCCGAAATAAGGCCGCCGTCGTGCGGCCTTTTCGTCATTTGAGCGCAGGTGCATGCTGCCGTCGACTCAGCCAAATGGCATAGGCGAATCAACCTGCGCGTCGGCAATCGTCCGCGACGTCTGCATGCTGTTAGTCCGGAGGTTCTGCCTATGCCATTCGGCTGAATGGGCGGCCGGGCATATGCCTTGCCACAATGTCGTCACATCAGGCAAACACCACGGGGAAGTCATGCAGAGCGCAAATGCCATAGAGGATCATCACTCAGCGGCAAGACATCGCGCGGCAGCGCCCGCTGGCAGACCCTCGTCTTCGCGCATCGGATGACGCGTCGCCCGCTCGTCACGCAGCAATGCAGCGTCCGGCGCGACAAGCACTCCGTTAATTCGGTCAACCAGCGTGCGGTCGAGGAGGAAAGCATTTCATGGCAACGGTGACCCATCGAGGCTCGTTGGCGCAAAAGCGCGCTACATCGGCTAATGGCACGCCGGAAGCCACGTGGCAAGACTCGGATCGTCTCGCCGCATTGCCTGAAGTCAGCCCCGAAGATCTCGTGCCGCTGGGTGGGCGCGCCGTCGTGCTTGCACCTCATCCGGACGCCGAAGTGCTTGGTACCGGCGGGCTGCTCTCGCGTCTCGCGGAAATGGGACGCAACGTGCTGATCGTCGCGGTCACGGACGGCACCGCGAGCCATCCCGAGTCCACCCAATGGACACCGGAGCGCCTTGCGGCCGTGCGTCCGATGGAGACGCGCGATGCATTACAGCGATTGCATCTGCGGCGCGCTCAGGTGGCGAGGCTCGGATTGCAGCACGGAAGCGCCGGGCAGATCGAGCCGGATTTGTCGGGGTGTCTTGCCAGGTACCTTCAGCCCGATGACATCGTTTTCGCGACCTGGCGACACGACGGGAACGCCGATCATGAGGCAGTCGGGCGCTCCGGGTATGCGACGGCGAATTCGCTTGGACTGCCCTTTGTCGAGGTGCCGCTTTTCACGTGGCATTGGGCGTCGCCGGACGATACGCGCGTGCCGTGGAGCCGCGCTCGCAGAGTCGTGCTCGACGAGGCCACGCACGCGCGGAAACTGCGGGCCGTGCAGGCGTTTCGGAGTCAGCTCGAACCGGATGTTGCGACGGGGCGGGAAGCGGTTCTGCCTACGCATGTGTTGGCGCGGTTCACTCGCACTTACGAGGTCGTGCTGGTGTGAGAGGCGGCTTGTTATCCGTGTCGGTCCATTCGCGCGCTTCCCCCGACGCGGGACGCTTTCGTGGCTGTCGGCTTTACTCGGTCCCGTGCATGGCAAGTAACCAGAGAACACAGCTTTTGGGGAACCGCTCGAAGCGCTCCTTCTTGCGGTCACGCGCAGAAAAGCGGTGGCACTCGAATCAATCAGCTGTCTGGAGCACGTTCCGCGCACGCTGAGCGCCACGGTCGCCGAGCCCCAGGACTCGGCAAAACCGGCGGCGCGCGTCATGGCGAGGTTCGATCAGTCCTCTCACCAGATGCGCGCTTCAACCGCGTGCTTGTTGTACGTCGCTGATTCATCGGTGCCTCGGGGTCGAGGCTTCGCGGTGTCCCGTCGCCGGATCAGCGGGTGACGGAGCAGAAGGCGCTTCGACGGCGCGGTCCATGAAGGTGGTCCGGATCCGCAAACGCCACGCGGCCCGCCTCCAAATTCCCACATTCCACGCCCCCGTAGCGGCTGCGGCTATCGCTCACGTCGTCGGTTGAAGGCAACTCAGAGAACTATGTTTCCAGCTTTTACTAAACAAACCGAACCCGCCCAACGCCTTCAATACAAAGCCCTAACGGCCAATCGCCACGCTCAACTCCACATGATTCCGCTTCCTTTTACTATACAATCCGCGAAATCAGCAATTCCGCAAACACCGCCCCAACAAGAATCAGCAAGATGGCCACTACCATCCGCGACGTCGCGCGCGCGGCGAGCGTCTCCATTGGGACGGTCTCACGCGCGCTCAAAAACCAGCCGGGCTTGTCCGAAGCCACGCGCACACGCGTCGTCGAAGTCGCGCAGCGGCTCGGTTACGACTCCGCGCAGTTGCGCACGCGCATTCGTCGCGTAACGTTTCTTCTGCACCGGCAGCACAACAACTTCACCGTCAGCCCTTTCTTCTCGCAAGTGCTGAACGGCTTCGAAGAAGCATGCCGCGAACGCCGTCTCGTGCCATCCGTGCTCACGGCCGGTCCCACGCAGGACCTCGCGCAGCAGATGCGCCTGCACGCGCCCGACGCCATCGCGGTTGCCGGGTTCGTGGAGCCGGAACTGCTCGCGCACCTGCAATCGCTGGCGCGGCCCATCGTTCTCATCGACTTGCGCGCGCCCGGCTTTCGGTCGGTGAATGTCGACAACGCGAAAGGCGCGTCGCTGGCCATGCAGCATCTATTCGCACAGGGACGGCGGCGCGTGGCGTTCATCGGCGGATCGCTCGCGCATCACAGCATCGCGCAGCGCGCGCTCGGCTATCGCCAGGCTTATTTCGATGCCGGTCTGCTCTTCGATCCAACGCTCGAAGTCACCGCGCTCGCCGGCGCGCCGGCCGATCTCGCCGCCGCCGACGCAATGGAGCGCCTGATCGCCGACGCCCGCGCGCAATCCGTTCCGCTGCCCGACGCAGTTTTCGCCTATAACGATGCAGCGGCCCTTGCCGCCATGCGCGTCTGTCTTGCTCACGGTTTGCGCGTGCCGGAAGACATCGCGTTCGTCGGCTTCGACGACATTCCCGCCGCCGCGCACAGCGCGCCGCCGCTCTCGACCGTGGCGGTGGACAAGGAAGCGCTCGGGCGGCGGGGCGTCGAGTTGCTGCTCGACGACCACTCGAACCCGCCGTGCCCGGCCGATTCGCTGATGAGCGTGGAATTGATCGCTCGCGCAAGCTCCGGCATCAAAGAGGACATCCGCACGCCATGAACATGACCGCCTCACTCGCCGTCGGGCGCCAAGCGTCGACGGAAGCCGCGCCGGACTTCCGCAGCCGCGACTTCCTGCTCTCGCACGTGCGCGACACGCTCGCCTTCTACGCGCCGGCCGCCCGCGATCCATCCGGCGGTTTCTTCCATTTCTTCCGGGACGACGGCACGGTCTACAACCGCACGACGCGTCACCTCGTCAGCAGCACGCGCTTCGTCTTCAACTACGCGATGGCGTTTCGGCATTTCGGCGACGAACGCTATCGGGACGAAGCGCGCCACGCTTTCGACTTTCTACGCGACGCGCACTGGGACGCTGAGCACGAAGGCTACGACTGGGAAATCGAGTGGCGCGACGGCCAGAAGCGCACGCTCGACGGCACGCGCCATTGCTACGGACTGGCTTTCGTGCTGCTCGCGTGCGCGCATGCGGCGATGGCGGGTATCGACGAAGCGCGGCCGATGATCGGCGAAACGTTCGAATTGATGGAGCGCCGCTTCTGGGACGCCGAAGCCGGCCTTTACGCCGACGAAGCCACGCCCGACTGGCAGCTTTCCGACTATCGCGGCCAGAACGCGAACATGCACGCGACCGAAGCGCTGCTGGCAGCCTACGAGGCGACCGGTCACGTGCTCTATCTGGATCGCGCGGAAAAGATCGCGGGCAATATCACGCTGAGACAGGCGCGGCTCTCGAACGGGCTCGTGTGGGAGCACTTTCATCGCGACTGGTCGGTGGACTGGCATTACAACGAATCGGACAGTTCGAACATCTTCCGGCCGTGGGGCTTTCAGCCGGGCCACCAGACCGAATGGGCGAAGCTGCTGCTGATTCTCGAACGGCATCGCGCGTTGCCGTGGCTTGCGCCGCGCGCCATCGAACTGTTCGACGCGGGATTCTGCCGCGCGTGGGATTATCGGCACGGTGGCCTGTACTACGGCTTCGGCCCGGACGACAGCATCTGCGATCACGACAAGTACTTCTGGGTGCAGGCCGAGAGCTTCGCGGCAGCCGCGCTCCTCGGCGCGCGCACCGGCACGGAACGCTTCTGGGATTGCTACGACGAGCTATGGCGCTATAGCTGGGCGCATTTCGTCGACCATGAATACGGCGCGTGGTACCGCATTCTCACGTGCGACAACCGCAAATACGGCGACGAAAAGAGCCCCGCGGGCAAGACCGACTATCACACGATGGGCGCATGCTACAAAGTGCTGAACGCACTCGCCCCGTCGCAAAACTCACGGTGACAAGATGGCAACCGATCAAACCACCTTCCCGCAGTTCGTTTCCGCCGGAGACATCCTCACCGACATGATTCGCACCGGCGATTCGAGCTGGCTGTCGCGTCCGGGCGGCGCGGGCTGGAACGTCGCGCGCGCGGTCGCCCGGCTCGGGCTGCCGACCGCGTCCGCCGGATCGCTCGGCACGGACAACTTCTCCGACGATCTCTGGGACGCGAGCGCCGCCGCCGGTCTCGACATGCGCTTCATGCAGCGCGTCGAGCGTCCGCCGCTGCTCGCCATCGTCCATAAGACGCAGCCGCCCACGTACTACTTCATGGGCGAGAACGGCGCGGATCTCGCGTTCGATCCGGCGAAACTGCCGCAAGGCTGGATGGAGCGCGTGAAGTGGGCGCATTTCGGCTGCATCAGTCTCGTGCGCCAGCCGCTCGGGCGCACGCTCGCCACACTCGCCGCGCAATTGCGCGAGCACGGCGTGAAGATCAGCTTCGATCCGAACTATCGCAATCTGATGGAGCACGGTTACGAGCCGGTTCTGCGCAACATGGCGGGCCTCGCCGATCTCATCAAGGTGTCCGACGAAGACCTGCACATGCTGTTTCGCGGCATCCCGGAGGACGAAGCGCTTTCACGCATCCGCGCGATGAACCCGCAAGCCACGGTGCTCGTCACGCGCGGCTCGTCCGAGGCGACGCTCTATGCCGGCGACGAAAGCCATAGCGCGCGGCCACCGGCCGTGGATGTGGCCGACACGGTCGGCGCGGGGGATGCCTCCATTGGCGGGCTGCTCTACAGTCTGATGGCGCGGCACGGCGGCTGGCCCGAGCATCTCAGATTCGCGCTCGCGGCGGGTGCGGCGGCGTGCCGTCATTCGGGCGCACATTCGCCGTCGCTCGACGAGGTCGAGGAATTGCTTCGCTGAAGGGCGCGCGGCCGCCGTCACACGCGCCGCGTAACCGCGTGCTAGCATGAATTTTGTGCTTGCGTCCCTGGGCGAAACGGGAATCCATCATGGAAGACACGACGTACACGAAAGGCCTCTACACCGCGACCATCGGCGTGCGCGAGATAGATGGAGGCAAGTTTCAGGGGCTCGTCTCGCTATCCCGCGACGACGGCGAGACGCCCGATGCAACGCTCTACGAAGTAGAAGCCGCATCGGAGAACGAGCACGAAGCGCTGGAGGAAGCGCGCGCGCTGGCGCACCGCATCCTCGGGGAAATCGAACTGTAAGTGCCGCGGCGCGGCGGCCGTGCGCCGCCCGACCGCATCGGAGGGCGACATGCCGGATCAGGTCTTCCTATATGGCGTCTTTTCCATCCACGTGAGGCCCATCGAGCTTCAGGGCCCGCGCTGGGACGCCGAATACGAGATTCGCCAGTTGGACAAAGCCGTGCAGTCCTGGCGAACGGTCGGCGGCGACGATGGCCTCGCCACCGCCGCCCAAGCCGTCGAGCTGGCGCATGTCCGCGCTGTCGCGGATATCGACGCGGGCGCGGGCATTCCCAAACCGCGCGCGTTTCCCTAATCCAGCGGCGCTTTCGGGCGCGGCCCGAGGCCCAGGCGCAGCGCCTCCCGGTGATCGATCTCCGCCGCGCGCTCGTAGCCCTCGCGCGCGACCGCCCGCTCGACATAATCGAACAGCACGCCTTGCGGCTCGATCATTCTCGCGATGAACGCAATCTGCAGCGTGCTCGCGAGCAGGATATCGGCGGCGGTGAACGGCTCGCCGAGCAGCCACGGCCCTTCTTCGAGCGCGCCTTCGATCGCGTGCTCGACGCGCCCCAGATCGCCCCAGCCGAACGTGTACGTATTGCCCTGCGCGCCGGTCATGCGTTCGGCCATCGCGGGTTCGAGGCACGAGCCGGTGAAGAACATCCATTGCAGAAAGCGGCCGCGCGCGGGATCGGAGAGCGGCACGCCTAGCTGCGACCCGGCATACCGATCCGCCAGATACAGCAGCACCGCGCCCGACTCGGCCACGCGCACGCCCCCGTCGTCCAGTGCAGGGAGCTTCGACATCGGATTGACGCGGCAGAACGCGGCGTCGTTCTGTGCGCCCGCCCGGATATTCACGAATTCGAGTTCGTAAGGCTCGCGCATTTCTTCGAGCATCCACAGCGCGCGAAAGGCGCGCGTCTTCGGCCAGTAGTAGAGCTTCATCGCGTGGCGTTCCCTTCATCATTCGAAGC
>Ga0308173_10001003_pt1 | contig 13437 bp, 11 predicted proteins | sample PhyPR1_FD_203716 | JGI IMG/M metagenome (GOLD analysis project Ga0308173, IMG submission 203716) | Soil microbial communities from UC Gill Tract Community Farm, Albany, California, United States - DLSLS.P.R1 | ecosystem: Environmental > Terrestrial > Soil > Agricultural land | place: USA...
GCCCCAGGATCTTTGCCGCGGCGCGGTGGAGCGGCAGGTCAGCGTGTCGTTCCGTGGCGATCACATGGCGGTTTCGTGTGCCTCTGATGCCGGAGCGTGGTTGAATTTCAAGCATCCTGGGCAATGGTGCCTCCGTTGCCCCCGGACCATACGCGGCACGGCGCTGGAGGATACGTGGACCTGAAGGTGAACGACTACACCACCGATGACGGGCTGACCGTCATCAACGTGGAGGGTGAGATCGACGTCTACACGGCGCCGAAACTCCGGGAGAAGCTCATCGACCTGGTCAACAAAGGCAAGTTCCACCTTCTGGTTGACATGGAAAAGGTCGAGTTCCTGGACTCCACCGGCCTCGGGGTCCTGGTGGGCGGTTTGAAGCGGGTTCGCGCACACGACGGCTCGCTGGAGCTCGTGTGCACCCAGGAGCGGATCCTCAAGATCTTCCGGATCACCGGACTGACCAAGGTCTTCGGCATCCACGACTCCATCGAGGAGGCGGAGGAGAAGCGCAAGAACAGTAAGTGATGCTGCGCGGCCCTGCCCCATGCGAAGGGCAGGGCACCTCTCCCCTTGGATGGCCTCTCTGACATGGCGACCGTTGAACTGTCCTTCAGCGCGCTACCGGTTCATGTGCGCACCGCCCGCCTGATCGTCACCGCCGTGGCCCGCCGCAGCGGGATCGCCGAGGCGTTGCTCGACGAGGTGCGCCTGGCGGTGGGCGAGGCCTGCTCCCGGGCCGTGGAGGCGCACCAGGAGCACTGTCCGGCAGAGCCGGTACGACTGGAAATGACCGATGACGACGGCCGGTTCGAAGTGGTCGTCAGCGACTCGGTGCCCGGCGAGGACTTCGCCGGGCCCGCCGATCCCGCCGATGCGGCGAGCTGGTCGGCGTTCGCCTCGGCGACGTCGGCGGCCGGCGAGGACAGCTCGATGCTGGGCCTCGCGGTCATCGCCGGGTTGGCCGACGATGTGAAAATCACCTCGACGCCCAAGGGCGTGGAGATCCGGATGAGCTGGCCCATCTAGGTTCACGGTCCTCGTCGATACTCTGCGCAGACGCCCCGCCACGCAGCGGGGCGTCTTCGTGTGTAAAGACCCTGGTTTCGGTCTGACCGTAATCTCTCTTTTGAGACATCCATTTATCGGCAGATCGCCGTACGAGAACTAATTGGTCAATATCCGGCGGACGTCAGATCACGTTTCCGCCGTTGTTCTCCGGGCGCGGGGAAAGGCTTCTCATTCGACCCTGGCCTGCGTAGACTCCCGAGACCGCATTGCTGTTGCCAAAAGTGCGGGTGGAATCAACCCCCTGGGACCGGCATGGGCTTCCAGCGGGCGGAGAGCACTTCCGAGGAGGACGGATGGCTTTGCAGACCCTCGCCAGCCAGAACGGCACAGGCGTGGATCTCGCCGGCGGCGACCTGACCCTCGTGGTCGTCGTCGGCGTGATCGCACTACTGGCCCTGGCCGTGGCGGGTTGGCTCGTACGAGAGGTGCTGGCCGCAGGCCAAGGCACCGAGAAGATGCAGAACATCGCACGAGCCGTACAAGAGGGCGCGAGCGCATATCTCAAACGTCAGTTCCGGACAGTCGGCATCTTCGTGGTGCTGATCCCGTTCCTGCTCCTCCTGCTACCTGCGGACACTACAGGCGTACGGATCGGCCGTTCGATCTTCTTCGTGGTCGGCGCACTGTTCTCGGCGACCACCGGGTTCACCGGAATGTGGCTTGCCGTGCGAGGCAATGTCAGGGTCGCGGCCGCGGCCCGGGAGTCCGGTGAGCGGATCGCGATGCGGATCGCGTTCCGTACCGGCGGCGTGGCCGGAATGTTCACCGTCGGGCTTGGTCTCTTCGGCGCCGCGATCGTCGTCTTCGCCTACAAGGGCAACGCGCCCGGTGTTCTGGAGGGCTTCGGTTTCGGCGCGGCGCTGCTGGCGATGTTCATGCGAGTCGGCGGCGGTATCTTCACCAAGGCCGCCGACGTCGGCGCCGACCTGGTCGGCAAGGTCGAGCAGGGTATCCCGGAGGACGACCCGCGCAACGCGGCGACCATCGCCGACAACGTGGGCGACAACGTCGGTGACTGCGCCGGCATGGCCGCCGACCTGTTCGAGTCCTACGCCGTCACCCTCGTCGCGGCACTGATCCTGGGCAAGGCCGCCTTCGGCACCCAGGGTCTGGTCTTCCCGCTGGTCGTCCCGATGCTCGGTGTCATCACCGCGGTGATCGGCATCTTCGCGGTGGCCCCGCGGGCCAAGGACCGCTCGGGCATGTCCGCGATCAACCGCGGCTTTTTCATCTCCGCGATCATCTCCGCGGTCCTGGTGGCCATCGCCGCCTTCGTGTACCTGCCCAGCAGCTTCACCGGTCTGGACGGCGTCAGCACGGCGCTCAAGACCGACATGGGCGGCCACGACCCGCGGTGGATCGCGCTCGGCGCGGTGCTGATCGGCATCGTGCTGGCCAGCGCCATCCAGCTGCTCACCGGCTACTTCACCGAGACCAACCGGCGCCCGGTCAAGGACGTCGTGGAGAGCGCCCGCACCGGCCCGGCGACGGTCATCATGTCCGGCATCTCGCTGGGCCTGGAGTCGGCGGTCTACTCGGCGCTGCTGATCGGTGCGGCGGTGTACGGCGCGTTCCTGCTCGGCTTCGGCAACACCACGGTCGCCCTCTTCGCGGTCGCGATGGCAGGTACGGGCTTGCTTACCACCGTCGGCGTCATCGTCTCGATGGACACCTTCGGCCCGGTCTCCGACAACGCTCAGGGCATCGCGGAGATGTCCGGCGACGTCGAGGGCGAGGGCGCGAAGATCCTGGAGAGCCTGGACGCGGTCGGCAACACCACCAAGGCGATCACCAAGGGCATCGCGATCGCGACGGCCGTCCTGGCGGCCACCGCGCTGTTCGGCTCGTTCCGTACCACGGTCGAGTCCGCGCTGGCCAACGCCTCGGACGGGGCGAAGAAGTCGATCGGCAGCAACTTCGTCCACTTCAACCTGTCGGTCGACTCGCCGAACGTCCTCATCGGCCTGATCATCGGTGCCTCGGTCGTCTTCCTGTTCTCCGGGCTGGCGATCATGGCGGTCGGCCGGGCTGCCGGACGGGTGGTCCAGGAGGTGCGGAACCAGTTCCGCGAGCACCCCGGGATCATGGACTACACCGAGCAGCCGGACTACGGCCGTGTCGTCGACATCTGCACCCAGGACGCCCAGCGTGAGCTGGCCACCCCGGGTCTGCTCGCGATCATGACCCCGATCGCGGTCGGGTTCGCCCTCGGGTACGCGCCGCTGGGCGCCTACCTGGCCGGGGCGATCGCGGCCGGCACCTTGATGGCGGTGTTCCTGTCCAACTCCGGTGGGGCCTGGGACAACGCCAAGAAGGTCGTCGAGGAGGGCGCGCTCGGCGGCAAGGGCTCGGAGGCGCACGCTGCGACGGTCATCGGCGACACGGTCGGCGACCCGTTCAAGGACACCGCCGGCCCGGCCATCAACCCGCTGATCAAGGTGATGAACCTGGTCTCGCTGCTGATCGCCGAGGCGGTCGTGAAGTACGCCGACAACACCGGCCTGCGGATCGGCGCAACCGTCGTCGCGGTCGGCGTCGTCGTCGCGGCGATCGTGATCTCCAAGCGGCGCGCCGGGGCGATCGACTCGGACGGCGAGGGCGACGTCCACGTGGCCAAGCCGCGGCAGCCGGAGTCGGCCGCCAAGGAGGTCGAGTCCCCGACCACCGCGGAGGACGGCACGGAGACCGAGGAAGGCGATTCGGGCATCGAGGCGGAGTCCGCCAAGACCTCCTGATCCTTCTGGTTGTTCGAGGGGCCGGTGACATGTCACCGGCCCCTCGTCATGTCTTGGCCAGGGAGCCGGTAACGTGGGGGAGGATTCTGGGGAGGTAGGTGGGATGACGACGACGCAGAAGCAGCCGCTCTCCGGCGGGCGTGGCTTCCTCATCGTGACCGGGGCCATGTTCGGCATCATCGCCGTGCTGTGGCTCGCCGCCTGGCTCCTGTCCTGAGCCGCGACGTGCCTACCCTGCTCGTGCTGCGGCACGCCAAGGCGGTCACCGGCTTCGGGACGCCCGACCACGAACGTCCGCTGGCCGACCGGGGGCGCCACGACTCCGCCGCCCTCGGCGATCATCTGCGGAGCGCGGGGCTGCATCCCGATCTGGTCCTCTGCTCGACCGCGAAGCGGACCAGGCAGACACTGCAGGGGCTCGCCCTGGACGGATCAGCCGTTCAGTATGAAGAGGACATCTACGACAACGAGCCCGAGATCCTCTTCGATCTGATCCGGCAGACCGACACGGGCATCGGCCTCCTGCTGGTGATCGGCCACAACCCGTCCTCCCATCAGCTCGTCCACGATCTGACCGGCGACGGCCCGGACGCCTTCCCGACGTGCGCCATGGCCGTGATCGACGTGCCCGCATGGCCGGAGGTCCGGCCGGGCACCGGCACGCTCACCGCCACCTGGACCCCGAAAACGCCCTGAACGTGATCGCGGACTTGAGCGGGGGAATCACCTTCAGGTGGAGGAATCCGGCTGGGCGCGCGTACGGCATGCGCTGACCGCCATCGAGGGCAAGGCGGCCCCGATCTATGGGCTGTCGGGCGCCGTGGCGATGGCGTTGCCGTTGCTGGTCGGGGCGCTCACCCACAACGCGCCGGCCGGCGTGATCGTTTCGCTCGGCGCGTTCATGGTGGCCGCACGGGCGCCCGAGGGTACGTACGGCCAGAAGGCACGCAGCCTGGCCATCGTCGTCTCCCTCGTGACGGCGGGATCGCTGCTCGGCGGCCTGATCAGCGGCCACCGCTGGACCACGGTCGCCGTCGTTCCTCCGCTGGCGTTTCTGGGCGTGCTCATCCCGCGCATCGGCCCGACCGCCGCCCTTGCCACGCTGCTGGCGGGCATCAGGGTCCCGGTCGAGACGGCCTGGCACTCGGCGCTGCTCAGCGCGCTCGGTGCGGGTTTCATGGCCGCACTCGTCCTCACTCCCTGGCCGGGGCGTCGCCTTCGCCCGCTGCATGAGGCCTTCGCGGAGGTCACACAGGCCCTGGCCGGTCTGCTCGACGAGGTGACCGTGCCGCCCGGCGACCCCGCCTGGGACAAGGCCCGCCGTGCCGCATCCGACTCGATCGCCCGGCTCCGCACGACGTACGGCGTCTACCAGGTGAGCAGCGCCGATGCCCATCCCGCCCGGCTGCTGCGGTCCCTGGTCAAGCTCATGCATGAGACGGTCGCCCTGCGGGCGGTCATCGACGCCGAGGACGCCCGCCCCCTGCACGGCGAGGCCACCGTGCCGGAGACCCGGGCGGCGATCGCCGTCGTGGCGGCCCGAGTCCGCCGCCTGGCCGACGAGATCACCCGTACCTCCCAGCGCTTCGGCCCCTGGCTCTCGCATCCCCTCTCCCTGCCGACCGCCATAGCCGCCCCCACGATGCCCTCTCCCGGAGATGTGATTCCCCCGCGCATGTCGGCACCCGAGACCCCGCCGCCTCCGGTTGCGGCGGAGGCGGGGCGGCCGACCGGCACGGGGTGGGGCGATGGGGGCGGCGGCGCGGTGCCCACGGCGTTTCAGCGGCTCGAGCAGGTGGTCGGGGAGGCCCGGCGGGAGGCGTTCACGGGCGACGAGGACATCCTCGCGGTGGCGCTGGCGGCCCAGGCGGAGCGATCGCTGCGGCGGCTGGTCGGGATCGTGGAACAGGCGCGCCGGATCGTGGCGGGCGGGATCATGCTGCGGCCCGCGCTGCGACTGCCGGAGACACCCAGGCCGTCCTCGCTGTGGGCCCGGCTGCGGGCGTTTCCGCGCAGGCAGCCGAATCTGGTCCGGCAGGCGCTGCGGTCCGGGATCACGATGCTCATCGCCATGATGATCTGGGCGTCCATCGACATTCCGCATGGCCACTGGTTGCCGCTGACCGCGATGCTCGTGCTGCGCGGAACGTACGGGGAGACGCTGCGGCGGGTCTGGCAGCGTATCGGCGGCACCGTGCTGGGCGCGGTCATAGCCGCACTGGTGCTGGCCGCCACGCCCGGCCAGATCGGGCTGACCGTGATCATCTTCCTGCTGGCGCTGATCGGGTTCGCGCTGACCCCGATGAACTACGCGTTCTGGATCCTGCTCAATACGCCGATGATGCTGCTGGTGGTCGACTTCGGGCAGCCGGTGCCGTGGACGACCGCGACCGAGCGGGTCGGGCTGACGCTGCTGGGCACGTTGATCGCGCTGGTGGCGGCCCGAGTGCTCTGGCCGACGGCGTACCTCGGGCGGCTGCCGGTGTCGCTGGCCGAGGTGTGCAACTCGCTGGCCGGGGTGCTGCGGGCCGCCGAGGTGCCGGGGGAGGAGGGCGAGGCGGCCTTCGTGGACAAGGCCCGGGCGGCCCGGGAGGCCGTCACGTCGGTGCAGATCCACGTGAACCGCATCGCCCAGGACCCTGATCCGGACACCGAACTGGTCGGCCGGCTGCGCGAGGCGATGGCGGCGGCCCATCGGATCCGGGACGAGGTGATCGCGGTGGCCGGGATGGCCCGGACGAGCAGCGGGCCGATCGCCGGGATCCTGGACGAGCTGGCCGACTATCTCGAGGAGGCCGGGGAGATGCTCGACTCCGGGTCCTCGGCCGATCTGCCCGCGCCGGAGCTGGACGACCTCTATACCGAGTTCGACGAGCGGCTGTCGGCGCTGGCCAAGGAGCGGCGGGCCGAGGTGGCGGGCGGCGCCGAGATGGACGACACCAGCCCGTTGCGCAGGGATCTGCTGAGCGTCGCGGCCGTACGGCATGCGCTGCGCGCGCTGCGGGTCGATGTCACCGAGCTGGGCCGGCTGGCGCTGAGCGCCTGAGCTACGTCGTGGCCCGGGCCAGGACTTCCAGCGGGCTGGCCAGTACCTCGGCGAAGGCCAGCTCGGCCGCACCGACGAGGGTGGCGTCGTCGGCCAGCTCGGGGGTACGCATCCGTACCTTCTCCCGGGCGACCGACAGCACGTTGGTCGTGACCCGGGAGCGGACCTGGGCGGCCGAGCCCAGGTAGATCTCGCGGAGGGTGCCACCGAAGACGACCAGTCCGGGGTTGAAGATGTTCACCAGGCTGGCCACCCCGAGGCCCAGCCAGTCGCCCACCCGGTGCAGGGCGTCCCGGGCCGCGACGTCACCCCGGTCGGCGGCGTCGACGATCGCGCGTACGGCATCGCGGCCGTTGACGTCGGGCTCCTCGTGGCGGCCGGCGGCGGCCAGCAGGGCGCGTTCGCCGACCTCGGCCTCCAGGCAGCCCCGGGAGCCGCACACGCAGGGGGTACCGTCCGGGTTGACGACCATGTGGCCGATCTCGCCGCCGTAGCCGCCGTCGCCGGTGAGCAGCCGGCCGCCGACGATGATGCCGCCGCCGATGCCGACGTCGCCGTGCAGGTAGATGAGGTCCTGGCAGCCGATGCCGGTGCCGCGTTCGTGTTCGGCCAGCGCGCCCAGGTTCGCGTCGTTGCCCACCGAGACCGGCAGGCCCAGACCCAGCCGCCGGCTCAGCGCGTCGCCCAGCGACTCGTCGACCCAGCCGATGTTCGGGCCCCAGCGGACCATGCCGTCGACCTGCCGGACCATGCCGCAGAAGGCCGCGCCGACGCCCACGCAGACCGTTCCGAGCGCGGCCTTGCGCACCATCTGCCGGGCGAAGCCGGCCAGGACGCCGACGACCTCGTCGAGGTCGAAGTGTTCACGGGACCGGGCGGCCTCGCGCCGGTCCAGTACCTTGCCGCCCAACCCGACCCGGGCCGCGACCAGCCGGTCCACCCCGATGTCGAAAGCGAGTACGTAGACGCGGGTGGACTCGGGCCGGACGACCAGGGAGGGGCGTCCGGCCCGGCCGGTGTCCTTGGGCAGTTCCTCGCGTACCAGACCGGCCGCCGTCAGATCCGCCGTCAGCGCCATGATGGTGCTGCGGTTCAGACCCATCCGGTCGGCGAGTACGGCACGCGAGGCCGGACCACCCAGGTGGACGTGGCGGAGCAGGGTTCCGAGATTGTGCCGGCGGATCTCCTCTTGGGAGGGTCCGGCTCGCATCATCCCGCCTTTACCGTCAGAGGCCCGTCGTTCACCGTCAAAGGCCCGTTGCGGCCGCGCGCCTGCGAGAGAGCGCGTCGACACTGGCGGCCAATAGCAGGACGAATCCTGTCACAACGTATTTGACGCCGGAGCTGTAACCCATGAGGCCCATGCCGTTGTCGATGATGGCGACCACGGCGCCGCCCAGGACGGCGTCCAGGACCCGGCCCCGGCCGCCGAACAGGCTCGTACCGCCGATGACGGCCGCGCCGACCGCGTACAACAGCACGTTGCTGCCGCCGGTGTTCGGGTCGACGGAGTTGTTGCGGGAAGCGGCGATGATGCCGCCGACCGCCGCCATCGTGGAGCAGATCACGAAGGCCGAGATACGGATCCGGTCGACGTTGATGCCGGCTCGGCGGGCTGCTTCCTTGTTGCCGCCGACCGCGTAGATGTGCCGGCCGTAGGCGGTGCGGGTGAGCACGAAGGTCCACACCAGCAGAAGCAGGGCGATGATCGGCACCACGATCGGGACGCCCTTGAGGGAGACGACGATGGCGTTGCGGCTGCGCTCCAGGTTCAGGACGTACACCGAGACGCCGCCGAGGATGGCGAGCACGGCGACCCGGATTCCGATGAGCGACAGCGGGTCGGCGTTCAGGCCGCGGACGGCCCGGGTGCGCATCTTCAGCACCTGGATGATGGCGTATCCGGCGACACCGAACACCAGCAGGAGCCAGCCCAGCCAGGGGGCGAGGTTCTTGTTGGCGATGGCCAGGATGGTGTTGTCCTCGATCGAGACGTTGCGGCCCTCCTTGAGGAGGATCAGCGCGACGCCCTGAAAGCCCAGGAAGGCGGCCAGCGTGACGACGAAGGACGGGATGCCGAGCTTGGCGACCAGTATGCCCAGCACGATGCCGATGACCGTACCGGTGACCAGTGCGGCCACGACCGCGCCGTACCACGGCCAGCCGTGCTGGGTGAGCAGGATCGCCAGGACCGATGCGCACACGCCGCTTGCGTAACCGGCGGACAGGTCGATCTCGCCGAGCAGCAGCACGAAGATGAGGCCCATCGCGATCGTGGTGACCGCGGCGCCCTGCGTGAGCAGGTTGGCGAAGTTGCCGGTGGAGAAGAACACCGGCCGCAGGATCGTGAACACCGTGCAGAGCACGATGATGCCCAGGACGGCGGGCAGCGCGCCGATGTCGCCGCCGCGGATCCGCTCCCAGTAGTTGCGGGCGACCCCGCTCAGCGAGCTGGAGGCAGGCGAGCCGGCCTCGGGGTTCTTGGCGGTGAGGACGCTCATGACTTGACTCCGTTGTTGCCGACCAGGCCCAGGTCCCCGCTGCGCCCCGCTGTGATCAACTCGACGACCTGGGCGTGCGTGACGTCCGAGGTCTTGACCTGTGCGGCCATCCGGCCGAGGTAGAGGGCCGCGATGCGGTCCGAGACCGCGAACACGTCGTTCATGTTGTGTGAGATCAGCACGACCGCCAGGCCCCGGTCGGCGAGCCGCCGGACCAGTTCGAGCACCTGTGCGGTCTGTGCGACGCCGAGCGCCGCGGTCGGCTCGTCCAGGATGACGACCTTGCTGTTCCACAGGACGGCCTTGGCGATCGCGACGGTCTGCCGCTGTCCGCCGGAGAGGCTGGAGACCCGCTGGCGTACGGACTTGACCGTACGTACGGAGAGCCCGGCCAGCGTGTTGGCCGCCATCTCCTCCATCGTGGCCTCGTCCAGGACCAGGCCGGTACGGCGCTCCCTGCCGAGGAACATGTTCTGGACGATGTCGAGGTTGTCGGCGAGTGCGAGGTCCTGGTAGACGATCTCGACGCCGAGTGCGGCGGCATCGCGGGGGTTGTGAACGTGGACCGGTTGCCCCTCGAACAGGTACTCGCCGGAATCCATCGGGTAGATCCCGGCGACGCACTTGACCAGGGTCGACTTGCCGGCGCCGTTGTCGCCGACGAGTGCGGTCACTTCACCGGGGTACGCGGCGAAGTCGACGTCGTGCAGGACCTGCACGGGTCCGAAGCTCTTGGAGATCCCGCGCAGCTCCATCGTCGGCTCGCGAGGGACCGTGTCTTCGGGCGAGGACATGTTCGGCTCCTGTCCGCCTTCGAGCCCCGGCGCTTGTGGCGCCGGGGCCCGGAGGGCGTTGTGGGGTGGTTACTGGATTCCAGCCGCGGTGCACTTGGCGGCGTAGATGCCGGTGCACAGGTCGGCCTTGGTCACGAAGCCGTCCGTGACGACGTCCTTGACGTTGTCCTTGAAGATCGCCACGGGCTGCAGCAGCACGGACGGGACGTCCTTACCGGTCTGCGGGTCCTTGACGTTCTGCGGCGGAGTGTCCTTCTTGCCCTGCGCCAGGTCGATGGCGAGCTTGGAGGCCGCGTCGGCCTCCTTCTTGATGGCCTTGTAGACCGTCATGCACTGGTCGCCGACGAGGATGTTCTGCAGACCCTGCACGGTGGCGTCCTGGCCGGTCACCGGGACCTTGCCGTTCAGCTTCTGCTTGCGCAGCACCGAGATGGCCGCGTTGCCCAGACCGTCGTTGGCGGCCAGAACACCCGCGATCTTCGGCTGGCTGGTCAGCATCTGCTCGAAGATGGTGCCGGCCTGGGTGTTGTCCCAGTCAGGCACGGACTGGTCCGGGCCCTTGACGTAGTCGCCGGACTGGAACTTCGGGTCCAGGATGCTGTCGTAGCCCTGCTTGAACAGCGTGGCGTTGTTGTCGGTCGGGGAGCCGTTGAGCTGCGCGACGATCGGCTTGGTGGCCTTCATGTCGGTCAGGCACTTGACCAGGCCCTGGCCCTGCAGCTTGCCGACCGCGGTGTTGTCGAAGCTGACGTAGTACTGCGCGCCGCCACCCAGCGTGAGCCGGTCGTAGTCGATGGTCGCGACACCCTGCGCCTTGGCCTTGTCGATGACGGCCTTACCGGTACCGCTGTCCAGGTTGACGATCATCAGGACGTTGACGCCGCTGGTGATCATCTGGTCGGCGATGGTCTGGAAGGCCTGCTTGTCGCCCTGGGCGTTCTGGATGTCGTACTGGACACCGGCGGCCTTGAAGGCGTCTGCCAGGTACTTCCGGTCGGCGGTCTCCCAGCGGGCCGAGGACTTGCTGTCCGGCAGGATGACGCCGATCTTTTCCTTCTTGCCGGCCTTGGCGCTGCTGCTCGATGACGAGCTGCTCTTCGAGCTGCCACACGCGGTGACGCTGAGGAGCAGAGCCGCCGACGCGGCGGTGAGGCCGAGGATCCCCTTGCGCATCGAAGGGTCCTTTCTTGGGTACGTGCCGCGGGTGGCGGCCGCTCGGGGTGGGTACGTCCCGTGGTGGGTTGAGTTGTTCGTTCTCGCGCGTTGTCCGGGCTTGCCGGGCTCGCACCGGTTTGAATGTTGTGTCCGGGAACATATGACGGCAGTCACCTGCCTGGCTAGACCTGGCGAGGGTGTTTTTGTTGTCGGCGATAACAATCGAGCAACGCGCCCCGCCTCCCCACCCCCGATCCCCCAGCTCGGTGACCTGCGATGATCGTGAGCCCCCCGTGCCCAGTGATCCTCAACCCCTCCACCACGCCCCAAGAGGTAACGCCCTTGTGGCCCCCAGGCCCGTACGAATCGTGGCCATGACCGGTCGAGCGCGGTGGTTCAGCGCTGGGACGAGCAGGGGGCTGGGGGTGTTCTGGGGTTAGAAGGTGGCTATGGGGTTTGTTGGGCTGCCGGAGGTGGCGGCTAGGCGGAGGGGGGCGAGGGTGAGGTGGAAGTCCCACTGGGCGAGGGTGGTGGCTGTTGACGCGCACAGTTCCAGGTCGCAGTTGTCGAGCAGCCACAGGCCCATCGCGACGAGGCTCACGGCGTGGACGGGCATGAGGACGTCGTCGTAGCCCGACGGCTGAACGTCCTGGGGGGTGTCGGCGCCGATCAGTGAGACCTGCCGTTCATGCAGCCAGGGCAGGCAGGAGGCGTGCCAGCCGGCCTGCTTGAAACCGCCGGCCGCACCGGTCTCGTGCCGGGCACGGCCATGGCCGGTCCGCAGGAGTACCGCGTCGCCTGGGCGCACCCGTACCCCCTGGCGGCGCTCGGCCTCCTCGAGATCCTCGGGGAACACTCCCTGCCCGGGTTCCAGCCACGGCACATCGCGGACCTGCGCGATGTCCAGCAGGACGCCACGCGTGATGATGCCGTTCGCCGCCGCCGTGACGGCCGCCCAGGCCGATCCCGTCGTGGCGTCGACCAGCGAGTGCGACCGCCCGTTGTACATCGTGCCGTCCCAGAAGAGGTGGCACGGCGAGTCGAGGTGGGTGAGCGTGTTGCCGTGGAAGGTGATGCCGAGCCGCTCGGACGAGAAGCCCCATCGCCGGTCGGCGTGGAAGGCGGGCACCGGCATGTTCTCGGCACCCGGCATGTCGACGGCGCGCGCGAACGTCGTCGTCGACCGCTCCATGTCGTCCGGTACGGCGACCTCCCACGCGCACGACACGCTTCTGCCGTGGCGTACGGCCCGCGCCGCCGCCAGCCGGACGTCGTCGGTGATGTGGTTCAGGGTGCCGAGCTCGTCGTCGTCGCCCCACCGTCCCCAGTTCGACAGCGTGTCGAAGTACCCGAGCACCTCGTCCTGCGTGGGCATCGGTCGCTCTGCCGTCATCTCGGCATCGACTCCTCCGGTCACGAGGCAGCGTACCCAGACAGGCGGCGGTCAGGGGGTGAAGGCTTGGCGGGCCCGGCGGACGAGTTCGCGGATGGCGGGGGTGGGGGAGGGCCTCCAGACCAGGGCCAGGAGGCCGGGGGCGTTGACGTCGGTGATGGGGCGGGCGACGAGGCCGGGGTAGCGCGGGACCATCGAACGGCTCAGGATCCCGATGCCCAGGCCGCGGGCGGCGAGGTCGGCGATGGCGTCGGCGGCGCTGGCCTCCAGGGCGATGGCCGGCCGTACTCCCTGGGCGGCGCAGGCGTTGTCGAAGACCGAGCGCAGGCCGGTGCCGGGCGGCATGCAGATGATCGGATACTCGGCGAGATCGCGCAGGGCCGGCCGCTCGGCCAGCGGATGGTCCGGCGGTACGGCGGCGACGATCGGTTCGCTGACGATGGTCATCGACTCCAGGCCGGCGGGGGCCGCGCCCGCCACCCCGATGAGGGCGAGGTCCAGCGCTCCGGTCCGTACCCCCTCGATGAGCTGGGTGGAGATCCCCTCCTGGAGGGACGTCTCGACCTGCGGATGCGCCGTGTGGAAGGCGGCCAGGGCCTCGAAGAGCTGCGTGATCGTGCAGCCGATGACCATGCCGAGGGTGAGCCGGCCGCGGATCACGCCGGTCACCTCGCCGACCGCCTGCGTGACGGCGTCGGTGGCGGCGAGGGCGGCCCTGGCGTGCTCCAAGGCGGCCTTCCCG
>Ga0308173_10001004_pt1 | contig 13432 bp, 12 predicted proteins | sample PhyPR1_FD_203716 | JGI IMG/M metagenome (GOLD analysis project Ga0308173, IMG submission 203716) | Soil microbial communities from UC Gill Tract Community Farm, Albany, California, United States - DLSLS.P.R1 | ecosystem: Environmental > Terrestrial > Soil > Agricultural land | place: USA...
CAAAGTGCGCTGGCTCCGGACCGTGATGTCTTTGCCGTAATCAGTCAGCCCATCGAACTCGGCGGAAAGCGCGGTCGCCGGCATCTACGCCGGCAAGTTCGCGCAGCTCTACGATGCCAATGGGCGGCTCCTCAGCCAGTCGCAGGCCTTGAACGAAGGACCAGCTCTCGTGTCCGCCGCACTGCAGCAGCGGGCCCTCGGCGGAGACGCCCCGATCTTCAGCCTTGATGCCGCCGGACAGCCCGCCCGCATGATTGCTCTCAGCCTGCTGCTCGCGCGGGTACTGGACAACATCGTCCGCAACGCCGTGCAGTACAACCGCGTCGGCGGCAACGTGACAATCACGGCCGAAGTCGAGGAGCCTGCCGGCAGGGGCTGGACCAGCGCGCATACCGTGCTGCGCGTCACCGACACTGGCCACGGCATACCGGAGGCCGATCGTGAGAAGGTCTTCGAGCGCTTCTACCGGGTCGATCGATCGCGGAACCGGCGGACGGGCGGCGCCGGACTGGGCCTTGCGATTGCCAGTGAGGTCGTACGGTTCTTCGGCGGTTCAATCCGGGTGGCGGCAACCACGCCCGAAGGAACGACACTGGAGGTCCGGCTGCCCGGCGGTCATCCCTCGACGACGGACCACGCCGGGTACGTGCACCCGGCCGCGAGCTGATCGCTCGCCGGGAGGCCCCGACGCTACTTTCCGGCTTTCAGCAGCGCTCTGATCCGTGCCCGCGCCTTGTCGCGGGTGTCGGCCGGAATCGGGACGCGCGCAGCGCCGCGGCACAGCCCGATGGTTTCGCGCAGGCCATCAACCGCCCTGGCACAGCTCGGGCACGTCTCGCAGTGCCGCTCGATGGCATCACATGCCGAGGTCTCGAGTTCTCCGTCGAGATACGCGGAGATGCCAGCCAGGATCGCGCGGCACTCGGGACTGACGGCCTGGGTCATGATGCCTCCAGCGAGGCGCGCAGCGTCAGGCGTGCGCGGTGCAGGCGCTGTTTGACGTTGGCCTCCGAAAGGCCGGTGATGGTCGCGACCTCACGCGTGGACAACCCCTCCATGTCGCGCAGCACGACGATCACCCGGTGACCGGGCGACAACGTTGCCAGCGCCCGCCGCAGGCGCTCACCCATCACCGCGTCAATGAGCCGCTGGTCGGCGGAACGGGAGGAATCGGCGACGTCCATCGACGCGGGCGCACCGTCCCGGTCGACGCCGCCCTGCTCCAGGGATGCCAGATGTGCCGGCTCGTCGACGCGTCGGCGGCGTTTCATCAAGCAGGCATTGCGTACCGTCTGGTACAGCCAGGTGCGGAAGGCGCCGGGGTCCTTGATGGTGGAGACGTGGCGGTAGGTGTTGAGCAGCGCGTCCTGCATCACGTCTTCCGCGTCTTCCGGGTGCCCGCACACCAGCAGGCTGAAGCGATAGGCCACTTCCTGCGCGCGCCCCAGCAGACGCTCCATCGCAACCGTGTTGCCAGTGGCGGCCTGCCGGACCATGTCGGCGTACTCCGCCCTTGCCGCATCACTGCGTGAGAGATGCGTGGATTCGGGATTGGTGACACCCGTCACAATCCGATTGTACCCGTGTCACCAAACACGCGAGTGTCGCATCCAGTGATTGATGCAACGGCTTGTCACGCTGGCGACTCTTATCCTGTTCTCGTCCTGCCCGATTCTCGGTGCCCAGACACCTGAACGTGCACTCGAGCCGTTGGCCCTCTCCAGCGCGATCGACGAGGCACTGGCAAACAACGCGTCGCTGCGGGCCGCGCGCGCGGGCGTGGACGCCGCCGGGGCAAGTGCCGCGTCCGCACGGGCCGCGAATTTTCCGCGTATCTCCTTCACCGAAAGCTGGCAGCGCGGCGATCAGCCCGTATTCGTCTTCAGCACTCTCCTTGCGAGCCGGCGGTTCGCGGCGAGCAACTTCGCGATCGATCAACTGAACCATCCCGATCCAATCGGGTATTTCCATGCCACCGCCGGGATCGAGCAGATTGTGTTCGACGGCGGCGCCAGGGGCGCCAGCGTCGACACCGCGCGCGCGCAACAGGAGATCGCCGGTCTGTCGATGCGCGAGACCACGCTGACGCTCGGAGCGGATATCACGAACATCTACGGGCAACTGCTGGCCGCACAGGCGGAGTCGGTCGCCGCGCTGGCCGCGGTTGCCGCGGGCCGCGAGGATCTGGCCCGCGCCGAACGCCGGCGCGACGTCGGCGTCACGACCGAGGCGGACGTCCTCGCCCTCCGCGTCCACGTGGCGGACATGGAGCAACGCGCCATTCGGGCTGACGGTAGTGCCGTCGTGCTGCGCGCACAGATGAATCGGTTGACCGGCGCACCGGTCGACCGCGCATTCAGAGCCGTGGAACCGGATACGCCGGCAGGCGCCGAGTTGCCGCCGGTAACAGACCTCGTTGCTGAAGCCGAGAGGGAACGACCCGAGATTCAGCGCGCGGCCGTCGCCGAACAGGTTGCCGAGAACGATCGACGCGCAGCGAAGTCGCCCCTCCTGCCGAAGGTTGCCGCCCAGGCGGCCTTCGATGTGAGCGGCACCAGGTTCAACGATCGAGCCTCGGCGTGGCTCGTTGGCGGCGAATTCCGCTGGTCCCTCAGCACCGGAGGCGGAGAGCGCGCGCAGATGAAGGCGGCCGCGGCCGGCGCCGTGCGGGCCCGCGCAGAAGCTGAGGACATTCGGGCGCAGGTGCAGGTCGAGATCGTGACGGCGCTCGAGCAGATACGGTCGGCGCGCGCGCGACAGGCGGTCGGGCTGACCGCGGTCGCCCAGGCTCGCGAGAGCGAGCGGATTATCCGCGATCGCTACCAGGCCGGCCTGCTCTCAATCAACGACGTGCTTCGCGCGGCCGGCGCGGTGCTCGATGCCGATACCCAGCGCGTGACTGCGCTGGTCGACGAGATCACGGGCCAGGCGCGGCTGAACCGCGCCGTTGGCCGGATGCGATAGCTCTGGACAACAGGCGAGACCCCTCGCCCCAAGCGGTAGAGAGAAGACGTGAAATCAAGACGACTTGCTGGTCTGGTGGTGGTGGCGACAGTCACGATGGCGGCGTGCTCACACACGCCGGAAGCGACGGTCCATGCGACGGCTGCAGCGTTGCCGGTTGTCACGGCCCGCGCGGCCCCGACCGATCTGGCCGCGACATTCGAAACGGGCGGCATCGTGCGAGCGACATCGACAGCGCCGATCGCGAGCCGCGTGATGGCACCGGTCAGCGCCGTGCACGTGCGCGCCGGCGACCGCGTTCGGCGCGGCGCATTGCTCGTGACGCTGGACGCCAGGGAGATGACGGCCAATCGCGAACGCGCGACAGCAGCGACGGCCGCCGCACGTGAGGGGTCTCTCGCCGCCGCTGCTGACGCCGAAGCGGCCGAAGCCAGCCTCGCGCTGGCCGAGGCAACCCACCGTCGCATCGCCGATCTCGCCGGCCGGCAGTCGGCAACGCCGCAGGAACTGGACCAGGCGGTCGCTGCGCTGGGTGCTGCGCAGGCAGGAGTCCGGGCCGCCGCGGCCAGGCGCGCCGCCGCCGTGGCAGGACTCGACGCAGCCCGCGCCGCCGGAAGCGCTGCGGAGACCGGCGTCACCTACACGGAACTCGTCGCGCCATTCGACGCCGTGGTCGCCGAACGCTCGATCGACCCTGGTGCCATGGCGACACCCGGCGTTCCACTGCTGGTCCTGGAAGACCCCTCTTCTTTCAGGCTCGAGGTGCGGGTCGATGAGTCGCGCGGTGCCGAGGTCCGGATCGGCGAGCCGGTCGAGTTCGCGATCGGGTCTGACACCAGTTCCGCCGGTCCTTCCGCATGGACCTCGGGTCGAGTCTCCGAGATCGCGCGGCTCGATCCGGCATCCCACGCCTTCGTCGTGAAGATCGATCTGCCGGTCACGACGAGCGTGCGATCCGGCAGCTACGGGCGCGTGCGCTTCAGCGGGCCGTCGCGCAAGACGTTGACCGTGCCATCCAGTTCGCTCCTGCGGCGCGGGCAACTGGCATTCGTCTTCACGGTCGATTCGGAAAACGTGGCGCACCTGCGCTTCGTGTCCCCGGGCAAGGCCGCCAACGGCCAGGTCGAGGCACTGGCCGGACTCGTGGACGGCGACGTCGTCGTCGCGGAGCCTCCGCCAGCACTGGCCGACGGACAGCTCGTGCAGCCGCGTAGCGTCGCGACGGCGGGAGACGGCCGATGACATCCTTTCGACTGGGACCCGCCGGTCGCCTGGCAGCGGCATTCGCCCATTCCAAGCTGACGCCGCTCCTGATGCTCGCCTCGCTGCTGCTCGGCGCGTGGGCCGTCATCGCGCTGCCCCGCGAGGAGGAGCCGCAGATTATCGTGCCGATGGTCGACGTGTTCGTCGACATGGCCGGCGTCGCACCGGCAGAGATCGAGCAACGGGTCACGCGTCCTCTGGAGAAGCTGCTCTGGGAGGTGCCCGGAGTCGAGTACATCTACTCCACTTCCAGCGCGGGACGGGCCATGGTCATCGTCCGCTTCCTGGTCGGACAGGACGAGGAGAAAGCACTCGTCCGGTTGAACCAGAAGCTCGCCGCCAACGCCGCCCTCCTTCCGCCGGGTGCCTCATATCCAGTCGTCCAAGCGCGCTCGATCGACGACGTCCCGGTGATGGCGCTGACGTTGTCGGGCCCGCGGTACGACGACGCACAGGTTCGGCAGTTCGCCGCGCAACTGCACGACACGCTCAAGGAACTGCCGGACATCGCCGAGGTGAACGTGATCGGCGGACGGGCACGCCAGGTGACCGTGGAGATCGACCCGGCCGCCCTTGCTTCTCGCGGACTCGATCCGCTCGCCGTGCAGCAGGCCCTCGCGCACAGCAACGTGCGGCTCTCAGGCAGCACGGTCGTGGCTGGCAACCGCTCGGTCCGTTTAGAAACTGGTGAGTGGCCGACTTCAATCGACGCGCTGACGCGCGTCGTCGTCGGACAGAGCCACGGTGCGCCGGTCTGGCTGCGCGACGTCGCCTCGGTCACTGACGGAAGCGGCGAGCCGACCGACTACGTACGTCAGTACACCAGAGGCGGTGAGGCCCGTCCCGCGGTCACCCTGTCCATCGCCAAGCGGAAGGGGGTCAACGCCGTCGCGTTGACCCGCGCCGTGCTCGCGAAGGTGGAAACCGCCCGTGGCTACATTCTTCCAGCCGACCTCGATGTGGCCGTCACGCGCGACTACGGCCAAACCGCCGAGCAGAAATCGAACGAACTGCTCTGGCACATGTTCCTCGCCGTGGTTTCGGTCTCGGCGCTGATTTGGCTGGTGCTCGGCAGACGGGAGTCGATGGTGGTCCTGACCGCAATCCCCGTCACGCTTGCGCTCACGCTGTTCGTCTTCTATCTGTACGGCTACACGCTGAACCGCATCACGCTCTTCGCGCTGATCTTCTCGATCGGCATCCTGGTCGACGATGCAATCGTCGTCGTGGAAAACATCGTCCGCCACATGCGCGAGTCCGGCCACGACGTGGACGTTGCCGCGGTTGCAGTCCGCGCGGTCGATGAAGTCGGCAACCCGACGATCCTCGCCACTCTGGCCGTGGTTGCGGCAATCCTCCCGATGGCGTTCGTGGGCGGTCTCATGGGGCCATACATGCGCCCGATCCCGGTCGGCGCGTCGGCCGCGATGATTTTCTCGCTGATCGTGGCCTTCGTCGTGACGCCGTGGTCGGCTGTGCGGCTTCTCAGGCGGAGCGATGTCGATGAGCATCAGCGTGAAGATCGGATGACGGCAGCTTATCGCCGCCTGATGCACCGGCTCATCACCAGGCCTGGCGCACGCCTGGCGTTCCTCGGTGGCGTGGCCGTCCTGCTGCTGCTTGCCGTGGTCACCATTCCGACCGGCCTCGTGACGGTCAAGATGCTGCCGTTCGACAACAAGAGTGAACTGCAGATCGTCGTGCACATGCCCGAAGGCACGCCGCTCGAAGCCACCGCAGCCGCGGCCGACGCGCTCGCGGCCGATGTCCTTCGTGACCCGGCGGTCACCAGCGTCCAGAGCTACACAGGCACCTCGTCGCCTTACACGTTCAACGGGCTCGTCCGGCATTACTTCCTGCGGCACGAGCCGAACCTCGCCGACCTTCAGGTAGTGCTCACGCCGAAGGAGGCGCGCAGCGCCCAGAGCCACGAGGTGGCAAAGCGCCTGAGGAACCTTCTGATTCCAACAGCTCGCACCCTCAACGCGGCGATTCAGGTGGTGGAGGTGCCTCCAGGGCCACCGGTGCTGCAGACCATCGTCGCGGAGGTCTACGGGCCCGACGAGTCCCGACGTCGCGAACTCGCACGCGCGGTCCGCGCGGTCTTCGACAAGACGGCCGGCGTCGTGGACGTCGACTGGTACGTCGATGCAGAGCGTCCCCGCATCCAGCTCGATGTCAACAACGAGAAGAGCGCCGCGGCGGGAGTGTCCGCGGAGGGCGTTGCGAGTGTCGTCCAAATGGCCGGCGCCGGTGCGCCAGCGGGTCTGCTCCATGATGAGCAGGCCCGAGAGGCGGTGCCCGTCGTCATGCGTCTGCCACGCGAGGCGCGAGGCACGCTCGACGCCGTGCGAAGCCTGCGGATTGGACCCCAGCAGGCCTCGGTGGGCGAACTCACCGAGACCCTCGGCACGACCGAAGCGCAGACGATCTACCACAAGAATCTGCGGCCGGTGACCTACATCACCGCTGACGTCGCGGGGCAGGTCGAGAGTCCCGTCTATGCGATCCTGGCGATGAACCGCGCGCTCGCCTCGGTCACCATGCCCGAGGGATACGGCCTCGAGATCTACAACACGCACCAGCCGTTCGACTCGTCCAGGTACGCGATGAAGTGGGACGGCGAGTGGCACATCACCTACGAGGTGTTCCGCGACCTCGGCACTGCATTCGCGGCGGTGCTCGTGCTCATTTACATCCTGGTCGTCGGCTGGTTCCAGTCGTTCAAGAGCCCGCTGACCATCATGCTGGCCATACCCTTCTCGCTGGTCGGGATCCTCCCGGCGCATGCGGCGCTCGGGGCGTTCTTCACCGCGACCTCGATGATTGGCTTCATCGCCGGTGCCGGCATCGTGGTTCGGAACTCCATCATCCTCGTCGACTTCATCGAGCTGCGAATCAGGGGCGGCATGCCGATCGAGCAGGCGGTCGTCGATGCGGGCGCGGTGCGGTTCCGTCCGATGGCCCTGACAGCCGCCGCCGTCATCGTCGGGTCCGCGGTGATCCTGTTCGATCCGATCTTCCAGGGACTCGCCATTTCACTGATGGCGGGTGAAGTCGCCTCCCTGCTGCTCTCGCGCATGACCGTCCCTATTACTTATTACCTGACACATCGTCACAGCCAGCCGGGGGGAGCCCCGGTTTCGCAAGGAGTTGCCGCATGACCCTCGAATCGACGCTCCGCCTGATCGGCGGTCTGTTTGTTGTTGCCAGCGTCCTGCTGGGGATCTACGTGAACGCGAACTTCCTGTGGTTCACGCTGTTTGTCGGGTTGAACCTCGCACAGTCCGGGGTGTCGGGATGGTGCCCGATGATGACATTCCTGAAAAAATGCCACGTGCCTGTCAATCTGCCGAAGCACGCGATGAACGATCGCTGACCCCGTTCCGTTTCGCAGAAATGAGCCGGCTGTCCGGATGTGTGAGCCGGTGCCACCGCGTGGCGGTGACATCGGCACGCTATGATCGGCGCGGCCCATGTCGCGCTCTGATGCGGAATCGCTCACGCCAACGCAGACCCGTTCGCTGCTTCGCACCGCCCGCCCGCGGTTCGAAGCGATCGTCGACGCGCTCTCGGTCGCCGTGGTGGTATTCCGGCGCCAGCAACTGATTTACGCGAACGCGGCGGCGCGGCAGTTACGGGAGCGGCTGCGCGCCAAGTACCGGTCGGAGTTGACCGTTCTGCTCAACGACCACATCCACAGCCTCGGCAAACTCGACACCTCCACCACGGTGAGCCTGCTGACCGGGCAGCGCGGCGAGCCCTTTTACCTGCACGTCATGCCGCTCGACACGGCTGGCATCGACGTGGCGGTCAGCGTGCGGGAACTGGGCGCGTCGATGGGAGCCTTCCGGACGCGTTACCGTCTTTCGCGGCGGGAGGCAGAGGTCGTGGAACTGGTACTCCTCGGCTACCGCAACCGCGACATCGCGGCAACGCTTGGCACATCGCCCACCACAGTGAAGAAGCATCTCACCCACATCTTCGACAAGGTGGGGGTGGACACCAGGACCCAGCTCATCGCCCGGATCGCGTGAGTTTTCGCGCAAAAAAGGCCGAAAAGTACTACCTAAGTAGTATTGTTGGGGTATCCTTTCGCTCATATAGTCCGAAAAGCTTTCCAGACGGATTTCCTGTCGTGCGTACCCCACGGTCCGGGTGCATTCCGGAGGAGTGTCGGTTGCTCAAGGCCAGTGCTGTGTCCGATGTCGGACGCGTTCGCAAGACCAACGAGGACGCTTTCGTCGCCGACCTCGACGTTTCCCTGTTCTGTGTGGCCGACGGCATGGGCGGCCACGACGCCGGCGAGGTCGCCTCGGCGCTGGCGATCGAAGCGATCAGCGCCTTCATCCGCCGGTCGTCGGTCGACACGGACTTCTCCTGGCCTTACGGCATCGACCGCAACCTGTCCTACGATGCCAACCGACTCCGTACCGCCATCCACCTGGCCAACCGCAAGATCTTCAGATCAGCCGAAAGCAACGACGACTACAACGGCATGGGCACGACCATCGTCGGCGCGCTGGTCAACGGCGAGCAGATGGCTGTCGCGCACGTCGGCGACAGCCGGCTGTATCTGGTCCGCCGCGGCCGCATCCGCCAGCTCACGGCCGACGACTCGTGGGCGGCAACCATCCTGGCCCACGACCCCCGGCTCAACGCCGCGGACATCGCCAAGCACCCGATGCGCAACGTCCTGACCAACGTGCTCGGCGCACGCGACCAGGTGGATGTGCACGTGGCGGAACACGACCTTGAGACGGGCGATGTGATCCTGCTCTGCAGTGACGGATTGCACGGCGCGCTCGACGACACGACGATTGCGCAGATCGCGACCAACCAGAAGGACATCCAGCTCGCGACGCGTCAGATGGTCGATGCCGCACTGGATAACGGCGGGCGCGACAACGTCACCGCTCTGCTCATCCGCCTCGAGGGAGATCCGGCATGATGCCACTCCGCGCCGGTGTACCGCCCCCGATGGTCAGCATCGGCCGGTACCTCCTGCGCGATCGCATTGCCGCGGGCGCAACAGGCTATGTCTATGCGGCTCACGACCAGGCGATGGATCGTCCGGTTGCCGTGAAGCTGCTCGCCGGCGACCTCCAGGACGAACCCGAAACGCGCGAACGCTTCTATCGTGAAGCCCGCATCATGGCGCAGCTCGATCATCCCAACATTGTGCGGGTGCTCGACATCGGCGAGGAAGACGGCCGCCCGTACATCGCGATGGAACTGATCGACGGACTGGCTCTCCGCGACTACCTGAAGACAAACCCGCGCCTGCCGCTTGGCGACCGGATCGATCTCATCGTTCAGCTTTACTCAGGCCTGGAGGCAGCCCACGCGCAGGGCGCCGTTCACCGTGACGTGAAGCCCGGCAACATCATGGTTTCGCGAGACGGCCATCTGACCATCCTCGACTTCGGGCTGGCGCGGTTGAAGTCCTCCACGCTGACCGCCAACGGTGCCGTCGTCGGGTCGCCCGGCTACATGTCGCCCGAACAGGCGGCGGGACAGCGGGTGGACGAGCGCTCCGACGTCTTTTCCGCCGCGGCTGTGGGTTACCTGATCCTCAGCGGCCGTGCGCCGTTCGAGGCCAAGAACCTCCCGCTCGCCCTGCAGGCAATCCTGCACGACATGCCCGCTCCGTTATCAGTGGCCGAGGCACCCGACCCGCTCGGGCGCGTGCTCCTGAAGGCGCTCGAGAAATCACCCGGTGCCCGCTACCAGACGTGCGCAGAAGTCCTGGCCGATCTGGTGAGGGTCAAAGCAACGGTGGTGCATTCGTGATTCGCAAACTCATCATCGGCAACGGACGCTCGGAGCGCGAGATCCTGCTGGTCGGCAACATCACCATCGGCCGCGATCCCGCCTGCCATGTCAGCGAGCCCGACCCGCTCCTCTCCCGTCGTCACGCCGAAATCATCGCGAACGTGCACGGCGTCAGCGTCCGCGATCTGAACAGCCGGAACGGGATTCTCGTGAACGGCGAGAAAACGCGCGAGCAGGTGCTGCTGCCCGGCGATCTCGTGCAGCTCGGGCACCTGCAACTGCGCTACGTCGAAGAGAACAGCGCGCGCGCAGCCGACGGGATGGCGAGCCGCGGCATGGATCCGCGCCGGCAGGGTCCGCCGCCCGCACAAGCGCCGTACGATATCGACCGGTACCGGTCGGATCCGCCCGCACGCCAGTCAGCGCAGCCCACGCCGCAACCTGGTCGCTGGAAGCCGGAACCGACCCCGCTGCCGGGCCGCCGCACATCAGCGCCACCGCCACCGCCAACGGCCCCGCAGCATGCGGGTGTGCCGCGCGGTCGCGCCGCATTCGATGAGACCGTCGCCATTCCGGTCCACGGCCGAGGCCAGGAGGGCTTCGACCAGACCATGGCCGCGCCACGACCCGCTTCGCCGTCGCATCACGACACCACGCTCGGGCACGTGCCGGCGGATCTGGACGCGACGATGCTCGCACCGGCGCCCACCTCGTCGCGCGATCTGCCGGGCGGCAGCCGCTGGAACGATCCGGATGCCACCATGCTGGCGACGACGGTGTCGGGCCTGTCGCCGGATTCGACAATGACACCGGGCAATGCAACGTTTGCCTCGGCGCTCGAGCACCTGGCCGGCATCGCCAATCCGGGTAACGAGCAGGTCAGGCCCGGTCCGGGCGCGCGTCTCGTGGCGAACGCCGAACTCACGGTCACCGACGCGACGCCGGGCTGCGCCGAACTGCTCGGAGTGCCGGATGACGAACTGATTGGCGACTCGCTGACCGATGTATTCCTGCGCGGTGTACGCCGCGCCTATGCCGAGCCGGGCACGGCCCTGTCACTCACCGTTGCGCGAGGACAGCGCGGCTCGATCACGGTCACCTTCACGCTCGACAAGACCGGCGGTACTGAGTAATGAGCGCTCCTAATCAGCAGTTGGAACGAATCGGCCGCTACCAGGTCCTGGAGAAGGTCGGCAAGGGCGGCATGGGTGTGCTCTACCGGGGGTTCGACCCGGTGCTGGATCGCGAAGTGGCGATCAAGCTGATGCTCACCGACTTCAGTGAAGACACCGAGCAGATGCGGCCGCGCTTCTACCGTGAGGCCCGGGCTGCCGCCAAGCTGAATCACCGCAACATCGTCACGATCTTCGAGTTCGCGGAAGAGTCGAACGTTCCCTATATCGTGATGGAGTTCCTGCGCGGAACGCCGCTCGGTGCGCGCCTGAACGGACAGCCGCCGCTTTCCATCGACGACAAACTGAACATCGTCGCGCAGTTGTGCGACGGCCTCTCCTACGCGCACGAGCAGGGCGTCGTGCACCGCGACGTGAAGCCGGACAACGTCTTCATCCTCGAGGACGGCTCGGTCAAGCTGCTCGACTTCGGCATCGCGAAGCTCACCTCGTCGAACCTCACCCGACAGGGGGACGTCCTCGGCAGTGCGTCGTACATGTCGCCGGAGCAGGTCGGCGGCAGCGATTCAGTCGATGGTCGCGCCGACGTCTTCTCCACCGGCGTGATGCTCTACGAACTGCTGACCGGCCACAAACCGTTCGAAGCCGATGCGCCGACAGCGGTCATCCTGAAAATCCTCAAGGATGACCCGACTCCGATCGACACCTACACGCAGGGTCTCCCGCCACAGCTGGTCGCTGCCGTGATGAAGGCGCTGGCAAAGAAGCCCGAAGACCGCTGGCCGTCGGCCGATGCGCTTGGACGCGAGCTGCAACTGATTCGCAAGTCGCTGCCGGCGGCGACCTCGACGGCCGAACTCGACGAAACACGGTTCGCCAGCACCCAGATGATGAAGGCCCTGCACGAGGACCTGCAGAAGCTGCGCGACCAGGACAAGACCGCTGGAACGGCAGCCGCCGTCGGGCAGGCAGCCGCGGACGCCCGCGATGCAGTCACGCCGAAAGGCGGCGGCAACAGCTGGCTCGTCCCCGCATTGGTTGCCCTCGTGGTCGTCGCCGGTGGCGGCGGCTACTTCATGTTCGGACGCTCTGCCGCGCCGGCCCCTTCGACGATTTCGAGCAGCGCACCGTCGTCCACACCAGCGCCGGCCGCTGCGCCCGCGACGCCCGCTGCGGCTGCGCCACCACCGGCCGAACCGGTAGCCCCGCCCAAGACCCCCGAGGTCGTCCCCGCGGCGGCCAAGCCAGTGACGGCGATGGTGAGCGTGTCGATGGCCGGCGGGTATCCCTTCGAGATCCTCGACGGCGGCAAGGTGATCTCAGCGGCCAGCACCGCACACGATCTGAAGGCCGCGGCCGGCAAGACCCTCGTGATCTCGGCACCGAAGTACTTCCTGCGTCAGTCAGTGCGGGTCGAAGGGAGTTCTGGCCGGGGATTCGACTGGGCGGCGCCCGGACTCGGCAAACTCGATGTCCGCAGTGCGCAGGAAACCTGTGACGTCGTCATCGGCGACCGCAAAATCGGGAATCCGCCGCTTGTGATTCAGGAAATCGCGGCTGGCCAGTACCGCGTCGACATTTCCTGCGCTGGTGAAGTTGTGAAGAGCCATTACGCGACGGTCAGGGCCGGCCAGACCTATGTCGCCGCAATCAAATGAGACGACTTTCTACTCTCCGCATCGTTCTCGCCATCATCGCCGGGTTCGGCATATCGGCAGGTGCCCAGCAGGGCAGCAACGAGGAGTTCGCACGTCGCCAGTACGACAGCGGCATGAGCTTCCTCCAGAACCATCGGTACGCCGAGGCCATGAAGGACCTCCAGGCAGTGGTCGATTCGTTCGCGACGAGCAGCGTCGCGGACAATGCGCTGCTCCAAATCGCGCAGTACCAACTCGAGAACGCGCACGATCTCGACGCCGCGCAGGCGGCCGTCGACAAGCTGCTCAAGGACTATCCGGACACCGATTCGGCACCGATGGCGCACGTGCTCTCGGGCCGTATCGCGTTCACCAAGGGTCACACGCCGGCTGAGATCGACGCGGCACTCGCCAGCTTCGAGCGGGTGCCACGCCTGTTCCCAGGCAACGACGCCGTCGCGGCCGCCGGGTTCTACGCCGGCGAGACGCTGCGCTCGGTGAGGCGCGATGCCGATGCGCTCGAGCGTTATCGGCGGGTGACGATGGAGTATCCGCGGTCGATCTGGGCCGCTCGCGCGAGCCTCTCGGCCGGCTACTGCCTCGTGCAGCAGGACAAGCCTCCACAGGCACTGCAGGAGTTCCAGCGCGCGCGCAGGCTGT